>Ga0116187_1000779_pt1 | contig 36591 bp, 32 predicted proteins | sample AD_JPNNA6_MetaG_FD_89755 | JGI IMG/M metagenome (GOLD analysis project Ga0116187, IMG submission 89755) | Active sludge microbial communities of municipal wastewater-treating anaerobic digesters from Japan - AD_JPNNA6_MetaG | ecosystem: Engineered > Bioreactor > Anaerobic > Digestate | place... | reverse complement strand
CGAGACGCGCTGCTGCTCGCCGCCGGAGATCTCGTGCGGCAGGCTGTTCGTCTTCTCGCTGAGGCCGACCAGGCTGAGGATCTCGGGCACCTTGCGGCGGATCATGCGCCGCGGCTCGCCCACCACCTCGAGGGCGTAGGCGACGTTCTCGTAGACGGTCTTGTTGGGCAGCAGCTTGAAGTCCTGGAAGACGCAGCCGATGTTGCGGCGCAACAGGGGCACCTTGCGCTGCGTCAAGGTGCCCAGGTTGCGCCCGGCCACCAGGATCCGCCCTTCCGTGGGTTCCAGTTCCTTGAGGATGAGCTTGATGAGGGTGGACTTGCCGGAGCCCGAAGGCCCCACCAGAAAGACGAATTCGCCCTTGCCGACATGGCAGGTGAAATCCTGGAGGCCGACCACGCCGAGGTCGTAAGTCTTGCTGACGTTCTCGAAGACGATCATCTGTCTGGGCCGCTCCTCACTTCCGCCTGCCGCAGACCAAGAGCTGATTATGGACGGCCCACCGGGCGATGCAACCCGGCGCCGTCCGTGAAGGACAGGGCGAAACGGGGTCGCCGTACGCCGAGAAGGACCAGTTTGAGCGGGCTGGAGGAGCACTGGCGACCGGCAACCCCAGGGTGTGGTTCGTCGACGTGCGCCGTGTTCCTCCCCCTGGCGCCGGCGCCGAGAGGATGCGCCGTCCCACGATGAGCATGTCGGTCGCGTACTGGCTGAACATCAGCCCGCTGCAGAAGCCGCGGTCCGGCGCGAGGGAATCCGGCGGCCCAGGCGACAGCGCCACGGGCCGCCCCTACCAGCGCTCGCGCTTGACCAGCTCGGCCAGGGGTCGCCGGCCGGTGCCCCTCGGCTCCTTGTCGGGCCAACCCAGAGGCGTGAAGGCGATCGGTTCGACGTCGTCGGGCAGCCCGAGCACCTCGCCGGCCGCCGCCGGATCGAAGGCGGCGATCCAACAGGTCCCCAGTCCGAGTGCCGTCGCCGCAAGGATCAGATGGTCCATGGCGATCGCCGCGTCGACCTCGTGGTACGGCTTGTCGTCCATGCGCCGCCACGCCTCGCCGGGGACGGCGATGACGGCGACCACGAGCGGCGCCTGGGTGAACCACGGGCGCCCGTACACGCGCGCCAGCTCCTCCTCGCGACCTCGGGTCTGGACGACGACGAGCCGGAACGGTTGCCGGTTCGCCGCCGTCGGCGCCCGGCGGGCAGCCTCAAGGACCTTGTCCAGCAGCTCGTCGGGCACCGAATCGGGCTTGTAGCCGCGCACGCTGTAGCGGGCGGCGATCGTCTCGAAGAAGTCCACGGCCCCTCCTTGGGCATGCGTCACGGGTCCGTGCAAGCCTAGCACCGCGTCGGCGCGCAGCGACGAATTGTCGCACTGCATCGCCGAGCTAACCCTCCCGGGCGGCTCCGGGCGACACCGCCCTCCCCTGTGCATAGACTTCTGCTCGACGAGCCGCGTCGATCGTCAAGGAGGCCGCCCCGTGACCCGCAGAGGCTGGGTGCTCTTCATCGCCCTGTGCATCATCTGGGGCATCCCGTACCTGTTCATCCGTATCGCCGTCGAGGAGCTTTCGGCGCCGGCGCTGGTCTTCTTTCGCACGGCGCCGGCCGCCCTTCTGATGGCGCCCTTCGCCTTCCGCCACGGCGACCTGGACGGGATCCTTGCGCAGTGGCGGTGGGTGCTCGCGTACGCGCTCGTCGAGATCGCCGTGCCCTGGGTCCTGCTCTTCCACGCCGAGGAGCGCATCTCGAGCTCGCTCGCCGGTCTGCTCGTCGCCGCCACGCCGCTGATCGCCGCCGTCGGCTACCGCTTCTTCGGCCACGACGAGGATCTCGACCGGCGCCGGCGCGCCGGCTTGGTCATCGGCCTCGTGGGCGTCGCCACCCTGGTGGGCATCGACGCCTCGGGCACCGACCCGCTCGCCATCCTCGAGATGTTCGGGGTCGCCGTCTGCTACGCGATGGGCCCGTTGATCGTGAGCCGGCGGCTCGACGGGCTCTCGAGCCCGTCCGTCGTCGCCGTCGCGCTCGCCCTGACCGCGGCCATCTACTTCGTCCCGACCATGCTGGCCTTCCCCGCCACCGTCTCGGCCGATACCGTCGGCGCCGTGGCCACTCTGTCACTCGTCTGCACCGTCCTGGCCTTCGTGCTGCACTTCGCCCTCATCCGCGAGGTGGGACCGGCGCGCTCGACGGTGATCACCTACGTGAACCCCTTGGTCGCGGTGTTGCTGGGCGTGGCGCTCCTCGACGAGCCGTTCACGACCGGCATCGCCGTCGGGCTGCCGCTGATCCTGCTCGGGTCGGCGCTCGGCACGGCGCCGTCGGCGGCGCCGGGACGTGAGGGAACCGCGCCCGAGCGCGACGCGGCCTCCGAGCGCGACGCGCCCTCCGAGCGCTAATCCTTCAAGTAGCGGTCGAACCAGTCCAGCACGACGTGGAAGCGTGTCGCGCGGTGGACGGGGCTGCCGGACCTCGTCAACTCGTGCGACTCGGCCGGGAAGCGGACCATCTCGACCGGCCGCTTGAGGAGCCGCAACGTCACGAAGAGGTGCTCGCCCTGCTCGATCGGGCAGCGCAGGTCGTCCTCGGAGTGCAGGATGAGCAGGGGCGTGTGGATGTCCCGGGCGTAGGTCGCCGGCGAGAGCCGCAGGTAAGCGTCGACGTCCTCGTAGAGGAACACGCCCATGTAGCCCTTGAAGTCCCAGCCGGTGTCGCTCGACCCCCATTCCGAGACGAACTGGTTGACGGAGCGTTCGGAGACGGCCGCCTTGAAGCGGTCGCTGTGGCCGACGATCCAGGAGGTCATGTAGCCGCCGTACGACCCGCCGATCACGCCCAGCCGCTCGCTATCGATGAAGTCGAAGCGGCGCACGGCCTCCTCGATCGCCGCCATGCAATCCTCGTAGTCGACCGAACCCCAGCCCGGACCGGGGTCGCCTTCGCGGCCGCTTCCCGTCCCGCGGATGGCCCGGGCCCACTCCTCACTGTATCCGGACGAGCCGCGCGGGTTGCAGAAGACGACGGCGTAGCCGCCGCCGGCATAGACCTGGAACTCGTCGAAGAAGCCGACGCCGTACTGGCCGTAAGGCCCGCCGTGGATGTTGAGCAGGGCAGGGTACTTCCTGCCCTGCTCAAAGCCGGCGGGCCTCATGACCCACGCCTCGACCTCACTGCCGTCGGCCGAGACCGCCGTGAAGCGCTCGAGCGCCGGAAGCTCGCGGCCGGCGCAGAAGGCGCCGCCGACAGAGGTGAGGCGACGCTCGTCGGCGAGACCCTCGCCGCCGCGCGCCGGACGGCGCGCGGCGGCGAACAGCTCGTCGAGCGCCGTCGCCGTGTTCGCCGTGAACACGAGCCGGCCGCCGGCGACGTCGAAGCCCGACACGCAGCGCTCGCCGCCGACGACGAGCGCCGGCGGCGCGGAGCCGTCGGCGGCGACACGGTACACGTGCGTCATGCCGCGATCCTCGACCGTGAAGAGGATGTCGCCGCCGTCCCACACCGGCTCGCGCGACGCCGGGTACGGCTCGCAGTTACGGTCGAGCGCCTCGGTCAGCAGGCGGACGGCGCCGCTCGCCGCATCGACGGTCGCCACCTGCATGTGCCTCGGCTCGTCCCAGACTGCCGGGTAGCGCGTCGCGGCGAGCCTCGCGCCATCCGGCGCCCAACTGAGGCGCGAGAAGCTGCCGCCGCCCTGCGTCACTCTGCGCGGCTCCCCGGATGAGGCGGCGACCAGATAGACGTCGCTGACCATGTGGAGGTCCCAGTCGGGGTGGCGGGCCGAGACGAAGGCGATCGTCTCGCCGTCCGGCGACCATGCGGGCGAGTGGTCTTCGAAGTCGCCCTCAGTGAGCTGGACCGGCGCGGCCGACCCGTCCGCCGGCACCGTGAAGAGGTGCCGCGGGCGGTCGCCGGTCCAGCCGACGTCGTCCAACTTGTACTGCAGACGCGTGAAGCGCCGCGGCTGCCGACGTTTGTCGTCCTTCTCAGCGTACGCGGGGTCGGGCACGCGGGCGACGAAGGCGAGGCGCGTGCCGTCGGGCGACCAGACGACCTGCGTCACGTCCTCGTCGAGACTGGTGAGCTTGCGCGCCTCGCCGCCGGCAGCCGGCACCACGTAGAGCTGCATGGTGTCGCCGTCCCTGTCGGACGTGAAGGCGAGGCAAGAGCCGTCCGGAGACCAGCGCGGCTCGGCGTCGCGCTTCGCCCCCATGGTGAACCGGCGCGGCGGGGTCGCGCCGTCGACCGCCGCGAGCCAGATGGCGCTGCGGTAGCGGTTCTCCTTCTCGTCGACGCCCCAGACCAGGTAGGCGACGGTCACGCCGTCGGGCGAAAGGCGCGGGTCGGCGGCCCCCGTCAACTGATAGACGTCCTCGGGGATCATGCCCGCCATGCCGGCCCTCCCTTGTCGCCTGAGCGGCGCCGCGGCCGGCGGCCGCGGCGCCGCGATCGTACATCAGGAAGACGAGGCCGCGGGCGAACGGACGGCACGACCGGACGTCCGCGCTCACAGCACCTCGTAGAAACGGATGCAGACCTGCCCGGCCTCGTCGCGAGCGAGTCCGACGAACACCGTCTCAGCGAGCCAACGATGCTGCGGAGCGTCAGTGCGGAAGACGGGAGAGGTGCGAAAGTAGACCTCCGCCGGGTCGAGCTCCTCCCCGGCTTCCATGCGTGCCATCGCCTCGGGCGTCGCCGTGCGGTAGTAGCCTCTGTTCACGACGTCGATCAGGGCGCCGTCCGTGGCCCGGATGAGGTAGCGTGCATCGAGCTCGCAGACGGTGGGCCCGCGGCTGACCGACCAGTCGCCGCCTCCGGCGACGACCGTGCCGCGCAGCCGCGGGCCCTCGACCGTGCCGCCGGTGATCGGCGTGAAGTCGAGGACATCGCCGGCGCCGTGGCCCACGTGCTCGCTGGACCCGACGTCGACGCGGGCCTCGAAGGCGAACCTCAGGCGCGGGCCCTCCCCCTCCATCGGTCACAGCCTCCTCGCAGTCGCCCTCACGTACCTCTGGCCATCGCCAACGCTTGGAGGCGATCACTCCTCCTCCGTCTTTCCCCCGTGGCGCAGGAGCATCACGACCACGAACGCGATGACCGCCGCGGCGACGGCGATGACGGCGATCCACATGACGGCAGACGTTCCACCCCCGGCCTCCTCAGAGGCCGTCGCCGGCCTCAGGTTGACGTACGTGTCCTGGTTGTCGACGGCCCAGAAGACCGGGCCGTTCCCGTTCTGGACACGCGTCCAGCCTTCCCAGTCCTCAGTGTTGTACGCCTGCAGGTAACGCGGGTACACGAGCGCCATGTGCGGCGTCTCATCGTAAAAGATCTCCTGCATCCGCCAGATCACCTCGGCTCGCTGCTGGAGGTCGAGGGTCCGCGCCTGCTTGACCCACAAGGCGTCGAACTCCTCGTTCGACCAGCCGGGCTCGTTGTTGCCACCGATCGCCGATGTCTGGAACGTACTGAGCGTATAGCTCGGGTCGGAGAAGCCGTCCCAATACCAGATGAACATGTCGAAGTCGGGCGCGTACGTGTTTCCCTTGTAATTGTAGACGCGCGAGACCAGCGCGCCGGTGTCGATGACCTCGAGCTTGATCTTGAGCCCGAGCTCGCGGAGCCACCCGGTGATGAGCTTGCCGGTGGTCTGTTCCTGGATGCTGTCGGAGAGTACCCAGAAGCGCAGGGTGATCGGCTTGCCCTCGTACTGCCGGAGGCCGTCGGCCCCCTTCGTGTAGCCTGCCTCGTCGAGAAGCCGGTTCGCTTTGGCGATGTCGAAGGTGTACGCGACGTCGGCGCCGGGCTCCCAATGGTAGTCCGGGTCGGTCCACGTGTCCGGTGTCATGATCGAGGTCGCCGGATCGGCGAAGCCGTAGTAGGCGACCTTGGCGAGCTTCTCGCGGTCGACCGCGTAGTTGAGCGCATGGCGAAAGGCCGGGTCCCGCAGCACGGGATGGCCGGCCGTCGGCGATCCTTCGTAGCAGTTGAAGCAAAGGTAGTCCCAGTTCCGGTAGTTGTAGGCGATCGCCTCGATGCCGGGCAGGGCGCCGACGACGTCGAACTGCGCCGGCAAGAAGCCTTGGGCCGCGTCGATCGTCCCCGCCTCGAGGTCGGCGCTCATCGTCTCCGGGTTCGTGTAGATGCGGTACACGATCTCGTCGATCGCCGGCCGCTTTCCCCAATAGTAGGGATTGCGCTCCATGCGCAAGTACGAGCCGGACTTCCACTCCGTGACCGTGAACGGGCCGCTGCCGGCCAGCGGCGGCTTGTTCTCGTATGTGCTGCCGGCCAAATCTGGGGGCACATCCTCCCAGACGTGTTTGGGCAGGACAGGCAGATAGCCATACAGGAGGTCCGCCCGAGGCGCCGAGAGCCGCATTCGCACGGTGGTCCCATCGAGGGCGCTGGTCTTCTTCACGCCAGCGATCCCCAGGCTCATGTTTGGCAGCACGTCGACGTTGGTGCGGTAGAACTCGAACGTCCAGGCGACGTCTTCGGCCGTCAGGGGCTGTCCGTCGCTCCATTTCACGTCCGGACGTAGCTTGATCGTCCACGTCTTCCCGTCGGCCGAGATGCCGCCGTTCTCCTTCGTCGGTATCTCGGCCGCAAGCTGTGCCCGCGGCTTGCCCTTGAGGTCGAGGTCGAAGAGCAGGTTGTAGGTCATCGTGACGGTCTCGAACGACAGCGTCTCGAGCATGAGGTTAGGGTTGAGCGTGTCGGCGTCGCCGGTGACGCCGATGTGCAGCGTCACCTTGCCGCCGGACGGCGCCGGGCTCGCGGACTCCGCGACCGCGGAGTCCGCGAGCCCGGCGCCCAAGGCCAAGACCAGGACGACGGCCGCCGTGACGGCGATCCTGAGGTGGATGGGCGACGCTGCGTTGTCCCTCATCGCGAACTCCTTTCTCCCCCTTCCATGACGGTCAGGCTGACGAACGACCCGACGCTGCCGCCCGTCACGAGCAGTTGGTCGTTCTGCACCGTCGAGGTCGCGAACCACGGATCTTCGTCGGTGCCGGGATGTGGCAGATACAGCGGGAAGTCACTCGAGGCGACGTGCAGGCGCAGGCGGTGTCCCGCCTGCACGCGATAGCCGGTGTGGGCAAGGTCGACGCGCGCGGGCCGCTCCGGGTCCGGGCCCACAACGTGGGCCTGGCCCCGGGCGATCGCCCGCGCGCTGCCGTCCGGCGCGACGTCGAGCAGCTTGACGAAGAGGTGCATCGAGGACGCCGAGGAGCCGACAGCCAGGGTGGCCGAGAGCGGACCGGCGAGGTCGAGCGCTGCGCGCTGCGGCTCGCCGGTGAACGTCAGAACGTCGTCCCGCCCCTCGATCTCGCATTCGTCGGGCCACTCCTTGATCTGGGAGAACGCATCGAGAAGCGCCGAAGGGACGAGACGCTCGGGGTCGTGGACCCACCGTACAGACTCCCGTCGCGCCGACGACGTAGCAGCCAACGCGCCGCCCTCGACGCCTGCCGTCGCCCGGCCCGCCGACGCCAGGTACAGACGCATCTCGCGGGCGCCGGGAGGCGGCCACCACGGCGCCTCGCGCCACTCGCCGTGACCGAGGAACCAGCGCACGCGTGGAACATCCTGCGCCCTGCGGTTCCTCTTGAGGAAGACGTCGAAGAAGTCAAGCGCCGGCGCCGTGAGAGACGGCAGCATGCGCTGCAGCGCATCGTCGTCCACGTCGTGATCTTCCTCAGGCACCACCGGGAACTGGCGAAGATGGTAGTTCTCATGGTCCGTCGCGTCCGCGATCAGGTACTGGAGCGGGGCCTTGTCCGGTCGCAGGCACAGCACCGAGTAATCGCTCATCGACAGCGGAAGGACATTGTCGAACCACCCTACCGAGTGCAACACAGGGACACGCAAGCATTCGAACGGATGAGACCCGGGCGGATAGATCGACGAATCCCGCCCCGCAGGGTCCAGGATCCAGCGGTCGACGGCGGCGCACCGGCGACCGAGATGTTCGTAGGCTTCATCAAAGACACGAGCCAGCGGGCGACGGCTCCAGTCGACCGGAAAGTCATAGACGAGCTTGTCGAGCCAAAAGTGCGCCAGGTAGTCGGCCATGTACAGCTCCGGCACGCGGCCGCTCCCCGAGTGCATGGACGCGAAGAGGTCCGTGCCGGTGACCCGCGGAACGATCGCTTTGAGGGCCGGATGCCCACTCGCCACCGCGGCCCACTGCGTGAACCCGAAGTAAGAGTCGCCCCACATCCCGACGACACCGTTCGACCAGGGCTGGGATGTGATCCATTCGAGGGTGTCGAAGCCGTCCTCGATCTCGTGCACGAAGGGCAGCGTCTCGCCCTCGGAGCGGAACTTGCCGCGCACGTCCTGGGCGACGAACACGTACCCGCGGTCGTTGAACCAGGGCGCGAGCTGCGGCATGAACGTGTAGCGGCCACACTTGTCGTAGGGCAGCCGTACGAGCACCGCCGGTGCCCGACCCGGTCGGTCAGGGAGGTAGACGTCCGTCGCCAGACGGACTCCGTCACGCATGGGCGCCATGGACTGTTCGGCTCGCGGATCGAGTGGCGCAGGTTCCAGGTAGTTCATCTGGTACGGCATACAGCCCACCTTTCCGGACGCCGTGCCCGGCGCCCCATCGAAGGCGCTCCGCCCTCATCTCGCCGCCCCAGCGTCCTGCGAGCAGACCCATGCCCGACGTCGAAGGCGAGGAGATCCGACAGAGCGGTGGTCATCGCGCCGACCGGAGGAGATGCGTGTGGGGGCCGCAGTCAGGCCCGGCGAGGAACTGCATGCGACTGCCGGCCGGAGCCGTTCGTGGCCTAAGATAGAAACGGATTCGACCTTGTCAAGGAGGAAAAATGGCCGACGAGAAGGCCGGCGGGCGCAGGGGCAGGCCGCCCGCAGCTCCTGCCCCCTACCCGGCGAGCCCGATGGGCGCCTGGCTCGACGAGCTCTCGCCGACGGCCCACAACATCCTCCGCGCCGCCCGCGCCCTGCTCCTCGCTAGAGGTTACGCCGCTGTCACCCTCGAGGCGGTCGCACTCGAGGCCGGCGAGGACCGGGCGACGATCACGCGGCACTTCGGAAGCAAGGCCGGCCTCGTCAATGCTCTCTTCGACGATCTCGGCGAGGACATCTTCGAGAAGCTCACCGCGCACGCGGCCGCTGCGCCGGCCGGTGAGCAGCGCCGACACGTCCTCATCCGGACTCTGGACAATCTCGCCACTGACCGGGAGCTAACGCTCGGCATGTACGAGCTCATGCCGCACGTCCTCAAAGACCCCGTGCTACGGGAGCGCTTTGCCACACTGTATGCGCATTACCGCAAGCTCATGCTCACGCAGACAGGCATGGACGAGGACCTCGGCTCCATACCCGCCTATCAGGACCGCCAGGATGTCGCAGCACTGCCGGCACTGGTCATGGCGGTCATCGACGGCATCTCGATTCAATGCAGCCTCGACCCCGCATCCGTCGACAGCGACCGCGTCTTCGCCCTGCTCGACCTCTTCGTCTCGGCCGTGCTCGACGGCCGCATCAGGACCGAAGGCCGGCTGGGCGAGAACGGCGTCGAGTAGGCTTGGGCGCAGCGGGGCAAGCCCCGCTGCGCCCAAGCCTCGTCTACCAGGATCCTCGCCTCCGCGCCCGCACAGCACGGGTCTCCTGGCCATACGCGTCACTGCTGGGGCAGGAACGTCTCTCCCTCGATGCCGTCGTACATGTACTGAGCGCACGGGCCGCCGCCCCAGGCGACGACCTTCGGCAGCGCTGCTTTTTGTGCGCCCACGGCCCAGGCGAACGACTCCTCCACCGAGACCCGGCCATCACCATCGGTGTCGACGATGACGTTCGCGAGCGTCTTGCCGTTGCTGTAGAAGGTGAAGAGGAGCTCGTCCCACGGGTCGCGACCCCGGCGCCTGCCGGAGTCGTAGGCGTCCTCGTCGCCCTCGAGCAGACTGCCGCGGTCGGCGATCGTCCAGCCGTGAGTGGCGACGAAGATGAGGAACATGCTGTCCTTCGTGTCGTGTCTCTTCAGCCCCCGGATCTGCGCGAGGATGTCGACCCTGGTGAACAGCTCGGCCATCTGGATACTGGTCGGGCTCCGAGCCAGACTGACTCTGTCATCCACGGCGGCGTGACGCCGGCCTCGCCCGGCCTGACGACTGGCCGACCGGCAAGGCCCCGCGCTCACCAATGGCCGGCTTGCCCCAAACCGACGCGCCGTGTCTCGCCGGCCTCCATCTCGAGCACCTCGCCACGCACTCCGACCCGGACTCGCCCCGGGACTCCCGGCAACACCCTGACCTGCAGCTCGTCGGCCGTCACCGTCAGGTCGATCCTGTGGCCGCGGTAGTGCAGCGGCATGCGCAGGCGCGTCATCTCCTCGGGGAGGCGAGGGTTCAGCCAGAGCACGTCCTCGCGCACCTCGATGCCGCAGTAGCAGCGCTGCAGAAGGTCGACGGTCCCCGCCATGGCGCCCAGGTGGATGCCTTCGGCCGTCGTCCCGCCCTGCACATCGTCCATGTCGCTGTGCAGGGCGGCCAGGAACAGTCGCCACGAGCGTTCACGGTCGCGGCGCGAGAGCACCCACGAATGGACGAGCGCCGAGAGCGTCGACCCATGTGAGGTCCGCTCCAGGTAGTAATCGACGTTCTTCGGGATGTCACGGGGCGCGTCGAACTCGTAGCCGATCCTCGCGAAGAGCTCGGCGAGCTCCTCCGCGGACAGGAGGTAGAAGAGCATGAGAACGTCGGCCTGCTTGCAGGCCTTGTAGCGGTTCGGCGTGTCGCCTTCGGCCTCGAGGATACGGTCCAGCCTCATGATGTCGCCGTAGCGCCCCCTGTACTTCTCCCAGTCGAGCTCCTCCAGGTCCTCGTATCCCTCGAACTGGCTGATGACCCCGTCACGGTGGAACGGCACGAACATCTTCCTCGAGACGTCCTCCCAACGCTCCACCTCGGCCGCCGTCAGGTGCAGCTCGTCCCAGAGCTCCCGACGCTGGTACTCGGCCAGCAGGTCGAGGATCTCCAGCGCCTTGCACAGGCACCAGACGGTCATCACGTTCGTGTACGCGTTGTTGTTCAGGCCGGGCTCATCCGCGTCCGGGTATGCGTCGTGGTACTCGTCCGGACCCATGACGCGACGGATCTCGTAGCGCTTCCTGTCACCGTTGTAGGTGGCGAGAGACGCCATGGCGCGGGCGGCCTCGAGGATGATCGGACCCGAGCGGAAGCGCAAGAAGGTCAGGTCGCCCGTCACCTGGTAGTGGTGCCAGGCGTCCCAGGCGACGGCGACATTGATGTGCCGCTGGAGATGCGAGTTGTCGCGGATCCAGCGGCCAGATCGCGGGTTCAGGTGCCACGACTGGCTCTCCTCGCGCCCGTCGCTGCCGCTCTGCCACGGGAAGAGGGCCCCGCGACAGCCTTGGTCACGCGCTCGCCGGCGGGCAGCCGGAAGGCGATGGAAACGGTAGCCGATGTGAGCGCGGCTGAGGACCGGAAGGTGCAGGTCGAGCAGGGGGAGGATGAAGAGTTCGTCCCAGAAGACATGACCGCGGTACGCCTCGCCGTGCAGTCCCCGCGCCGGGATCCCCGCATCGACGTCGACGGACCTCTCGGACGTCGTCTGCAGCAGGTGGAAGATATGGAGACGAAGCACAAGCTGGGCGTCGGACTCGCGGGTGAGTTCGAGGCGCGTGTCGAAACGCTCCCACTGGTGCTTCCAGACCATGCGATGATCCCGAAGCAGCTCGTCGAAGCCCGGGGCCTCGGCAACACGTTCGCAAGCCTGGAGAAGCGGCCGGTACGTCGCCCTGTCCCGTGAGGTGAACAGAGCTGCCGCCTTGTCGACGGTGACGACGCTGCCGGGCTCGACCGGCACGGTCAGACGCTGCTCGACGGCGCGGGCGCGCCGCCGCGTCTCGCGCGCGACCGCCTCTTCTCTGCCGGCCACGTACACGCGAGTACGACACGCCTCGGCGATCCGCACACGCGAGTCAGTCGTCGGCGCGACGAGTGCGACGACGTCGTCGCGCGGCGTCATCAGCACGGGCTTCTGGATGTGGTCGCCGCGCAGGACGCGGTAGCGCTCGACGCCGGCGTTCTCGACCGCCGCGTCAAGCCCCGACACGATCTCGAGGGCGCCGCTCCAGTCCTCCGCCGTCAGCGTGGTCTCCAAGCCGGCGAGATGCTCGTCGTGCATGCTGACGACACGCCGCTGCTTGACCGCCGTCGTGCGTCCCCGGTCGTCGCGGACACGGAACGTACGGATGAGCAGGCCCTGCCGAAGGTCCAGCTCCTGACGGTACTCGAGTACCTCCATCGCACCCAGGTCGAGCCACGGCCCGCCCTCGACACGGAAGGTCAACGGCAGCCAGTTGGGCGCATTGACGAGGTCCTCGTTCTCGACCTGCCGACCCTCGACCTCGGATATCAGGCGGTCGTACACGCCGGCGAAGTAGGTCCCCGGGTAGTGGACACCGTCGGCCCGTGACTCGGGCGCCGCTCCTCTCGTCGCCACGTAGCCGTTACCGAGGGTGCACAGCGCCTCGCGCAGGCCCTCGCGCTGCGGGTCGAGGCCGTCGTAGACGAGCGACCAGCCGTCGCCGGGCACGGTCTTGCCCATGGGTCTGATACAAGACATCACAGCCCCCTCAGCGCTGCACCCGACGGGGTGATGACGAGCACGTCGGGCGCCATCACTACGAAGACGACATCCTCGCCTGAGTGTATCGTGTCGGACCGCGCGGGGGTTCCGGAGACAGGGCGACGGCCGCACGCCGGCCATTGCGAGACGGCAAAGGTCGTCCGACCAGACTGTGAGGGCGGCCTTGCCGGGCAGGATCGCCACGTTGTCGGCTTTCGCCTCTCTTCCTCGCCGAGCAGCGACGGGTCGGCGGCCGTCGCGTCGAAGAGCGAAGTGGTCTTGAAGGGCTCGAGGGCGCCGTCGCCGCCGGCCGCTGCCGTCCTCGCGAGCAGCTCGGCACGGCGCTCGGCGCTGAGGGGCGCGAACGTCCGCACGGCGGTGAGCGCCTGTTCGAGCAACTCCAGACTGTCGATGCCGGTGATCACGACCGAGGTCGGCAGGTCGAGGGCGTAGTGGAGACACTCGACGGGCGTCACCACTCCCGCTTTGAGCAGGTAGCCGGCGGCCATGCTCTTCATGCCGAGGACGGCGATGCCGCGTTCGACGAGGTACGGCACCACATGCTCGGCGAAGCTGCGGTAGTGGGCGTCGAGCAAGCTGAGGGGCATCTGCACGGCGTCGAACCTGGACCCGTACTGTTCCGCGACCTCCAGCGTGTGCAGGTGGATGGCGGGATCCTTGTGGCCCGTGAAGCCGATGAAGCGGAGCTTGCCGGCTTCACGGGCCTCGATGAGGGCCTCGTTCGCCCCGCCCTCGCGGAAGATACGGTGCGGGTCCTCGAAGCGCAGGACCTCATGGTGCTGCACGAGGTCGATGCAGTCGACCTGGAGGCGGCGAAGCGACTCGTCGAGTTGCTTCGCCGCCTCCCTCTTCGTCCGCCCGTCGACCTTCGTCATCAGGAAGACGCGCTCGCGGTAGCCGTCGCGCAGCGCCTTCCCCATGCGGATCTCGCTGAGACCGTCGTTGTAGTCCCAGCAGTTGTCGAGGAAGGTGACGCCCTCGTCGACCGCCGTGCGCACGATGCGGATGGCGAGCGCCTCGTCCACCTCGGGCTTGCCGAGGTGGAAGCCACCCAGGCCGATGGCCGACACCTTCTCGCCCGTGGAGCCGAGGTCGCGATACAACATGTCAGGATGCCTCGACGGTGTCATCGTGCTCCCCTTCTGTGGATCATGCGAGCCGTGCACACCGCGCGGTGCACACCAGAGCGAAGGACGGCGGGAAGGTGAAGATCCGGTACGAGGCGGTCCGGTGACAGCGGACGGACGCTGATGCTGGGGCGCAAGCCGTCGACGACCGCCGACCGAGCTCATGGTCGAACGCGCTGGAGGCGGCGACCGGAGTCGAACCGGTGAATGAGGGTTTTGCAGACCCTTGCCTTACCACTTGGCTACGCCGCCTCGGGAAGAGGGCCTGGAGCGGGTGAAGGGGCTCGAACCCTCGACCTTCTGCATGGCAAGCAGACGCTCTAGCCGACTGAGCTACACCCGCAGCAGAGGCGAATGATACCCCACGGCCTCGAGGGGGCGCAATCGAGGTCGGAGCGCCGGAGGGACGAGGGCAGGGGGAAGGTCAGTGCCCGGCGCGGTCGAGCGCCTCGTTGACGAGGCGGTCGGCCTCGGCGTTCTGCTCACGAGGCACGTGTCTGACGTCGACCTCGCGAAAGCCGTGCAGGCGGCGCTGCGCCTCGTCGTGCAGCGCCTTGAGGTCGGCGTTCTTCACCCTGTACCTCCCCGTGAGCTGGCGCACGACGAGCTCGCTGTCCATGAAGACGGTGAGGCGCTCGACGCCGCGGTCGAGCGCCAGCTCGAGCCCGGCCAGAAGCGCCTCGTACTCGGCGACGTTGTTGGTCGCCTCGCCGATGACGTCGCTCAACTCCTCGACGAGCTCCCCCTCGGCGGTGAGCAGGCGCGCGGCGATCCCGGCCGGGCCGGGATTGCCTCGCGCCCCGCCGTCGACGTAGAGGTGGTAACGCATGTCGTCACGGTTCGCCGGGAGCACCGGCCCGCCCTGCACTTCGTCAGCACGGACGAGACGCAGGGCGGGCCGCGGCGCCGGCGCCGGCTCTCCGCCGGCGACCATCGCCCAGACGCCGCGCTCGGCGCGGTGCACCTCGACGCGCACGCCGTCGCGCGCCAGCGCGTCGGCGAGCGTCTCGGCCCACCGCGCCAGCACGGCGTCCTCGACCACCTCGTGGGGCGCGTCGATCAGCCCCAGGCCGAGATCGCAGGCATGCCGCGCCTCGTGATACTTGACGTCGCCGGTCACGAGCACGTCCGCCGACGCCGCGGCCGCCTCGATCAGCGAGGCTCCCGACCCGGGCACGCAGGCGACCCTGCGCAGCTCCCGCTCGGGCCCCGCGCTGACACGCACTGCAGGCAGATGCAGTCCGGCGGCGAGATCGGCGGCGAACTGCGACAGCACCTGGGGACGGTCGAGGTCGCCCACCCGTCCGAGCCCGAGGCTCGCGACCTCGTCCTCGACCGGGTAGACGTCGAAGGCGGGTTCCTCGTACGGGTGCGCGGCGACGTAAGCGTCGATCACGGCCCGCCGCAGCCGCCGCGGGAAGGCGATCTCGACGCGAAGCTCTCTCACCGCCTCGTCCCGGCCGGCCTCGCCGGCGACCGGGCGCGTCCCTTCGCAGCCGTAGAACGTCCCCACACCGGCCGTGGCGAACGAGCAGTGCTCGTAGGCGCCGATGCGCCCGCCGCCGACGGCGAACACGGCGGCGCGCACGGCCGCCACGTCGTCCTCCGGGACGAAGCCGACCAGCTTGCACCAGTCGATGGCGGCAGGGGCGAGCGGACGGACGTCCTCGAGCCCCAGCATGGCGGCGAACACGTCGCCGAACCCTCCGCGGGCCTTGTCGAGATTGGTGTGCGCCACAAGCACGGCGGTGTCGTCGCGCGCCGCACGCAGGGCCAGCGCGCCGGCGACGGAGCCGTCGGTCAGGCGCTCGAGCGGCGCGAACAGCAGCGGGTGATGCGCGAGGACGAGCGAGCACCCCAGATGGCGCGCCGCTGAGAGCGCCGCCGCATCGGCCTCGAGAGCCACGAGCACCCCAGTGACGGGTGCGTTGGGCGATCCGACCTGCAGCCCAACGTGGTCCCAGGGCTCGGCGAGGTCGAAGGGCGCGAGCGTGTCGACGACGCGGCCGACGTCGCGCACGCTCGGCAGGTCGGTGCGACCCGACCGGCCGCCCCTACCAGGCCCACGTCCTCCGCCTGCGCTGCCGTCCATGGCCGCGATTGTAGCGTGTACACTGCGCCGCATGAGCGTTGACGCGGGAACTGGCACGGCCGGCGGGGCGGCCGGCGGTGCCGGCGGACCCGCGGCGTCACCGCCGGCCGCCCCGGCCGCCGCCCGCCGGCCGTGGCTCGTCCTCCTCGCCCTCACCCCCGGCCTTGTCCTCACCCTCGCCGACGCGACGATCATGAGCGTCGCCGTACCGCTCATGATCCAGCGCCTGGACGCCTCGGTCACGGCCGTGTCCTGGGTCATGAACGGCTACAACCTCGTCCTCACCGTACTCTTCCTGCCGATGGGCCGCCTGGGCGACCGCTGGGGACACAAGCGGACGTTCGTCCTCGGGCTCGTCGTGTTCACCGCGGCCTCCCTGGGCTGCGCGCGCAGCGGGACGATCGCCGTCCTCATCGCCTGGCGGGCGCTGCAGGCCGTGGGCGCGGCGGCCGTCATCCCGACCGCGCTGACGCTGGTGCTCGCCGCCTACCCGGCGGCCCGGCGCGGGTTCGCGGCCGCCATGTTCGGCGCCCTCAGCTCGGCCGCCGCGGCGCTCGGACCCACGCTCGGTGGCGTGCTCGTCGACACCTGGTCGTGGCCGGCGGTGTTCTGGTTCAACCTGCCGGTCGGAGCCCTCGGCGTCGTTGTGGCCCTGGCGCTCGTCCCACGGCGGCAGGAAAGGGCGGCGCCGGCGGGTCTCGACCTCACCGGCGCCGCCCTCGCCGCCGCCGGCCTCCTGTGCCTCACGCTGGGCCTCATCCAGGGCAACACGTGGCATTGGACGTCGGCCCGTATCGTCCTCCTGTTCATCGCGGCGGCAGCGTTGCTCGCCGGCTTCTTCCTCCATGAAGCGCGCACGGCCGAGCCCTTCCTCGACCTGGCGTTCTTCCGACGACGCTCGTTCACGGCCGCCAGCGCCGCGATCATGACCGTCGACACGGCGATGATGGGGACCACGTTCATGCTCGTCATCTACATGGTCGCGATGCTCGACTACAGCGAGCTCAAGGCCGGCGTCGTCGTCACGACCCTGCCCCTTGCCGGCCTCGTCCTCGCCCCCTTCGCCGGCCGGCTCGTCGACCGCGCCGGTCCGCGCCTGGCGGCGCTCGCCGGCGCCCTCCTCACCGCGGCCGGCCTCGTCCTGCTCGCCTTCGTCGACCGCTCGGCCTCGGCCGGCGCCATCGCCTGGCGCACGGCGCTCGTCGGCGCCGGCCTCGGCCTCTCGCTGCCCGCCCTGACCGCGGCCGGCATGGGCGCCTTGGCGGCCGACGTTCGCGGCCTCGGATCGGGCGTCCTCAACACCGCCCGGCAGCTCGGCTTCCTGCTCGGCGTCGCCGTCCTCGTGGCCGTCTTCTCGCACACCATGCACACGGCCGTGGACCGTGCCGCCGACCAGGCCAAGGTGATGACCGACGCGAGCCCGGCCATCCCAGCCGACCTCAAGCCCAAAGTCGCGGCGGCCATCGACAGCGCCCGCAGCATCGACGTGTCGCGCGGGATGAGCGAGATCATGAAGATCGCCAACCCCATCGCCGAGATCATCGAGCCGCGCGTCGGCGCGCTCCAGGGCCTCGCCCTGCTGGGCCTCAAGCAGGACCTCGAGAAGGTCTTCATGGACGAGGCGGCGCGCGCCTTCCGCTGGCCGCTGCTGACGGCGGCCATCGCCGCGCTGCTCGCGCTCGTCCCGAGCGCGCTGCTGCCGCGGCGCCTGCCGCCGCACGACGGCAGCGGCTGACCTCGCGCCGCGCCGGCGGACCGGGAGGTCTGAGCGCCGTCGCGGATCAGCCCAACGACGCGTCAGCCGCGCCGGCGCTCAGACCTCGATCCACCCCTCGGCGACCATCACGCTCTCGCCGCCGATCCAGACGTTCACGACCGTCCCGTCCCTCTTCTCGGTTCGCGCCTCGAGGACGCTCGGCCGTCCCATCTCCACCCCCTGGGCGATGCGGAAGGAGAAGGCGCCGTCCGACGCCGGGTCGAGGTCGCTGAGCAGGGCGGCGAGCACGCAGTTGGCGCTGCCCGTCGCCGGGCCCTCAGGGATGCCGTCGAGGGGCGAGAACATGCGCGCCCGGAGGTCGAAGTCGTCGGCCGAGCGGACGTAGAGAAGCAAGTCGGGCACCTCGGCGCCGGCGGCGAGGAGCTTCTCGGCGCCGGCGACGTCCAGCCGGCAGCGCGCGAGGGCGTCCCGGTCGCGCAGCTCGGCGATGACGAACGGCAGGCCCACCGAGGCGACGAGCGGCGCGTGCGTCGTCGTCACGATGTCGTCCACCTCGAGGCCGGCGGCGGAGGCAAGGGTCGCCACGTCCACGGCCCCGCGCTTCGCCAGCGGCTGCGGGGCCTCGAGCTCGCAGCGGATGCGTCCGTCCTCGCCGCGCGCGATGGTGATGGGAACGAGCCCTGCGTCCTCCTCGAACACCAGCGTCCGCGGCTCGTCCAGCGGCCCGAACGCGCCCGTGCTCGCGAGCACGAACGCGGTGCCGATGTTGGGGTGGCCGGCGAAGGGCACTTCCGCCGGCGGCGTGAAGATGCGCACGCGGCGGTCGTGCCCCTTCTCCGCCGGCAGCACGAACGTCGACTCGGAGTAGTTGAACTCGCGGGCGATCAGCTGCATCTGGGCGGCGCTGAGCCCCTCCGCCTCGGGCAACACGGCGAGCGGGTTGCCGCCGAAGCGCGTGTCGGTGAAGACGTCGCAGGTGTAGTAGCGGTAGCGCATAGGACTCCCTCCCTGGAAGCTGCACTCGCGATACCTGTGGCCCACCCGGACAGCCGGGAAGCGCCACAAGAGTCACGTGGCGCAGCCGAGGCTGCCAGGCCCGGGTCGCTCCCAGAGGGTAATCCACCGCAGCCTTGCAGCGAAACGCGCCCGGTCGGCTAGGGCGCGTACCGGCCCAGCCCGAGCGGTGTTTACCACCCCGCTGTGTACCGCAGCCCGTAGTAGACGGCGACAGCGCCGAGCACGACGGTGGCCAGAACGGTGACGCGACTCAGGCCTCGTGGCCGCTCGGCGCAGAGGGGCACCAGGGCGACGGCGATCGTCGGTACGCAGACGATGGCAAAACACAGCAGTCCGAGATCGAGCGCAGCCGCGGCCTCGGGCAACGACCACGCGACCGGCAACGCCAGACAGACTTCGCCCAACGGGCCTCTCTTGGATGATCCGGTAGCGATCAGACCGAGGAGCGCAGCAGCCGGTGCGAGAACGACGAGCCAGGGACGAGCCTCGTACCAAGCCGAGGCGAACCCCACCTGCTCCCTTACCGCGAATACTGTGTGATACGTGATTACCCACGCCATCAGATACGCGGCCATGACCGCCGTCGCCCGCAGCCATCCCTGCAGCCAAGCCCGGCCATGCACGGCTCGCCAGGCCAGGACATAGCCAAGCGTAATCCACAGGGCAGTGCTGCCCCCGAGGACTCCGACGGGTCCGACCATCTGCCGCAAGTACTGCGCTACGACGCCGGCGGCAGCGCCGAGGGCGATGGCGAGCGCGACCCAGACACGGCCGAAGACTCGCATCTCGCCCGAATCATCTTGCCGAAACGGCCTCACAGTGTCGACCGGTCAGGCAGGACGACCGGCATGAGACCGGCCCGTCCGCTGCTTGCGATACGCTAGCACGACGCCCACCGCCCTCGAAAGAACTAGACCCTAGACCCGAGCCACCCGGCCGTCGGCGGCCTCGTAGAAGTCGAAGTTCCGCTCTGCCACCAGTCCTACAAGGTCATCCATCACATCGGACAGCAGGACTGCCGTCTCTGGTTCACACACGTGGTAGCACTCGAAGACGGGGCGAGCCTGGCCGGCGTCCACCAGCACGAGATAGAGCCGTTCGTATTGCTCGTCACGGCCGGCAGGGTCATGCCGGCCAGTGAACAAGCGGAGGCGGGGAAAGGCATTATCGAACGTGGACTTTCGCTTCGCCGTCTGATCGAATCTGGCGCCCATGTCCAGGAACAAGAAGCCAGCCACGACCGCGTAGGGGAATCGCCGATGAAGAGTCAGCGCTTCGGCGAGCATGTCACCACGCCTGTTGGTCAGGTTCTTCTGATAGTTCCCCGTCCTGCCGTCACAGAAGTTTATGGTCTTGACGCTGATCCCGAGAAGAAGGCCTGACTCTTCCGTGGCCCAGGTGACGTCGACCTTCTTCGCGCCGATGCCGCCGGCAAGCCGCTTCTCTGCCCCCGAAAGACCAGGTTCCCCAGGCCTGGCCGGCCGGGCCTCTGTCATGCCTCTCGCGCGCAGTTCAGTCGCGAGAGCCAGGGCGACTCCGGCGCTCATCGCTTCAGAATAGGCCTTCTTCTCCGACTGCTTCGCTCTGTCGTCGGGCTTTGACGGCAGGGCTTTCAAGGCGGCGATGAGGTAGTCGTCAACCCGGGACATGAGGCTCAGTTCCGCGAGCTCTGCGACGCGCGCTCATTTCCTCATAGGCTTCGCGCAACACCTTGACTTGGCTCCTCGCCAGGTCCAGATGCTCGACCAGGAGACAGTCGTCAACTAGCCTCACAGCATCGCGAAGGGAGCCGCCGCGCAGCGCTTGCGCGACACAAGGCCTGATTGCCGACAACGACTTCCATGCGGAGATGAGTGAAGCGGGCGACGGTACCGGGAGGCGATCCGCCTCGCGTGGCTCGAGCTTCAGCATCCCCCCGCCATATGAACGGCCCACCGCCTCAGCCCCGAGAAGGGTCAGTGAATTCAGCGCACCCAGCGGCAGCAGGTCGATGCCGATGCGACGTAGACCGGGGCGGAGATACAGCCCGTGGACCGAGTTCAAATGGTGAGCTCGGATCCTGTTCGAACACAGCCGCGGGGCGTCGGCGTTCATGTAGGTGAGAAACAAGTCGGGAGGTGGAACCAGCGGCACTCGCCACCAGGGAGACCGCACCCGGCACTTGTACGCCTCGTGGACGTTCGTCTCTTCGCCGGCTCTGATGTACGCCTGCGCCGCAGGTGAGGGACTGGAGCTCGGCCGAAACAGGAGCGTCGACTTGCCCATCTTGCCCAGCTCTCGCCACGCAACCTCAGTCAGAGCAAGGGCGCGAAGATGGCGGGACCCCGGCGGAGACACCGCTATGACGTCGGCCACGTCGAGACCCAGCTCGTCCGCCCGACTCGGGCTGAGAGCGAAGTAGCGGTTGTTGCCGGTCACCATCCCGAGCGTCGTCTCACCCCAATCCTGCAAGGTGGCAAACCCGCTGCCGCACGTGACATCGGTGTACGCCTGCTGCGCTTCTGCGGACATGAGGCTCGGCGTCCACTTGCCTTCGGGCCGGACCGGTCTCCACCTCCGACTTCTGTCCTCCCTCGCGTCAAGCTCAGCGAGATTTGCGACTTGTCGCAGTTCGCAGCAATCGGTCGGCCCGGTCCCCTCGGCGAGAAGGAGCACGACCTCCTCCTGGACGCCGGGGAAGACACGCTTGTCGAACAACACGAGACGGACACGGGAGAAACGCTCCATCAGGTAGCGACGCACGCCTGCCGCATAGTTCACCGACAGGAGTTCAGCGGGGAGCACCAGACCGAGTCGTCCTTCAGGCTTCAGAAACAGTGCAGCATGGACCGTGAACGCCGCCCACGAGGAGGCCAAGCCACTGAGCGAGACACCCGCGCGAAGAGCGGCTGCCCTGCTCCGCGTACGTGCCTCGCCAGAGAAGTCCTGATAGCGGATGTAGGGGGGGTTCCCGACCACTGCGTCGTAGCAGGCGACGGGCTCCACCCCGAAGAAGTCGGCCACTTCGACGTCGGCCTCGACGCCCACGGAGGCCAAGCGTGCGCGGGCAAGTTCCGCGCTGTCCTCGTGCAGCTCGTAGCCGATGAGCTGGCTGCGCGATCTCTGCTGCCCGCCGTCCAAAGCACGGAGGCGCCTGCCCGCCGCTGCCAGAAACGCCGCTTCGCCGCACGAGGGCTCTAGGACAAGATCATTGGGATCCCTGACCGCCCATGTGACGACATAGTCACACAGTCCGGCAGGCGTAAAGAAGGCGCCCCGCGCCTTGCGAGCCAATGGACTATCGGACCTCGCCGAAGCAGAAGATGTCGCCACCTGGACTTGTTCTGACGAGCTGTCAGCCTGCCAGGCCACACGATGACCGACGTCGAATGAGTGATGCGCAGCCATGGTCAGATATTATGGAATCGCTTCCGATGATGCACGTAGTGAACCCAAGGCGTTTCAAATCCTGACAATCGCAAGGTTGTTCGAGCGAAGTACGGCGATAATGGCGACCGGCCAAGGTTCCGGCCCGCTCGGATCCCCCTCCAACAACTGCACCTCGCGTCGCCCGATCATGAGGTTCCTGAAGGAAGCCGCCTGCCAGCTCGATCTCCGCTTCATCATGCTCGGCAGGATCAGGTCGCGGTACTTGCCGCGCACGTAGAGGTCGCGCAGCACGTCGTCGGCGATCCCCCAGATGAAGTTGACGAGCTTCGTCGGCTGGGCTCCGTCCATCCTCGTGCTCCCCCTCGCACGCCGGCGCGTCGGGGCTGGGCCTTGTCGCGGCAGTCTCTGTCTGGTGATTGTCTACTCTAGCGCGGCGGGCGGACGAACTAAGCAAGAGTCGGCGCTCAGGTACAGGGAGCGAAACACGGCCACCAGCAAGGAGCCGACGCGAGCGAATGGCGCAAGGACGGCAAACGGTCGTAGACCACCGACTCGCCTCGGTGAAAAGGTGATAATGTCAAGTGTTTGACGAGAAAAACTTGACATTGGCTCCGCTGCCGTCGATATTTCCCGCATGCCAAGCAGATTGACAGCCCCTGCCCGCGGGCGGGCCGGCCGCACCGCGGCAGCGGTGCGCGACCGCGTGATGCGCGGCGGCGAGCGCCTTTGGCGCCGCGACGATTTCCCCGACCTTTCGCCTCAGGCAGTCAGCCAGGCCCTCTCACGTCTTGCCCGCCAAGGCGAGCTCCGGCGGGTGCACAAGGGCACGTACTACAGGCCGCGTCCGTCCACGCTTGGCGAAAGCCGCGCGACGCAGGCCGACGTGCTTTCCCGTCTGCTCAAGGCGCCGGTTCATCCTGCCGGCCTCACGGCTGCGAATGCGCTCGGACTTTCCACGCAGAACCCCGCGCGGCCCCAGTTCGCCACGCCCACCACCCGGCCGGGATCTCGACCGCGGGAATGGACCATGACCGTGGGCCGGCCGCCGAGCCGGCGATGCCTGAGCGCCGACGAGGCGGCCGTTCTCGAGCTCCTGCGCGACCACGCGATGACCAGTGATCTCTCGCCCGAAGAGACCGCCGAGCGGATCAAGCGCCTGCTGGCCGATGACGATGCGTTCGCACACCTTGCTCGAGTGGCTCTCGATGAACCTCCCCGCGTCCGCGCCATGCTCGGCGCAATCGGCCAAGAGCTGGGGATGCCGGCGCCTCTCCTTGGACCGTTGCGCACGAGCCTCAATCCTCTCTCGCGGTTCGACTTCGGCAAGCTGCGCGGTCTCCGCTTTGCGAACGAATGGCAGGCGAAGTGAGGCTCTTCGAGCACCCCGACTCTCGGGATGCTGCACCGTTTCACTGTTACGGCCGTTTTCGCCGCGACGGTGAGAATGGCGTCTGGCGTGAAGAACGTCATGCCAGACAACCTCTCCGCGCTTGGCGCGGAGCACATCCAGTCTGCGACACCACGCGTGGGATGCAACGGTGGTGGGCCCAGCAGGACTCGAACCTGCGACCGGCCGATTATGAGTCGGCTGCTCTGACCAACTGAGCTATAGGCCCACGCGGCGTCATCATACCGCCGCGTGGGCCTGACTGTGGGCCGCTGCGCACGCCGCCTCGAAGAGCGCGCGCCCCGTCAGAAGCGGGATGGCGCGCCACATGAGGCCCGCCCTGTGGCGCGCCGGCGTAGAATCCGGGCGCGCCACGACGAAAGGAGTCCCCGTGAACCAGGCAGCATCCTCACCCGTCCCGCCTCCGGCCTCACCCGTCCCGACCTCCGGTGCGCCGTCATCCGCTGCATCCTCCCCCGCGTCGCCTTCCACCGGTCGCGCCGCTTCCCCCTCCTCCCCCGTCCACGTCTACAACGAGTGGGACCCGCTCGAGGAGGTCGTCGTCGGCATCGTCGAGGACGCGATGGTCCCGCCCTGGGACGTGATCATGCCGGCGGTCGTCCACGACAAGACGCTATGGGAGTTCTTCAAGGCCAACGGCGGCAAGCGCTGGCCGCTCGAGATGCTCAAGAAGGCTGAGGCCGACGTCGAGGGCTTCGTGCACATCCTTGAGGCCGAAGGCGTCACCGTGCGCCGCCCCGAACGCTTCGCCTGGGACAGGCCCATCGCCGCCCCCGGCTGGTCCCTCCCCAGCTCGTGCTACGCGCTCATGCCGCGCGACGTCCTGTTCGTGATCGGCGACGAGATCATCGAGACGCCGATGGGCTGGCGCAGCCGCTACTTCGAGCACCATGCCTACAAGAGCCTCTGCAAGGAGTACTTCCAGGGCGGGGCGCGCTGGGTCGCGGCGCCCCGCCCGGAGCTCACCGACGCCGACTACGTCGAGGGGTACGTCGCCCCGGAAGAGGACGAGCCGCAGCGCTTCTGCCTCACCGAGCACGAGCCGCTCTTCGACGCCGCCGACGCGATCAAGTGTGGGCGTGACGTCTTCATCGCCCGCTCGAGCTGTTGCAACGGGTCCGGCATCGAATGGCTGCGTCGCCACCTCGCCCCCGAGTTCAGTGTCCACGAGGTCGAGATCCACGACACGCACCCGATGCACATCGACGCGACCTTCTACCCGCTCGCCCCCGGCAAGCTGCTCGTGCACCCCACGCGCTGCGTCAAGGTCCCCGAGATGTTCACCACGGCGGGGTGGGACGTCCTCACCTGCCCTGAACCGCTGATGCCGGCGGACCACCCCCTCTACAACTGCTCGCGCTGGATCTGCATGAACGTCCTGATGCTGGACGAGGAACGCGTGATCGTCAGCAAGGGCGAGGACGACCTGGTCCGGGCGTTCAAGAAGTGGGGCCTCAAGCCCATCGAGTGCCCGTTCTACGACTTCGAGACGATCGGCGGCGGGTTCCACTGCGCGAGCCTCGACATCCGCCGGCGCGGGGAGCTGAAGTCGTACTTCTGAGCGGCGCCCAAGGGCGCGACGGCAGACGAGACGCCCTGAAGACGCAGCATCGGAAGGGGAGGGGCGGGGCCGGCGAATCCGGCCCCGCCCCGGTGCGCTCCCGGGGACGCCGTCTCTCGTCCGCAGGGAGCGAGCCTTGCGGCGCGCGGGGGGTACGCGCCGCCGGGCTGGCCTTGACACGGTCCGGACGGTCGCGACGGAGTCCCGACCGTCCCTGGGCGCGTGTGCTCGCCTCGCGCCCACACCGCGCCGTCAATCCTTGAGCGTCACACCGCCTTGAGCCGCTCGATCACGGCCGGCACGACCTCGTAGAGGTCACCGACGATGCCGTAGTCGGCCATCTGGAAGATGGGCGCTTCCTTATCCTTGTTGATCGCCGCGATCAGCTTGGCGCTCGCGACTCCCACGGTGTGCTGGACCTGCCCCGAGATGCCGACGCCGACGTAGAGGTCCGGGGACGTCTTGGCGCCCGACAGGCCGATGATGCGGTCCTCGCCCAACCACTGGAAGTCGGCGAGACTCTTGGTGCAGCCGACGACGGCCTCGAGGGCGGCGGCGAGCTCCTCGCCGAGGGCGAGGTCCTCCTTCTTGCCGAAGCCGCGGCCGACGCCGACGATGCGCGGCGCCGCGTCGAGGCTGACGGCGCCGCCCTCCTTGGCGCGGCGCTCGACCACCTTCATGCCCGTCGCGAGCTGCAGCGCCGGCGTGATCACCGTGCCGGCGCCGGGGCTCGCGCCCTCAGCGGAGAAGGTCTTGGGCATGATGGCGAACACCCTGACGTCGCTCGCCACCTTCTCGCGCGCGATCGTGGCGCCGCCGAAGGCGTAGCGCGCGGCGACGAACTCGCCGCCCTCGAGCTCCAGGGCATTGACGTCGGTGACGGCGCCGGCGCCGAGCTTCTCGGCCAGGCGGCCGGCGAGCTCCTTGCCGCGCCGCGTCGAGCCGAGCAGGACGACCGTGGCGCCGGCCTCGGCGGCGATCTGCGCCAGGGCGGCGGCCACCGCGTCGGCCGGCCAGCCGGCGAGGGCCGGGTCCTCGCTCACGAACACCCGGTCGGCGCCGGCGGCGCCGAGCTCGGGGGCGGCCGCCGCCGCCCCTTCGCCCAGGGCGGCGGCGCTCACGCCGAGCCCGAGCGCCTGGGCGAACTCGCGCCCTTTCGCGGCCAGCTCGCAGGCCGTCTGGGTCTTCTCGCTGTAGACAAGCAGATCGGCCATGGTCTACCTCCCCACCACGCCTTCTTTGACGAGCGCGTCGACGAAGGCCGCGGCCTGCTCCGCGGCGGCGCCCTCGAACAGGACGTGCTTGCGGTCCTGCTCCTCGGCGAGGTTCGACACGACCTCCTGCTTCGGCGCCAGCGCGGCCGCGTCGACGCCGATGTCGGCCAGCGTCCAGACCTGCGTCGGCTTGGAGCCCGCCTTCATGATGTGCATGAGCGAGGGGATACGGGGTTCGTTGATCTCGCTGACGACGGTGACGGCGGCCGGCAGGGGAAGCTCGAGCGTCTCGATCATCTCGTCCATGCTGCGCTCGCAGCGCACAGCGCCTTCGGCCGCCTCGACCTTGCGCGCGTACCCGACCTGCGGCACGCCGAGCTTCTCGGCAACGCGCGACGGCACCTGACCGGTGTAGTTGTCGCTCGAGCCCTCGCCGAAGAGGAGCAGGTCGCAGGCGGGCAGCTTCTTGACGGCGGCGGCGATCACGGTCGCGACCGCCGCCTGGTCGAGCGTCATCGCCGCCGGATCGTCGACGATCACCGCTTCGTCGGCGCCCATGGCGAGCGCCTCCTTGACCGTCTCCTTGATCTTGCGGTTCGTCTCGGCCACGGTCACCGCGACGACCTTGCCGCCGACCGCGTCGCGCACCTGGATCGCCGCCTCGAGCGCGTTCTTGTCGAGGTCGCCGAGCTTGTACGGCACCGCCTCGAGCACCGGCTCCCGGTTCCTGATGCGGACCATCTGCGGGTCCGGGTTGGTCTTCACGCACACGACGATGTCCAAGGGGTCACCTCCTCTCGTTCCTGATGAGCGCACCCCCGAGCCCATGGGCGGGATCGAGGGCCATGGCAGCGACGCGATACCGGGGCTCGAGCGCCGCCCAGACCGTGTCGAGCAGTCCGGCGGCGTTCACGGCCTTGGGGGCGGCGTTCACGGCCTCGGCGGCCGCGCCGCCAGCCGCCCAGGACGCCTCGAGGAACGGACGGCCACCTTCGATCGTCTCGCCGTCCGACTTGTAGGTCGTGAGCAGGACGGCGTCGCCCGGCGCCGGCTCGCGGACGACGAGCATATGGATGTCGCTCGTCGTCCGTCCCCCGGCGCTCCGCCGGGCGACGCCGAAGACAGCTTCGACGGGCGTCGCCCGCGACACGACGAGGGTGATCCGGTCAGTGAAGATCGGCGCGTCGGGCTCGTGCTCGAGGCCGTCCAGCGCGATCTGGGGCGCATGCCCAGCCTCGAGCTTCTCGAGCACCGTGTCGACCTGACGACCGTTGCCGACGACCAGCCAGTCGTCCGACGTACGCGCCGCGGCGTAGTGGCGGAGCGGGTCGTCAGCCCCCTCGCCGAGGGGGCTGACGAGCAGCTCGCCGGCCGCGCCGCGGCGGATCTCCCTCTGCTGCGATGCGGGGCTGCGCCCCGTCACGAAGTAGGCCACCAGGGCGCCGTGCGCCGTGCCGGCGAGCACCAGGCCGCGCCCCGGATAGGTGTTCGCCCCGAGCAGGGCGGTCAGTTCGTCCATGCGCCGTCCCCCCGTCGTTCGTCTCTCACGCCGCCTCTCATCTCGTCCGGCTCACTGCCGCATCTCGTCTCGCTCAGCTCACTGCCGCCTCTCATCTCGTCCGGCTCGCTGTCGCACCTCATCTCGTTCAGCTCATCCGGTACTGCACGCCGAACGGCGAGCGCGGGTAGTTCCACGTAAGGGCCCGCGGCTCGCAGCAGATCATGCACGTGCCGCACTCCAGGCAGCCCTCCCAGTTCACCGTCATGCGCTGCTCGTCGTCGAGCTCGTAGAGGTCGGCCGGGCAGACGTAGAGGCAGGCCCGGTTCGTGCACACGGTCGCGCAGACCTCCTGCTCGATGACGATGTGCGGTTCCTTGTCGAGCTTGAAGACGTCGAGCCCGAGCTTGGCGTCGATGTTCACGGTCGCCCCTCCTTCGTCACGGTCGCCACGTTCCCGTCACAGCTTGCGCGCCAGCCACGCATCCTGCAGCGTGCCGAGGTTCAGGAAGTCACGCCTGATGCCCTTCCAGGCCTTCTTCATCAGCGACGGGGTGGGGCCGGGCCCGATGGTGAAGACATCCTCGAAGAGACGCGACACCGCCGTCGGGTAGTGCGTGAAGAGGCGCGGCAGTTCCATGAACTGCGGGTAGATCCGCGCCGTCTCGAGGTCCTTGAGGACGAAGCTGTCGCGCAGGGCCGCCTCGTACGGGGCGAGGCCGGCGGCCGAGAAGTCGCCCGCCTGCCTCGCCCTGAGGATCGCCTGCGCGGCGTAGTAGCCCGAGGCGATGGCGAAGTCCATGCCGCGCACGGTGACGAGGGCGTTAAGGCTGAGGCCCGCGGCGTCACCGGCGAGGACGTAGCCGTCGCCGTAGAGCCGCGGCACCTTGGCGATGCCGCCCTCGGGGATGGCGTGCGCGGAGTACTCCGCCACCGTACCGCCGGCCACGAGCGGCTTGATCTACGGCAGCTCCTTCCAGCGGTCGAGGAGCTCGTGCGACTTGATCTCGCGGCCGTCGGCCTTCATCGCCTGCATGCCGACGACGACGCCGAGCGAGATGCTCTCCTTGTTCGTGTAGAGGAAGCCGCCGCCCAGCATGCCTTGGGTCACGGACCCAAGGAACAACTGGGCGGCGCCCTCGCCGGGGTTGAGGTTCCAGCGGTCTTCGATCACGCCGGCCGGCAACTCGATGACTTCCTTGTAGCCGAGGGCGTGGTCGCGGTCGACCGGCCGGGCGGCGAGCCCGGCCGGTTCCGCCAACAGCCGCAACACGCCCTCGGCGACGACGACCACGTCGGCGCCGATCTCGTCGGCGCCGGCGCGGATACCGACGATGCGGCCTTCCTTGCGCAGCAGCTCGTCCACCTTCATGCCGGGGACGACCATGCCGCCCTTCTCGCCGACCTTCTCGGCCAGCCACTGGTCGAGCCGGGCGCGCACCACCGTGTATGACTGGGGCGGGTGGGCCAGACGGTCCGAGGCGAGCTCGAACGTGGTATGGGCGCCGTCGCCCATCATGGTGATGAGCTCGCGGGCGACGGGGCGCTCGAAAGGCGCCTCCTCCCAGAGCTCGGGGTAGAAGCCGCGGATCGGACTCACGTACAGACGGCCGCCGGTGACGTTCTTGGCGCCGGAGTAGTCGCCGCGCTCGAGCACCATGACCTCGGCGCCGGCGCCGGCGAGTCCGTACGCGGCCGACAGGCCTGCGAGACCACCACCGACGACGATGCACTCGACCTTTTCCATGCCGCTTCCCCTGATGAGAGAGGGGCGGGCGGCGGCATCGCCGCCCGCCCCATCGTCGGTCAGTGTGCGGTGCCGCTACGCCACACCGCACGTTAGTTGCCTGCGTCAGCTTGCGCCGACTCCGGTGCCTAATCCTTGAACGGGTTGTGCGTGTCGCCCCACTCGTCGCGGGCGATGATGCCGCGCATGATCATCAAACCACCCTCGGCGCCGACCTCGTAGCTCATGACGCCGCGAAGCAGCATCTCGAGCGGGGTCTCCTTCGTGTAGCCGAAGGCGCCGTGGTACATCATCCCGTGGCGGGCGATGTCGTGGCACAAGGTCGGGCTGAGGCACTTGCACGTCGAGATGACCTTGTTGATGTCCTTGCGGCTGAACTGGCCGGGGTTGGTGTGCTCCTGGCCGATCATCCACGCGCCACGCAGCAGGTTGAGCTTGAGCATGTCGAGCTGCATCCAGTCGTCGGCCATCTCGAACGAGATGCCCTCCCACTTGCCGAGCGGCTTGCCGAAGGTCTTGCGCTGCGCCGTGTACTCGCCGCTGATCTCGAGCGCCTTCTCGGCCCCGCCGAGGCAGGCGGCCGCGACCAGGACGCGGGCGGCGTTGAAGCCGTCCATGTTGACGTAGAACCCCTTGCCCTCTTCGCCGAGCACGTACTTCTTGGGCAGCTCGACATCCTTGTAGATCCAGCCGCCGGTGCTCAGGCCCATGCGACCCATGTCCTTGTAGGTCGTGTAGGTGATGCCGGGCAGGTGGGCGGGGACCCAGATGAAGGTCATGCCCTTGTGTCCCTGGTTCGGGTCGGTCTTGACGAGGGTGCAGTGGCCGCTGGGCGGGCCCCACTTGGCGCACTCCTTGGGCCCGGAGACGTAGGCCTTCTCGCCGTTCATGACGTAGACCTGCTTCTCTTCGTTCCACAGGGCGACCGTCTTGATGGCGGCGAGGTCGGAGCCGCCGCCGGGCTCGGTCGTGTTGATGCCGGCGAACGCCTTGCCGGCGGCCACCGCCGGCAGCAGTTCCTGCTTGAGCTCCTCCGTGCCGTAGCGGTTGACGATGTACGACCAGCCGATGGTGAGCAGGGTATACACGGGCGTGCTCATGCTGAGGTCGGCGCGCGCGATCTCGTGGACGGTGATCATCGCGTAGATGAGGCGCTCGTCATCGGGGAGCGGCATGCCGCCGTACTGCTCGGGGATGGTGACGCCGAACATCCCTAGTTCCGCCATGCCGGCGGTGATGTCGTCGGGGATCCCGTCCTCGGCCTCGTCGATCGCGCGCGCCCGCGGCTCGAGGTTCTTGGTCAGCCATTCGCGGATCGCCTGGCGGTACATGTCCTGCTCGGTGGTGTAACGGAAGTCCATGCGGCTCCTCCTTTGGACCTGTCCCCGGAAACGACGAGACCCCCAGGGAACGCTTGCGCGGTCGCTGGGGGTCCAAAGCCTGCGGCCGGCGGGCGGAGACGGCGCCCGTCTGCGGCTCTGTGTGCAGCGCGGACATCATACACGCCGCTGCCGCAGGCGCAAGCAGGCGCCGTTTCGCCATTGTGGAGCAGGATCCGACCGGGTGTACGACGCGAGGGACGGCTCAGCCGTACGTCTCGGTGCCCACGTCCGGGTTCTTCGCGCTGGGCAGCGGGAAGGCGGCGTCGCCGAGCACGAGGGGCGACTGGTCGACGGCCTCGAAGACCTTGTGCAGGGCCGAGATGAGGGCGCCCTGGGAGTGGCCGCGGTAGCGGTAGCGGATGAGCGCCTCGATCTCGCGCCGCTCGTTGAGGACGTTGCGGCCGAGCAGGAGGCGCGCGAAGAAGTCGCGCGCCGTGTCCATGATCAGTGAGGCGGTGCAGCCGACGATGACGCCCATCTCGTCGACCTCGAGGACGACGCCGACGCGCTTGTAGATCGCCTGGTGCGAGACGTCTTGCGGCAGGCGGGCGTAGCCCGAGAACAGGAAGGTCGTGTCGTGGGCGGGCAACTTGTCCCCCTGTCCGTCAGCGGAGACCATCGCCGCATCATTCTATCAGCGCGACGTCGCTTGCGCCGGTCGTCGGCGCCTGTATCATGGACGCGCTGCCGCATGGCCACGGCAGGGAGCCGTCCTCCCGCCTGTCCCGGCCATGTCCCCCAGCGGAGACGATCGTGTCTGCCCTGGGGGCTTTCGCGTTTCTGGGCCCCATGAGACTCAAGGAGGCGGCGCATGGGCGAACCGAACGGGCTCGACAGCAAGCTGATGACCGTCGGTGAAGCCGTCGAGCGCTTCGTCCGCGACGGCCAGCAGATCGCCGTGGGCGGCTTCACCATCAACCGCAACCCGATGGCGCTCGTCTACGAGATCGCCCGTCGCCGGATCCGCGACCTGCACCTCGTCGCCCATTCCAACGGACAGGCGCTCGACGTCCTGGTGGGCGCGGGCTGCGTCTCGCGCATCGAGGTCGCCTACGGCGGCAACGGACGCTTCGCCCCGACCTGCATCCGCTTCCGCAAGGCGGTCGAGCGCGGCGAGGTGCTCGTCGAGGACTACACGAACAACCAAATGAGCCTGCGCTTCCTGGCCGGCGCCCTGAGCGTCCCGTTCATCCCCAGCAAGTCAGGCCTGGGGACGGACGTCCTTCGGCAAGAAGGCTTCCCGCCCAAGATCCGCGACGGCGTCAAGGTGGCAAGGAAGAAGGTCCACGTCATGGCCGACCCCTTCGGCCACCCCGACGACGACGTCGCCCTCCTCCCCGCGCTGACGCCGGACGTCTCGCTCATCCATGCCCAGCAGGTGAGCACCGACGGGACCGTCCGCATCAAGGGCCTCACGTTCGCCGACCTCGAGCAGTGCAAGGCGGCCTCGGTGGTGGTCGTGACCTGTGAAGAGATCGTCCCCGAGAGCTACCTCCGCATCGACCCCGACCAGAACGCGCTGCCGCCGTTCCTGGTCGACGCCGTCGTGCCCGTGCCGTACGGCGCCCACCCGACCGCTTGCCGGTCCTTCTACGACTACGACCCCAAGCACCTGAACCTGTACAAGGCGATGGCCAAGGACGACGAGCAGTGGGCCACATATCTGGACGAGTGGGTGTACGGCATCGGGAGCTGGGACGCGTACCTCGACAAGGTCGGAGGAGCGCAGCTCGCGCACATCCGCGCCAACACGGTCGCCGGCTACGCGCCGGGCCTGGACAGGAGGTGAGGAAGATGGCCGACCCTACACACACGCCCTCCGCCCCTTCGCCCGGCGCTACGCCCACTCCGCCGCCCGCATACACCGCGCGCGAGATGATGGCCATCGCCGCCGGCCGCCTCATCAAGGACGGCGATGTGCTCTTCGCTGGGACGGGCGTGGCGATGCTGGCGGCGACCGTCGCCAAGCGCATCCACGCCCCGCGGGCGCACATCTTCTTCGAGACCGGGGGAATCGGGCCACAGCTCGAAGAACTGCCGATGGCTGTGGCCGATTCCCGCGTCATGGCCTACTCCAACCTCAACGCCGGCCTCGTCGAGGCGTTCAGCTACGTCGCCAACCGACGCCTGCACACGATCGCCTTCCTCGGCGCCGCGCAGATCGACCGTTACGGCAACCTGAACTCGACCGTCATCGGCGACTACCGCCATCCGAAGGTCCGCTTCTCGGGGAGCGGCGGGGCCTGCGACGCCGGCTCGCTGGCCAGCGGCTTCCTCGTGTTCATGCACCACGGAAGACGCAAGTTCGTCGAGAAGCTCGATTACCTGACGACGCCGGGCTGGCTGACGGGCGGCGAGTCGCGGCGCCACGCCGGGTATCGGCGTGGCGGGCCGCTCGCCGTGGTCAGCGACCTCGGCGTCATGAAGTTCGACGAGGCGACGAAGGAGATGTATCTCGCCGAGTACTACCCCGGCGTGACGACCGGAGAGGTGACCGAGAACACCGGCTTCACCATGGACGTCACCCGCGCGGCTGAGGCGACGCCTCCGGACGCCGAGGAGCTCCGCATCTTGCGCGACGAAGTCGACCCGCAGCGGCTGATCCTGGGATGAGGGCGGCGCAGCCGAGCGCCGGGTGAGGATTGGGCCGGCGACAGCCGGCCCACACGGTGCGGCGCGGCCCAGGCACTCCCCGCCCGGGCCGCGCCGCGTCCGTCAGCGCCATGGCCTCTGTCGGCGCCGAGTGACGACGTGAGGCGGTGTCCTCGCCGTCGCGTGCAGCAGGTGAAGCTGCGCCTTCTGGGCGGCGATGTACCGAAGCCGTGAGCCGCACCTTGTCGGCAGCAGGCTGCTGCGCCCCTCAAGCCGCACCTTGTCGGCGGCAGGCTGCTGCGCCCCTCAAGCCGCACCTTGCGCGCTGGTCACGGGTGTGCCATACCGGATGCGATGAGACCGCCCAGCCGGACAGGCCGACCCTCCTACGTCGCCCTGAGCGAGAGCGGCGAGCTCGGGCGGCGCGCGCAGCGCGCCGCCGGACTGCTCGCCGCTTGCGAGCTCTGTCCGCGCCGCTGCGGTGTCGACCGTACGACCGGCGCCGGCGGTGTCTGCGGCATCGGCGCCCGTGCCAGAGTCGCGAGCTATGGCCCACACCACGGCGAGGAGTCGGTCCTCCGCGGGCGAGCCGGCTCGGGGACGGTGTTCTTCGGCGGCTGTAACCTGCGTTGCCGGTTCTGTCAGAACAGCGAGATCTCGCACCGGCCGGCCGGGGAGGAGCTCGCTCCGGCGCAGCTCGCCGCCGTCTTCCTCGACGTGCAGGACATGGGTTGCCACAACCTGAACCTCGTCACACCGTCGCACGTCGTCGCACAGATCCTCGCCGCACTGGCCATTGCTGTCCCTCAGGGCTTGCGCATCCCGATCGTCTACAACACCGGCGGGTACGACGCCGTCGAGACGCTGGCGCTCCTCGACGGCGTCGTCGACATCTACATGCCCGACGTCAAGCTGCTCGACGCCGAGCCCGCCGAGCGGTACCTTACGGCGCGCGACTACCCCGAGGTCGTGCGCCGCGCGATGACCGAGATGCAGCGCCAGGTCGGCGACCTCGTGGTGGGCGCGGACGGACTCGCGGTGCGCGGTTTGCTCGTCCGCCACCTGGTCATGCCGGGACTGGTCGCGGAGAGCGAGCAGGTGTTCGCGTTCCTCGCCGGGCTCAGTCCGGACACGTTCGTCAACGTGATGGACCAGTACCGCCCGTGCGCCGAGGCCAGCCTTGCGACCGCCGATGTCGATCGTGGGCAGAGAGACGGACGGCAGCGCCTGGCAGAGGCGGCGCCCAGACGCGACGGGGGACGTGTACATCGGGAAGACGCCGCGCCTGCTCGCGACGCCGGGAACACGGCGGCGCGGAACGACCAGACCGACGTCGTCAGCGACGGCCGGGACCGTGTCGCGGACCTGCGCTCCATCGCTCGCCGGATCACGCGCGCTGAGTTCGGAGCCGCACTCGATGCGGCCCGCGCCGCCGGCCTGCGGCGGGCGGCGCGCAGTCCCTGAACACCGGACCGTGCACGTTCCCTGAGCACTTCACCTGTACGTACTCCCCGAAAAGCCGAGGCCACCCGGTGATGGCGTCGGGCCTCGCCCGCGGCGGCGGTCCCGATATGCCATGCTCTTCCGGCGTGACATGCACCATCCGGTGCGCCGTTCTGCTCGGATCAACGGGCGGCGAGCGTCTGCGTCACACGAAGACGGCTCCTGACGACGTCCTCCAACTGCTGCACCAGGTCGCGCTGCGCGTCTCGCGCCGAGAGCAGCGAGGCCACCGCCACCTCGACGTCGGCCCTGGTGCTCGGCTGCACGCGGAGCGCAGGCACCACAAGGTGGAACAACTTCTCGACCCCACCGAGACCGTGTCTCGCCTGGAGATCGAGCGAGACCTTGAGAACGCTGGCGTCGGTCGTGACCAGTGTGGTGCCGCAGTCCAGCTCGAAGCGCCACAACTCGCCGAGGAAGAAGTGGTCGGGGGACGAGCGGTCCAGGACAGCAGTGAGAGCGGCTGCATCGACGAACGTCAGTTGTGACGGGTCCATGCGGCTCAGTCCTCGCTCGGCCGCCACGGCTCCGCCCGTGAAGCCCCGGACTGCGGCCCGGCGGAAGGTCCTTGCGGAAGGCAGCCTGCCGCGTCACGCGCCGCTCGCCGGATCTTCTGCGGCGAAGGGCCGACGGCGACGCGCAGGTAGTAGTCGATGGCTTCGCGGATCAGCAGCGCCATGGACGTGTTGCGGTCCGCGGCCCAGAAGCGAAGCTGCCGTTTCTGCTCGGTGCCCAGCAGGATGTGGGCGTGGGTCAGGGGGTCCATGTGGGCCTCCATGAACAATTTGGAGTTGACCCGTTCTCGTTGACACCCTGAAAGTGGGCACCTTGAGTGTCCGAGAAGGGAGTCGACGTGGCGCACACGCCCGAGTTCAGACGCGAGGCCGTCCGCCTGTACCGCGTCGGCCAGCGAGGCATCCGGCCGACGGCGCGTCAGCTCGGCATCGCCCCTGGCACGCTGCGCGCCTGGGTCCGCCAGGCGGAGGTCGACGAGGGCCTCACGGAGGGTCTCACCAGCGAGGAACGCGCCGAACTGCTGCGCCTGCGCCGCGAGGTGCGCATCCTCGAGGAGGAGAAGGAGATCCTGCGCAAGGCCGCGCTTTTCTTCGCTCGGGAGACCGATCGGCGCAAATGAAGTTCCGCCTGATCGAGGAAGAGAGGTCGCACCACAGCGTCTCCCGTCTCGCCCGCGTGCTCGGTGTGACCACCGCGGGCTACCACGCTTGGAAGCGGCGACCGCCGTCCCCAAGAGCGCGCCAGGACGAGTGCCTCAAGGCGCGGATCCGCGAGATCCACAAGGCTTCGTTCGGCACCTACGGCGCGCCGCGCATCCATGCGGAGCTGCGCGCCGTGGACGGTCTTCCCATTGCCCGCAAGCGCGTCGCCCGCTTGATGCGCGAGCTGGGGCTCGAGGGGGTCTCGCGGCGCGGCAAGCGCCGGGTGCGGCACTCGGAAGCGGAGACTCCGGCGGCGCCCGATCTCGTGCGCCGCAACTTCACCGCGACAGCGCCCGACGAGCTCTGGGTCGCCGACATCACCTACATCCCGACCTGGGAGGGGTGGCTCTTCCTCGCTGCGGTCATCGACGCCTGCAGCCGCTACTGCGTCGGCTGGTCGATGCGCGACGACCTTCGGGCCGACATCGTGATCGACGCCCTCGGCATGGCGACCACCCGCCGGCGGCCGAGGGCCGGACTCGTCCATCATTCGGACAGG
>Ga0116187_1000763_pt1 | contig 36904 bp, 36 predicted proteins | sample AD_JPNNA6_MetaG_FD_89755 | JGI IMG/M metagenome (GOLD analysis project Ga0116187, IMG submission 89755) | Active sludge microbial communities of municipal wastewater-treating anaerobic digesters from Japan - AD_JPNNA6_MetaG | ecosystem: Engineered > Bioreactor > Anaerobic > Digestate | place... | reverse complement strand
TGCGAAATGATAAAGGAACATCGATTCATGAGCGAATCATGACGACACTGGCAACCTGGGGGCAAAACGGCCTAAACAGCCTACAAATGCTAACCACAAAGCTTACCTGCTAAACACATACAAAAAGAGAAAAAGGTTGTAGGCTTTTGGCCTACAGTGCAGGCATGACCAGGGCCCTGTCGCCAGCAGCGCGGAACTCGCGGGCTCCACCCTTGCCGAAGCAAGCGCGGATATCCGCCCAATCGAATACCATGCCGGGGTTGGCGAAGGTGACCTTGATCAGTGGGTTCACAGCGAAGGCATCCATGCGGCCGGCGTGCGCGGCGCTGCTGATGCCCGCGTACTCGCCCTGGTGGCCCACGTTCATGGCGTAGTTGGGGTAGTTGGCGCCCCTCAGCTCCAGCGGGCTGCCCTCGTCGGACTGGTAGGAGAAGACGTTGGTCGGGCCGCACTGATCCTGCAGGTCGTAGCCGAAGAAGCCCAACCTGCCCCAGCCTTCCTTGTGCAGAAGCATGGACAGGTACCAGCCAGCAAGGCCTACCTGGCTGTGGCCGGAGGCAATGGCGCAGGTGATACCGGATGCGGCTGCCAGAACGGAAGCCCTCTGGGACCCGCCGAAGTGATCCTCAAGCAGTGTCGGGAAGGTCTCATACTGCTCCATGCCGTAGGCGTTGACCTCAGTGGCCAGATCCTTGGCGACATCGAGGGCGGCAGGTGCCTTGGCGAATCCTCCGTACTTGTCCACGGCATAGTCTACGCCGTAGTAGCTGAAGTCGTCCAGGACATCGTTGGTGTAGGCTGCAGTAGCATACTGAGTGAACCCGACACCGCCGGACATGTAGCTTCCGAGCCAGATCTGGTCGTAGAGCATAGAGCCTGCGGCGACTACGTTCAGGGAAACCTTCACTGGATCAGCTGCTGCAACACGGGAGGTCTGGACCATATCGGCCATGAAGCCGAAGGACAGTCCGCCGGGGTTGTTGGGCCCGCGGGCGCGCCTGGCTGGCAGCATCTCGGCCATCTGCAGAACGGCTGCGTGCTTGGCGGCATAGGCCAGGTCGGCCACAGCGGCCTCACCTGCGCACATGTTGTAGGCATCGATGAAGGTCATGCACAGCTGCATGGCGCTCCACCTGGATGTGGTGCCGCCGTCGCAGGACCTGACCACGATGGTCGGGACGTGGATGGCCTGCCAGGAGGTCTTGCCGATAGCGGCCTTGAGGACCTCAGCCTGATCGGCAGGGAACATCTTGTTGATGTCGATGAGGTACTGGTCATCGATCTCGTCTGCCAGGGCATCGTCGCCGGTGAAGACGCGCACGTTGCAGTCGTCTACCAGGCCGGGATGGGTCTCCACCATGTGCTCCTGAACCACGGCTGCGCCGGGCATGGCGTGGTTGAGGATCTCCAGGTAGTTGTTGATGGTCTCGGGTGTGACCTCCTTGCCCAGCCTCTTCTGCAGAACCTCATGGGCCATATCCAGGCCGACTATGATGGTCCTCCTGATATCATCCCACATCTGCTGCATGGCCGGGTTGTTGACGAAGTGCAGGTCGTCTCCCTCTACCACATACTCAGATCCGGAGAGCTTGTAGGGTACGAGCTGCCTCTGGCCCAGGGGAATGCCGCCGCAGTGAACATAGGGATTGTAGCCGGTCATGCCGCGCTTGCCCTCGAGCTTCTTGGCGTACTCCATGAACTCCCGCTTGCGGGCGCTCTGCTCAGGTCCGAGCCTCTTGTACTCGGTCTTCTGGCTTGCCAGATCGAAATCCTTTCCGAACTTCTTGTTAAGAGCCTTTATGAATAGCTTCTTGGTGTGCTTGACTGCCATTTATATCACCCCATTTACTCCGGCCTGAATCCCCACTTGCTGCGCAGCTCCCACATGTGGTGCAGAGCCTCAACAGCTTCATCGTACTTCCTGGCTCCGACCTTTCCGCACATGGAAACGCCGTCTACCCTGAAGATGGTGGTTCTCTTCTTGGCCTCGGCCTCGCTCATGGGCTTGCCCAGCTTGATCTTCCTATCCAGAGGAATGCCTACCTGATCCTTGACGGCATAGACGTTTCCGTCGGCTCCCATCTCGGTCCTGGCCAGCATATCGAACTCCATGCCATTCTCCTCCAGCCTCAGGGAGTGGCCGTGCACAGTGCAGCCCCTCATGGAACAGAGGGCGACATCGGTCATCTCGCTGTCATACTGGGCCTTGGTGTAGGCCTCGATATCCCTCTCCCTGGCCTCGATGATCTGTCTGCCGGACAGTGTGCCTGGGTCGCAGCCCTTGCAGTTGATGGCTCCCCAATAGGATCTCCAGTATGGAATAGAGGGTGCGAAGTACATGGAATCGGTCCACTGGGAGTACCTTACACGGTCACCAGCAGCGGCTCCTGCGGTCGGCTCTACGATCTGCCTGATGGGGCAGTCTGGCTCGCCCATCTCCTTGAGCGGTGGGTGAGTGCTGGAGTAATCGGCACCAGGGGCCCTGTGGCCCATTATTGCCACTACGTCCGCCTCAGGAATATCTCTGAGCTTATCCAGCTTGCCGGACATGTGCTTTCTTCTGTTGATGCCAACAGAGGTGCTTCCGGGATAAAACTGTGGTGTGTATGCCATAATTTATCTCTCCTCATCTTCAATAGTCACATTCCTTTCAGACAATATGGCCAGCCTTTCCTTCCTGGCCTTGGGATCGATCAGCCCCAGCAAGCGTTTGTCCTCCACATTCCCGAACTTTGCATAATCGGTTATCGTCTGCCTGGTGTGGAAGAACTTGCCTTTCCTGATCTGGAAGGAGAAGGGAAGCGCTCGCTCACACGCCGCCTTCAGCCCGTTGAAGTATTTTTCGCTCTCCAGCTCGATACGGATCCTTCCGACTTTAACCGTCAGCTCAATTATCTGCCCGCCGACCTCAATGAGAAGATCTCTATTCTCATCGATTGGAGCGCCCCTGCCAGGCCCGTAGGGGACGGATCTGGGAAGGTTGGGGCCTTGAATCATGATCCTGACTATGCCCCCGTTCCCGTAGATCTCATTCAGCAGCTTCTGAGCCGTTGCCGGCATGAGATATCTGCTGGGGACGATTTCTACCTGTATCGATTCCGTGTCTGATAGAGTGACCATGCTTCCGCCTTTACACAGCCTCCGCAACCGATATGATCGGCTCACGGAATTCCTTGATCTCTCCGTAAATGGAACCGACCAGGCCAGATGTCATCTCAGGTGTGAACATCTGTGTGCCGGCATCCAGTGCTACTGCCGCAGCCACGCATGGTATGGCAAATCCTCTGGAGTGCCTGGTTACCACGTGGTTGCCGTTGAATACACCGGGGCCGCCGCCGCCATAGATGGAGTGGCTGAAGAATGAGAAGCCTACGGCAGTACCCATTACTCTGCCGAAGTCGCATCCGGGCAGAGCAGTCTCCTTCTCAAGTATATCGTTGAAGTACAGCAGTGTCGAGGACACAGCCTGCGCGCCCCGGAGGGAGCCGCAGTTGACCATGGTGGCAGCCAGCACGCCGGCGGCGGCATAGGCATTCCACTTGGATACATCGTTGGCCTCGTACATGACGTAGCCGGAGGGCAGCTTCTTTCCGGCCTTGATTACCTTGTCCTCAATGGCCTTGCCCACAATGCTCTGGACTACAGTGCCGATGGTTCCTGTCTTGCCGTTAGCCTTGACGCACTCGTATACCATGTTGTTGGCGTTCAGGCCCTGGTATGCCATGCCCAGCAGCTGGTGGCGCTCGAATATGCCCATGGCATTGCCCATCTCGAACTCGCCGATCTGCTCGTAAATGGATGCGAGAGCCGCGGCGTTCATGGCGTTCCTCTTGGTGATGGCAGCCAGGTGGTTGGCCATTACGTTCCTCAGAGCGAAGCCCAGACCCTCATCGTTCTGGGGGATGCTGAGAACGGATGCAACGTTTCCGCCGGACATGCCCACAGTCTGCGGGTACTCGCCCCAGACAGCGGCATGGATCATGGGGGCCTCGATGAGACCGGCCTTGAACTGCTGGATGAGTGCCTCGGTTGTTGCTGCGGCTGCGCCTGTCATGCCTACCACGAACTCAGAGGCTGCATTGACCCTGGCGGTAGGAATCTGGACCAGGAGCTGCTTGCCGCCGCCGAGCACCTGAACATTGGTGTCGTCGCCAGGGGCTACCTGCAGCAAGGACTTTATCTTATCAGCAACGGCGCCGGCGTTGGCAACAACATCGTAGTTGAGCTCGCGGCCCTTGATCTGCCTGCGGCCTCCTGCGACCTTTCCGGTCTTCAGTGCGCCTTCAATGCCGGCCAGGTTAACGGCGACAGTTCGCTTTGTGAGAGAAATAAGTCTCTGCATGGCCGCGTTCTTGAGAGGGCTGACGGCGCTCAGGTCGACGTCGCTCTTCAAAAGAACTCCGCGGTCGCTATATAGGTCTATCTTGTCAGACACGTTCTTTATCCTCCTTTACCTTTTTAGCAGCAAAAATTGTAGCGACGGTGATGCCGGAGCGATGATATGACAGCCCAAGCTAAAAGGTATCATATCCAGCACCATCACAATTCGTTACAATCTCCCGCCGCTTTCTCTAATGCTTAATAGCTACTTAAAGTTTTTGCGTGATGAATTTATTACAATCTAATTTATAAGAATCTGTAAGCCTTTCACATATTAAATAAAATATATTTTATCAAGTTAAAAATATTTAATATAGCCACTATAATTGTGCAATCCCTTGCAAGGCAGTATGCTAATATATCCCGGCCTGACCATAACAGGCTTTCCTGGGGCGGCCATCGCGACAGAAAATTATTATTCACAACAGGTAGAAGCGGCGGACTTATTATTGATACGAATCAAGCCGGGGAGGGATGGGGCCGATCAAAAGCGATTTAGCTGAGAAGGACGTGAGCTCGGACAAACAAAAATTATTTGAATAACCATGTTAGATATTCCCGTCTTTTGATTATGCCCGAGGCCATCGGCCGAAGAGAGATCTGTCATGGAAAAACTTAAATCAAGTGGCATATTTGGCCTTCAGGAATGCATCTCATAATTGCCGAGAAGCACGATGCTGCCAAGAGGATTGCCGAGATCCTGGCTGGCAGCAAGCCCCGCTCTCAGAGGATCGCAGGCGTCGAAGTATTTCGTTTTGACGACAAAGTGGTAGTGGGCCTGTCCGGCCATATAGTGGGAGTGGACTATCCCCCGGGATATAACAGCTGGCAGAAGGTGGACTGCAGGGATCTGATCCGGGCGGAGATCGTGGTCCGCCCCATCCAGGAGAAGATCATCTCCGCCCTGGAGAGGCTGGGAAGAGAGGCAGACAGCATAACAATCGCAACGGATTTTGATCGCGAGGGGGAGCTGATCGGAGTTGAGGCCCTCAAGATCGTTCAGAAGGTCAATCCCAATCTACATGTGGATCGAGTCAGGTACAGCGCCATAGTCAGGGAAGAGATACAAAAGGCCTTCCAGAAGAGAGGAGATGTAGACTATGAGCTGGCAGCCTCAGGCGAAGCCAGGCAGATCATCGACCTGGTCTGGGGTGCAGCCCTCACCAGATATATCTCTCTCACATCCGGGCGGCTGGGCAAGGAGTTTCTCTCGGTGGGCCGGGTGCAGTCGCCCACCCTGGCCCTGATAGTCGACAGAGAGCGGGAGATCTCCGCCTTTGTGCCCAAGCCCTACTGGGAGATCTATGTCGACCTGGAAAAGCAGCTCACTGTGCAGCACGCTAAAGGTCGCATCTGGAAGAAGGATGAAGTTGACGGCATAGTCTCCCGGCTGGGGCCGCTTGGCATCGTCAGGTCCATTGAGACAAAGCCGCGCGTCGATAAGCCTCCCGCGCCATTCGATACCACCAGCTTCATCGCCGCAGCCAGCAGCATCGGTTTTTCTGCAGCCAATGCCATGCACATCGCCGAATGGCTCTACACCAACGGATTCATCTCCTACCCGAGGACGGACAACACAGTCTATCCGCCATCAATCGACCTGAAGGCTCTCACCAGCCTATTTTTGGATAGCGCATTCTCAGAAGAGGCGAGGCTGCTCCTCCAGGGGAAGATGCAGCCCACCCGCGGCAAGAGGTCCACCACAGACCATCCACCCATTTATCCCACGGCTCCTGTGGACAAAAGCGCCCTCAAGGAGGAGCAGTGGCGGATATACGAGCTTGTGGTGCGCCGCTTCTTTGCAACACTTGCAGAAGAGTGCATATGGGAGGCGACCAGCCTCAAGGTGGATGTGGGCCCTGAGCCCTTCCGGGCCAGCGGAGCGCGGTTGATCCAGGCAGGCTGGAGATACTACTACCCCTACAGCAAGACAGAGGAGCATATACTGCCCAGGCTCGAAAAGGGCGAGAGGCTGAAGGTTCTGGGCCGCCGCGTGGACTCCAAGGAGACACAGCCTCCAGCCCGCTACGGCCAGGGAAAGCTGATCAAGCTCATGGATGAGCTGGGGCTTGGAACCAAGTCCACCAGGCACGACATCATCAGCAAGCTCTATGCCCGCGCCTACGTCCAGGGCAATCCCATGCGCCCCACCAACACCGCCTACGCAGTGATAGACACCCTGCAGAAGTACGCCCCTACCATCACCAAGCCGGAGATGACCCAGACCCTGGAGAAGGATATGACCCTCATATCCGAAAAGAAGGCCAGAGAGGATGATGTCATAGAGGAGTCCAGGGTGATGCTCACCTCCGTCTTTGACGAGCTGATATCCAATCAGGAGGGCATCGGCCAGTCCCTCAGGGACGGGCTGAGGACGGACAAGATCGTGGGCACATGCGAAAAGTGCTCCTCAGATCTTATCATCAGGCGCGGCCATCGAGGCTCGCGCTTCATTGGCTGCTCCGGCTATCCGCAATGCCGCTTCACACTGCCCCTGCCAAGATCTGGAAGCGTGGTGGTCACAGACAGGGTGTGCGAGCAGCACGGCATGAATCACATTCGCATCATCAATAAGGGAAAGCGCCCCTGGGATCTGGGCTGCCCGCACTGCAACTTCCTGGAGTGGCAGGCGAAAAAGGCCGGGGATAAGGCAGACCCCGCCGCAGGGGAGAAGAAGGCTGCCCGGCCAGCCGCAAAGAAGGCGAAAAAGCCAGCCGGAAAGGTCACGGCCACTCAATCCGGCAAGAAGGCCGCAGCCGAGAGCGGCGACGGCCTCGTGAATGTCCCGGGAATTGGGCCCAAGACCCTGAAGAAGCTCACACTGGCCGGCATTATGACTGTGCCGGACCTGGTGGGAGCCGAGGCGGGCAGCCTTGCCGAGAAGACGGGGATCAGCGCCAAGAAGATCATGGCCTGGCAGAGCGCAGCCATTGCAGAGAGCTGATTTTGGCTCCTCGCAACGAATCTGTCAGCATGGGCCTGGCCGGATTTGAACCGGCGGCCACTCGGTTATGAGCCGAGCGCTCTAACCGGACTAAGCTACAGGCCCAAAAGGAATGCGCCGCCAACAGGGCTCGAACCTGTGACATTCTGGTTGCTGCTCCATGCAATTAACAGCCAGACACTCTACCAACTGAGTTATGGCGGCTCGACACCCACCCTGGATGCACAATGATTTAAGCTTTTTGATTAGAAGGGGGTATTCATGCGCGTCCTGAAGAAGAATCTGCGAGGTGAAGAGGGGGAGATAACCCTGCTGCCCGAGTCCCTTGATGACCTATGGCATCTGCAGCATCTGATTTCGCGGGGCGACCTGGTCTTCGCACTGACCCAGAGGAAGGTGGCGCCCATTGCAGACAAGGCACGCCCGGAGAAGATGGAGAAGAAGACGGTGCGCCTGGGGGTAAAGGTTGAGGACATCGAGTTTCATATGTACTCCAACTGGCTGCGTCTGCACGGAAGGATTGCCTGCGGTATGGATGTGGGATCATATCACACCCTCAATATCGAGGTGGGCACAGACCTTTCCATACTCAAGTACCACTGGAGGCCGGATATGCTGGCCCGCATAGACGAGGCCGTCGCCGAGTCGCTCCGTCCAAAGGTGGTCATCGCCCTGATCGAGGAGGGAGAGGCCACCATCGGTGTCCTCCGCCAGTTCGGAGTGCAGACTGCGGCGGAGATCAGCCAGGGCAGCGGCAAGGGCAGCGGCGAAGACACGAGGAGCGGATTTCTCCGTGACGTGGCCGCGGCCGTAGACAAGGCTGCCGGGGGCGGAGCCGAGGTCATACTGGCCGGCCCGGGATTCACCAAAGAGGACCTAAAGAAGGTTATAGACCCCACCTACCCCGATCTGGCAGGGAGGATGACAATGGACGACACATCATCCATCGGCCGCTCCGGATTTCAGGAGGTGCTGCGCCGCGGGGCGGTCAAAAGCGTCCTGGAATCCAGCCGCATCGCCCGCGAGGCCAGGCTTATAGAAGACCTCTTCCGGGAGATAGCCACGGACGGAAAGGCAGCCTACGGCATGAAGGAGGTGCAGTCTGCCGTAAACTTCGGAGCTGTGGAGAGCCTGCTGGTCTTAGACGAGCTTGCGAGAATGGGATCGGCTGAGGAGATCATGCGCGATGTGGCAGCAGCCCGGGGAAAGGTGGTGATCTTCAGCTCCGAGTTCGAGCCGGGAGAGCGGCTCCGCTCACTTGGGGGGATAGCGGCTCTGCTGCGCTTCAAGATAGCCTGAGAAGGGCATGATAGCGAAGAGGCTCATGAGATGACCAGATGCGACAAATGCCACCGGCCTGCCATCATCCACCAGAGGTACTCTGGAATGCACCTGTGCGGCGAGCACCTCTCTCAGGATGTGCACCGCAAGATCAGAGAGAGCCTGCGCAGGACAGGGCTATTCTCCCGGGGCTCGTGCATGGCGGTGGGGCTGGATGGAGGAAGGCAGAGCGCGACGCTGGCCCACATACTGAAAAGCATCTTCTCCCGCCGCAGGGACATGGAGATATTTGCAGTCATCATCGACATGGGCGAGGCTGGCTGCTGCAGCGCCTCCCAGGCCCGGGCCGTGGCTGAGCGGCTGGAGATGGACTGCCGGCTGCTGCACTGGCCGGACCGCGATATTGCATGTGATTCCGTCTATGAGAGAAGATGCGAGATCCTCTTGCAGGCGGCTGCTGAGATGGGGGCAGGGATTTTAGCAACAGGCGAATGCCTGGATGACGAAGCCCTCAGGATATTTATCTCCTATCTGCGGGGCGATACAGGCGCCCTTTTGGCCGGCGAGAGCCGTCAGAAATATCCGGCCTGGATAAAGCCGCTTCAGCGCGTGCCCCGCAGAGAAGCGAGGCTGTACGCACTGCAGCACGGCCTCGGCTTTGACCCTGCTGCCGGGGCCGGGCGGCGGGATCTCTTCCGGGAGGCGGCGGATCTGCTGGGCAGATTTGAGGGCCGCCATCCCGGCACCTTCTACTCCCTTCTACGCGGCGTGGAAAAGGGGCTGAGGGCAAAGCCTTTAAGTGTAGATGCAAAATAACCAAGCCTGGTGCCTCGGTAGCTCAGCTGGTCCAGAGCGATTGACTTGTAATCAATAGGTCGCGTGTTCGAATCACGCCCGGGGCTTGGCTACTTTCTTTGGAGGTTTTATGATGGAGTCTCAGGCCCTTTTCAAGGAGGAAGGATCATCAAATTGCGGGAAAACGGCCTGAAGATCTCATTCAGGCCTTCCTTGTTTTCTTTATATCCAGCCTGGTTTTGCACCTGGGGCAGGCTTTTGGCTTATTCACCCTCGTCTCCCAGCCGTAATGGCACTTTGGACATTTCATCTGTTTCATATTTATACAGTTGTAATATGAGTATTAATAACTTTCGATTGTATATGATTATCCTTACTACCCTGGCAAGCGCAAAGCCTATAATTGAATAGGCGGGGTAAATACAGAATTTCATGAGCGAGATTTTGGAGATCCTTTCTGAAAACGCGAGAGCCACCTCAGCCGAGATCGCGGCCCTTATAGGCAGGTCAGAAGAGGACGTGGCACGGGAGATCAAGGAGCTCGAGGATGCCGGCGTCATAAGAAAGTATGTCACTCTGATCAACTGGGAGAAGCTCGACAAGAGCGTTGTCTTTGCCGTTCTGGAGCTGAAGGTGGCCCTGCAGCGCAAGACGGGATACGACGCCGTGGCGGAGAGGATAGCCAGATTCTCGGAGGTGGAGTCGGTGCGCCTCATCTCGGGAGATCACGACCTCTCCGTAACCGTGCGGGGAAATTCCATGAAGGAGATAGCCTATTTTGTGGCCGAGAAGATTGCGCCCCTCGAAGGCGTGCAGTCCACATGCACCCACTTCATTCTGAAAAGCTACAAGGAGCATGGAGTGATACTTACTGACAAGCCCAGGCCGCAGAGACTGGTGATCACTCCATGAAGCAGAGCCAAAAAAACGTATCCGTGCCCGCCTGGAGCCGTGAGGCGCATCTCAACCGCACCGTCAGGGATATGCCCCCGTCCGGCATCAGGAAGTTCTTCGACCTGGTAACTGAGATGGATGGGGCCATATCACTGGGCGTGGGCGAGCCCGACTTCGTCACGCCCTGGCATGTGCGTGAGGCCTGCATCTACTCCCTGGAGTCGGGGGTCACCCACTACACATCCAACAAGGGGATGCCGGAGCTGCGCGAGACCATCTGCGATCAGGCGAAGAAGGATCTCGGCCTGGACTACGATCCGGCGGAGCAGATACTGATAACCACCGGCGTGAGCGAGGCGGTGGACCTGGCCTTCCGGGCTACGCTCAATCCGGGAGACGAGGCCGTTGTCCCGGAGCCCTGCTACGTGGCCTACACCCCGGACATCCTCCTCGCAGGCGGGCTGGCGAGAGCTGTGCCCACAAGGCTGGAGAGCGAGTTCCGGCTGCAGCCGGAGGACGTCTCTTCCGCTGTCACAGACAGGACCCGTGCCCTGCTGCTCAGCTATCCCAACAATCCCACCGGAGCCATAATGACCAGGGCCGACCTGGAGGAGCTGGCTGATGTGGTGGTGGAGCACGACCTGCTGGTCATCTCAGATGAGGTCTATGCGCAGCTCACCTATTCCGGCAGCCACGCGAGCTTTGCCCAGCTTGAGGGAATGCAGGAGAGGACCATCATCCTCAACGGCCTGTCCAAGTCCCATGCCATGACAGGATGGCGTATAGGCTATGCTCTGGGCGACCCAGCCATGATCGGGGCCATGACCAAGGTCCATCAGTATACAATGCTATGCGCCCCCACAATGGCCCAGGTGGCGGCTCTTGAGGCACTGCAGAGGGGCGAGCATGAGATGCTTCAGATGAGGCACGAGTACAACCTTCGCAGGCGCATGTTTGTCTCCGGCCTCAACCGCATCGGCCTGGACTGCTTTGAGCCCAGGGGGGCCTTTTACGCCTTTCCATCTGTGAAGGCCTGGGGGCTATCCTCGGAGGCCTTCGCAGAGAGGCTCCTGCAGGAGCAGAAGGTGGCGGTGGTGCCTGGCAATGCCTTCGGCGAAAGCGGTGAGGGATTTCTGCGATGCAGCTATGCCACATCCAGGGAGGAGCTGATAGAGGCCCTGGACAGGATTGAGACATTCCTCTCGGGGATGTGAAGCAAGAGATTCGAAAAAGGATGCATAATGCTCAAAGCCAAATTCAAATCCGAGCAGACTGACCGGCTGACGGCCGGACTTGCCGTCCTTGGCCTCTCCCCCAATGCCTGGACTATGCTCTCTCTGGTGCCAGCCCTCGCGGGCATAGTGGCACTCATAGAAGGCCGCCTGGCGTGGGGGCTGGTGCTCTTCTCCCTCTCAGCCTTCATAGACATCGTTGACGGCACTGTGGCCAGGGTGACACACCAGGCCAGCAAAAAGGGGGCATTCATCGATGGCATCGTGGACAGGTATGTGGAGCTGCTGCTCTATCTGGGGCTGATGCTTTACTTGGGGCGGGGAGAGTATCTCGGCCTGCCCCATGAGGTCTGGTTCATGCTGCTCCTCTTCGGCTCGCTCATGACCACATTCGTACGGGCCTATGCCGATCACCGGGGAATGGTGAAGGGAGAGGAGAGGCTGAAGAGGATGGGGGGGCTCTTGGAAAGGTTTGAAAGGCTGATGCTGCTTTATGCCGGGATGTTCCTGGGGCTCTTTAACACAGAGTGGCTGATGGCGGTGATAGTGATAGCTGCAGTGCTGGCCAATGCCACTGCTCTGCAGAGAATTGACTTTGCCGTGAGAGAGGGTGGATGAATATAGTTATTTACTATTAGAAGGCAATGCCTCTCCATGAGCCTGAAGGTCACCCTTCTCGGAACGGGCACAGGCGTCCCCCAGCCCGGCCGCTCTCAGGCGGCGGTCCTTGTGGAAAACGACAGGCCTTTGCTCCTCGACTGCGGGGCGGGCACCATGCTCCGCCTGGATCAGCTTGGAGCGAGCATGGAGGCACTGGATACAGTTCTCCTCTCTCACCTGCACCTGGACCACGTCTCAGATCTCCTGGCCCTGGCCAACGCCCGCTACCTCTCCGGCATTCCTCCTCTGCAGGTCTTCGGCCCGCAGGGCACAGAGGCATATTTCAATGCCGCCAGAAGCCTTTATCCCAATCTGGCTGAGATGGATGCGGCCATTCGGGAGATCGCACCCATGGACACCATCAGCCTTAGCGGCTTTGACATATTCGCAGAGGAGGCCCGCCATAGCGTGACAGCCCTCGCCTTCCGCCTGGAGGTAGATGATAAGGTTATGGTCTACTCTGGAGATACAGAGCCCTGCCCGCGCGTGGCAGCCCTGGCGGATGGAGCCGATCTGCTGGTGCACGAGTGCTCATTTCCCGAGCCCTTCGACGTCGCCAATCACAGCACACCCAAAAGGCTCGGCCGGATGATAAAGGATCAGGCGGTAAAGCGCATTGTCCTCACCCATCTCTACCCGCAGGCGGCAGGATGCGAGGACCTGATGGCGGAGCAGGTCATAGAGCTGTGCGGAGCGCCTACCATCGTGGGCTGGGATATGATGAGCGTTGTGATATAGATAGACTTTTTATATCTTAAGTCTGGGATTGATCGCGTCAAGGTACTGAAATTCGCTGAAGCTGTATGGAGCCGAATAGTACTCGGGGTCGTCCATGATCCCATAGTAGCTGTCCACCGCCAGCCAGTCGCCTACGCGGCTCCCATCCTCCACTGCCACCCAGATGTGCCCCTGATAGTCAAAGCCTGCCGGATCGAAGAGGAATGTCACATTATATCCGAAGCTGGAATATGTTTTTTCCAGCTTTTGGGCGCCGTCATAGCACATCCCCAGGGGGGTGACGGGAAAAATGATATATCTGCTGATGGTTTTTATGAATTCGCCGTCTTCTGAGCGGTTGTAAGATGCGTTGATCCTTACGGCGTCGCTCGGGATCACCTGAACCGGTCCGGCCTTTTCCTGGGGAGGGGTCATCCACATATCCGCAAGCCTCTCCGAGGCGCCGTTGACAGTGAGATAGACCTCCCCGCCCTCCTTGAGAGTTACAACTACATAGGACTGATCTGGCGCAGGCTTGGCATTGTATCCGTGGGTTACGAGAAAGAAGGCCAGATCATTTGTGGTGATGCCGATATCCTCGTAACTGGATAGGAGAAGCCACAAATCGTTCTCCTCAGAGGCCTGGCTGGCTGAGAGGAAGAAGATCAGGATCACTGATATGGGAATGATGAACTCCTTCAAATGCACCTCGATGTTATCAGTATATAAGTTAAGGATAGCGTCTATAAAGAGCTTTGGTTTTTTAAGAGAGATGGCAAAAAAAACATCCAGCAAGAACCGAAATGGGGAAAATCAAAAAAACTTTTATGCTCCTCTAAGGAACATTAATACAGGCTTGTAAAGAAAGCGAGGGGCACCAGAAACATCACTATGAATCCGATAATCATCAAACCGATTGCTAATCCATTTCCTCCAGCCATAAATATCCTCCTGACATAATTCTTTGCCTGATCTGATGGAGGAGGTAATATTAATTACTATCGGAACCCTGCCGGAATTCTGGCCTCTGAGGTCTGGACTCCTGGGCCAATACATTTAATTATCAATGACTGCAGAATGCTATTGTGCGATCTATCCAGAAGAGCCAGAACAAAGCTCAGGCGGCAAAGCCGGAGAGACGAAAGGCCATAGGTGCAAGGTTTGTGCTGCTCCGCCCTGCCGGCTATCCTTTGAAGAGCGTCTTCCAGGAGCATCCGGAGGTTTCAGATGCCAGCCTATTCGAGCGCTATGCCCGGGAGCAGTGGTTTGGAGAGAGGCTCGTCCCCGGAGGCTACCTGTTTGACAGCAGGCTCTATCCGGACTACGCCTTCCAGGTGGTAAAGGTCAGCCCCCCCTCTTCGCTGATGGGCTCCAGGACCCGCGTGGCTGTGGAGCAGAAGGAGAAGCCCAAAAATAATGTGCAGTACGACGTCTCCTTTGCTGACATCATCGGCCAGGAGACGGCAAAACGCAAGGTCAAGATCGTGGAGAGGTTCCTGAAGGAGCCTGAGAGGTTCGGCCGGTGGGCTCCGAGGAACATCCTGTTCTACGGCCTGCCCGGCACCGGAAAGACCATGATTGCAAAAGCCCTCTCAGCCGAGACGGGCGTTCCCATGCTGGCAGTCAAGTCGACAACCCTCATCGGCGAGTTTGTGGGAGAGGGTGCCAGGCAGATCCACAACCTCTACGAGAAGGCGGAGGAGATGGCACCATGCATAATATTTATCGATGAGCTGGACGCCATAGCACTCGACAGGAGGTACCAGGATCTGAGGGGCGATGTCTCTGAGATCGTCAACTCCCTGCTCACCGAGATGGACGGAATCTCCTACAGAAAGGGGGTCTGCACCATCGCCGCCACCAACCAGATGGAGATGCTGGACGCGTCTGTGCGCTCCCGTTTTGAAGAGGAGATCGAGTTCAAGCTGCCGGACAAAAAGGAGCGCCTCGCTCTGCTGGAAAAGAATGCTGCCACCATGCCCGTTCCAATGGAGGATGTGAGCCTGGAGGAGATCGCTTCCATCACAGAGGGGTTCTCAGGGCGAGACCTGGTAGAAAAGGTGCTCAAGGCCGCGCTGCACCACGCCATCATGGAGGAGAGCAGCATCACGCAAAGGCACATTGAGGAGACGGTCGCCCGTGCCAAGAAGCAGTACCGTCCGCCGCCACGCGATATGTTTGCATGAGTTCCATCTACTATCAATGCAAAAAAGCAAGCCCTTTTGTACTTTTAAGTGTACTGTCATAGGGACAGAGCATGTGGCAGGATATTTTGAACAAGTTCAGGAGGTTCCCGGCTCAGGAGAAGGTCATCCGTCTCATACTGCAAAGGGGCTTTCAGATCAACGAGGAGTCTCGCGTCGTCTCAGGCAAAATAGAGATCCCTCACGCTCAGATTGCCAGGGAGATCGACGTGGACCGCAGGGTGGTGGACACCACAGCCCAGGCCATTCGCGAGGACGAAGCCCTCTGGAAGATCTTCCGCAATGTGAGATCCATGACATTTCTGGCAGACGTGGCCCCAATACTGGGCCTTGGAGTGATAGAGATCACGCCTGTTGACGCAGCCAAGACAGGCCTTCTCGGAGAGGTGGCAGGGGCGGTGGCCAAAAACGGCCTGTCCATCCGCCAGGCCGTATCAGATGATCCCTATTTTGTGGAGAGCCCCAAGCTTACCCTGATCACTGAGGGTAAGATCCCCGGAGACCTTGTGCAGCTGCTCATGGAGATCGACGGAGTGAAGAGGGTCACAGTCTACTGAAAGCTTTTCGGCTCAGCCGTTTTTCAGCCCATTCAGCAGCTCGCAGGCCTTACAGAGCCCCTCGACGCAGGGCTCGCCGCACTGCCGGCATACGCCCATACGGGGCCCACTGCCAGACGCCTGCCCGACAATTTTCTCAAATCCATCCACAGTGGATCTTTTAACCCCGGGAAAGAGGCACTCCAGCCGGTTCATCATCTCCCTCACATCCGCCCGCAGGGAGAGGTAGGCATAGGGGCACTCCCTTGATGGAAAGAAGGCACCGCTCACCATGCAGTAGAGGGCGATCTCCTTCTCAGGCATATCCCGCAGCGGCTTGATGCGCGGAACCAGACCGGCCCTGGCGCTACTCGGGCGAAAGCGCATCAGCCTCTCATAGTCGCCCTTGAGATAGTTCATCATAACAGTCTGGGCCTCGTCGTCCAGGTTATGGCCGGTGGCCACCCTGTCGGCATGAAGGAGCTTGGCAGTGCGGTTTAAGGCATTTTTGCGGAAGACGCCGCAGTAGGTGCATGGAGCGGCTCTCTTGCCCCCGACCATCTCGTCCAGGTCGTATCCGAACTCCTCCCGGAAGGAGACTATAACCTGCTCGACTCCGACGCGGGAGCAGAGCTGCCGGGCGGCCGTGATGGTGTCATCCCTGTAGCCGGCGATTCCCTCATCCACAGTCACCGCTACCAGCTCCACGTTCCTTCCATCCAGGATCCCCTGCAGGCTGAGAAGCAGAGCTGTGCTGTCCTTTCCTCCGCTCAAGGCCACCGCTATGCGTTCGCCCTCCTCGATCATGCCGCCTACCTCAACAGTCTCCGCTACCCGCCTCTCGAAGTCCTGCATAAAGTGCTCCCGGCAGAGGTGCAGCCCAGAGCTCCTCCGGGAGAGGACCGCCCTGCGGCTGCAAAAGCTGCAGAGCACGCCTCCCTGCGAAGATCCGCTCCCTTCAGCCAATCCTCAGCCTCTCAGAATGGCTGTAGACGGAGAGCCTCCTTCCCCGCACAAAGCCGATGATGCATATGCCCGCCCTCTCTGCTATCGATATGGCCAGGCTGGTGGTCGCTCCCCTTGAGACGATGATGGGAATGCCGGCCACTGCGCACTTAAGGGCCATATCAGAGGAGACACGCCCAGTGCATGCGGCATGGACACGGGAGAGGTCATGATCTCTGGAATTGAGCATGATGCATCCCAGGGCCTTGTCCAGGGCATTGTGCCTTCCGATGTCCTCTATGATGCAAAGCGGACCCGCATCTCCGAAGAGGCCCACAGAATGCACTCCACCCGTGGCGATGTGCGTTTCGGAAAGGGATATTGCCATCATGGCCTCTTTTGCCTGCTCCCGTTCTATATTCAGATCTGAGGAGATCACAGGAAGCTTTGACTCGTCCAGAAATGAGGCAGCCCCTCCGCAGCCGCTCACAATGGGCCTTCGGGGCACAGCCGCACGCATGGGATGGGAGACTATGGCCCTGGCGGAACTGCCCTCGATCTCCAGGGACTCTATCTCATCCAGCCCGCAGATGATCCTCTCTGTGAAGAGATGGCCGACGACGAACTCCTTCTTGAGCTGGGGGCTTATCATGGCTGTGGCAAAGTGCCGCCCGTTGACGAATATGGATAGAGGCTCCTCCTCGGCCACAGGGCAGAGCCCTTCCTGCACAGCAGGCCCGTCCAGCCTCAAGCATTTTAACTCTTTAATCATATCCGCATCCTATCTTCCTGCCATCCCGGCGATCTGCTCGACTGCCGCCAGCAGCCTGTCGATCTCATCTGCTGTATTGTAGAGGTAGAGGGATGCGCGCACTGTTCCGTGCTTCAGCCCAAGATGCCTCATCAGAGGAATGCAGCAGTGGTGCCCGGAGCGAACTGAGATGTCTGCGGCCTGATCCAGCATCAGGGCCACCTCATGGGGCAGAAAGCCCTCTACGTTGAATGAGACGACGCCGCCCCTGGCCAGTCCTCCCTCATCTGCACGAGGCCCGTATACTGTGACCCCGCTGATATCCTCCAGCCCGCAGACAAGCCTCTTCGTCAGACCCAGCTCGTGGCTGTGTATAGCCTCCAGCCCCAGATGCTGCAGATAGTCAATGGCAGCTCCAAGGCCGATTCCCGCGGCGATGTCCGGAGTGCCGGCCTCATAGCCCTCATAGCCCTGCTTGATGGAGAACGATCCGGCCTGCTCCGCCACATCCTCCACCATTCCGCCCCCTGCCAGCAGCGGCTCAATTCCATCCCCGCCTCTCATCCAGAGCACCCCTGAGCCTGTGGGCCCCAGCATCTTGTGCCCTGAGAAACAGAGATAATCGCATCCGATGTCCTGCACGCTGAGGGGCATATGAGGCACGGACTGGGCGGCGTCCAACAGCAGCGGTGCCCCGCAGTCACGGCATATATTTGATATCTCCTCCACCGGCTGCACTGTTCCCAGGGCATTGGAGAGATGGCTGACTGCAACCAGCCGGGCCCCTTTTGCAGCCGCCCTTTCGAACTGCCCCAGATCCAGCAGACCGTTGCGATCCGGTTTTACGATCTGCAGCTCAACGCCGCTCTCCCTGAGCCTCATCCAGGGCAGGAGATTGGAGTGGTGCTCGGTGAGGGTGGTGATGATTCGCTCGCCCCTCTTCCACCTGATGCCGCGGGCAACCATGTTTATGGACTCGGTGGCGTTACGGGTAAAGACCGCCGTGCCCTGCTCCAGCCCTTCCCCGCCTGCCGCTGCACAGCCTATCAGCGCAGCCGCCTTTCTGTGCGCCTCCCGGTAGCGCTGATCTGCAATCTGTGCTGTGCGGTACACTCCCCTGCCCACATTGGCTCTGTAGCTTCTGTAGTAATCGGCAACCGCCTCGATAACCGGCTCCGGCGTGAGGCTGGTGGAGGCGCTGTCCAGGTAAATGATATCCTTCAAAATGGGAAACTGCTCTCTGACCAGACCTACATCCATAATGCCTCAGATGACAGCTTATGATTTAAGGACTTCATTCATACTGCCCACACGATAGCCCTCCAGATCAAGGGCAGCATAGTCAAATCCAGCCGCCTGGAGCCTCTCTGCGATCTCCCGCCTGCTTTGTAGCGCCCGGGCCATATCCTGCTCAGGCAGCTCGACTCTGGCCAGGCTGCCGTGGCAGCGCACCCGGATCTGGGCAAAGCCCAGGGCGGCGAGGCCCTGCTCGGCATCATCTATCATCCTCAGCTTCTCCTCTGTGATGGCCTCGCCGTAGGGAATTCGGGAGGCCAGACAGGCGGAGGCGGGCCTGTTCCAGACAGGCAGATCTATGCTCTTCGCGATGGAGCGGATGTCCTCCTTGCTCAGGCAGGCCTGCACGAAAGGGTGCCAGATGCCCATCTCATCGCTGGCGGCAATTCCGGGGCGAAAGTCCCGGTAGTCTGAGAGGTTCACTCCGTCGGCGATGCAGCCTATGCCCTCCTCATCGGCTATACTCTGCAAGAGGGCCGAGGTGATCTTCCTGCAGATGTAGCAGCGATGGGGGGGATTGGCGGCAAATTCCCCGCTCTGCAGTATCGAAAAGCGGAGGGTGCGAGAGCGCAGGCCGAGATCTGATGCCAGCTTTTCTGCCAAAGCAACCTCCCTTGCCGGCATGGTCTCGCTGGCCAGCACGACTGCCAGGGCTCCATCTCCCAGAGCGCCTCCTGCCAGGGCTGCGAGGAGGCTGCTGTCCACGCCTCCGGAGAAGGATACGAGCAGCTTCTCCTTCACGCGGAGGCTCTGCTTCAGTCCCTCAAGCTTTTCTGCAGAGCTCATAAACAGATCACACTCCCTCTCCTATTTGCCCCTGCACCTCGCTGATATGCAGGCGCTCTCGTCTTCCTGGAGCATGCGGCATACGGCACATATCCTGCCCACCAGATCGCCCCCCCGGACCCTCTGCTCGATGAGGTCGTCGGCAAGGCGGGCTATCGCCTGCCTGATATCCTCGCGAAAGACGATGTTGTAGCCCCTCTTCTTGGAGACGTACTGCGACACTGCAGGGGGCGTGATGCCCAGCATCTTAGAGACCTCCTTTTGGGATATTCCTCTTCTCACCAGCTCCTCAGCGATGGCTGCTCTGATGCTGGGCAGCACATCCCAAACGATCTCCTCACATGGCGACTTCATCTGCATGGCAATCACAATCGGTATTACTTATGAACGGCCGGGATCATATGAAGCTATTCCCTCATGCAGGCCTCAGAATGCCAAATTATAAATCATTAAAGATCGATCGAATAATGATGTCCGATTTCCAGGAGACTGTTGCCGTCCGTGCCAGATCAGCCGTTCACCCCAGAGAGGGGGCCTGCGGCATCTGCCATGCAGTGGCCGAGGAGATCTGCAGCGCAGGTGGAAGAATCGCAGCCTATGAGAAGCCTGAAGGGATACTGGCAAGGGTCTTCGACGACAGTGGAGAGGTGATCGGCGAGGGATTCGGAGTGGTCTGGTCGCCGGCTGTGCTGGCCGCCCAGATCGAGGCAGGCCTGCTGCCCCAGGAGATCGTCCCGGCCCTGAAGAGGGAGGGGATCAATAGCAGAGAGGATATCCGGCTCACCGCCCGGCTGCAGGGCTACGGTCGCGTCCTCACAGCCTCAACCGTGGCCCTGGTGGCGGTCCGGGAGATGGGCGGGCGGACGCTCATACGCAGGAGTGGGCTCGGGGTCGTCGCCTCCTTCCACGATAAAGATGACCGCATCATAGCCGAGTCGCCCGCCTCCTACTGCCCCACATGCGCAGTGGCTATCGGCGCTGCCAGGACGCCCCTCCTGGCTGAGAGGGTCAAAGCCGCCCTCAAGGATGCGCCGAACACAGGCAGGAAGAAGTATGAGATGGGCATTGAGAACCGCTACGTCGTTCGTGGCGGCGCTGTGAAGGTCACACTCGCCCGCGGAGAGGAGATACTGGCCCGCGGGGTGCGGGGATGCTGCATGGCCTACGGCACTGCCAAGGCTGAGATTGTGGCAGGCCTCGTTGGGCAGGCCAGCGCCCAGCTCTTCAAGACCTACTGCAATCTATGCCCCTTCAAGCACTGCTGGATGGAAAAGTCCATGGGGGCGACGGGAAACATCATACTGCACCGTCTGAGCGAGATCGGCACTGAGATCGAGATCACTGCAGACGGGGGCATAGTGGCCAGGATCCCAGGCCAGGAGATTGAGGGGCGGGGCACTCTCTGCTCCCTCTCAGCCCTGACGAATATGCTGCTGCGAGGAGACGCCGCAAAGATCCTGAAGCCTTCGGGCACGAGGAGCTGGGAGAGCGAGAAGCAACAATGAACTCGCCTGCATGATATCGATTAGCACGGAGAGAGGCAGATAGGTTTATATAGAAGCCTGACCGAAAAACCAGCGATGGAGCTAAGCGCAATCGTTTACTGCATCACATTAAAATCCGGTTTAGAACGGACCTTCTTCTAACATAGCTCCGGCTGTATCCTTTTCCTTCATGAATAATGCAAATTATTCCTGGATACGGCTTATTTTGTAGAGTATTATAATTATTATCATATAAAATTTGGAGGTGACTCGCTATGATGAACCGCACTATGAGGCTGCTCTTGCTCTCGGACATTTTCGTCCTGACCGGATTTGGGCTGATTCAGCCCATACTGGCCATTTACATTAACGATGGAGGCGTGACTGGTGGCACGATGCTCACCGCCGGCATGGCGAGCGCCCTCTTCCTGCTCACCAAGTCGCTGGTGCAGCTGCCCTTCGGCCACTATGTAGACGGCCAGCCGGGAAAAGCCCGCTGGCTGATGGTGGGAACGCTGCTCATGGCAGCCGTGCCCATGATATATCTGTCTGCCAGCAGCATATATCATATCTACCTGGCAGAGCTGGTCTACGGAGTTGGAAGCGGCCTGGCCTATCCCACCTGGCTGGGCCTGTGGTCGGTCAACCTGGAGCCGGGAAGGGAGAGCTTCCAGTGGTCCGTCTACCATACCACTACGGGTCTCGGAACTGCTGCCACTGGTGCCGCTGGAGCGGCCGTGGCCAGCCACGTGGGCTTCAACGCCACATTCCTTCTGGCAGGGCTACTATGCATGGCAGGCTGCCTGGCTCTTTTAGTTCTGGAGAGAAGGGAGGGCAGGCCGTGGGAAGGAGCGGGCGGATTTGCCATTCCTTCTGCTATGGTCCAAAATCCTCGAGAAAGCTGATATACGAATAGAGAGATGCCAGCCACATGGCTAGGAGAAGATCTCATGAGAAATGACATACTGCCTCTCATCATCCTGGCCATGCTGCTGTCAGCCGGCATGGCCTTCCAGCCTGCAGAGCAGACCGGCACAGACGATACATTGCCTTCCCAAAACAATGCTCAAGAGCCGGAGGCGGTTGATGCCGCTCAGACGGCCCGCCCCGAAACAGGAACATACATCCGCGACATGAGACGGGATGGATACGGCCTGCTGGTCATATACAACAACTGGACGATGGACACTGTGGCTGTTCTTACCGACAGGTGGGATAAGCCCAGGATAGCCGTTTATCTGCGGACCAGGGATGCCCTGGAGATAGACGGCATAAGGGATGGAGAGTACGGCCTGTACTTCACCATCGGAAAAGGATGGAATTCCAGCGCAGGGAAGTTCGATGATGTTTACGGCTATTACCACTACAACGATCCCATGATATTCGAGACGGATGATGTTGGCGACGAGATCGAATACACGATTCTGGAGCTGGACCTCTACGAGGCCGATGCCACAAACTTCGTGCCCGGACAGTTCCAGTTCCCCGATATCAGCTCCTGAGATCCAATGACGCCTCAATCCTTTTCAAAGACTGCCTGCACCTCGCAGCGCAGCAGATCAGTTCCCATGATGCGCATGCTCCATCTGCACTCCTCGACGGATACGGGCCGCAAATCGCAGAAAAGCTCCTCTGCCTCCCACTCCCGGAAGAAGTGGGTGGCTATCCCATTTCTCCTCAGAAACGTCCCGGACTCCACTTGCTCGCCCTTTCCGTCCCGTATATCGCCGGCGGCAAACTCCCGGAAGAAGAGGCGGCCGCCTGGGACCAGCACCCGTGCCGCCTCGGCTGCCAGGGCGCGCCGTCCGGGCAGCAGCAGGTGGCCTGTGACATGAAAGGCAAAGACGGCATCGAATACGCTATCCAGAAAGGGCAGGCGGCAGGCGTCGGCAAGGATGAGGCGAGCGGCTGTGGAGAGGCTGCGAGACAGCCGGAGCGCCGGAAGGGAGAAGTCCAGGGCATATGACAGCCAGCCATCCGGCATGCCGGCCAGGGTCTTTCCGTCCCCGCAGCCCAGCTCCAGAACATTCGATCCTTCGGGCAGAGCTGGCATGCCGACAACCTTCCCGCCCCAGAGCCTTCCCCTGCCGGCGTACTCTCTGTCCCAGGCCTTTATGCACGTGAGCAAGTCCACAAAAGAAGATAAGCAGATGGAGGCAAATAAGACCGCCGGCCAAAAGGGTCATTACAGTTGTCAGGGATAGAGCCATCTATGATCTACACCATAACCCTCAATCCAGCTCTGGACCGCACCCTCTGGGTTCAAAAGGTGAAGAGCGATGTCTCCAACCGCATCATAGAGGAGAGGAGCTTCGCAGGAGGCAAGAGTGTGGACGTCTCCAAGGTTCTCAAGAACCTGGGCATCGATAACATCGCCCTGGGCTTTGTGGGCGGCTTCGCCGGCAGGGAGCTGGAGGGACGGCTGCTGAACGAGGGGATACAGACGGACTTCGTCCACGTATCCGGGGAGACGCGGACAAACATCATCATTCACGAGAGGGAGACGGGAGCGCAGCTGGCCTTCAACGCCCGCGGCCCGGAGATTCATCCCTCAGAGATCATGGAGTTCATAGAGCTGCTGCAGCGGCTTTCATGCGGCGATCTGGTGACCATCGGCGGCAGCCTTCCGAGAGGAGTCAGTCCCGAGATCTACAGGAAGATCATAACCATTGTCAAGAGGTGCGAGTCCGCTGCCGTCCTGGATGTGGACGGCGAAGCCCTGCGCGCCGGGATCACCGCCCGGCCTGATATCATCAAACCCAATATCCATGAGCTGTCTGAGCTGGTGGGCCGGGAGCTGAAGGGAATCGATGAGATCACAGCCGCCGCCAGGGAGATCAACCGGCAGGGAGTCAGGATCGTCCTTGTCTCAATGGGGGCGAGAGGCATACTCATGGTCTCGGAGGAAAAAGAGCTTTTGGCTGTGCCCCCCACTGTTGATGTTGCCAGCACCATCGGTGCCGGAGACTCTTCTGTAGCAGGATTCGTCAGCGGCCTGGTGCAGAATAAGAAGCTGGAGCAGTGCCTGGCCTATGCAGCAGCCGCCGGCACTGCCACCACACTGCATCAGGGGACGGCTCTCGCTCAAAAGGAGGACTTCGACAGGCTCGTGCCCCATGTGCAGGTGACTGCCTTAAGCAGTGTAATCGAGAAGGAAAAGGAAAAGGCAAATGCGATGTGAAGGGATATGGAGAGATTGATGGAAAAGGTCATAGTCCCCCTGGATGTGCCTGCAGAGAGCCGCCGCAAATACGTGGACAGCTACTCCAGGATCACCAAAGGCAGCGGACGGCTGATGCTCTTTGCAGGAGACCAGAAGGCAGAGCACCTCAACGACGACTTCTTCGGCCCTGGAATAGATCCTCAAGACGGCGATCCCGAGCACCTCTTCAAAATCGCTGAGAGGGCGAAGATAGGGGCCTTCGCCAGCCAGCTCGGCCTCATCGCCCGATACGGCATGGACTATCCGGATGTGCCCTATCTCGTCAAGATCAACTCCAAGACCAACCTTATCAAAACCACCCAGGCAGATCCAAACAGCCCCCAGTGGATAGATGTGGGGCAGGTGGTGCGTTTTAAGGAGAGTGCCGGCCTGGATATCCTGGGGGTGGGCTACACTGTGTACCTGGGATCGGAGCACGAGGGACAGATGCTCTCCCAGGCGGCGCAGATCGTCTGGCAGGCACACCAGGCGGGCCTGGTGACTGTGCTCTGGATATACCCGCGCGGAAAAGCTGTCAAGGACGAGAAGGACCCGCACCTCATCGCCGGGGCGGCTGGTGTGGCGGCGACGCTGGGAAGCGACTTTGTCAAGGTCAACTATCCGAGCAAAGATGGCATCATCCCGGCAGAGGCGTTCCGGGAGGCGGTGCTGGCAGCCGGCCGCACTGGAGTTGTCTGCGCCGGAGGGAAGAGCACAGACGCAAGGTCATTTCTGCAGAGGCTTTACGACCAGATTCACATCAGCGGGGCGGCCGGAAATGCGACAGGCAGGAATATTCACCAAAGGCCCCTCTTAGAGGCGGTGCGCCTTTGCAATGCCATTTATGCCGTGACTGTGGAGGACGCCAGCGCCGATGAGGCCTACAGCATCTACCAGGGAAACGGCAGATCGGAATAAAAGGGGGGAGCCAGCAGAGAAATGGCAAAGCTCGTTTTGCTCAGACACGGCCAGAGCATCTTTAATGAGGAGGGCAGGTTTACCGGATGGATGGATGTCGACCTCTCTGTGAGAGGCAGGGCGGAGGCGGAGATGGCCGGCCGGCTGATGCGAAGCCACGGCCTGTCCTTCGATATCGCCTTCTCCTCCTCGCTGAAGCGGGCCATTCGCACCATGTGGATTGTGCTCGATGAGATGGATTTGATGTGGATTCCTGCCCTGCCATGCTGGCGGCTCAACGAGCGCTTTTACGGGGAGCTGCAGGGCAGGAGAAAAGCCGAGGTGGAGAAGGTCTACGGTGTTGAGCAGGTGCGGAGGTGGAGGAGGGGGTATAACGAGATGCCGCCGGAGGTCTCAGTGGATGACGACCGCTACCCCGGCCTCGACCCGCGCTACAGGGATGTGGAGGAGTGCTTTCTTCCGAGGTCCGAGTCGCTAAAGGACACTGAGGAGAGGATTGTGCCCTTCTGGAGGGCTCTGATCCTTCCGGAGATCAGAAAGGGGAGAGATGTGCTGGTGGTCTCACACGGAAACAGCATCCGGGCCTTCGTCAGATATCTGGAGGACATATCGGAATCCGGCATCGAGAGGATGGAGATTGCCACGGCCCGGCCGCTGGTCTACGAGCTGAAGAGTGTGGGGAGCGAGGGGAAGAGCGAACTGTGCCTCGCGGACCGCTACTACCTGTCCGGCAGCAGGGCAGAAAATTCGAGGGGATGACAGGGATGGCATACCAGATTGAGATCATATCCATAGAGAGAAAGGAGGAATTTATCGAGAGGTACGCCGGCCAGGTGCTATACGAGATCAAGTCGGACATATACGGCTGCTGCATCAAGCTTCTCACCGGCAGCCTGTCTGTGAAGAACTCCTGGGAGGAGAGCTTCTACTTCGCATCGCAGAGCACTCGCTCTCACGGCAGGCTCTATGTCCTGGAGGATAAAGCAGTGGGCGAGGACAGCGTCTTCTACGATCCCAATTCCAGGAGCTGCTTTATATTCAACATGGACTACTACGGCTGGATAAAGTCGCTGGCATTATCCCTGGCTGGAGACATTCTGGAGGACGACCACTCCATCTACTCGGTGCACGGGGCCTGCCTGGACCTGCAAGGCCGGGGGGTCTGCATCCTGGGCGGCTCCGGGGCGGGCAAGACAACCCACACATACGGCCTCCTCAGGAGCCCAAAGGTTCGTGCAGTCTCAGACGACTGGTTCTTCGGCAGGATCTTCGGGGATGACATCCTGGCCTTCGGCTCCGAAAAGAACTTCTACATCCGCTCAGACCTGGCGGAGATATGGAAGGAGTTCGCCGGTCTCGTTGGCAAAGCCACTCTGGACGGCAGGGGCAGGGCGGTGGTGGACCTGCGCTGGGTGGTGGGAAAGGGAAGGATCCTGCCGCTGACAACGCTGCAGGATGTGATAATCCTCAAGCGCGACCCCATGCAGGAGGAGATCGTGCGGGAGCTGGACGGAGCTGAGGCGCTGGCAATACTGGAGAGAAGCGGCTACTTCAATCCCCATCTGCTGGTCGACAATGGCTTCAAGCGGCATCTGAGAAGCCGCTTCTTCCGGGAGCTGCTCTCCCGGGCGCATGTGCACGAGGTCAATACCAGGGGAACGCCGGAGGAGAGCCAGAGGGCGATCGGGGAGATATTAAAACCGAGTTGGCATATTTTATCCCCACCCTGAAGGATGGGGTATTCCCGCTGCGCCCTCTCCACTCCTCAGAGATAAAATCATTCATAACTCCCCCTATTTCTTTCGCCCCGCACCGCATAGATTTAGATACTTGGCCCTTTTACCAGATAACCGTAAATGCCCGCAGATCCTGTCGCCAAATGGGAGGAGTTCCTGCACACCCGCTACTGGGATGAGCTGCTGGAGCTTGCCGACTCCTATCCTGATGAGAGAAGCCTGCACGTCAGGTTCCCTGACCTGGACCGCTACGATCCCGAGTTCGCAGAGGAGCTGCTGGACGATCCAGAGAAGATCCTGGATGCGGCCAAAGCTGCCCTCCTCGAGCTGGACCTGCCTATGGACGTCTACCTGGACAGAGCCCACGTGCGCGTTGTAGAGCTGCCCCGCCACTTCAAGACCCGCGAGCTGCGATCCGACCACATAAACAAGCTTCTGGCCATAGACGGCCTCGTGCGAACTGCGACAGAAGTCCGCCCCAAGATCGTCTCAGCAGCCTTCCAGTGCCAGAGGTGCGGCTATACCTTCTTCAAGGAGCAGACCGGAAACAAGTTCGAGGACCAGAACCTCAAGTGCATGAACCAGGCCTGCGACAGGGGCGGCCCCTTCAAGCTGCTTCTCGCCCAGTCCAGGTTCGTGGATGCCCAGAAGATCCGGGTGCAGGAGTCCCCTGAGGACCTGCGGGGCGGCGAGCAGCCGCAAACCCTTGATGTGGAGCTGGAGGACGATCTGGCTGGGCGCATCTTCCCGGGAGACCGGGTGATCGTCAACGGCATTCTCAAGTCCTACCAGCGCACATCACCGCAACAGGGCAAGAGCACGTACTTCGACCTCGTCCACCGGGGCATATCCGTGGAGATGAAGGAGCAGGAGTTCGAGGAGATAGAGATAGGCCAGGAGGAGGAGAAGCTGATACTTGAGATGTCCTGTGACCCCGAGATCTACGATAAGGTCAGAAGCTCCATCGCCCCCTCCATCTACGGATACGACGATGTGAAGGAGGCCCTGGCGCTGCAGCTGGTCTCTGGCTTCGAAAAGCATCTTCCCGACGGAGCCCGCATCCGGGGCGACATCCATATCCTCCTGGTGGGCGACCCCGGCATAGCCAAGTCGCAGATGCTGCGCTACATGACCAAGATCTCTCCCCGCGGCATATACACCTCAGGCAAGAGCTCGACCTCTGCAGGGCTCACAGCCACCGCAGTGAAAGACGAGCTGGGGGACGGCCGATGGACCATCGAGGCCGGAGCCCTGGTGCTTGCCGACAAGGGCATCGCAGCCATAGACGAGATGGACAAGATGAACAGCGAAGACAAGAGCGCACTGCACGAGGCCATGGAGCAGCAGAGCTATCACTCATCCACAGAGATTCAGCTCTCAGACGGCAGAAAGGCCCGTATTGGCGAGCTTGTGGACAGGCTGATGGCGACCCGGCCCGAAGAGACGATTGCCGGCAAGGAATGCGAGATCCTCCCTTTAAAAGAGGGTATAAGGATAAAAAGTACAGACATGAACTGCATCTTCGATGCAAATGTTGATAGGGTCAGCAGACACACAGCTCCGGGATATTTTATTAAGATACGGTATTCAAACGGGCGCGAGATAATTGTAACTCCAGAGCATCCTGTGTACATCGCAGGTGAAGAGAATGCCGCCGCCTGCATTCCCGCCTGCGAGGCTAAGGCCGGAGAGATGGCACCTGCGACAGCTCCGGCATCTGAGGGCGGAGAAAAGATCGTATTTCTGAGGATAACAGATGTGCAGGCCGTGCCCAATGAGGGCGAGAGGTATGTATACGACATCACAGTCGAGCCAAGCCACACATTCATCTCCCTGGGCCTCATCCTGCACAACACCATAAGCGTCGCCAAAGCCGGGGTCATGGCCACCCTCAAGTCTCGCTGTGCTCTGCTCGCCGCCGCCAATCCCAAGCTGGGCCGCTTCGACAAGTACGAGCCCATCGCACCCCAGATCAACCTCACCCCGGCCCTGATGTCCCGCTTCGACCTGATATTTGTGCTGACCGACGACCCGGACACCAAGAGGGACTCGGCCATCGCCGAGCATATACTGAAGAGCAACTACGCAGGAGAGCTGGCCAGCCAGATCTCCTGGAATCCGGATATCACACAGGAGGACATCGACGAGGCCCTGGTGGTGATCAAGCCGGCCATAGAGCCGGAGCTATTGCGAAAGTATGTGGCGTATGCCCGAAAGAACATCTTTCCCACCCTCTCAGACGAGGCCAGGGATTACTTCCTGAACTACTACGTGGGGCTGAGGAGCCAGGGACAGGACAGCAGCAAGCCCGTCCCCGTCACCGCCAGGCAGCTGGAGGCGCTCATCCGCCTGGGCGAAGCCAGCGCCCGGCTGCGCCTCTCTCCGAAGGTCACCATTGAGGATGCCCGGCGCGTGGTCAGGATCCAGGAGGCCTGCCTGAGAAAGGTGGGCGTCGACCCGGAGACCGGCTTTCTGGATGCCGACATAATCGCCACAGGCACCACCAAGAGCACGAGGGACAGGACCAGATCCGTGATGGATATCATCCGCGATGTCAGCCGGGAGCAGCAGGGGCCTGCGCCAAGAGATGCAGTTCTCGACCGGGCGGAGGAGCTGGGCATAGAAAGATCTAAAGCGGAGGAGATCATCGACCGCATGAGAAGAGACGGAGACGTCTTCGAGCCACGTCCGGGCATGCTCAAGCTGCCCTAGCCGGAAAAAATGATTGATATGAATGAAATGTCTGAAGGATCAAGAAGCCAAGGATCTGCCGAAGATGCCGGCGGCCGCGAGATGTACCTGAAGAGCTATCATCAGGGCGCAGAGGTGCTGGTCGCCGTCTGCGATTGCTCGGTTTTGGGAAAGAAATTTGCAGAGGGCCGTCTCAAGATAGATGTCAGCCTGGACTTTTTCGGCTGTGAAAAGGCCTCCTGTGCCGAAGTTGAGGCGGCCCTGGCACAGGCCACCATGGCCAACTTCGTGGGCTGCAAGACAGTCGAGCACGCCATCTCCCTGGGCTATGTGGAGAGGGACAATGTCCTGTCCATCGAGGGAATTCTCTGCGCTCAGATGGTTCGGATGTAGGAGCGAATTGATGCAGGCCCTCTGCCCCAGGTGTGGCATGCCCTCAGAAGGAGGACTGTGCAAAAGCTGTGCCCTGGAGACCACAAAGATCTTCAGCTGCCCGGATCAAGTGGAGGTGGTGATCTGCTCTGTCTGCGGCTCGCAGCATGTAAAGGGCAGGTGGCTGCAACCGGATGACCGCGACGAAGAAGAGATGGCGGCCTCTGCAGCCGCAGATGCCGTCTGGCTGCACAGGGATCTGGCCGGGGCGGACATCGATGTCGACCTGAAAAAGGTGGGGGCCACACGCTACCTGGCTGCAATCGACATCACCGGCAGCTTCCAGGGCGAGCCCGTTTCCCTGCAATGCAGTATCGCCGTGAGGGTCAAAATGATGGCCTGCGATCGCTGCAGCCGCATTGCCGGAAAGTACTTCGAGTCCACTGTGCAGCTGCGGGGAAATGCGGGCCGCGCCATCACCGCCCGTGAGATGGAGGAGTGCAAGAAGATGGCCGGGGATATGGCAGACGCCGGCTACCGGGCTGGAGAGATGCTCTCATTCATCCAGGAGATGAAAGAGGTCAAAGGCGGCCTGGATATCATCCTCGGCTCAACTCAGCTGGGCAGGCGCATGGCCAGGGCTTTTCAGGAGCGCTTCGGCGGTCGGCTGCTGGAGACTGCCAAGCTGGTGGGCAAAAAGGACAGCTGTGACGTCTTCCGCACTACACTGCTTGTCAGATTCCCGAGGCTGCAGCGCGGCGACATCGTATCCTTCCGGGGATCTCTGGCCTATGTCTCCGGCTTCGATGGCAAGGCCACCCTCCTTACGACGCTGAGGGAGGGCCGCCGCACATCCATGAGCGAGGAGAACTCGCAGACGGTGCCCGTTCTGGGAAACAGAGGAGATGCAGTTGCGGCTACTGTGATCTCCGCAGACAGGGACGTCCTGGAGATCATGGACCCCGAGACATTTCGCTCAGCTCTCGCGGCCCGCCCCAAAGGCCAGGAGGTCCGGCCGGGAGAAGAGGTCATGGTTGTAAGAACAGCTGATGGATTTATAGTATTGTAAAATTTTGATGAGAGTATATCCACCACAAAGTTCTTAAACTAGTTTCATACAAATTTAAAGGAAGAAGCAATATTTGAGCTTCCCAATCACATGATAATTAAGCCCTTAATAAATGCCTTCAGGGCGATGAAATAGTTGGATGAACCTCATATTCACCATCATTAAATGCTCACTGCCTGCCCGCGAAAGGGCATGGTCGAAATTCCAGAAAAGGGACGCGGACTGGCATGCCGTTGGCCAGAGTTAGCTGTGCCTGTGGGTGTGAATTTTATCTGACTATTTTAAATTAAGAGGTGTTATATATGCAAAATGTTGATACAACTAAATATGTCATTTATGCGGATATAACGGCTGAAGGGATAGTGGAGCGGCCAGACGTGGTCGGAGCCATCTTCGGCCAGACCGAGGGCCTTCTGGGCTCCGACCTCGATCTTCGCGATCTTCAGAAATCAGGAAGACTGGGCAGGATAGATGTCCAGATCACATCCAGCGGAGGAAAGTCTAGCGGCACCATCTCCATCCCCTCAAGCTTCGACAAGGTGGAGACGGCGATCCTCGCCGCCGCCCTGGAGACCATAGACCGGGTGGGCCCCTGCATCGCCAGGATTGCCGTAAACCGCATCGAAGATGTGCGCGCCTCCAAGAGAAGGTATGTCATAGACAGGGCCAAGCGCATCCTGGTGGAGATGTTCGATGAGAACATCCTGGAGACAGAGGAGATCACCGAGGAGATCAAGCAGTCGGTGCGGGTGGAGGAGATAACCCATCTGGGCAAGGACAGCCTGCCCGCCGGCCCGAATGTCCTCGAATCAGATGCCATTTTGGTGGTGGAGGGCCGGGCAGATGTGCTCAACCTGCTCAAGTACGGCATCAAGAACGCCGTGGCCGTTGGCGGAACCAATGTGCCTCCTACCATACCCGACCTGTGCGCCAAGAAGGTCGTTACGGCCTTCACAGACGGCGATAGGGGCGGAGAGCTGATCATCAAGGAGCTTTTACAGGTTGCGGACATAGACTTCGTGGCCAGGGCTCCGGAGGGCAAATCGGTTGAGGACATGACCCAGAAGGAGATCGTCCGGGCGCTGCGCCAGAAGATCCCTGTGGAACAGGTGCTCGATCAGTACAAGATCAGGAGCCAGCCGAAGAAGAGGCGGGAGATCACAACCAAGAGAAAGAGCCTCATCCGGGAGAAGCCCTTCTGCGTGAGAAACATCGCAGAGAGGGCGGAGGCCATCGCCCCCCGCCGGGTGGTGCCCCGCGAGGTTCAGCCCGCGGCCGTGCAGGCTGCGGAGGAGGCAGTTGCAGCCGCGACCGAGCCCGCCCCAGAGCCGGAGAGGGAGTGGTTCAGGCATCACGTCGAGGAGCTCGACGGGACCCTATCCGCCCGCATCATGGACAAAAACCAAAATGTCCTGAAGGAGGTCGCAGTCAGGGACCTGGCCCGTGAACTGAAGGAGGGCAATGGAGATGCGAACGGCGTGATCTTCGATGGAGTGGTGACCCAGCGCATACTGGACATTGCCGCCGAAAAGGGTCTGGAGTACCTCATAGGCGCGAAGATGGGAAATATCGCCAAGAGCCCGTCTTGCGTCAAAGTGCTCACCAAAGAGGCGTAAATATTTGCGCCTCCCGTCTATTATTCGATCCTCTCATCTCTATTTTGAAATTTATATTATGAGGTTTAAATGGAGTTCAAGCAGTGCATCGTGATCAGAGAGGATCTGAAGCTCTCCCCGGGAAAGCTGGCGGTACAGGTGGCTCATGCCGCTGTCATGGCCGTGGAAAGGGCAGAGAAGATGGACAGGTCAACTGTTTCCGAATGGAAGGCTGAGGGCCAGAAGAAGGTAGTTCTTAAGGTGCCGGGAGTGCCGGAGCTCTTCCGGCTGCGGGAGGAGGCGGAGAGGGCTGGAATTGCCAGCGCCATCGTTGCCGATGCCGGCCTTACAGAGATTCCCGCAGGAACCATAACCGCCCTGGGCCTTGGACCCGCTCGCGACAGGCTGATGGATAAGGTGACAGGCAAGCTCAAGCTTGTCTAGAGAATATGATTGCTGCAGACGATCTGGACAGATCTGTGGGCATGGAGTATCTGATCACAGACACTCCGGGCTGCGGAGGATCCATCAAAGGCTCAGCCGGGGATTTCGTCGTCTCCGAGGTGTTCCCGGACCTCCCCTATGAAGGCGGCAGGTATCTGGTGCTGGAGGTTGAGAAGACCAACTGGGATACCCACCGCCTCATCCGGGAGATGGCACGGCAGCTTCGAATCAGCCAGAAGAGGTTTGCCTGGGCCGGAACCAAAGACAAGAGGGCCGTGACCAGCCAGAGGATCAGCATAATGAACCTGGATGAGCAGGCCCTGGACTGTCTGCACCTGCCAGACCTGAAGATAAGGGTTTTGGGCAGGACCAACCGGTCGGTGGGCCTCGGAGACCTGCTTGGCAACAGGTTCAGGATCGTCATCCGGGATCTTTCGTGTCCCGATCCCGCCATCAGGATGGAGCAGATCACAGAGCAGATCAAAAGGCTGAGGGGTGTCCCCAACTACTTCGGCCTACAGAGGTTCGGGGAGAGAAGGCCGGTCACCCACCTGGTGGGCGAGGCCATGGCAAAGGGAAGGATGGAAGAGGCAGTCTTCATCTACCTGGCCATGCCCTTTCCTGCAGAGCCGGAGGAGACGAGGCTTGCGAGGGAGAGGCTCTGGGCAGAGAGGGACGTCAGGGAGGCCCTGAAATATTTTCCCGAATACCTGAACTTCGAGCTGGCCGTGATGAACTACCTGGCCGAGCATCCGCAGGACTATGCCCGCAGCTTCGATGTCCTATCCGCGAACCTAAAGCGCCTGTTTGTGCACGCCTACCAATCATACCTCTTCAATAAGATCCTCAGCCGCCGCCTGGCTGCCGGCCTGCCCGTGCATGAGGCTGTGCCAGGAGATGTGGTATGCTTTTCAAAAGACGGGCGGCCGGACATGGGCAGGCTGCAGACTGCCGACGAAGAGAGCCTGGCTGCCATCAACCGCCTGGCAGAGAGGGGCAGGGCTTATGTCACCCTCCCGCTCATCGGGTATGACACCGCCCTGGCGGACGGCAGGGAAGCGCAGGGCAGGATAGAGAGGCAGGTTATGGCTGAGGAGGGCATGACTGCGGAGAGCTTCCGGATTGAGGAAAATCCCGGTCTCGGCTCGCGGGGAACGAGAAGGGCGGCCTTATGCCCAGTAGAGCCGCAGATCCGTGTGGAAGAGGGCCGGGCAGAGATGCAGTTCGTCCTGCCCAAAGGAAGTTATGCCACAGTTGTGCTCAGAGAATATATGAAAGAGAAGCGAAGTGAGCTAGCCGGGGAATGACAAAGTGCAACTGGAATTAGATGACCCGTATGTTGTGGTTTACAAGCAAATTCATGCCGTGGTGGATGATAATGCCGGCCGTGTGGAGCTACTTGAGCGCTCCAACTGCTATGGGGGTTCTGCCTGGGCCAGGTACCATTACTCGCACGGGCCGCTGGTCAAAAGCTCTCGCGCCCTTGGCGAGTGGTTTCGATACGAGCTAGTCCCTGGAAAGGCCGACTTAGACCTGGTCTCCTCCAGGCGGTCCGCGGGGATTGAATCAGTGGCTGTGAACGGCTCAGAGGTCGCGATCACCTATGCAGGCCTCGGCGGAGGCGGTGTGGGAGCGACACTCACCCGCGCCAGAGCCGAGGATGTGCTGCGATATGATGTGACCGAATGCGGTGGAGGGAGGATTGGCCGTGGGACCATTGTCTTTCCACGCAGGGAGAGGATGATCATCGGAGTTGACGACACCGACTCCAAATCGGATGGGGCCACATGGACTTTGATTCACAACATCGCAGCCAGGGTGGACCGGGCTGAGGCACGCTACATATCCCACTCTCTGGTGCAGCTATTTCCAGTTCCCACCAAGACCCAGAACTGCGTGGCCACAGTGGTGGAGTTTGCATGCCTGCCGGAGAGGGGTGAGGCCATGCTCTCTGATTTCAAGGCTCTGCTCAGGAAGTATTCTGTATCCTCTCAGACCGGAATGGCCGTCTTCCGGGGCTATGATCCCTCCTCGCTGCTCCCCTTTGGTCAGAGGTGCAAAAGGGAGAGGGTGCAGCTTGAGGATGCCCTGGAGGCCGCCCGCGAGAGCGGTGTGCAGATCCTCATGAACGGGCACGGACAGATCGGAGCGGTTGCCGCCCTTCCATTCTGTGCCCGGCCGGATGAGTCTGTGGTGCCGGGAGCATAAGAATGAGAGGCTTTTGATAAAGAGGCGAACGTGTCGGAAAGCGGTGTTGAGGCGGCGGCCCAGGCGGCCCGGGACGCGGCAGCGGCAGTGCGGACATATGTACCCGGCTATCCAGTGACGGCTCTGGGGGAGGCCCTGCAGGCCCAGATCGCCGTGAGCGAGAAGGTGGCGCTCGAGATCGCACTTGGAGCCTCGGCCACAGGCCTGCGCTCTGTCGTGCTGGTCAAGCAGATGGGCATGAATGTGCTGCTCGACCCGCTGGTCATCTCAGCCACGCACGGCATCGGCTCGGGGCTGGTTGTGATCGCCGGCGACGACCTGGGGCCGAAGGGCTCGCAGACTGAGATGGACAGCCGCTACTTTGGGCCGCTGGCGAAGCTGCCAGTCCTCGATCCTAAAGATCCTGCATACCTGCATGCCAGCCTGATGGAGGCCTTCTCCCTCTCCGAGCATCTGAGAGCTCCGGTCATAGTGCGGGTGACAGCCCAGCTTCTGGCAGCGCATGGCCCGCCCATACAGCCCCGGCCCGAGAAAGCCCCGGGCCAGCGGCTTGAGAGGGAGATATGGGAGCTGACTGCAAAAGGAAGACAGCAGAGGCATTCGGAGATGACGATGGCATCTGCCCGGCAGGCTGCCGAGTCTTCGGTCACTAACCGGCTGGAGATATCGGGGGATATAGGCATCATCGCCTCAGGAAGGGCAGCCGCCCTGGCAGAGGGCCTCGGTGTCTCTCTTCTCACCATCGGCTACGCCTATCCCCTGCCGGAGAGGCTTGTACGCCGCTTTATCGATGGTCACAGGCTGGTTCTGGTAGCAGAGGAGCCGGAGCCGTTCATCGAATCCCATCTGGCCATGAGCCCCAGGGTCCGGGGAAAGCTCTCCGGCCATCTGCCACATGGGCTGCTGAACAGGTCAGACATCATCTCCGCCCTGGAGGGGCTTGAGGAAAGGCCAGCCAGAAGGCCGCTTGTCTACGAGAGCGTGGCCGAGAGGGGATATGAGGGCATATGCGAAGGCTGCCCCTTCGCCCCGCTGTTCTCAGCTCTGGCTGCGGTAGACGTCCCTGTGGCTGGGGACGCCGGCTGCGCCATCCGTGCCAGCCGGGAGCCGTTTGCCTCTGTGGACATGGCCTACGGCCTGGGCTCGGCAGCTGCTGTGGCCTCGGGCTTCGCCCAAAAGGGCATTGCTCTCCTGGGAGACTTCGCCCTGGCCCACTCAGGATTGCAGGGGCTGATCAATGCCGTCTGGCAGAAGAGGGATCTGCTTGCGGTTGTCATCAAGAACGATGTGGCTGCCATGACCGGCGGCCAGCCGTCCCCGGATTTGACAGCAGCTCTTCAGGCGCTACTGCCAGTGCGCCGCCTGCATCTGCCCGCGCCGGTAGTGGAGGTGGAGGCGCTGATCAGGGAGGAGCTGGCCATGCCCGGGCCGAGGGCGGTGGTGGCGGAGGGCATGTGCGCGAAGAAGTGGAAGATGTGAGGGAAAAGGTTTCTGAGCAATCAGCGATGGTATGTGTTTAGCTCTTAACTCAATAACGTGATCCAACCAACATCCATTCGACCACAAGAATTATATATTATTTTGGCAATAATGATTTGATGGGAGTATGCAAGAAGAAGAGTTTATCGAGCAACTCAGAGCGTGTGGAGTCCTGAAATTATTTCGCGTCCGTCCTAGTTTTATAGTGTTTGAATTATTCATATAATTTCACAACCCAAACAGTTCTATGGCCAATTGCGAAATAAGCTTCCAAAGGCATTTTTC
>Ga0116187_1000757_pt1 | contig 37034 bp, 28 predicted proteins | sample AD_JPNNA6_MetaG_FD_89755 | JGI IMG/M metagenome (GOLD analysis project Ga0116187, IMG submission 89755) | Active sludge microbial communities of municipal wastewater-treating anaerobic digesters from Japan - AD_JPNNA6_MetaG | ecosystem: Engineered > Bioreactor > Anaerobic > Digestate | place... | reverse complement strand
TTCACCGTTTAGAACCACGCTTACTTTGTTGGACATCTCTTGCCGCCAAACAGGCTGGAGCTTTGGTGGTTCGGCAAAATCAAAGACCAAAAGTAGACTGTCTGATTCAGCGATCTAATTGGATCATCAGGGTATAGGGGTCTGGACGAAGGAATGTTTCGTTGAGAGGTAAATTTTTAGGTGCAAAGCTGAACCAAACAGGGTTTAGGAACAACCATGTCGAGGGCGCAATAGCAGCCCACCTCAAGCGAAATCAACAAAATTGCCAGTATGAAATGAATAATCCGACTAACAGCTATTTCTGGGATTGAACGCTTATTTCAAGCTTTCGAGGCGCCGCTTCATAGCTGCGGTCAGGCTCTCCATACGGGCGACCAACTGCCTGGCTTCCTCGCGGTCCACATCCCCCAGCAGCGCATCAGCAATCGATCCGGGTTTGTCATCAGCCGGCAGGTCTTCAATGCTGTTTAACAATCTGCGTAGGCTGCGGGCCGATTTGGTGGTAGGGTCGAGGGGAATGCGCGCTTTGCGACCAGTCTCATTCCCTGACCGGCGTTCAAGGAAGGCGTGCACATCCTGGTAGGTGCGGCCTTCATGGCTGGCATAGAAGGCAACCGCGTCAGACCAAAGCGAGCGGTCGTACTGCATAATTTCCCGCAAAACGCGCTCAGGCATTTCTGATTTATCCGCAATCTCGAGCTCTTTTTCATCCAGTTCAAAGAATTTCATCAACCTGCCATAATAGGTGCGCTCCATTTGCAGGGTTTTCTGCAACATTTCCTTGGTTCCATCATCAAGGCGCACATCTGCCACGCGGCGGAAGAAGGTTGTTTCAGATTCGCCTTCTCCAGGATGGATCTGGTGCGAGTCAAGTACTAGGCGGGCAGCGGCACGTGCTTTGCCAACTGGTGTAAGCGCTTTGTACGCCATGTTTTCAGCGATTTGCTTCTCAATCGTTGGCTGATTATCGATCAACGCCAGCACGTATGGCTCAGTGGGCTGGCCTTCAAGCACGGCTTTAATTGCGGTTGCCCAAAACCGGCGTTCACCAGTCAACATCCTGAAAACATCATATCCATTCTCATTGACAACCTGCCCCGTCACCGGTTTGATCTGGCCGGTGTCATGGAGAGAATCCCCCAGGACAGTGAGTTCAGCGATTTCCTGTGCAATCAAGCGATCATTACGTGCCAATTCGAACCAGTTGCGAACCACCTCATTCCAGGGGGTTCTGCCAGAGTAGAAATCCTTGCGAAGTTCGAGAGGGAGAATCAGGCGAGCCTGAAAGCGATCAGGGCGAATCATGGACAGAGGCACGCGATACACACTCTGACGGTTATTAACCATCTTTGGGGTATTGGGGTCGTATTCTTCCTGTTTTTCAGCACTGGCATTGAAAGCATCGGAAGTGATGTTAATCAGGTCGTCGAAACGGGGTTTCTCAGTTTTCACCATGGTTTCTCCTCAAAAAATTAAGCCAGATCTGCTCTATGCCGTGAACTGTGCCCATGGGCACATCAGGCGGCTCCGAGTTTGCCTAAAACGGCATCGACCAGGTTGGAAAGGCAGCGATAAGCCTGTGACTTCTCCGGGCAGAACGAGAAAACGTCATAGCCTGCTGTGGTAGCGGCAGAAATATCCGCCAGATCTTTTACGTAGGGTAGAAGCAGATGCCCATACATACGCTCCATGTCTTCTATCACGTCGCGTGATTGCCGTCTGATCATCCTGTAGCGTGAGGGAATGATGCCGAGGACTTCAAGGTCAGGGTTGGTGGTTTTGCGCACATTTTCAACCATGCGCAGGATATCTGCCAATCCGATCAGGCTGAGCCCATCCGGTTCGATTGGTATCAAAACGTGACTGCTGGCAACCAGGGAATTCATGGGTAACATCCCGGCTGAAGGTGGGTTGTCGATGATGATGTAAGAATAATCATCCCGGATAGGTTCCAAAAAATATGTCAGTTGAAAGGCAGGATCTTCACGCCCCTTAAGTGCGGCTTCTAATCCTTCCATCCTGGCTTTGTTGGTACGAAATAGTTTTACTTTCTCACTGCGATTACGCGGGATCAAAGAATCCACGATCAGCGATTCGCTTGCTCCGTATCCGTTCTCAAGAGCCTGGGGATAGTTGTTCTCCGCGGTGATTGCGGGGATAAACTTATCATCGAAACCGCCGCCCATGGCAGTGATCGTAGCCGAAAGCTGATCATCCATATCGATCAGGAGCACTGGCTTGCTACCGGGTTTGCGGGAACCATGGGTTGCCAAACCAGCAGCCAAATTGATGCTGATAGTAGACTTGCCAACGCCCCCCTTACGATTGATCAGAGATATAATTGCCATTAGATCCTCACCCGATTCCCGTCATGATAATGCACTCTTCTATTTTACATTAGTTTTTCATTTTTACAAGTCGGTCTTGATTTTTGAATCTTTTTTCGTTCTCACTTTGTCGAACTTAGCTATAATAATTAAGTACTTGACTTAACTCCACGCCAGTGCTAAGCTACAAACATCAAATAATACGGCGGTGAAGATGTTGACCAGCTCTGATTTTTTGAATGCCCAATTTCTTGAACATCCTTTTAGGCGTTATGGTGACACGCGCTTTTTCTATCCAAACCTGGCTGAGCAGCGCAAGGTGCTGGAGGTAGCTCATGGTTTCATTGCGGACCAGAAAGACCCCTCCAAGAACCTGGGTGTGATTGCTGGGCCAAGCGGAGGCGGAAAGAGCATGCTGGCAATGAAGCTGGCTGAAACCCATTTCATTTTTGAGCAGAGAGGCCAGGTGCTGGGGCTCTATATGAACACCAATATCCTTACGGAACCGCGCCACTTTTTGATGGCCGTGATAGAGACCCTTTCCCTGCCCTCCTCCAGGTCAAACGCAAATCGGATTGAGAGCATTTTTGAGCGGCTGGAAAACAGCGACGATCAGCTCTTGATTGTATTGGATGGCCCGCCGATCGATCAGGATTACCTTAATCAGATGCTGGATTGGTCAGTGGAGCATAGTAAAAAGATCAAGACGATTATCTTCTTACAGGATATCAATAACAACACCAGCAATATCGGATCGTTGAATCAATTCCTGGGACTCTATGTGCCGTTCCGCGCTCCAGAGGTAGTGGAAGTAGCTTCCCTGCTCTATGCGCGGATGATGTCCGCCGGGCATCCGGATCCGCTGAAGCTAATTCCACAAGAAACGATGTTCAACCTGGCAGAACAATCACATGGCTCACTGAGTGAGGCTTTGCGCCTGGGCAGTGAGCACTTGGAGAAGCTGCTCGAAGAACAAAAAGGCAGTCTGAGGATGGGTATCTTCCCGTTCCGTCCTGGTGCTGCTGGGTAAAATTGGTGACTACAGACCGGAGATGACCGGTGTAACTGAAAAATGGAAGATAACGGTTGGACTGAGATCTTGGAATCTTTGGCTGGGCTGGAAAATGAGCAGCTTCAGGGATTGATAGATTCCAGCAAACTCGGCTTTGACGGCAATTTCACGATTACTGCCAGTGAGTTGGTTTATTCCGGCCTGTGTCAGTATTATCCCCTGATCGAAACCGTCATTCAGGATAAAACCGGGAAGCATTTACGCCTGAACCTGGAAAAAAGTGTGCCCATGGGCACAGAATCAACCTCCTTCCGTGTTGAGATCGCTGCAGCGAACGTGACGGATGCGATCCTGAAACCAGATTCGATCGCAGCTGTACCCTCCTATCTCCTGCGTTTTGTCCCTTACGTGGGTTCTTCAGCGGTATTAATTGCCACTGCCCTGCGTCAGGCATTTTATCGAGCCTCTCGAGAGCATGGCGCTGATCAACTCTATCCGCGCCAGAATGACACGGTTACGATCAATGTCCAGACACTGTTGAAAACTCTCGGAAATGTCATCAGCCGGGCTAAATTTTTCCGGATTTTCCAACAGGGTGACATGGATTGGTTTGTCCAAAGGGCTGAGCCTAAGCACCGCATCTCTGAGGGGCACATCCAGCGGGAACCTAACACGTACCACTATCGTGGCTTGATCCTTACCCCCGGCGACGCCCAGGACCTCTATGACTGGCTGCTTGCCCAGGGTCTTCCGCTCGATCCTCTGGCGGTTCTTTCCAAAGCGATCACAATCCCCCGGGACCAGATCCTCGTATTCCCTTATCGTCTGCCAGATGAAAAGGCGGCTGCGCTCTTCACTGAGCCGGCCAGCGTTCATCAGGTGGTCAGCCGTGCCCTTGCGCCACAACCCCTGGACCCCACCCTGGCGGGATTGTGCGACCGGCTGGCAAGCCACTTGATCCGCCCGGAGAGCTTCCTGGCGGTGCCTTGGTATTGGTTCCAGCGGGTCTTGCCTGAACTGGGCGATGACCTCGGGGTGCTCTATCTCATGTGTAAGAATTGCTGCTATGTGGACTGGGCGCGCGGCAAAGACCGCAACACCTTCTGGGTGCCTGGCGGTTTGCCCACCCTGCAGGGCTGGATTCGTTCGGAAACGCTCCCCAAACGCATTCCCCATGCCAAACCGAGTAAACGCGGCCGCCCGAAATCGACTGATGTCAGCCCTGAATCCGCCTATACCAGGCAGTGGCGGCAGGCAAATCGCGATCTTGCCAGCCAATATCTCTGCCGACTCGATACACGTTCCAGTGAAACCGGTACCGACTGGCATCTGCAGGTGTCTGAGGTGCAACTGACCGCTGCCGATGAGTCCTTGAAACAAGCGCTGTATGCATTCCTCTTCGCCCCTCCCGATCCGGTCAGCCCGGAATTGCTCAGCACTTATGCCTCCAATGTGCAATTGCAGCGCGCTATGTTGAACAACGCAGAAGCCAATCCGGTCCGATTATGTTATTTTGAGACATTAGTGGGCGCGGGATTATGTCAGAATGAGACTTTGGATCCCGCGCAAATATGTCATTTTGATACGCTCGTGGATGGGCTAAATTATTATTTTGAGACTCTCATCGAGGCGGGAATTTGTCAGTTTGATACAATAATTAAGATATTAAATAAACTTAAATATGCTCCCTTTATCAATCAAGAAACTATTCCATCCAAAATAGTTGCGCAGGCGGTCGGTTCGGCTTATGAGAAACTCGAGAGTTCTACGGATAATTGTGACAAACGCTGGGATTACAACAAATTGTTGAAAGGAATCAACCCCGAGCTGCGGAAAAGGATCCAAAATCTGGGGCTCGAAAAGAGTTTTTTGGCATGGCTGATAGCAGGCAGCCTGAACGCTGAGATCCACAGCCCGGTCAGTTTTGCGATTGCGACGGTGCTCGAGAATCAACAGACTCCACCTGGACCAGCAGCCCGACTGGCAGATCTACAGGCGGGAGAGCTGAGCAGGATGCTGAAGAAAACCATGCGCAGGATGGAACAAAACTACCTGGGACCCGCGATTAATAGTGGAGCCGGAAGTGAAGACCTGGAGTCCCTGCTGCAGCCTGTGGCAGATAACCCGGGACGTTTGAAATTACTTCGCCGCCTGGCGGACGCTCTGGATGTGAAGGACTAACCCCACTTTTAGATAATGTGAATTTAGCGCCTGCCTTAGAGCAGGATTTGGAAGATTAATTACCTTCCAAAACCGAATAGAATTCTGGCGAAACCGGGATCTAGCTCGCCACCCCTGTTAGAGTAGGGCAGGGTAATCCCTGAGGCATTGGCTGGCGGTTTTCCAACACACTGAGAATCGGATGATTTTTTTTCGGTCTTGTCAAGATTCCGATTCTTATATTGAAAATCATGCGCGTAGCCACCCTTGAATATAGGAAAAATATGGTCTGGTCATGAGAGAGAAAGATAATGTTACAGCTTGGTGAGCAAATACAAGGAATATAATATGCGCATAGCCATCGATACTTATGTGAGGTGCGTTAAATCGGAAAGGACGGGGGTGCTCAACATGTGAGGTGCGCTCCATCGAAACGACTTGGGGGCTAAATAATCGTGTAGTATTGCGCGTAGCCAGAAATGCCTAAGTTGAAAATAACGTAAGAGTCAGAAGTGTAAGGAAGATGAGATAGTTGTAGAAATAGAAAAAGACGGTCCAGACGATTTGAAATCTTCAATTGGTTAGGCAAATATTAGGGTGGGTTGGGGGAGAGTATGGGATTGATGGAATGCTTGGTTTTGCGCGTAGCCAATTTGTATTAATTAACGAACAGTATGTAAGGATGGATCTCCGATCGTAGGTAAACACAAATTATCTTCATCTAATAACTTTACACCTCATAAAAGGTCAGGGGCAATCGCAACATTTGTCATTTATTCAATCAGGTCCGCATTTTTGGGCACGAGGGGATGGCGCTATAGGTTTTCGGGAACGACCAACAGAAAACCTTACCTACCGCAGTCAAGCCTCATGTTCGTAATAAATTCCAACGGCACGCGCCTTAGTTTCAAAAGGGTTGATGACTAAGCTCGTTGGCCATCCAGGCAGGTGTAGATATTGTTGTTAGGGAGGGCTTTTTTGACGATCTCAGTACCGCATCTGAGGCAGGGTTTAGCTTTCGTTTAAACGCTCAGTATCACCTGGTAGCCACCTGGCGCCCCGAGGAGGTGCTTTTCGGTGCTCCTCCCACCGGCTGTTATCGTCGATTTGAAGGCGTCTGTGACGTTCATCTAAAGGGTATCCAATTCAGCATCTGACAGGGTATTGAGTTTGTGTCGCAGGTGCAGTTACGCAGACAACAGAATGTCCTGCAGGCAGCCGTTGCCCAGCCCTCGCAAACAGAGTTGCTGGAAGCTTTAGATCCACGGGGGGGGATGGTGGGCGAAATTTATGGGGGCATGCTTCCCACTGGGCAAGGGTATAATTAGAGTATCACAAAACTCTGGAGGCTTTCAATGGATTATGCCTTGATCATGGCTGGTGGTGCTGGGACGCGTCTGTGGCCGCTGAGCCGTGAACATCTCCCCAAACCCGCACTTCGTCTTTATGGCGATCAAAGTATGTTTGAAATTGCAGTCGAGAGGCTTTTGCCTTTGTTTTCGCCTGAACAAATCCTGGTAGTAGCCAGCGCGGATCACAACCAGGTATTACATGTGCAAGTCCCAGCCATTCCTGAAGCGAATTTTATTGTCGAGCCTGAAGGTCGCGGCACGGCACCGGCGATCGGGTTGGCAGCCATTCATTTGCAAGCACGTGACCCCGAAGCAATCATGGCTGTGCTGACGGCTGACCATATCATCGGCAAGCCGGAGGTCTTTCGCTCGGTTATTCGCTCCGCATTGGAATTTGCCAGGGACGAGTACCTCGTCACTCTTGGCATCAAACCCACCTGGCCATCGACATCGTATGGTTACATTGAACAGGCAGACCTTTTGGGGGAGAAACTCGGCTTCAAGGCATACACCGCGCAGCGCTTTGTGGAAAAGCCGAACGCCCAAAATGCCCAACGGATGCTTAATATGGGGAAATACTCTTGGAATAGCGGGATGTTCATCTGGAAAGTCCGTCGAATCATGGAGGAGTTTAAGTCGCAGATGCCGGATCTGTATGCATGCCTGCTGCGCATAGCCGATACAATTGGCACTGATCGATATGATACGATTTTAGACGAATTATGGCAAGGTATTCCCAAGCAGACGATCGACTACGGCATCATGGAGAACGCCAAACGTGTGATCGTATTGCCTGCCGATATGGATTGGCTGGATGTGGGTACGTGGAATAACCTCAAGACAGTCCTCGACTCGGATGATAAAGGCAACAGTAAACGGGGCGACGTAATTCTGTGGAATTCGGAAAATTCAATGGTCATTGGCGACAAGCGTCTGGTGGCTGGGATAGGTCTGGAGAACATGATCATTGTGGATACCCCGGATGCCCTTCTGGTGTGCGACATGGCTCAAGCGGATGAGGTGAAAGCTCTCGTTGAGCATCTGAAGATGATTGGACGCCAGGACTTGGCCTGAAGTGACCCATACCTTCACGATAGTGGTAGTGGAGACTGCCTGGTTCCACACATCCCTGTCTGGAAGGTCTAAACAGTGCCCAGGGTCTACATCGAGATCAGACTCTGGACATTGTTGGTAAATTATGCATTATTCAAACATTATTTAAAACATTATTCAAAGAGTACATCGGCTTTAGTTGGGATATAATTAGAAAGCGAAGACCTGAAAGGAGTGTTGTATGAAAGGTAAACCTGAAATCATTGAAAAACTGAACTTCTTACTGGCAGATGAGCTAACCGCCATCAACCAGTATTTTGTTCATGCTGAGGAATGTGCGGATTGGGGCTACGAACTCCTCCACCACACTATTGAAGAACGCTCGATTACCGAGATGAAGCATGCCGAGAAGTTGATTGCGCGAATCCTCTTCCTTGAGGGGACGCCAGTGGTGGACAAGCTCAATAAGATGCATATCTCTGATAGCGTCCCGGGCATGCTCGAAAACGACAGACAAGCCGAAGAAGTCGCCATCAAGAACTACAACGAAGCCATCAAACTGGCAACAGAATTGTTGGATAACGGCACCAAGGAACTGCTCGATGGCATCCTGAAAGATGAAGAAGCACATATCAATTACATCGAGGAACAACTCAAACAAATCGAACAGATGGGGCTTGAGACTTATCTGACCACAGTCAAGTAAGCGGAGGATATATGAAAGGCAACGAAAAAGTTATTGAAACGTTAAATGTTTTGCTGCGTGAAGAATTGACTGCCATCAGCCAGTACATGGTGCATGCTGAAATGTACGAAGATTGGGGCTATGACAAATTGGGAGACGCTGAGCAGCATAGAGCCATCGAGGAGATGAAGCATGCTGAGAAGCTGATCGCGCGCATCCTGTTTTTGGAAGGTCGTCCGATTGTCAGTGAGCTGGATGTCATTAACATCGGCAAGACCGTGGACGAGATGCTCAAGAATGATCTCATGTTGGAAACCGATGCAGTGAAAAAGTACAACGACGCAATCAAACTGGTTATCACTGAGAAGGACAACGGCACCAAGGAACTCCTGGACGCAATTTTGGCAGATGAAGAAGAACACGTGAACTTCTTTGAGGAGCAACTGGGTCAGATTGACCAGATGACACTGCCCTTCTTCCTCTCCACGATTAAATAGGTTTTTGTCAAGCAAGAGACCCCGGCATCACCGGGGTCTCTTTCGTTAAGTTTGACAATCCGTGAGCTTAATGAGGTAAAATCAGCGGGAGTTTTTTCCATGACCACTTTGCTGCTTGTAGTCATCTACATTGCTTTTATCAGCCTTGGGCTGCCCGATTCGATGCTTGGGGCAGCCTGGCCGGTTATGCAGCGTGAACTTGGCTTACCTCTGGCAGGGGCAGGGTTGGTCTCGATGATTGTTTCAGGGGGTACCATCGTCTCAAGTCTCTTTAGCGGCATGCTGATCCGCCGGCTTGGCACCGGGAAGCTGACGCTTATGAGCGTGTTAGTGACGGCATTGGCACTGCTGGGGTATTCATTCAGTCAAGACTATCTTTGGCTGTGCCTCATTGCGGTGCCCCTGGGGTTGGGGGCGGGCGCAGTGGATGCGGCCTTGAATGATTTCGTAGCGCGTAATTTCGCGGCGCGGCACATGAACTGGCTTCACAGCTTTTGGGGTATCGGCGCAACGACCGGTCCTTTGATCATGGCGTTCATGCTCAACCAAACCGGTCGCTGGCAAATGGGCTACCGCACAGTCGCCATCGTTCAGTTTACATTGGTGGCGCTGCTTGCCATCTCCCTGCCCCTTTGGCAGCGTTTTCCCACTCCAGCCTCACCGCAGACCGCCTCAGGTCGAGGGAAGATACGGAAGATCCGCGGGTTGACGCCAAACCTGGTGGCATTCTTTGCATATTGCGCGGTTGAAGCCAGCACCGGGCTATGGGCAGCCAGTTTTCTGGTGGATCAGCGCGGACTTAGCAGGGTTTTGGCGGCTGGAGGAGCTTCAGCTTACTATCTTGGGATCACCGTGGGGAGATTCCTGAACGGTTTTCTTTCATCCCATTTTGACGCAAAAAACCTGGTACGGGGTGGGCAGGCGATGATATTACTGGGGATTGGGCTGATGTTCCTGCCTTTTCCGATCCTTAGCCTCGTAGGTCTGATGATCGTCGGTCTGGGATGTGCTCCGATTTTTCCGACCCTATTGCACGAGACCCCACGCCGTTTTGGGGTAGAAAATTCCGCTAGTCTGATGGGGATACAGATGGCAATCGCCTATTGCGGACTTACACTGATGCCACCGCTTTTGGGATTAATCGTCGATCGTTTTGGTTTGCAACTCTATCCATTAGGATTGCTGTTGCTGGCAGTAATGCTGACCTTTGGTACAGAGCGGTTGAACAAAGTGCTGGCGCAGCAGAACACTTAAGAGATTGTACGAACGTTATAAAGCCGGACAATTTCTGTTAACATTCATATCTGGTGAATAAGACAGGAGTTGACCATGAAAAAACCAGTCCCAACAGTTGATGAAGACCCACAAATGAATCCACCTGATCCCTGCGCGGATACCGCGCAAACCCAGAAGACTCACCCCAAACCAGCAATTGAGGGAGGCCCGATTTATCGGACCGATATCCCCAAGGATTTACCGCCAGACATTCCGTTAAAATAGCATGAATCCTCATGCAATTTGGGACCGGGAACCTCAACAAGCTCCTGGTCCTTTTTTTGCTCTGGAGAGGCTTTTTTTCAGGATAGATGTATGAGGTGGTTTTCTTGTCCCTGAATTCTTGTAACAATCGATTATCTGGAAGGATTAGCAAAAAACCTTGACGGTTTTTGAGAGCTGGGCATATAATAAATAGATTTAAATTCCAGCACAAAAGGACTCAATAATGAGATTGCCGGGTCTGGTTGACGCGCACGTCCATCTCCGCACGCCTGGAGGGGAACACAAGGAAGATTTTCGAACGGGGTCAATGGCGGCATTGGCAGGAGGTTTTACTACTCTTCTCGCAATGCCCAACACAAACCCACCGCTGGTCACCGCGGAAAACTGGAGCATCGCTCAGCAGTTGGCAAAAAGCCACAGCCTGTGCGATGTTTTTTTATATGCAGGGGGTTCGGCAGAACATATCGCTGAACTGCCTGCTCTCTCCCATTCAGCCATTGCCCTCAAGCTGTACCTCGATCAGACTTATGGTCCCTTGCGCGTTCAGGGGTTGGAAACTCTCCAGAAAATCATGGGGCTCTGGCCAGCGAGCAAGCCCATTTGCCTGCATGCCGAGCAGGAATCCATTGCGGTGGGCGTCGCGCTCGCGGCGCTGTATCGCAAGCCAATCCATTTTTGTCATGTTTCACGCAAGGACGAAATCGAACTGATCGCCAAAGCCAAGGCTGAGGGGCTGCCGGTTACCTGCGAAGTGACCCCGCATCACCTCTTCCTGACTGAAGCAGATGCCCTTAGGCTGGGCCCCTATGCGGATATGCGCCCGCGGTTGGCAAGCCAAGTGGACGTAGATGCTCTCTGGCAGCACCTGGGCAGCACGATAGACTGTATCGCCTCCGATCACGCCCCTCATGCTCACTGGGAGAAACAAGGATACAATACGGAAGCGGAATGGCGCCAGAACCCGGGGCGGATCGGTCCAAACCCAATCCCGCCAGGCATCCCCGGGCTCGAATCCACGCTGCCTTTGATGCTAACCGCCCTTTCGCAAAAACGTTTGAGTCTCGAAAGGCTGATCCAACTGCTGCACACGAACCCAACGCGTATTTTCCATCTGCCAGCTCAACCTGACACCTGGGTGGAGGTGGACCCTGCGCAGAGTTACACCTTCCCCGACCATCCTCTTTATACCAAATGTGGTTGGTCACCTTTTGAGGGAACGCGCATGACTGGTGCCATCCGCCAGGTCGTTTTGCGCGGTAAAGAAGTTGTTTCTAACGGTAAGGTCATAGACCCGCCGAATTCATAGATTATTGACACGGAGTAAACATGGGAAACGGTAATTACACACCTCTCTTCAATCTGGATAGTTTCGAACGCAAACCGCGCTTTACCAACGGTTTCTTCCAGCGGGATGTTCTCTCGGTGGATCAATTCAGCAAGGATGACCTTGACTATATATTCGCCCGCGCGGATGAAATGCAGGCAATGAGCAGAAAGTGGGGTACCTGTGACCTGTTGAAAGGCTACACCCTTGCTTGTGTTTTCTATGAACCCTCAACACGCACCAGCTCCTCCTTCATCGCTGCCATGGAACGCCTGGGGGGTAAGGTGATCCCGATTACAGAAGGCATTCAATATTCGTCCGTGTCCAAAGGCGAAAGTCTAATCGACAGCATGATTACCCTGGAGCAGTATTGCGACGTGATTGTGCTGCGCCACCCCGAAATTGGCTCAAGTTCCACGGCAGCCAAGTATGTCAAGGTGCCTATCATCAATGCTGGCGATGGCGCAGGGGAGCACCCCACCCAGGCGCTGCTTGATCTATACACAATCAAGAGTGAACTGGGCGCCATTGATGGGCTGCGTATCTCAATGGCTGGTGATCTGCGCTACGGTCGCACCGTGCATTCTCTCACCAAGTTGCTCACTAAATATGATGTCTCTCTGCGCTATGTCTCCCCCGACACACTGCGTCTTCCCTTGGAGTTGATGAACACGCTGATCGACAAAAAGATGGACGTGCGTGAATTCAGCCGCGTGGAAGAGGTCATTGAAAATACCGACGTGTTGTATGTGACGCGCATCCAAAAAGAACGCTTCACCGACCTGGCACAGTATGACGAAGTGAAGGGATACTTCAACATTGACGCCGAACTGATGCAAAAGGCAAAAGAAAAGATGATCGTGATGCACCCATTACCCCGTGTGGGAGAAATTGCCTACGCGATCGACAAAGATCCGCGAGCAGCTTACTTCCGCCAGGTGCAAAATGGGCTCTATATTCGCATGGCGCTACTGGCAGCCGTCCTCGGGCAAGCCTGACGCAGCCTGTTCTGAGAGTGTCGTTTACAATTAACGAAAGCAAGATAACCGGAGGCGAGATGGACTTTGTCACCAAACTCAACCAGGCAATCGAACGAAATAACAGTTTATTGTGTGTGGGCATGGATCCAACGGAGGCAGTCCTGCCTAAGGGCGAGGATCTCTACAGCCGCTTGCTCACCTGGGCGCGCGATTTGATTGACCAGACGAAAGATCTGGTTTGCTGTTACAAGCCAAATATTGCTTTTTATGAGCAATTTGGTCCTAAAGGCTTGCGGGCTTTCCAGGATATCGTCCGTGAGATCCCGGAGGATATCCCGCTGTTGCTGGATGCCAAGCGGGGAGACATCGGCTCGACGGCAGAAGCCTACGCCAAAGCCTGCTACCGATGGTTTAAGGCGAATGCAGTCACACTCTCGCCTTACCTCGGGCGGGATGCTATCCAACCGTTTGTTGAAGACCCTGAAAAAGCAGTTTTTGTGCTGGTGCAGACCTCGAACCCCAGTGCAGCGGAGGTGCAGCAGCACGGTAATCCACCCCTGTTTGAGTTGGTGGCGCGCATCTCGCAAACCTGGGGCAATCCGGGACAAATTGGGTTGGTGGTGGGGGCAACCAAGCCCGAAGCCCTGGAAAGAGTGCGTGAGATTTGCCCTGAGGCGTGGATCCTTGCACCCGGGGTAGGAGCTCAGGGAGGGGACCTGAGACTGGCGCTGGAAGCAGGCTTGCGCAAGGATGGACTGGGGATGATTGTGCCGGTTTCCCGCTCGGTCATGAACGCGCCGGATCCCAGGGCAGCAGCTGCCGCGCTTCGCGATGAGATCAACCAGATCCGCAGCGAGGTGGCAGCCGTCAGGTCTGAGCCAGCTCCCGTTGCAGTTGGGGTTGAGACCTTAGAAAAAAGGGGCTACGGTGAACTGATTGATGGGCTGTTTGATACCGGATGTGTGAAGTTTGGCAATTTCACCTTGTCTAGCGGCAAGCAGAGCCCTGTTTACCTCGACCTGCGCCGCTTGGTTTCGTTCCCCTCGGTGCTCGATTTGGCCGTGGAAGCTTACGTTGATGCGTTGTTGAAGCTCCAGTACGACTACATTGCCGGCGTGCCATATGCTGCCTTGCCGATTGCATCCATTGCGGCTTCGAAGCTAAAGCAACCCATGGTCTACTCGCGCAAGGAGGTCAAAACGCATGGAACAGGTCAGCAGGTGGAAGGTGTGTTTGAACCTGGCCAGAGGGCAGTACTTGTGGAAGATGTGATTACCAGCGGTGGAAGCTTGTTGACAGCTGCCGATGCTCTATCCGCGGTGGGTTTGGTAGCGGATCAGGCAGTGGTGCTGGTGGACCGGGAGCAGGGCGGCGTTGCCAGCCTTGCCGATAAAGGAATTTCAGTTCATCCAGTGCTGACATTCAGCCAGATCCTTGACCGACTGTACCAAGGCGGCAAGATCAGTGCTGAGATCCACCTCATGATCAAAACTTACTTGGTGGAAGGATAGGATGGAAGCATCGCTCGCGGCTGATTTCCTGGGAATCCAGATGAAAAATCCCCTGGTAGTTGCCAGCGGCATCCTGGGAACCTCCGCCAGCGTCATGGAACGCTGCGCCCGCGAAGGTGCCGGCGCAGTAACCAGCAAAAGCGCTGGACCTGAGCCGCGGACCGGGCATGCCAACCCGGTGACGCTGGCCTGGAACGGGGGAGTGATCAATGCCATTGGTCTGACCAACCCAGGCTGCCGGGAGGAAGTCCCGCTCTTGCGTGAAACCCATCGACGGTTGCGAGCCTTGGGTTTACCGCTTTTTGCTTCGCTGTTCGCGCCGTCTGTGGAAGCTTTTGGCGAGGTGGCACGGGTCATTGCGGAGGCGGAACCCGATCTCATTGAAGTCAATATCTCCTGCCCGAATGTTGGCAGCGAATTTGGCACCCCGTTTTCGGCAACAGCAAAAAGCGCCGCTGAAGTGACAGCGGTGGTACGTAAAGCGGTCAAACTGCCCATCAGCATCAAGCTTGCGCCAAACGTGCCGGAGATCGGCAGAATCGCGCAAGCAGTGGTCTCTGAAGGTGCGGACGCGGTCACGGCGATCAATACCGTGCCCGCGATGTTGATTGATGCCTATGCTGGAAAACCAGTGCTCAAAAATGCGAATGGTGGCTTGAGCGGCGCGGCGATCAAACCGGTAGCTTTGAAAGCAGTTTGGGAAATTGCGCAAATGGTCAGCGTTCCAATCATTGGGACGGGCGGCATCAGCTGCGGGCTGGATGCAGCGGAAATGATCATGGCTGGGGCGACCCTGGTGGGGGTGGGGTCGGCCGTCGCGCTGGAGGGGCCGGCGGTGTTCAGCCGCATCAACAGAGAGCTTGAGGCGTTTATGACCCAGGAAGGCTATCCTGACCTGGCAAGCATGCGCGGTAAGGCGCTGCCCCAAAAATGAAAACGACGGTAAACCATCGTTCCTTGGGCGGGATCATGCGCCCATACCGAGTGGCGAACGTCCTGCGCGAAAATGAGACCACCCATACACTCTTATTTGACGGCAGACTCCCCGAAGCCCAACCGGGGCAGTTTGTAATGGCATGGCTGCCTGAGATTGGGGAGAAACCTTTCAGCATCCATGCGAACATCCCGCTGGCATTGACGATTTGTGATGTGGGTCCAGTCAGCAACGCAATGGTGAATTTGCAGGTGCACGACCGACTCTGGCTTCGGGGTCCCCTGGGAAATGGTTTTGAACTCAAGGGTTCCAAACATCTGCTTGTCGGGGGAGGTTATGGGGCGGCGCCGCTTTCTTTTTTGGCAGAGGAGGCTTTACGGCAGGAGGGGGAGGTGGTGGCGTGCCTGGGAGCTAAGACGAAGGCGGACTTGATCCTGGTAGACCGGTTAACGAGTCTGGGGTGTGAACTGCGCGTAGCCACTGAGGATGGGTCTGAGGGGAGCCAGGGATTGGTGACGGAGGTGGCGCAGGAGGCGATTGACGCGTTTCAACCCGATTGCCTGTATGCCTGCGGACCGACCGGCATGCTCCTGGCGCTGGCGGATTTCTGTCAGCAAAGGGGTTTGCCAGCGCAGCTTTCGTTTGAGGCGTTGATGCGCTGCGGCGTGGGTCTCTGCGGCTCGTGTGAACTGCCCGAAGAACTCTGTCAACGGTTAGGGCTTCCAGGGGGCTGGCTTGTCTGCCACGATGGTCCGGTCGCGATGATTGGATAATGATTTTTTTGTTATCTTTTAAGATGACAGTCAGGTGAAAACAGGATTATTGCTGGTTTTGGAGTGCCTGGTGGGCAAGCGCAAGGCCGCCATAGAGCCCGGCAATGCCCGCAAGACCGGTGGGGACGATGTAGTTTTCCATGTCGGCAATTTGAGGCATTTGCAGGTAGTTGCCAAGCAGTCGGGTCAATTCTGAGCGGATCATGGGGAAAAGAAAGCTCTGGTTCATGACCCCGCCGCCGAGGATAATGCGCTCAGGGGCAAGGGTCAAGCAGATATTCACCAGACCGAGGGCAAGATAGTGGGCTTCGAGCTGCCACGCGGGATGATTTTGAGGTAAGCTGGCGGCAGGTTGATTCCAGCGAGCCTCGATGGCGGGTCCGGAAGCCAAACCCTCCAGGCAGGTGCCGTGGAATGGGCAAACACCTTTGAAGGAGATGTCAGCCGGGTGGACGGGGAGGAGGATATGACCCATTTCTGGGTGCGCGTAGCCATGAAGAAGCTGGCCATTGACCAGGGCACCTCCGCCGATACCGGTGCCAATTGTCAGATAGACAAGATTACTTAAGCCTTGCCCGGCACCCCAACGGGATTCAGCCAGCACTGCAGCATCAACATCCGTGTCAAAGCCGATTGGCAAGTGAGTGCTCAAAGCTGTCCGGAAAAAACCGAGGACATCGGTATTTTCCCAGCCAGGTTTCGGGGTGGCGAGGATTTGACCGTATGTCGGGGAGGTGGGTCGGGGGTCGAGCGGACCGAAGCAGGCAATTCCAAGCGCGGTTAGCTCACCGAGATCGTGCTGGGCTTGGAGGAAGAAATCGGCACAGGCTGCGAGCGTTGCCTGGGGGAGGGCGGTGGGTACGCGCATTTCCCGCAGAATGGCATTATGTTCATCAGCGACAGCGCAGATGAACTTGGTCCCTCCACCTTCGATCGCGCCAAAGAAATTTTCGTTTTTCATAGGTTAATTATAATGGCGGATTGGCGAAACGAGTGCCAACCATCCCAATAAGGAATGATTAATTTCTGACCTCGTATCTTTATAGGGATCTCAATTATTCTATACATTGAGGTTATTTCGGAGGGAGTGAATCCCCACCGTACGGCTGGGCTTTAGTCCAGCCGCAGAATCCAGCTAAGAAGATATCCGCGGAGGGAGCAAGCCCCCTCCGTACGACAAAGAATCAGGTCATCCGCAATATTCATTCATCGAGGGAAAAAACCCCATACGGCTGAGCTCGCGTGCCCGCGAAGCAGGGTATTAGTCCAGCCGCAGAATCCAGCTAAGTGGATTTCCACGGAGGGAGCAAGCCCCCTCAGTACGACAAAGAATCAGGTCATCCGCAATAACCATTCGTTGGGGGGGAAACCCCCGTGCAGCTGGGCTCGCGTGCCCGCGAAGCAGGGTATTAGTCCATCCTCTGAGTTAGCCTGTTGATATTATGTCAGATGGAGCAAGCCCCCTCCGTACGAATAAGAATCAGGTCAGCCGCAGAAACTGCCTCTACAAATAATTGCGGAGGGCTTAAACCCTCCGCAATAATATTTGTTCAGCCCCTGAACCCATGTAAAAAGCTAATACGATGGGTTGGAGTGGGAGATTTCGATCTCCTTCACGCAAATAAAGCGCGGTACCTTCAATGCGTTAGGGTCGCGTCGCCCGTAACTGCTGGAAACGTTGTAAACAACCTGTTTCTGGCTCAGCCACTGCACGCGCTCGCCAAAGAAATCGCTGAATTTCTGGGTCAGGCGCACATTGTAAGGCACCTGCACGCTGCCGTCCTTCTTCAAAAACAGCGCACCAAAGCGGCTGGAACCGGTGATCATACCCTGGGTTGGGTTGACCACGTTCATATAGTGCATATAGGGAATGTAAAGGATATCTTCTTCCCGCTCCATATCGATTAACGCTTGCAAGGTGTTGATTTCGCTTGAACCCGCGTCCACCACCAGGCTGGCATGGCTGACGTCATGCCCGGTTGGCGTTTTCCCAAATTCATCCGCTGAGTCCTGGTCCCACATAAAAGCCTGAAAGCGACCTTCCGAAACAAGGGGGAAAGGTTTTCGCTCAAAACCGAAGCGGTCCGCAGTTTGTGCAAAAATTTCGACCACACCTGGGTCATCCCGCAGGCTCACTTTTTCAGAAAAGAGCCGTTTGCCCTGGTCTTCTTCTTTTAAGAAAGAATAGCCCTGCATCAGCGCAGCGCCAGTCATGCCATAATAAGCCATGATGTTGACAATCTCAGCGGTAGCGGCTGGACCGAACACAACGGTGTACTTGCCCACTGGCAGCTGAACGCTCTGGTCTTCCTGGTAATGCTTAACCAGCAAGGCGAGGTCCGCATGCAAACCTTCTGCATCGAGGTCGCTCTTCTTTTGGGCGCTCTGCTCTGCGTTGACCTCCCATTTCAGACTTTCGGATGACAAAACAGCAGTCACTTGCGCGTCTGTTGAGCGGAAGCATTGGGTGTGTTCATTGGCGGTGCTGATCTGAGCGGTGGTGGTGGTGCCATTGCTAAAAAAACCGCTCAACTTGATGTCGTCGCTTTCCAATCCTTCAGCCAGTGTGTTGAAGTAAGCCAGGCGTTCTTCGTTGGTCAAAGCGGCTAAGGCTGGGTCGAAGGGGCGCTCATCGACCACATCCTTCTCATAAACCGGGAAGGTCGGGTCATAGCTAAGCGGCTGGGCATGGGGCAGCATTTCTGCCAGGGTATCCAACCCCTTTTCCATGCTCTCAAAATCGGTGGGGTCGACGATCATACTGTAGCTGGCTTTTTTGCGACCATCGAAAGCGATAAAGTCCAGCGAGATCAGATGTTCATTGGTGTTGAGCGAAATTGCCGAATTGGCGAAGCGCATCAGGTAGCTGTCTTCTTCGTGATAAGAGATCAAGGCCTGCAGTCCCCTTTTTATGGCGGACTGGCGCAGTTTTTGTAATAAATCAATGACCTGGTTGCTCATCTTACTCTCCTACCTGTACATTATCAAAACGGCAGACGGGGATTCCGTGCCCCAGCTGCATGATCTGATTGGGTGCGCCTTTACCACAGTTATCAACATAATGGAGTACCCAGGTGCTTTCATCACCCACGGCTGTGAGTGAATTGTAGAATGGCAGGGTCTCTCCCCGATAAGTGGGGTTCTTGACCACCTGTTTCTTTTGTCCGTCCTCCACCAGCCAGCCGATATCACAGGCAAAGTGAAACTGCTCGCGGTTGGAACCGATTGACCAGCTTTTGTCGCCATCGAGCACCAAACCATACTTGGTATTGGCAATGATGTCTTCCAGGCTGCCGTCTGTACCAGGGTCGATGTTGATGTTGGTCATGCGTTCAATCGGCACACGATAGAAAGATGAGGCGCGGTTTGCCCCGCTGGAGCCGTTGAAGATTTGTTTTTTGGCTTTGGCGTTAGCTTCCTCCACCATTTGACGTCCGGTAATCGCGCCGACGAGGATACCCTTATCGATCAGCAAGTTGTCCTGGGCAGGGACGCCATCGTCATCAAAGCCGAAACTGCCTGGGCTGTTGGGTTCCAGCGCGTTCGCACGGGCTGTGAGCTTCTCAGAACCGTAGCGCAGCTTGCCAAAGTCTTCCAAACGCACAAACGAGCCGCCTGCGAAAGAAAGCTCATAACCGAGGATCCGATCCAGCTCCAAAGCATGCCCGATGGTCTCGTGGGTCTGCAGGAACATAATCCCGGGGAGCAGGATGACCGACATCTTGCCGTTGGGGGCGTCATCAGCGACCAGCACCTGATTCAACTCACTGATAATACGCTCAGCATTGGCAAGAAAGTCGGTTTCGTTGATACTCTCCCAACCGCGGGTGGGGCCAGTGCGTCCGGGCATGTACTTACGGCTCTGCATGCCGCCGTCCTTATCGATACCCATGGCGTGGATCGAGGGAAAGACTTCGATGATGTTTTTCTCAATCTCCGAGCCCTCGGAATCCATGAAAATAATTTGTTTGCGAACGAATTCAAGCATCCCGAAGCGTTGAATGACGCCGGGTTGGTTGAGGGCGGAATCCATTTTCTGCAGGAATGCCACTTTTTCAGCCAAACCGATGGTGAAGGGATCGATTTGATTCGGGCTGGTGAAACTGCCCACAATAGCTTCCTTTTCCGCCAGGCGGATAGGGAAGGTTACACGTTCGGAGGCAATGCGGGCGTTGTCGAAGGCTTTCTCAAAAATTGCGTCCGGATTGGATAGGTCCGAAGAAGCCGAAAAACCCCAGGCACCGTTATAAAGCACGCGCACACCCATGCCACTCTGGCTGGAAGCGTTATTTTCTTTAAGGTTGCCATTCCACATGAACAGGAAGTTGCTATCTTCCCGTGGGTACCATCGGGCGTCAACATAATGCGCGCCCTTGGCTTTCAACAGGTCTAGTTGTTCTTTGATTTTCTCTCTCACACTATTTCTCCTGTATTTGAACTGTAAAAATATTATAGTGTCTTACGTCCTTTTTTGCAGATTTTTGCATCATGAGCCGTCCAAACCACTTGCTGTCATACGGTCTTCGTGCTTTTAGGATAAACTAACAGGTGTTATGGCAATGGTGCTAATACGGGAACTTTTTTACTCCGGAATCGTCTCTAATAAAGTGTGTCAACTGCAGACCAGGTAAGGTTGCCAATGAAACAAGAGCTTAAGGCGGAAGAATCACCGGAAACAACCGGTAAGCGAACCAAGCAAAAGCGCGAAAAGCGCGACCAGCATTGGGGATGGGTTCCACGCATGTTTGTGAAGCCGCGCAGCACCCTTGCGCGAGTAAATGCGCAGGAAACAGCTGTTTGGCTGTTGCCAATGCTCATCCTGGCTGTTATGGTCCTTCTGGCGGTGATGGTTGCAGCTCCCATCAAGCGAGTCAATATTCAAACCGGAGCAACGGTCCCGGATGACTTTCAATGGTGGTCTCAGGAACGTCAGCAGCAATTCCTGCAAGCGCAGCAGAATCTGACCTCTCCAACCTTCATGTACATTTTCCCATTGTTAACCGGGTTGGCAGGTTATTTGCTATTCTGGATGATCTGCTCGAGCTTACTTTACCTCTCGCTGACGCTGGCTGGAAGTCGAACCAGTAATCAGAAAGTAAGCAATCTTGTCGCCTGGGCAATGCTTCCATTCGCGCTACGAGAGTTGGTAAAAGTGATCGTCATAATCAGTTCGAAAAGGCTGGTTGAAGATCCCGGGCTCAGCTACCTGGTTGCCAGTGACGCCACAGGCATCATGGCGTGGCTGAGAGGGATACTGGGGCAGGTGGACTTTTATGGCTTGCTCTTTGTTATTTTTCTTTTTCTTGGAGCGGTTCCGCTTTCCGGTTTGAGGACGAATAAGGCTGTGCTCGCCACGACAGTTTCCTTGATTCTGATGCTGGCACTCGTGGGAATACCCTCCCTCATCTCAGCAGCCTTGAGCGGTATGGGGGGCTCGGGATATTACTTCTTCTAAGGTGTTTTATGAGCGATAGTTTCGTCAGCGTTCGTGACTTGTTTAAGACTTACAAAATGGGCAGCACAGAAGTCCACGCCCTGAATGGCGTCTCGCTCGAAATTGAACCTGCTACTTTCACGGTGCTTATGGGTCCTTCAGGCTCTGGAAAAAGCACCTTACTGAACATGATAGGAGGTCTGGATTGGCCTACTTCAGGGTCCATCCTGGTTGATGGTGAACAGATCGATCGGATGGATGAGAACCAACTGGCAAATTACCGTCGTAACAAGCTGGGTTTTATCTTTCAGACTTTCAACCTGATCTCGACCATGACTGCCGAAGCCAATATTGGCTTCCCGCTGCGATTTTCGGGTGTCAAAAAGAGTCAGCGGGTGGAACGCGCCAAAGAATTGATGACGCAAGTGGGGCTGGAAGACCGCATCGGTCACAAGCCCACTGAGCTTTCTGGCGGTCAGCAGCAGCGCGTGGCAGTAGCGCGTGCCCTGGTCAATGACCCTCCATTAATCCTGGCCGATGAGCCTACCGGCAACCTGGACACCCAAAGTGGCATCGTGATCATGCAACTCCTCGAACAACTCTGTAAATCCGGTAAAACGATCATCGTTGCCTCCCACGATCCGCGCATGCTCAACTATGCAACCCATCGCATTAATCTACTCGACGGTCAGCTTGTGACCGATGCACAATATGAAGAATCTATTCAGCGTGTTGGCTGAGAAGGTGAAAAATGAAAAAGAAATTCCAATTTGCACTCGTCGTTATGATACTCATTGGGTTGGTAGCGTTGCCGATCCTCAACCATAAGGGTTATGCCATGACCCAGGGCTGGATAGATCCGCCCACCCAAACCCCAGCGCCCACCCAGGTGCCGTGGAACTGGGTGCCGGATAACGGCAATGTGGTTAATCCATCAGGTTCGGTTCCTAATAATGTCGTGCAGCAAGAGATTGACCGACCTATGCTTTCTATCTCTGAATATCATACAGGGAATGGAAGTAAAAGTGTCGATCCCTTTGGTAGCTTTGATCTAAACTTCACGATTAGAAATGGGGGAAAAGCGGATGCGCTGAATGTCCTATTAGCTTTTAGCAGCCAAGAATTTGACCCTCTTGATGGAGGTGTTACAAGCATAAAAGATATAACTGTGAAAGATGCAGAAGAAGGCCGAGCCCATAAATTTAGGGTTAATGATATGTCCACTTGGAAGTATTCAGGCATCATTACAGCTGCGGTCTCCTATATGGATCCAGCTGGCAACACCTATTCTGAAACCTTTACCTTTTCCATCATTATCAATCAGACCGGCGGCACTGGCTCCACCGCCGCCACCGCCACTCCAGCGGCTGTCAAGCGACCTCAGATGGTGGTCAACAGCTATACCACCGATATCGATCCCCTGCAGCCCGGATCGCACTTTAAGCTGGGGCTGAAGGTCAGCAACGCGGGCACAGCCGACGCGCGTGCTGTCAGTTTGGTGTACGGCGGCGGCGCAACAGCCGACACTACGGATCCGCTCGGCACGCCCCAGGCGGGTGGGCTGGGCGGAGCAGGCGGAGACGTGAGTAACTTTGCGCCTGTGGGCAACAGTAACGTTATCTTGCTTGGCGATGTGCCGGTGGGTGGCACGTTGAACCCTGAACAGGAGTTCATCGTTAATGTGACTACGAACCCCGGGGCATACCCCCTCAAGCTTTCGTTTGTTTACACCGATGCCAAAGGGGTTCGGATGGTGGATGATCAGGTGATCACACTGCTGGTTTTTTCGCTTCCTCAACTGGAGTTCAGTTTTTATCAGCCCATGGAGGGGATGGTCATTGCCGGTCAGATGGGGAGTCTGCCGATCCAGATCACGAATCTCTCCAGGAAGAGTGTGGTGCTGGGAAATGTTGTCGCCACCAGCCCCGATGGCGAAATGAGCAACAATAGCATCCTGATTGGCACGCTTGACCCAGGTGGCTACTTTACTTTCGACCCGATGTTCATGCCTTTCAGCGAAGGCGAGGCGACAATCAACTTTGAGATCCGCTATACGGATGATTTCAACCAATTGCGAACCTATAACTCCTCTCTGAGTGTCACCGTGAACCCACCGATGGAGATGCCCACGCCTTATCCATTATTGGATGAGAACGGCAACCCGGTGCTCGATGAGAACGGCAATCCCATCATGGTGGATCCAATGAATCCCTTCCCTGATGGCAATTCCCAGGAACCTTCTTCGCAGCCCGGCTTCTTCGCGCGCATCTGGAATGCGATCAAGAGTTTCTTTGGGTTTGGCTCTGGTTCTAACAATAATGGCATCACCCCCACTGAATCGGGCACGGATAGCGGAATTTATATCCAGGGCGGCGGTGGCAGCGGCAAGATGCCATAGCCCACTGAAATGGAGACAGGATGCGCTTTACTGATTTTATCAGCCTGATCATTGATAACCTGAGCCGCCGCAAAGGGAGGGTGTTGCTGACCGCTATCGGGGTAGTGATTGGCACTGCAGCGGTTGTGACACTGGTTTCTCTTGGCGTTGGGCTCCAACAAAGCGCGACCAGCCAACTTTGGGGCATCAACGACCTGACCAGTATCGAGGTCTATCCAGGCTATCCAATGGCTGAAGGGCCCATGATGCAACAGATTACCGAGGATGACATTAAGAAACTGACCCCGGATGCAGTTGAGAGTTTCAAAGCCATTCCGGGTGTTACTCAGGTTGTCGTGAAGCAGTATATCCAGGGCGGCATGGAGATCTCATTGGATAAGCTTTCAGCCTGGGGTAGTGCGATGGGTGTTAACCTGACTGACCTAAAGGATATTGGTCTCGAATCCAGCCAGGGAGTGACCACCATCAGTAAAGGCAAGGTGGTGGTGGGTTCTGCCTTCAATAATAACTTTTATGATCCCAACCCCCGCCCGAACTCTGAACCGATCACGCCGCCCGATCTGATGGGTCAAAAACTAAAAATAAAACTTACTCGTTGGAGTGAGGATGGCACTACCTCCACCAAGTCATACGTACTTGAAGTTGTGGGGGTTTTGGCGGAAACCCGCGGCGAGTCGGACTACAACATGTACATGGTGCTGGATGAGGTCACGCAGTGGAATGAGTGGTTTGCCGGTAAGCGGATTGACTACAAGAAAGACGGTTATAACCAGGTCACTGTTAAAGTGGAGAGTCCAAAAATTGTAGTGGATATTACGAACCAGATCACGGACATGGGTTACCAAGCGTATACGCCGCAATCCACGGTGGAAGGCATCAACAGCTACTTCTCAACCATGCAATTGGTTTTTGGCGGGGTCGGCGCTATTGCTCTGCTGGTGGCTGCCATCGGTATCGCGAACACCATGACGATGGCAATCCTGGAGCGCACCCGCGAAATAGGGATTATGAAAGCGGTAGGCGCCACCAATAACAACATCCTCACCATTTTTCTCGGGGAAGCTGCGGGGATTGGTTTTTTGGGTGGAATTGGAGGTGTGTTGGTCGGCTGGGCAATCTGCGCGGTGATCAACGCATTGGGTGGCTCCATGCTGGCAACCGGCGATGGCATGGGCACGCAATTGGCTGCTTCGATCCCCTTCTGGCTGCCAGTGTTCAGCATCGCGTTCGCAACCTTGATCGGTTTGATTTCCGGGCTCTACCCAGCGTTGAATGCCGCGACCCTCATCCCCGTTGATGCACTGAAATACGAATAAGTTATGTCCCAGTCCACACCCCTGTTGGTAGATATACCATCAGGGGTTTTTTGTTTCCCCGCTATCACCTTAGCGTGTCTATACTGTTGATGGAAATGGACTAATCTCGTGGGTATAATGCTTTTTAAGAAACGTCAGGAGTTATTATGCTGTTTGTCGAAAATGAACCCAATAAAGACCCCCGGATAAACCTTGCTATAGAAGAATATCTGATCAAAATCATCGCCCCGAAGGAAGAGATATTGCTTTTCTACATCAACAAACCTTCGATCATCATCGGTCGGAACCAAAACACAATCCAGGAAATCAACGTCGATTATGTCAAAGCCCATGACATCATTGTTGTCCGACGCCTATCGGGGGGTGGTGCAGTCTATCACGACCTGGGGAACTTAAATTTCTCCTTTATCGCCCCAAATTCACCAGGAAACTTCCACAATTTTCGCAAATTCACCCAGCCTGTGATTAAGGTCCTGATGAAAATGGGCGTGCCAGCGGAGCTTTCCGGTCGAAATGACATCCTTGCCGATGGCAAAAAGATTTCTGGAAATGCTCAATATGTTTCAGGTCCTCGTATGGTCAGTCACGGCACGCTGCTGTGGAATACGGACCTTTCGGTGGTTGGGGAGGCGTTGCGCGTGAAACAAGCCAAGATTGAATCCAAGGGGATTAAATCAGTCCGTTCACGGGTGGCAAATATCACCGAATTTTTGCCCGAAAACCCTCCCGATATCATGACCTTCCGCCAGATGATCATTGATAGTGTGCATAACGAGAATCCGCTCGAAGAGTACGTTCTAAGCGAAGCTGACTGGGAGAACATTCACCAGCTTTCGCGAGAACGCTATCAAAACTGGGAATGGAATTTTGGTAAATCGCCTGCTTTCGATATCCAGCGTGAGATCCGCTATGGAGGTGGCTGCGTTGAAGCCTGGCTGGATATCAGCCGTGGAGGAGTCATCAACCAGGTCAAGTTCTATGGCGATTTTTTCGGTCAGCGGGATGTTTCCGAGCTGGAAGCAGCCCTGGCAGGCTCCCGCTATGAACCCTCAGCAATTCTTGAGCGGCTCAGCCATTTGGACGTCAACGATTATTTTGTCAACCTGACAACCGCAGGATTGCTGGATTTACTTTACTAACCAAGCGTGAGATTGCTGTCTTTGTCATGATGGTGATCTCGTTACAATTTGATGGACAACCAAAGGAGAAATGCAATGAATGATCAGCTGAACACAGATGGTTCCTCACAAACCGGAAATCAACCCGTACAATTACCCCCTCTTGATGCCAGACGGAAGGAGGGTCCCGATTGTGTTTCCCGGGATTACCCCGATCCACTGGTGAGCGATTGTGATGATCTTTTGCGTAAAGATGTCAGCGAGGAACTGGAAAGAAAGCGTGTCGGATTGGACCCTGAGCCTGAACCCGATTGGACGGAAAAAGCAAAAAAGGAAATAGTCGCCGGACTTGAACAGATCCGGGATGCCCTCCATGACGCTTACCATGATGGCAAGAACGACCCGAACGTCAAAAAGTTTGGAGAGGATGTGAAAGAAACCTTCCACTCCATCGGAGACGAGATCAGCAAATTGTTTGAATGAGGTCAGCGTTTTAGGGCATGTCGGGGGCCTCCATGTTTAGACAAGTTTACACATTATCCGGGGTGATTATTTACAGGTTAAGGGCAGACACAGGGGTCTGCCCCTACGAAAGCCACCTTTCCCTCAAACATCAGATGTAGGGGTAACCCCCCGTGGTTACCTGCTATATAGCAGACACAACGTTTTCCAGGGTGGTCCTCAAAAATAATCCCATGATCCGAGATAGCCTGCTTGCTTGATGAAAGTGTAAACAATTACCCTAAACAACATGTAAACCATCATTGTCTTGACAGCTCACCCCCCTGTCCTTCGCTCGCCTTATAGGGGGAGCGCAACTTTTCAGCCGCCGCGCGTTTGGTGTCCTCCGGGCGCTTGTCATACCGCCGGGTGGTGTCGGCGCTGGCATGCCCGGCGATAGCAGAGACCGTCAGCACATCAACATCAGCCTCCAGCATGTCAGTGATGGTGGTTCTGCGCAGGTCGTGCGGGCTGAATGATGCCACGCCGGCTTCCTTCTGACGAGATTTCAATATGTAGTAAACCGCCTGGGCAGACAGGCGCTTCAGGCTGACTTTGCCCGCTTTACTGATACGCGTGAAGAGCGGGCCGAGCTGCCGCCCCCGGATGTGAAGCCAGGCTTCAATGGCGGGGATGGCATCCTGTGAGAGATAGACAAAACGTTGTTTGCTGCCCTTGCCGAGGATGCGTATTTTTTGGTTGTCGAGGTCGAGGTCAGCCAGGTTGAGATCCACTGTTTCCTGGCGGCGCAGACCGCTGGCATACATCAGGGTGATGATGGCAGTATCCCGGATCCCCAGGTGAGGATTGGTGCGGTCAGACTGACAGGCACTCACGAGCTGCTCCAGTTCTTGCATTGCCAGCGAACGCCCGCGGGGCAGTGACTCCACCCGTAAAGACCGCACTCCAGCAGCACGGTAATACTCGTTGTAGTCAGAATAAAGACCAAGGCGGAATGCCTCCTCAAGCACGCGGCGCAAGGCGACCAGGTGTTTATTGACGGTGGCCTTGGCGTAGCCGATCTCCACCATGTGAGCGCTCAATCCACTGGTATTTTCATAACGCAGCAGATGCCAGGGGAAAGTCAGCGCATCGGAACTTCTCCCGTCCGAGAAGATGTAGACAAGATTATTGAGGGCGGTAGACTGCGTCCTTTTTCCAGCCGGGCTGAGCGTGTTCAGGTAAGCCTGAGCAGGGGAGGGGAGATCCGTGCTGGATTGGAGTTGGTCTGGGCTGAGGACTTGCAGTTTGTTTTCTTTATGCTTGGCCATGGTATTCCTTACGAGATTATTATTCTCGTTAGTAATTATAACCAGGTTTATCTCTGTAATGCGTGGGTGGGATGCTTCTATTCAGCCAAGCCCACGCCTAAAAGATTTTTTTGATCATTGCGAGGAGCGAAGCGACTTGGCAATCTGCAGTATAGAAAAACGCTTTTCGCAGGGCTCAGGTTCACTCCAGCCACTGTGCTCGCCATGAACCTTGTAGGTCAGGTTCTTCTGTTGAACCTGACGTCACGAATAGTGGCAAACAACGTCCTCAACGAAGGTGGGCTTCCAGCGTCAGGTTGAACTGCGCAACCTGACCTACAACGGAACCAATTCCAGCCGCTTAGCAAATCGACTAAGATGTATTCGGAGGGAGCAAGCCCCTCCGTACAGCTGGGCACCTATGCCCGCGAAACAGGGTAGGGCGATTTGCCTTCTTCTCTTGATCGTGCCGGTCTTCAGACCGTGCACGTGATGTGACCGAAGGTCTCCCTTAGTCGTTGGATACCGAGGCAGGAAATCTGTGCTCGTGTAGAACCTAACACAAATGTTCATTGAAAGGCAGATCGCCACCGCTTCGCTCGCGATGACGAAATAACAAAAGTCAAAAGCCATATGCTCCCCCGCCATCTGGCAGCTTCGGAGCTTAACCGTTATACTTGGAGTCTGATAGAGGCCGAGAGCAAATGATCTTTAAGCACAGTTTTAACAGCATTATCCGCTCGCCGGGAAAAACCTTCCTATTTCTGATCCTGTTAACTGCTTCAATCGTGTTTGTCAACCTGGGTAGCAGTATGAATTACTCTGCCAACCGCATGTTGGACCAGGCTGACGAGCACTTTGACACTGTCGTTGCTTTTAAATACGGCGACTTGCACAATCCCGATGGAGCTTGGGCGGATGAGAATTTCCAGAAGAACCTTGCGGCCATCGATTTTTCTGCTCTCTCAAATCACCCGGCTGTAATCGCGGTTGACCAGGAACGTACCCTTTCAGCCTACGCTGGAGATGATACCAAGGTCTGGCAAAGCAATTCACCCGTTAAAGATTATGTCATCGTCACACTCCGACTGCTTGCTCCGCAGGATGATGGAAGCTGGACAGCTCTCACTTACGACACCTACTTCGGGCGGCGGGTGAGCGGCACGGTCTACTTGCGGGTGAATTCCTACAGTACCAGCGGATCGGATATCAGCGCTTATCTCCAGCCCGGGCGTACTTTTTTGCTGGCTGCTCTTGCCCAAACAGCGCCAAGCAGCGGGCTGACGCTCACGCCGATCAAACCTGCCCAAATGGTCCAGTACCCTGATGAAATCCTTTCAAGCATTGAGGAAGTGACCGATATCACCGATCAACCGTACTATTTTGAAAGCGCTGAAGGTCAGGCATGGCTTGAGCTGGCAGATACATTGGCTGTCATTGACAAATCATTCCAGATCGTTGCCACTTCGGATCTCGAGAGCATGGTTCCTTTCCATATGAAACAGACCTGGCTCACCAGCGGCAGTTTCCAACCCCAGGAAGGCACCTGCTACATCAGCGAACGCCTGGCGGGTGTGCTTGGGTTGGAAGTGGGCGATTACTGGCACTTGGCATATCACTATGATCCAGCGGGCAACCCAGCCTTCACATATTCTCGTGGCAGCGGTTTTGCCCACGAAGAAGACTGCCAGATCGCCGGGATTTTCCACATCACAACCGACCTTTCCTATACCGTCCTGATCCCATACCCACAATGGCTGCAAAAAGCCCCGGATAATTACGATTTTCTACGCGTACATGTACAAAACTCGCAGGCGGAAGAATACCTGGCTTATGCCAAAGATCACTTGCCTCAGATGGTGGAACTACAGGTCGAGGACCAGGGTTACAGCAACGCGGTTGTTCCCATCTTGAAGCTGCGGGAGCGTTCGCTCTACATGACCATCGCCAGCGCTGCGGCAGGCGTGGCTGTGATTTGCTTGTATGCCTACCTTTTTATTGTTCGCCAGCGCGAAACTGCTGAGGTGATGATGAAATTGGGCACCGGGCGCGCAAAGACAATTGCTTACCTGGTCATCGGCATCATGATCATTGCCATCCTCGCAGGTTTGGCGGGCATATACATTGCTGGTCAGGTGGACTCCCGCTTGACTGGAGCGGTCTGGCAGTCACTGCAAGGCGGCATCATGCAGGACCTGCGCTACAGCGAGCGTGCCCTGGGAATGCAACTCGAATTCACGCCGGAACTGGTTACAGCTGCCTGGCTGCGCTATGCGACCACTGGCGCGGTAGTCGGATTGGTCTTTGTGATCACGCTGATTGCTTCATTGATAACCCTGAAGAAGCCCAAGCGACAGAAGGCGAAAACGGTCATCACTCCCAAAACAGAGAATGGAAGTGGCTTGAGTTTTGCCTGGCTGCCCGGTTTGAGCTTGCGGTTTGCTTGTCGGTCAATCAAGCGCAACTTCTTTCGCAGCCTGATCGTACCAGTCGCTGTTGCATTGTTGGCAGCATTTATCCTGGTTATTGGTATCTCAGTTGCCGAACAAGAGCAGGCAGCTTTGACGATTTACGATGAAGTACCCACCACGGCCTACCTCACAACCGCGTTAGGCAGAAACAGACAATTCCCCATCCAGCTCCAGAGCGATGTTTTTCACATGCTTAACAATGAAGTGCAGGGCAGACAGACTCGGTGGATGTTCCAATATCCTGCCACAGGCGATATGGTGCGGTTTGCACGAGAGAGACTTGAAGCCGACAATCCGGTTATTGACGAATTTTTGCTCACCCGCTACATGCATTATGCATATATGGGTTTGGTTGAAGGCGCGGATGGAAGGCCAGGCACACCAAACCTTCTGGAAAAACCTAAAATTGAACGGCAGGAGACTTCTATCGCAGAACAAGTAGGCTTCAACTGGCTTGCTCAGCAGGTAAAGAAAATGCCAGTTTTGGCTCTGACGGACAGCGTTGTTAGAACCAGCGAAGCTGTCAAATTCCGTGAGTCGCAGGTGCAATGGCTGCAAGGATACTCAGATGAGGATTTTCTCAAGCCAGAGTATATCGTCGTGTTGCCGGATCGCTTCATGAGCGAACAAAGGCTGATGCCCGGGGATATCATTCGGCTGGGAGTATACGAGCCGGATGATAACTTCGGGGTGCTGGCTGAAGCCTTTGACTTCAAGGTCGTTGGAAGTTATTTTCAGGGCAGCCGCTCCCCGGTTTTTTATGTTCCCTGGAACTTGCTGACCGAAATAAAAATGGGCACTGATTTGGGGATCTTGCTGCCTGAAAACCCTGAAGACCCGGAATCACCCAAAGTCGCTGGTCTACCTAATGAATACCTGGCAGAGTCAGTCGACTCAGCCACCATCATTCCAGAAGACCCGCGTAACTTGGATGCTTTACGAGATTACCTGGAGGAAAACGGTTACAGCCAGGTTGGGATCATCCGCAGCAACCGCCTGGCAGTTGTGATCGAAGATAAAGCCCTGGCGGATGGCTTGCTCTCGATCCAACAGCATCTCTCTTTCCTCAATTTCATCATCCCGATCATGCTGCTGCTTTCCGGGGTGATCGCCTTTATCCTGTCCTACCTGCTCACGCGCAACCGTCTGCCTGAGTTTGCTGTGATGCGCAGCCTGGGTTCGAAGAAGATTCAGGTTTACATGGCGTTCTTTCTCGAGCAATTTTTCCTGCTGCTGATCGGGTTCCTGCCGGTCGCCGTGGTTTTGTTGATGCGTCCGGAATGGCTGCCGGCCGTCGAACGCAACCTGGTTTTATTCTTAACTGTCTACACTTTGGGCATCATTATTGCTATTGGGCTGATGGGGCGCTCCAAAGTACTCGATATTTTGTTCACCAAGGAATAGAAGTGTTTATGGATCAGACATTAATTAAAGAACCCATTCTGAGGCTTGATAAGGTTAGCTACCAATATCGCAACAACTACCAGTCCGTCGACGCGGTCAAAGACGCTAGTGCTGATTTCTTTGAAGGGAAATTGTATGCCATTATTGGGAAATCCGGCTCAGGCAAGTCCACTTTGCTTTCAGTTATGGCTGGTCTGGCACTGCCTACGGAAGGTCAGGTGATCTATCGTGGTATCCCAACCGATGAAGTCAATTTGGATAAGTATCGGCGCGAAAATGTGACGGTGGTTTATCAGAGTTTTAACCTTTTCCCGTTGATGACCTGCCTTGAGAATGTCTGTTTTCCATTGGAGCTGCTGGGCAAGACCCCAAAAGAGGCGTCAGTGATAGCCAAGGAGCAAATCGCTCACGTGAACCTGCCGGAAACGGTTTACAAGCGATTTCCGAATATGATCTCAGGGGGAGAAAAACAGCGTGTGGCGATTGCCCGGGCGCTGGCGTCTGGGGCAAAGGTCATCCTTGCAGATGAGCCGACTGGTAACCTGGATGTGGCTAACGGAGAGAAGATCGTTGAGTTGCTTTGGCATCTTGCGCATGATGAAAATTACCTGGTCATTATCGTGACGCATGATTTGGGGATAACAAAGATCGCTGATGAGGTAATGCAGATGACCGATGGCTACTTGATGCCGATGGTTCTGGAAGATGCTCCCGGTTTGTAGCAGAGGGTCATTAGCTGCCAGAGGATTTCCTCTGATAAACTTATCGCGTGATGAAGAAAATTATCGTCGCGACAGACTCGTTCAAAGGCTCACTCAGTGCGCTGCAAGCCTGCCGCATCATTGCCGGGCAAGCCGAACGGGTCTTTCCTCAAGCTAAAATAGTGCAGTTGCCCATTTCGGATGGGGGAGAGGGGCTGGTTGAGGTTATTTTCAACGCGCTTGGGGGAGAACGCAGAATCGTGCCTACCAGCGATCCACTGGGGCGGGAGATTTCTGCTTCCTATCTCCAGTTGGCAGACGGCTCGGCACTGATCGAGATGGCTGGGGCAGGGGGGCTCACTTTGCTCGACCCTGGTGAATATGATCCCCTGCGCGCCACTACTTTTGGGGTGGGTCTGATAATTTTGCATGCAGTCAAGAATGGCTTGGATCCAATTTACATCGGTCTGGGCGGCAGCGCTACAGTTGACGGCGGTACCGGGGCGGCGACAGCGTTGAGGATACACTTCTTGGATGAAATGGGTGAGAAGGTTATCAGCGGTGGGGGCTTGAGGAAGGTTCAACGCCTTGATCTTTCCGGGTTGCGGGAATTGAATTATTCCGGAAAGCTTATTTTCCTGACGGATGTCAATAACCCACTCTGCGGACCGAATGGCGCCGCAGCGGTTTTTGGACCCCAAAAGGGCGCGACCGCTGAACAGGTGTGGCAATTGGACCAGGGGCTGCGGAATTTGGCGGACCTGATTGAGAGCGAAACTGGCTTGAATCTGCAGGACGTCCCAGGAATGGGGGCGGCTGGTGGGTTCGCGCTGCCATTTGTGGCTTTGATGGGGGCTGAGATTAGAAGTGGCATCGATTTTGTGCTTGATTTGTTGAAATTTGATGAAAAAATGGTGGGAAGTGACCTGTTAATCACAGGAGAAGGGCATACAGACGCTCAGAGCGCGATGGGTAAGGCAATTTCAGCCCTTACCAGGCGGGCTCGGGCAGCTGGCGTGCGCGTAGCCGTGATTTCAGGTGCGCTGGGGGAGGGGGCTGAGAAAATGCTCGAGTTAGGCGTGGATGATTTGATCCAGGCAACCCCTGCTGGGCAATCGCTTCAGGAAGCCCTCGCGTATGCCGCTGAGAACCTGGCGAAGGCAGCATATGATTACTTGGGGGGAATGAAGAAGGGATAAATCTTCTCTCGTACGGCTGGGGTTTACTCCAGCCGCTAACCACAATATTGCGGATCATAGACAATGATTACCTGGGTGGAATGAAGCAGGGATAAATCTTCTCTCGTACGGCTGGGGTTCACTCCAGCCGCCAACCTCCAATATTGCGCATCAAATATGCCCGCGAAGCGCAGCCGCTAATCCACAGCATAATCAAACGTTGGTTCGCCTTACTTATCTTTTTCGGAGGGAGTGAACCCCCTCCGTACGGCTGGGCTTTAGTCCAGCCGCTAACCGCTATATTGCGAGTCACATGTGCCCGCGTAGCCCAGTCACTAATGAACTGCATAGTCAAGAATTGGTTAAGCAACTAAGCTCATCTTATTTATCTTTTTCGGACGGACTAAACCCCCTCCGTACGGCTGGGCTTTAGTCCAGCCGCCAACCCCCTCTTATAACTATCGAGAAGTGATATTCTCATAAGTAATATATTGAGGAAGAACCTTCGTCCTCTTTTCCCTTCTATTCTAAATAACGGAAAGTGAGAGTGAACAAAAACAGGATGGTCGTAGCGATCAACCATATCCACAGAAAAAATGGCTGGAGTTACCAGCCATTTATTAATCAAATCCTCTGGTTCTAGACCTATGCCACAGCCATCATGGCTGCGACATCCGCTTCACCTATTCAGTAGCTCGTTTTGCACCAAAGTGGAAAACAACCTGTCCCTGCCCCTAATTATCTGCCGATACCAATCACGGTAAAGCCCAGTTTGGTGAGGCGGTCACGGTCGAGGAAGTTGCGGCCGTCGATCACCGGTACCGGTGGAATGCTTTCCCAGTTGAGCTCACGGTAGATGGGCCACTCGGTTATCAGCACAATTGCGTCTGCTGCGTCGAGTGTGAATTCAAGGTTGTCTGAATATGTGATGCCTAAGTTTGGGTATTGACTACGCGCATTGTCCAGCGCTACCGGATCGTGCGCCCGCACAATCGCCCCACGCTGCACAAGCAGCCTGCTGATGTCCAAAGAAGGCGCATCGCGCAGGTCGTCGGTGTTTGGCTTGAAGCTGAACCCGAGTAATGCGATATGCTTTCCCTTCAGAATCTTCAGCTCTTCCTGCAAGCGATCCACCACCCACACGCGTTGAGCATAATTGACGTCCCGCGCAGCACGAATGATGGGCATGTCCAAATGGTAATCTTTTGCTGTTGCCACCAGAGCCGCAGTGTCCTTGCCAAAGCACGAACCTCCCCAGCCGATGCCGGCATCCAGAAAGCGATCCCCGATGCGCTTATCCAGCCCAATTCCTTTAGCGATCGCCGAAACGTCCGCCCCTATCTTTTGAGTCAATTGGGCAATCTCGTTGATGAAGGAGATTTTCAGCGCAAGAAAGGAATTGGCGGCATACTTGACCATCTCCGCAGAGGTCACATCGCAAACGAGCATAGGAACTTCGCTGAGACCAGCAGGCCTGGGCAGGCAAGCCGGGGCTTCAAAGTCTTGGCGGATAATGGGACCAAATAATTCCTTTAAACGCTCAATACTGGGCTCATGCTCAGAACCGATGATAATCCGATCGGGATAAAAAGAGCCGTGCAGGGCTGCGCCCTGTGCCAGGAATTCGGGGCTGGAAACGACGTTGAATAAGCCGTTAGGTTTGGCATTGCGGACCTCAAAGTAGTGTTCACGAATGATCGCCTCAACCCAGTTGCCTGAGCCTATCGGCACGGTGGATTTATTGACTATCACCACGAACTTTTCCCCCAGGTTTTCGGCAATTGACTCTGCTGCCATGCGTACATAGCTCAGGTCCGCGTTGCCATCTGCCAGAGAAGGGGTATTTACGGCGATGAAAATCACATCCTGGTTGGGGATGTCCGCTTGAGCGTAATCGCTGACAAAATGCATTTTTTGGTGGACCTCGGCGAAAAGTTCGTCCAGATGAGGTTCAAAAATCGTAACTTCTCCAGCCTGAAGGCGTTTCACCTTCTCCTGGTTGAGGTCAATGCAGGTCACGTCGTTGCCCAGGTAAGCCAGCATCACTCCCGTATTTAGTCCAACATATCCCGTGCCAATTATCAGTACGCGCATACCGCCTCTTTCAAAATTTTGTCTGTTCAATTATACCTGAGCAATCACCGAAGATATTGCACTCAAAAAAACCTGAGCCCGACCTAACCCCAAATCAGACGCCCCAGAACGCGTTGTAGAGTCCAGGATTGGTTTTTTTGCGCCGTTATTCGGCGAATATTTACAGGGCACCCTCTACACCCCACAATTTCCTAATCCACTGGCTCAAGTTTCGCCATGAAGTGCCGCAAAACCTTCGGTGCCCAGGTAATCTTCAACCCGCGGATCTTGTCGGCATCCCGCATGCATCTCGCAGCAGCCTCGCCGATGTAATCGAGGTGGCTGCGCGTGTAAACCTGGCGTGGGATGGCAAAACGCAGCAGCTCAAGCGGTGCAAATATCGGCGCACCAGTCACAGGATCGGTGTGTTCAAACATCAGGCTGCCAATTTCGGTGGTGCGCACACCGCCAGCCAAATACAAGGCATTCCCCAGTGCCACCGCGGGGAACTGGCTTGGGGGGATGTGGGGCAGCGCCTTGCCGCCATCTACATAAACCGCATGCCCGCCGGTTGGCATGTAAACCGGCATTCCTGCCTGCCTGAGCACCTCGCCAAGGTAGCGCGTGTGGGACTCGCGGTAATTCAGGTAAGCTTCATCCACGCCCTCATACAGACCAACCGCCACTGCTTCCAGGTCCCGCCCCGAAAGACCGCCATAAGTCAGGAAGCCTTCGTGCACGATCAAGTTCTGGGCGATGCGCTGCTTGAGTTCAGGATCTCTGAAGGCAATAAATCCGCCGATATTGACAATGGCGTCCTTCTTGGCGCTCATGGTGCAGCCATCCGCATACGAGAACATCTCGTGCACAATCTCGCGCACGCTGACATCCTTGTATTTCGGGTCACGTATCTTGATAAACCAGGCGTTTTCAGCGAAACGGCAGGCGTCCACGAAGAAGAGAATGCCGTATTTATGATAGATCTCGGAGGTCTTGCGGATATTGTCCATCGAAACCGGCTGACCGGCAGCTGAGTTGTTGGTAATGGTAATCATGCCGATCGGGACGTTTTCGACGCCATT
>Ga0116187_1000720_pt1 | contig 38356 bp, 27 predicted proteins | sample AD_JPNNA6_MetaG_FD_89755 | JGI IMG/M metagenome (GOLD analysis project Ga0116187, IMG submission 89755) | Active sludge microbial communities of municipal wastewater-treating anaerobic digesters from Japan - AD_JPNNA6_MetaG | ecosystem: Engineered > Bioreactor > Anaerobic > Digestate | place... | reverse complement strand
TGCATCCACAACTTTTGTGTCACCCATTCAACATACCTCCATAAATAACCGTTCAAACAAGAAGCCCTTTTTGCCGCTGCTCCTGTAGAATAACGTCATTACCGGATGGATAAATACATTATGCTCGGAAATATATCCAATAAAGAATAGTTATAGCTCTCGCAGAATTATTACTATTATTTATTCAATCCATCATCAGATGTGCTTCATCTTAAAAATACAACATTCGTTTTCGCACAGACGCCCGTTCAATTAGAGAAAGAATGTGTCCAGTTCAAACAGGGGGATTTTTTTGAACGCGTCAACGCAATCCGGGCAGAGTTGCGTGCCCCGGACGGATTCGATGACACGCATTGCCTCTTCATGGCTCATGCGCGGGCGATAGGAACGGTTGCTCGTCAGGGCGTTATACGTATCGGCCACTGCCGCTATTCGGGCCCAGAGCATGATTTCCTGTCCCTTGAGTCCGTTGGGATACCCCTTGCCATCAAAACGTTCATGGTGTTGAAGGATGACGGGCAGTAACGGTTGGATGCTGGGAATGGATTCCACAATGGAAACCCCTTTTACGGGATGTTTTTTAACAATGGACATTTCTTCTTCGGTCAGCTTACCGGGTTTCAGCAGGATGGCATCAGGGACGACAATCATTCCGATGTTATGAATGCGTCCGGCCATGATCATGGAATCGATGGTGTCCGCGTCAAAATTCATCCGCTGTCCTATCTGGGACATGATTTTGGCCACCGCTTCAGAATGGCCGCTGGTAAAGGGATCGCGTGCCTCCATCGTCTCAACGAAGCTGGTGATTCCGGTCATCATCATTTTATTTTCTTCACAGTAAAGCTGCTTTTGTTTGAGCAAAAGCAGAAAATGATCCGAGAGGAGCCTTTCGACGGTGATCAAAAGCTGCTCCATGTTAAACGGTTTCACCAGATAGCTGGAAGCTCCCAGATCAAACAGGCGACGCATGATACCGCGTTCGCTGTTTGTGCTCATGACGACGAAAGGAATAACGGCCAGATCGGGATCGGCATTAATTTTTTTGCACAATGCAATTCCGTCCATTTCGGGCATGTTGATGTCGCTGATGATGAGGTCCGGTTGCCGTTCTTTAATTCTGGTTAAGGCCTGTTTCCCGTTTTCCGCAATCATGACCTGAAAACCGGCTTCACTAAGAGAGCCCGAAACCATCCTGCGTATCAGCGCGGAATCGTCCACCACCAGAATGCAGCGACTGCGGAAAAAACGGAACCGCTGGAGCACTTTTTCGATGGTTCCGATTAAATTCACATGCGCTTCCGCTTTGGAAACGTAAGCGGCTGCGCCAACCATGAAGCCCTTTTCAATATCCTTGTCCCCGTCGAGAGAACTGAGGATAATCACGGGGATTCCACGCGTGCGGTCATTACTTTTCAACCGCTGGCATAATCCGAATCCGTCCAGCCTGGGCATCTCCACGTCAGAGATGATCAGGTCAAAGTCGGTACTCTGTGCCACTTCCCATCCCTTTTCCCCGTCTTCCGCCTGGATAATTTTCGCGCCATAAGCTTCCAGTTGCCTGGAGATGACTGTCCGGGTCGTGGCGCTGTCATCGACAATGAGTATAAGGGGTTGTTGATCCATAGGTATATATCCTTTCGAATGAGTTCAGAACAATCAAATCATTCCTCTGTTTTTTGCGATCTGCATCATTTGTTCGCCGCCTGTCGCGGGGAGGATGCGCCTGCCGGCATCGGGTTTGAGCAGGAGGGTAATGGCCTCCGCGGGACAGGTGGTTACACACAGACCACAACCGATACAGCGGTCGAGGTTGACCTGTGCAATTCCGTCTTTATCCATGGCGATGGCCTCCATCTGACACCGATCCAGACATATTTCACAACCGGTGCAGTCTTCCCGTTGAATCGATGCCTGGTAATTGGAAAAAACATGTTCCGCCGGTTTGGGCAGTTTTTTGATTGCGCCGAGAATCAGACAGCAGTCGCCGCAGCAATTGCACATCCCGCCGGGATTCTGGGTCGTGGCCGGTTGGGTGACCAGCCCCGCCTCCTGCGATTTTCTTAAAATGTCAATCGCTTCGTCAATGCTAATCTGCCTTCCCAGGTTGTTTTCTATGTAAAACCGGGCCATGGAGCCAAACATGAAACAGTTTTCCATCGGTTTATCGCAACCCTTGCCGATGGTTTTATTTCCCTTCCGGCACAGACATTCGGCGACGGCGATCGTGTCGTTTTTCTTAATGAGGGCCACCGCGTCATCGAAGGCCGCCACGTGGTGTTCAGGCACGATGGACTTCTCAACGGGAATGGTCCGGAGGAACAGCCCTTCAACGCCTGCTATGGCCCGATCTAATCCCTGGGCATAATACTGTTTGATAAGATCGCCCAGCTCGCGATCAAAACGTTTGACCTGAAACTCTATCAGGCCATGCATGAAGGGAATCGCACCGTATTTGACCGATGTTTCCTTCCTGAGCCTGAAAAGAAGGCCGCGTTTCGCCATGTCCTCCAGTTGTCCTGCCACTTCATCAACAGGCCTTTCGAGCCGTTGCGCGACGGCCTGCGGTTCTTCCAGCAGAGGTGACATGTCGAGGAACATCTCCGCGTCTTTTTGACTGAAAAGCTTTTTCAATATTGTTATTTCGATTCCCGTTTCCGTGGCCGGAAATCCCAGGGAATACATGTCAAGCCTTTGCTGTAACCGGCGGAAAATATCTTCCGTCATGGTGATGTTCTCCTTTTCATCTCTTTCATCAACGCTGCGATAATAGCCTCCGCAGCAATCACAGGGTTCAATATTCCCATTATCGTGCGAATCATTTTCATTGTTGACACCTGTGCATTCGAAGGATTCGTCAATAATCAATCATCGACTGAAAAATAAATAGACAGCAATAACAGCTAGCCCGATTATTATCAGAACCGGAAGTGGAATTACATCACAAAGATTGCTTAACTGCAACAGGAGATCGGAAAATATCCCCGGTGTTTTGGATGCCATTACGCCGTATTCCATCATGCTTCCCTCTTTTTAAGATTGATATTTTCTTTCAAGCTTTCCGATAGCCCCTATGCTTATTGATGGCACGGTGAAATCCACTGTAACCGACGTTCCTGTCGCAACTGCGTCTGTTGTTAAGATGCCTCCAGCATACATTGCCATCACCTGATATGTTCCGGCGGGCAGATCCACAGCATAAGACCCTGTTTCGGCGTAATGAAAACCTCCCGAACGGATTGCTGATCAGTTTAATCAATATGATGATTATTTGATACTCCTCGGGTCTTGAGCTGTCAAGGGGGGAAAATGTGGAATTGGGTGAGATATCAACGGGTCTTCAGACTCATGATGATGGGAATCACCACCAGTGTCAAAAGAATGCTGACAGCAATTAAAGGCCAGCGGAGCCCCATATAGGAAGCCATGACGCCGCCCATTAACGGTCCCAGCGTCATGCCGAGAGAGGTCATGGAAGCCATCCATCCATAAGCCTTCCCGTAGTTTTCCTTTGGCGTGATTTTTCCGAGCAGGGCATTCATGGTGGGAATATTCCCCCCGACAGCGAATCCGAAAATGATTCGGATAACGAGCAACTGGTCTATATTACGGGCAAGGGCATGGATTATCCACAGGATACCGGTGATGAACAGGTTCACAATGAGGACCTTTTTATGTCCCATGCGGTCGCTCAAATAGCCGATGGCGGCGGCGGAAATAGAGGCGGTGGCTCCTGTCACAGCAAGCAGTAATCCTGTTGTGGAAGCAACATTTGTCTTCAGGTTCCCGACTTCTTCAATAAACAGCGGTATAATCGGGATGGCGATATGAATTGAAAAATTAAACAGAAGAAAGACAAGCATCAAAGCAACAAACCCCGGAAGGGTAAAGAGCGTTCTGATGTTTGCGTTTTGCTTCAGCGACGCGGCAGAAGGACGGATAAATTTTTCTTTCGTTCCAAAAAGAACCAGGAGGCCGCCAAGGAGCAGCATTACCCCGCCGGCAACGAAAGTCAGACGATAACCGACGATGTCGGCAATGACGCCACCAATCAACGGTCCGACGGACATTCCCAAGAACACGCCGACCTGCATCAAACCCAGCCCGAATCCCAGTTTCGCTCCTGGTAAAACAGAGGAGACCAGGGCAAGAGAGGCGGAAATCGTTCCTGTAAAAGCGCCGGCAAGTAAACGCAGAACGAGGAGTTGATAAACATTACTGATCATGCCCATGGCAATGGTAATAATAGCGCCGGCAAACATGGCGCGTTCCACCATAAGTTTTCGGCCATAACGGTCCGAAAGCCATCCCCAGAAGGGAGCGAAAATGGTCATCGTGAGGCTTGATGCCGCCATCATAATCCCGGCCCAGACCGGCACCAGCTTTTCATCCATCACGCCGATTTCACGGATATAGAAGGGGATAAAGGGCAGGACAAACGCAAAACCAATAATGGAAAGCAACTGGGCGATGAACATGACAAAAAGCGTCGATCGCCAGGGCGGGGCCACATCTGTTTCCTGAGCGGTATTTTCTTTCTCTTTTGTCATGTAAAAGTTTCCTTCAGGGGAGAAAAAAGTAACAGAAAATAAATCAAAAAATCACGGGTATGAACCCCAAAGCAAGCTTTGTAAACTATTCCGCGACAAGGGATAATTACACTTACGCTTCGAACGTCGTTTCGCTCCTTCTTATCGAGTACATTACCCTCCGCTTCGCGGGATTGTTCCCAATCCCGATTTATTGGGATTGGATAGTTCGTCCAACAAATTTCAGTACGCTGTGCTTCTGAAATTTGAGACTCACAACAACTTACCAATTCCGCTACGCTACGCTTTCGGAATTGGAGTTTCAACAATAAAAGACCCCGCAACCATTAAATCAGTTACGGGGTCTTTCCCCAGGAGTAAAAACATTGCAAATTATTTTATCGGGCCCGTTTCAAAAAGAGCTACGATTCTGCGATTTTTCTGCCGTCCCTCTTTGGTGGCATTGCTGGCAACGGGCTTGTCGGGTCCGTAACCAATCGCCTTAATCCGAAATTGTTCAACGCCGAATTGATCAATCAGGTATTGCCTGATGCTTTCTGCTCGTTTTTTGGAAAGCAGGATATTGGCCTTCCGGGGGCCGATATTGTCCGTATGGCCGACGATGGTAGCGGTTGCCTCAGGGTGCTCTTTCATGAAAACTGCCACGGTCTGGAGCTCCTTGTGATACTGGGGCTTGATCAAAGCTTTTCCTGAATCGAATTCCATCTTCAGTAGAATGGAAACAGGGGCGTCGATCGCTTCTTCGCAACCCTCTTGGTTGACGGGTGTGCCGGCAGGAGTCCGGGGGCACTTATCCAGACTGTCCGTAACGCCATCCTTATCGGCATCGGGAGGACAGCCTTTTTCGTCAACGCTGACACCGGCGGGAGTCCCCTGGCAACTGTCCAGGTAATCGAACACGCCATCCCGGTCGGTATCGGGAGAACAGCCGGATTTGTCAACCACGATGCTGGCCGGTGTGCCGGGACATCGATCCGCGATATCCGGGACGCCGTCGCGGTCGGCATCCGGCGGACAACCGTACTGGTCGGTTTCCGAACCGTAAGGCGTATCGGCGCACTTGTCGATATTATCGGGAACGCCATCTTTATCCGTGTCCGGAATAACTTCCGGAGTTGTCTGTTCTGTAACCCGGGGATACGGATCCTCCTTGACGCCTTCAAAATCATAGCTGATCCCTAAAGTGAGCGTCACATCATTATGAATGTCATGTGGATTATGAATGTACTTATCGTCTCGTCCGAGGGGGATTAAATGGCGCACATCCGTCCTCAGGGATAGATTTTCCGTCACGAAATATTTAAAGCCGACGCCGTAATCGATCATGAATTTGCTGTGATCAAACCGGTCATCTTCAGAGGTGTAATAAATGCCGCCGAGGCCCATGGCCAGGTACGGTACAAAGCGGTTGCGGGGCATGAAATGGTAAAGACCTTCCAATCCGACCGTAAAGATGTCGCTGTGTTTTCCGTCTTTGTAATCTTCAAATTCCGACGGCATGCCATTGGCAAAGAATTCCGCTTCCCAGTTTTCGCTAAAATTATAACCGGCGCGAAATCCCAGCGAAACCGTATCTTTGTAACCCTGATTGCCTTCAAAAAAATGCCCCCCCGTGGATAACCCATAGGAAAAAGCGCCGGCTCTGACTTCCGCCTGAGCTGACGAGAATACTGACATCATCAGAAGCAGTGCCGCTAAAACACTCAGTTTCTTCACGTTCTTTTCTCCTTTCACGGCGAGTATTTTGCAGAAAAACTTGATGTTTATTAACACTAAATAGTTAAAAAGTAAATCATTTCTTTCAAGATCAACGATGGTTTCAGAACAAGAAAAGCGTGCCCTTAAGTCAGGGCACGCTTTTCCGCAAGCATGGTTTCAAAAAAGGTTAACAGGTTGTCAGCACTGGTAGTATTTTGTTAAAATCACGGCCCGTAATACCAGATTGCCCAGTAAACGGGCGTATGCACGGTAATGGGTGAGCCGCCTTCCCCGGCTATGGTTGCTGCTATTACCGTTGTTCCCATTACAGGAGTTGCCAAGCCAGTGGGAAGTTCAAAGGTTGCTTCCGCCCTGCCGTTGGCATCGGTTTCTGAAGCGGCCGAAACGATATTGCCCAATCCGGATACGATGGAAAAGGTGATTGGTTCTTGCGGCCATGCGAGACCATTACGGGTTACCGTTGCCGTAATCAATACCGTACTGGAGTCACTGTAAACGACACGATTATCAGGGGATGTGGCCGGATTCTGCGCCAGAGTCAGGACCTTGTTTTCCGGACCGGGGTTTGGTGCACGGGTGATGATGACGACACCGGAAGCTCCGGTTACGCTGGCCCTGACCGTATCATAGCGGGTTTCGCTTGAAGCGGTTGTGCCGGCCGTATAAACCGATACGGCATTGCCGGATCCGTCTGTCGTGCCGGTCAGAGGATTCAGGGAAGATCCGCCGTTATTGGCCAGGAATTCGAAGGTTACCGCTAACCCTGTCACGGGCTGGTTGTCTCCGTTGACAACCCTGGCAGTCAGAACACTCGTATTGCCCGGCGTTGCGGCAGACGGATTGGCTGTCAGCGTCAGCACCAGTCCGCCTTGTGAGGATCCACCGGCGGTTCTGGTCAGGATGACCGCTCCGGTTGCTCCGGTTGTGCCGGCTTGAATAATATCCTGAACGGTTAGCGTCGGGTTGTCGGATCCCGCCGTGTAGCTTGCGACGGCCCTGCCGCTGGCATCGGTGGTCCCGCTGATTGTCGATAACGCTCCGCCGCTGGGACTTGCCGCAAAACTAAAACTGACGGTTTGCCCCTGTGCAGGACTGCCCGAGCCAGTCGTGACGGTTGCCGTAACCAGAGTCGTCTCACCGGCCGTCAGGGATATTTTTTCGGCTGTAACGGCAATTCTGTATCCCGTCGGTGTGACGGCGGGTTGCCCTGATCTCGTGATGATGATGGTTTCCGAGCAGCAACCGGCATCGCTGCAGCATAGTGTTTCCGCGCAGCAGTCATTTCCGGTGCAGCACTGCGTCGCTGAAGCCTTGATAATGTCCTCAACGACACCCGAGTCCTTGGTTCCCGCCTTGTAAACGGTCGTAGCGACGCCGTTACTGTTTGTCTGCGCGCTGGAGGGAGAAAGGGTGCCTTCGCTGCTGTTGGTTAGAAATTCAAATTTTATATTTCCGATGTAGGGTTTACCGTCGCCGTTGAGCACCGTTGCCCGGAGAATCGTGTTTTTTCCGCCTTCAAGTGATGTTTTATCAGCGGTCAGCGTCAGGCGGCAACCGATGATGGCCGTGTTAGCCAGTCTGGTGATGAAAACAGCTCCCGCGGCGTCGGGAACGGCGGCCTGAACCGTATCCTGGATGCTTTTGGCCGGGCTTGTTGCGCCGGCTTTATAAACGGCAGACGCTTCGCCGGACGCATCGGTAACTCCGGTACCCAGAGTTCTCAAGGTCGCGCCGCTGTTGTTTTCGGCAATCGTGAATGTGACTGCCTGTCCGCCGATCACGACACCTGTCGCATTGGTGACTTTTGCCTTGATGATCGTGTTTTCACCCGCTTTCAAAGAGTCCTGATCAGCCGTTACCGAGATAATTAATCCCTGGGAACCGCCGGCCACCCGGGTGATCATAAACGCCATTTTTGAATCATGACATGTTGCCGCGATAACATCACTCAGTTCCATGGCGATGGAATTTTCTCCGGCGTTATAAACAACCTGAGCCAGGCCTCCCTTATCCGTGGTGGCCTTTATTCTTTCGCCGGTTTGACCACCGAGAGATTTCAGACTGGCGCCGCTGGTGTTGCTTGTGAAGTGAAAGGTCACCTCCGCATTGCGGACAGGATTATCTGAGCTGTCCGTGACATAAGCCGTCAGGATAACACTCTGGCCGGAGTACGCGGCGTCGGCAGCCCCAGTAAAGGATTTGATATGCACGCCGTAGGCCGCTCCACCGGCGGCGGTTCCGCTTTCCACGGATTCGGCGTCGTTGCTGCAGGCGTAGGTAAAGCACAGAAGGGTCAGTGAAAGAAGCAGCCCCAGAAGCCGCATGAATTTTGTCGAGGATGATTTGAACATCGCGTTCTCCTTTTTTATCAATAGGAAATGTGCTGATTTTTAAAAGATGGCATTTTTTTTAGCAGAAAAAATGGAAGTTTTCAATATTTTTTATGTAAAAAAAGAGGTTTGATCGGCCGGGAAAATACTTTTCAGGGGGCAATGTTCAGAAAAGTGCAGGCTGTTAGACTGAAGGCTGAAGGAACAAAAAAGCCGGCTCCCGAAGGAGAGCCGGCTTCTGAATTACTTCAGTTATAAACTGCTGTTAGTAATGATACGGCGAACCGGTTATCAGACAATCCGGATTGACGTCTTTAGCCAAAGGTTCCAGGCGGAAGGTTACCTCACCGACTGTTTCCGTGCCCTGAACCACCGTGGACGCGCGGACTCTGACAACCGTCCAGATGGCGCTGGTCTTTGGATAAGTCAGTTTGAAACCGGCCACACCATTGGCGTCAGTGGTCACCGTTGCCGGTACCGTACCTGCTCTGGAGTTTACGGCTGTGATGTAGCCGTCCGGTGTTCCTGCCGGTACTAAAGGTGTTCTGCTAGGATCAGCGTAATAGGCTCTTACTCCATCTTCGCCCGAATCTAGGATCAGGTTTTCGTTACTATCCTCGTTCCAGAAGGTTCCATAGTTGCCGGGAATGCTGCAGGTCGGTACGGGGAGAGTGAAATCCCACGTACATCCATCACCATCGTACATGCAGTGAGAGCCTGTGCTCCAGGCGATTGGCCAGAGACTAAGGGTGACGATGGTGCCGGCCGGCGCCGGGTTGCCGTTGGAATCGGCAACCATTACGGACATATCCAGCGTATAGTTGGCGTTGGTGGCATCGACGCCGAGTACCGTGGCCTGGCCGAACGCGATCGAGCCGGCCACGCCGCCGATGACGATGGTGGCTAAATCATTTATGGTGGGGGTGCCGACGATGGAGGCGCGGACCTGAATGCCGCCCGCCGCGGAAGGCAGGGAGCCGGAAGTGAAGGAAGCGCGAGCTTCTCCCAGATTAAGGCCGCCCGAAGTTGTCGCCGCGCTCATCGCCACGACGGGAGATACGGTTTCGCCGCCGCCGGTGGGGTTGTCGATCGAGAACAGGACCGCTGCATTGCCGACGGGGAATCCGCCGGAATCACGGACCATGGCAATCAGTGTAGAGGAGCCGGTTGTCGTGCCGACGCTTGTGGGCACAACGGTGGGTGAAGCCTGCAGTTCAATACTGGCCGGCGTGGCGGAGGTCATGGCCACGGTGAGCGTGTCGCTGGTTGAAGGAGTGGTCTGATCGTAAACGTTGATGTTGGCGGTTCCCGCGGTACTTGTCCTCAGATAGGCAGTGGCCTTATTGGAGCCATCCACCGGAACGGTGATGACGCTGCCAGTGTTACCAGGGTTTGCAGCTTCATAAAATGTTCCCGCCGTGGTGGCAAAGACGACGTTGGCGATGGGATCAGGCGCGTTAACCCGTACTTCCAGTGTATCGGTCAGATACATCGCCGTGGGATCGGGATTGCCCGCCACAACGGCGCAAGTTCCCGGATAAGCACCGGGGCAACGTCTTTGCTGATCAATGGCAAAGACGGTCGAGGCATCGGTGACGGTCAGTGTCGTAGTGGCGGTCGCGCCCAGCGCCGAGGCGGTAATGGTGACCGCACCGTTGGTCAGACCTGTTGCTGCGACGGTGATCTGCCCGCTGGCATTGGTGGTTGCCGTGTATGTTGCTGCCAGGCCGGCGCCAAACCCGATCCGTCCGGCGGGACTCTGCGTCAGTGTGACGGTCGCGTTCGGCACCACCGTGCTGCCCGCGTCTCTGACCGTCACGGTCAGGTTGGAGACATTGCCGGGTGCGGCGTTAGAGATCGATGAAGCGCTGGCGGCCAGCGTCACCGTGGAGCCGACAATAAATACGGGGATCTGAGCAGTGGCTGTGCCGGCGGTGGCCGTGACGGTCACCGTGCGGTTTTCTTTGTTCGATCCGCTGTAAAGACGGACGGTTGCCGGGGTAGTAGAGTTGGTTGTCACAGTAGGTGAGCTGAGAATTCCTGTGTCTGTACTTAATGTCACGACGACGCCGGATAACAGGGCGTTGGAAGAATTCAAGGCGTTGACGGTAATGGTCGAGAAGGATGAGCCGTCTGTTCTGATGGATGTGGGCGAAGCCGAAAGATCAAGAGATGACGCGGTGACTGTGGAGCCGCCTCCGGAAGTTCCGGTCCGGGTGATGATGACGGCATCCGATGAGCTGTTTGTGCCCATGCTTGCATTGACGTTGACGGTGTCCTGCAGGCTGACTCCGGCGTTTGTCGCTCCTGTCGTGTAAATCGCCACGGCCTGGCCATTGCCATCGGTTGTTCCTGTGACGGACGTTAATCCCGGTGTTGTTTGATCAGAATCACGCAGCGACGCGCCGGTGGTGTTATTGATAAAGCCGAAATTCACCGTCGCGCCCGGGACAGGATTGTTGGTGCCATCCAGTACAGTCGCCGTGAGAACGCTCTGTCCTCCCGCATCTACGGAGGTTGGTGCAGCCGTCAGGTCAACTCTGATGCCTGATGCCGTGCCCGATGTCGTTGTCCGGGTGACGATGACCGCTGCCGTCGTGCTATAGCCACAGGTTGGACAGTTGGTATTGCAGCCGACACCGGTAACGGTGGTTTGAATGACATCCTGGACAGCACCGGTTCCTCCGGAACCCGCCGTGTAGATCGTGGTAAAGCTGCCGCTGGCATCCGTGTAACCGCTGGTTGCGGACAAGGTGGAACCGATAGAGCTGTTGGGCAGGAAGGCAAATGTTACGCTCATTCCGCTGACAGGCTTACTGGCGCTGTCCACAACTTTTGCGGTAATAATGCTGTGGTTTCCCGCGGCTGCGGTGATTGGATCCGCGGTCACAGTCATGGAGTAACCTGTCGTTGCTGTTCCTGAGGTTGCCGAGCCCACTCTGGTGATAATGACAACCGCATAAGCGGCGCCGCCGGAAATAGTGGCACTGATGGTATCCTGAACATTAGCCGTGGGGTTGGCGTTGCCCGCCGTGTAAACAGCCTGGACCTTGCCGCTGGCATCGGTGACGCCCGTGCCCAGGGTGGTCAGGGTTGGATTACTCGGCGCTACTTCTTTGGTGAATGTAACGGTCTGACCATGAACGGGAGCGCCGTTTCCGTCAGTGACTGCAACGGATATGACGGTGCTCTGACCGGCTGAAAGAGACGTCGATCCGGCGGACATGGTAAACAGGTATGTTGTCGCAGTACTCGCTGTTCTTGTTATAACGAGGGCGGCCGAGGCTTTACCACTGGTGGCGGAGATGGTATCTTCCAGGCTCAGAGCAGTGGTTGCCGAGCCCGCCTTGTATATGGCGACGGCGTTACCGCCGGCATCCGTGACACCGCCGTTGACGGCTGTAATGGTTCCCCCGCTGGGGCAGGATCCGCCGGAGCATGTGAAATTTATGGTCTTGTTTTGAACGGGAGCGCCCGCGCTGTCCGTGACCTTAGCTGTAACGACAGTACTCTGACCGGCTGAGAGTGTCGCGGTTGAAGCACTGAGCGCTATCTGCAGTCCTGAACCGGAAGTTGTTTCGGTGTCGTCCTCTTCCATGCTGCCACCGCAGGAGGTCAGGAATAAAAGTAGAGAAAAAGAAAGAAGCAATAATAATGTCCGTATTGAATTTGCTTTGATTGATTGAATCATTTTGTTCTCCTTTTTTAATTATAGAGATGGATGATTTTTTTAAATTGATGCTTAGCTTTTACCAGAAACATTGTTGATTTTCAAGATTTTTTTGTGTCTGGAATATTTTTGCACAAAAGTTTCTCTAGAGTTTGTTTATTTTGCTTTGGGCTTTCCTGCGGGCGCGCGGCAGTTTTCTGGACGGTCCCTTCTTGGAGACGGGCCTGCTTTGCTCATCTTCATCTTCTTTCGTCTCCGGCAGAGGGCTGAAATCCGCGGTAATGGTTTTGTCCATAATCGTTTCAAATTCCGGTGACGACAGGGATGTCCTGCCCAGTCGGGTGACATAGGATGATATTTCGCGATCGGAAGAAACGACGATGATTTCCTCACTGCTGTGCGCGGCCAGGCGTTTGATGACGTCGTCCGCTCTTTCACCGTGACGCGAATAGATGATGTTGATTTTTCCGGCGCGATCCCGGCCTTCTTCCGCCCAGCCGCTTTGGATGCCGTCGAAAACCACGGTGATCTGATGATTTTTTATTTTGCCGTATTCGGCCAGTCTGGCTAACAGGGCATTGCGTCCGGCCTCGAGGCTTTTACGCTCGTGCCGCTTCAGGTCAACGGACTGTCGAATCAGATTGTAACCGTCAATGATAATCAGCATGAATATCATTTCCATCCCGGGTAAGAGGTATAACGAACACGTAAAATCGGGTTCATATGATGACACAGATGGTCTGTTCGTTCAACCGAATTTTGCCGTTTGGTCCGGCGGGCGTTTTCTCTTGACTTTGGCGCTGATAGTTTGTTAGCTTCCGTAGCGGTATCATGATTTCAAAAACAGGGTGAACACGTTTTATCCTAATAAAATAATTCATTAAAGGGGATGCAATATGGAAATCAAAAAAGTTTGTGTGTTGGGTGCAGGTTTGATGGGCAGCGGGATCGCGCAGGTTTGCGCGCAGGCCGGGTACGAAGTAACGATGCGCGATATCGAACAGCGCTTTATTGACGGCGGAATGAACTCTATCAAGAAAAATCTCAGCCGTGACGCGGAAAAAGGCAAAATCACCAAAGAACAGATGGACGCGGTTCTGGGACGCATCAAACCGACGCTGGATTTAAAGGAAGCGGCAACCGGCGCGGATGTCGTGGTCGAAGTGGTTATTGAAGTCATGGCGGTCAAGAAAAAGGTTTACGAGGAGCTTGAAGCCATCGTTCCCGATCATTGCCTGTTCTTCACGAACACCTCGGGACTGAGCATCACGGAGATGGCTTCCGTTACCAAACGTCCCGACAAGATGATCGGCACACATTTCTTCAATCCGGTTCCGGTGATGAAACTTCTGGAAATCATCTGCTGTTATCAGACGTCGGCCGAAACACTGGAAATTGCCAAAGCGTGGGGCAAAAAAATCGGTAAGGAAATTATTGTGGTCAAGGAAGCCCCGGCATTTGTTGTCAACCGCATTCTCTGCCTGATGCTCAATGAAGCTTTCTACGCGTTGGATGAAGGGCTGGCCTCTGCCGAGGATATCGACAAGGGCATGGTACTGGGTTGCAATCATCCCATCGGACCGCTGGCTCTGGCGGATCTCGTCGGACTCGATACGCTGCTGCACATTATGGAAGATTTATACAAGGAACTGGGTGACAAGTACCGTCCGGCTCTGATGCTGAGAAAACTTGTCCGCGCGGGACGTTACGGACGCAAAACAGGAAAGGGCGTTTACGATTATACCAAGAAGTAAGAGCCGGGAATTTCACGGCTGATCATGATGTATCAAATATTTTTTTGGAGAAAAATATGAAAACCAAAATTACAGAGCTTTTAGGCATTAAATATCCGATTCTTTTATCGGGCATGAGCTGGATCAGTGTTCCGAAAATGGTCGCGGCTGTTTCCAACGCCGGTGGATTGGGCATCCTGGCAACGGGGCCGTTAAATGCCGAGCAGACACGCGCGGCCATCAAGGAAATCCGTTCTCTTACGGATAAACCTTTCGGCGCCAATGCCACGCTTTTGTTTCCGGGAGCGGCGGAAAACGCCAAGGTGCTTTTGGAAGAAAAGGTGCCGGTGATTAATTTCTCACTCGGCAAGGGCGACTGGATTGTCAAAGCGTCGCATGCTTACGGCGGCAAGGTGATTGCCACGGTGGTCAACGCCCGCCACGCACAGCGTGCCGAGGATTACGGCTGCGACGGCGTTATCGCCACCGGCCACGAAGCCGCGGCACATGGCGAACATGTAACATCGCTGGTCCTGGTTCCATCGCTGGTGGACGCAGTGAAAATTCCCGTCATCGCCACGGGCGGTTTCGGCGACGGCAGGGGTCTGGCGGCCGCGCTGGCTCTGGGCGCGGAAGGCATCGCCATGGGTACCCGTTTCATGACCACCAAGGAAAGCCCGCTGCATAACGTCTATAAACGATTGTCCATGGAAAAAGGTGTCGAGGATACATTATATTCCGATCGGTTCGACGGACTGCTCTGCCGCATCATGAAAACAGATGCCGCGGAAAGAGCCATCAAGAAGGGCTTGAATTTGCCGGCGGCTTTCTTCAACGCGCAGGATATCGCCAAGCAGTTAAAATTACCTTTCTTCAAGTTGTTTATAGGGGTGATGATGTCGGGTTGGAAAAACGCCAAGCAGCTGGCTTTCATGGCCAATGGTTTTCACGCGATCAGAGTCGCCACGGAAGATGGCGACACAAAAGAAGGCGTTCTTCCCGTGGGTCAGGTGATGGGTCTGCTTCACGATGAACCGACAGTCGCCGAACTGATGGAGAGAATGGCGGCGGAAGCCCAGAAGCAGCAGCAGAAACTTGACGCTCATTTCGCATAGAAACGTTTAACATCGCTGTTTTTTATTGGCGTTATCGTTATCGTGAAATTAAATCCAGGGCGCATTCGTCGAATAACCTAACGTTCATACGGTGCGCCCTGGCGGATTGTTCGGGGAACAATCCCTACAAAAGATTGATTCGCTCTTGATATTTACAGGGTAGGGCGCGTTCTCCGAACGCGCCGCGGGTACAAAATGTTTCAAAATAAAAAAGTCGTGGTGGTCATGCCGGCTTATAATGCCGAAAAGACTCTCCTCAAAACCTACAATGAAGTTATGGACCAGGGCGTTGTGGACCTGGTGATTCTTGTTGACGACGCCAGCCCCGACAATACCGTCAAGGTGGCGCAAAAGCTTCCCCGGACCAGAGTCTTTGTCCATGAACGGAATCTCGGTTACGGCGGCAATCAGAAAACCTGCTACAGGCTGGCATTGGAAGAGGGAGCCGACATTGTGATTATGGTTCATCCCGATTATCAGTACACGCCCAAGCTCATTCCGGCCATGACGTCCATGATCGGCAACGGTCTTTATCATTGCGTGCTTGGGTCACGCATTCTGGGCGGTTATGCGCTCAAGGGCGGCATGCCGGTCTGGAAATATATCGCCAACCGCTTTCTCACGCTGACGGAAAATATTTTAATCGGCGCAAAGCTTTCCGAATATCACACCGGCTACCGCGCCTTTTCCCGCGAACTGCTGATGAAGCTGCCGCTGAACAGCAATTCTGACGATTTTGTCTTTGACAACCAGATGCTGGCGCAGATTGTCTGGTACGGCTACACGATCGCGGAAGTGAGCTGTCCGACCAGTTATTTTGCCGAAGCGTCATCCATCAATCTGAAAAGAAGTATTGAATACGGTTTCGGTTGTCTGAGTACGGCGCTGGCTTTCAGACTGTCTAAAATGAAACTGGCGCACAACTCTCTTTTCCCCGCCGGGTCATAAAGTTCTAAGTTCTACGTTCAAAGTTCAACGTTGAAGAGGCAGGCTGAAGGTTGTTTTTATGCCAGCGTGCTGTTGGCGTTTGTCTTCAGGGCAGTGATGGTTTTGGGGTAATCCTCGCTACCGAAAACAGCGGCGCCGGCAACGATGACATCAGCTCCAGCCTGAGCAATATCACCGATGTTTTTCAGATTCACGCCACCGTCAACTTCGAGCAGAGGTTGATGCGGCATGGTCACCAGCATTTTTTTCGCCCGCGCGATTTTGGCCAGCGATGTGCCGATAAACTGCTGTCCGCCGAAGCCGGGGTTGACGGTCATGATCAGCAACAGATCGATGTAATGAATGATTTCTGCAATCTGATCCAGCGACGTTGCAGGATTCAAGGAAACACCGGCCTTGGCGCCAAAGCTTTTAATCAGTTCGACAGTGCGATGCAGATGCGTGGATGCCTCCACGTGCACGGTAATGATATCGGCGCCCGCCTTGAAGAATGATTCAACATAACGGTCAGGATCCGCAATCATCAGATGAACGTCAAAGGGCAGCTTGGTCACTTTTCTTAAACTGGAGATGATGGCCGGCCCCATGGTGATATTCGGCACAAAAGTGCCGTCCATGACGTCAATGTGAATCCAGTCGGCGCCCGCTTTTTCAATGGCGGTAATTTCTTCGCCCAGTCGGCTGCCGTCTGCGGAAAGAATGGAAGGTGCAATTAACTTCATTTTTATGATTCCTGATGATTGATGCTCATTCAATATACCAAAGATCGGATAATGTCAATTTTCGCATTTATAGCTGTTATCGTCCCGCTCCGCTGCGCTTCGGGATTCGTTCTTAGCAAGCCTCACTAAATTGTTGCTTGACACCGTGAAAGAAAAAACTAAATATGAAAGTATGTATATTCTGTACAATATTATTTTATGGATTACCGTGCTGATTCTTGCGCCTTATTTTTTGCTGAAAATAATTTTTACCGGCAAGTATCGCAATAGTTTCATTCAAAAGTTTGGAGGCCGACAGGCAAAAGTACTGGATGCGGTCGGAGAGGGGCCGCGGGTCTGGATTCACGCGGTTTCCGTGGGCGAAGTAACCGCCGCCGCGCCGATTGTGACTTTCCTGAAAAAGAAAAGGCCGGAGGTGAAAATTATTATTTCCACCTGGACGGAAACCGGACAGGCAATGGCGAAAAAATTTATTAAAGATGACGTCACGTTTATATATTTTCCGATGGATATTTCCGCCGTTGTCCGTAAGGTTATCTCCAGGGTTCACCCGGACGTTTTTGTCCTCGTGGAAACGGAACTCTGGCCTAATTTCCTGCATTTCTGCGAAAAAAGCCGGATCAAAACACTCATGGTGAACGGCAGAATTTCGCCGCGTTCTTATCGCCGGTATCGTCTGACCAATTTTTTGTGGAAAAAAATTTTGAATAATCTGAATTTTGCGGGAATGATTTCCGACGTTGATGCTCATCGGATCACAGACATCGGCATGGATGCCGCAAAAATACAGGTTCTGGGAAACGCCAAGTATGACGGCCTGGCGGCCAAAGTTTCTCCCGAGTTGCAAAAGGAAATCACCCGACGTTTGAATACGAAGGAGAATGAAAGATTTTTTGTCGCGGGAAGCACGCATCCGGGAGAGGATGAAATCGTCATCGGTGTGTATCGGAAGCTCTTGGAGCGTTATCCGGACTTCCGGTTGATTTTGGTGCCGCGGCACATCGAAAGAACGAATGATATTGTCAGGCTTTTAGAGCAGGCCGGTTTTCATGATGTGATCAAACTGTCCGAAATCCATAACGGGCGGTCAAGAAATAATGAGAACATCATTATTGTTGATGTCATTGGAGAATTGTTCAAAGTCTATTCGCTGGCTTCAGTTGTCTTCTGCGGCGGGTCGCTGGTGCCGAGAGGGGGGCAGAATATTCTCGAAGCGGCGGCTTGGGGCAAGGTGATTTTCTACGGGCCGTCGATGGAAGATTTCAGTCAGGAAAAAACTTTACTGGAAGAGGCCGGTTGCGGTATAACCATCCATAACGGCGAAGAGTTATTCAGCGGCATGATGCAGATGCTCGGCAGTCCCGAAGAATTAACCAGACGCGGAGAAAAAGGAAGAGCGGTTGTTTTAGCCAATATCGGCGCTTCCGAAAGATACGCCGATTTAATCAGCAGGTATCTTTAACAGGATTCGATTTTCAGGAGGAATTTATGCTGAAAAAATATGAAGCGTTGAGCGCACGGGTCAACCTGACCGGAACCTTAATGGCGAAATCGGTTGTGGAACGTTATTTGAACAGAACAAATCTGATCTACTATTCCGAACTTTCGAGACTGATTGGCTGCGAGGCGTTCGTCAAGCATGAAAATCACAACCCGACGGGATCTTTCAAAATCAGGGGTGCTCTTAATTTTTTTCATCACATGTCCCGTGAAGAACTGGAAACGGGCATCCTGGTCGCCACCCGGGGCAATCACGGACTGGCGATGGCCTGGGCCGGCCAGTGGTTTCATGTTCCCTGCACGGTGGTTGTCCCGGAGGGCAATAATCCTGAAATTAACCGGACCATCGAAAGTTACGGCGCGGAATTGATCATTCACGGAAAAGACTTTTACGACGCGCAATCCTACTGCGATGAACTGGTGGACAGTGCCGGTTATTACTATGTCCGACAGGGCAATGAACCGGAGATACTGAACGGACTGGCCACAATGGGACTGGAGATTCTGGAAGACCTGCCGGACGTGGACACGATCATCTGCCCGATCGGCGGCGGCGCGGGATGTGCCTCGATTTTAAAAACAGCGCGCGCTGTCCGGCCCGATATCGAAATCATCGGGGTTGAACCGCAAAACGTTCCTTCTTTTTACAACTCCTGGAAGAAGGGGGAACTGGTCACCCTGGACGAAGCCCATACAATTGCTGATGGTCTGGCGTCCCGCAGCGTTTTTCATCTCCCGTATGTCATTCTCAAGGATGCCATCAATGACGTGATTCTGCTGACGGAAGATGAAATCCTCGAAGGCGTGCGTATGGCGCTGACGACCACGCATAACCTGGCCGAATTTGCCGGGGCTGTCTCCTTAATGGCCGCTTACAAAATAAGAGAGCGACTGACCGGTAAAAAAGTGGTGATGATTATGTCCGGCGGCAATATGAATATGGATGCGTTGAAAACGGCAATCACCGGCTGATGACCATGACGGCCAATAATAAGTTGACATGAAAAATCTTTCTTTTTATAATGTAATGAGATCAAAGAAAAATTCCCGATTCACGACAAAATGAATTTTAAAAGGAGAATCAAGCCATGCCAAAATGTCCAAAATGTGGTCTGGAAGTTGCCGTGGGCAAAGCGGTCTGTGACAATTGTGGAGAAAAAATAGGCAATGTGCAGGTGAAACCGCAAGTGCAAAGGACAATATCGGTCATCACAGATGATGACATATCATCATCGAAATCAGCGGATGTCAGTGAGCGCCCCATTGGTGGCATCATTTCATCGGTCGCATCCACGATCGGATTGATACTGATTTTGATTTTCGTGGCCTTGGGGATGCATCATACAGGTGAAGAGGGTTGGCAAACGTCCACGATCCTGTTCATGTTCATCAGCATGGCATGTGCTATTGCCGGAATTATGTCCGGCCTGATAGGATTAAACCATCCCAAGAAGCTTCTTGCCATCATCGGTTTGGTTTTCGGAGGCATATTTGTCGCTATTCTGGGATATATTATTGCTTCATCGATTAAATAACCCGCAGGGCAAGATCTTCAGCCTCAGTGTCGTCAAAGGCATGGAAAATTAAAAAAATTGCTGCCGCGGTCAGGGGCAGCAATTTTTTTTATTCATTCTTCCTGTAATATCCCGCCCATTTTTCGTCTATCTGTTTCTGGATATCGGCAATTTGCTCGTCGGTCAGAATCTTGAATCTGGATTGAGCGCGGAAATATTCGCGTACGGGAATCAGTTTCCTTTTTTCCACGAGTTTTTCAGAGGCGGCGGTCAATCTGAACTCGCCGTTGATGATTTCGTAGAGGTCATAGTAGCCGCTTTCCACGGCCAGCCGGCCGATCTTGATGCCGTAGCGGGGGTCATACCCCCAGCCCGGCGGACAGGGAATGTGAATATGAAAATATTTTGTGCCCGGCAGATGCAGGCAGTTTTTGATCTTGTCGTAGAGATCCAGCGGATAGGCTGCCGAACAGGCGGCCACATAACTCAATTTGTGCGCGGCCATGATGGCCGTCACATCTTTTTTCTGTTGCTGTTTGCCTTTGAAGGGCGTGTTGGCCGTGACAGCGCCGATCGGCGTGGTACCGGAACGCTGAACGCCGGTGTTCATGTAGCCTTCATTGTCGTAACAGAAATAAATGAAATTATCGCCGCGCTCGGCCGCGCCGGATAAGGCCTGCAAGCCGATATCGCTGGTACCGCCGTCGCCGGCCCAGGCGGCAACCGTCGTGTGGTCATTGCCCTGGGTCTTTAACGTGGCCAGAATGCCGGTGGCCGCGGCCGCTGTGGACGCGAACGTGACATTCAGACAGGGCAGTTTGGTGGAGGCTACGGGAAAAAGACCCTGCAGAACCGTCAGGCAACTTGGTGGCACAATCAGAATGGTGTCTTTCCCGAGGGCTTTGAGTCCCACCCGGTAAGCAATAGCCAGACCGCAACCGGTGCACGCTCTGGTGCCCGGATGAACAAATTCCTGTGTCGGCAAATTTAAAATGTTTGTTTTAACCTGCATGCGTTTCTCCTGTTCCCGATAAACGGGATAAGTCCCGCCTGTGCGGGATAAGTGCGTTAATGGTTTTTTTTATAAAAAACAAAACCAAACCAAACTTACTATAATTTCAGACCGATCCAGAGCGGTTCTTTGGAAATTCTGCTTTGGAGGGCAGCTCTGAATGTATTGGTCAGGTCTTCCGTTCTGATTTCGCGACCGCCAATTCCGGCGATAAAATTCTGTACGGCTGGCAAAGAACCGGTTCCGGCGAGATGTTCATAAAGTGCTGATTTGAGATCAGACGCCAGCGCGCCTTCATAGCCGTAGCTGAGCGCTTTTTCAAAGACGATTATGCCCTGCTTGCCTTTCATGGCCTGAGCGATGGCTTCATCAGGGAAGGGCCTGTAGTAACGGACGCCCATTACCCCGACCCGGAACCCCTCGTTTCTTAAGGCATCAACACAGACGCGCAACTGGTAGGTGAGCGATCCCATGCCCACGGCGACAAAGTCCGCGTCGTCACAGCGATAAGGTTCAATATGGGGATCACTGACGCGGCCGAATATGTCGGCAAATCGTTTCTCCGCTTCGGCGGCTGCTGTTATTGTTGTCCGCAGGTCTTCCTGCAGCAGGTAACGTATTTCCATGTAACCGTGGGCCAGTTCGCCGTGAATATCTGTCCGGACATCGGGCAGCGTTACCGTGTTGAGGTTGGCCGGTTGGTCGGGGTTCAAGGCGTATTCCGGTTTAAACGGCGGCAGAAACGCGTCCACCTTTTCCTGATCCGGCAGATCGAAGGGCATGTACGTGTGAGACAGAATGTAGCCGTCGTAGCAAACCATGATCGGGATGCTGACTTTTTCCGCCAGCCAGTACGCTTTAATCACGGTGTCAATAATCTGTTGATGATCCGAGCAGTAGATTTGTATCCAGCCGGTATCACGCTGCGAGATGGAATCCTGCTGGTCGTTCCAAACATTCCAGGGCGCGCCGACCGCGCGGTTGACCACGCACATGACGATGGGCAGCCTCGCGCCGGAAGCCCACTGAACCTGTTCATGCATGTAAAGCAGACCGTTGGCGCTGGTGGCGGTAAACGTTCTGGCGCCGGCGGATGAAGCCGCAATACAGACCGCCAGCGCCGAATGCTCGCTTTCCACCGGAATATATTCGGCTTTCATTTCTCCCGATTCAACATATTCAGACAGTCGTTCCGTGAGAGGCGTCTGCGGGGTGATCGGATAAGCCGCGATCACGTTGGCACGGCAGAGTTTGACGCCCAGCGCGGCGGCCACATTTCCGTTTTCGATAATATGCATGGCGGCTACTCCTTTTCCTCTTCTGAAAATTTGGCTTCGTCCACCATCGTGATCGCCTTGGTCGGGCATTCCTCGGCGCAGATGCCGCATCCCTTGCAGTATTCCAGATTGAAGGCTGGCGGAATGGTTCGGGAGATGACGACTTCCGGACAGAATAGCCAGCAGATGAAGCAGGATTCTTTATTCCTTTTACAGGGAGTGCAGAGATTCTGATCGAGCACCGGTCGTTCAACGCGCCATGAGCCCGTCCGTCCGCCGTCGCCGGGACCGTGTTCACTGTGGGATGTTTTTCGTCGGTAATTTCTGGTGCCCATTTTTATTCTCCCGTTATCGTTCGTTCATAGGCGATTTTGGCTGCATTTGAATTGTTTTGAGGCTTGCGTGTGCGGAATTCCTCTTCAATCCCTTGAATCAGTATTTCTATCCCCAGCAGATTCATGGCCTTCTCCAGCGACCCGATGATTCCGGTATTGACCATGCCATGAGGTAATCCGGCCTCCACCGAAATGGCGGTGACGTCTGCGGTAGCCAGCCGGTAATTCTTAAAGTTGTATGTGTCGTGAGCCATCGGCGTGTTCAAAACGATGATTCCTCCCTGTTTCAGGCCGTGCGTGACGTCCGCCTCTTTCAAAAGCAGGTGATCGAGCACAACGACAATATCCGGGGTCTCGATGGGGGTTAAGTCATAGATTTTTTCTTTGGAGATTTTCAACGACGTCATCACCGGTGCGCCGCGGCGTTCTGTTCCGAAAGTCGGCGCCATAACCACGCCCGCGTAACCGGAAACAAACGCGGCGCCCGCAACGATCTTGGCTGCCGTAATCGCGCCCTGACCGCCACGGCCGTGCCAGCGGATTTCAATAAAATCTTTGTTCATGACAATATCCTTAAAATTTGCGATGGTCTGCGGGTCGTTGCGTTTTGGCAATATATTGATTGTGTCAATATGAGGGAGGCTTTAACCAGACTCTGGCTGTCTCTTCCGTGCCAGATTATTTCATGCATACAACCTACTCAAACAAACTTTTATATTCCGGATTTCCCGTGCGCGTTCGCAGGACGACAGGGTCATTCCGGACGGTTCCGACAAATCGGGACGAGCAATCGTATTTCTCATAGCACAAAATCAGGACGATGGAAAGTTGTGTTTGACGGCAATCAACGATTCTATTTTTTCCATCAATCCGAACAGCGTTTTCTTGTCCAGCGCCGACACGGCCACGGCATCCAGACGCCGGCAGAGGTTTTCCAGCAATTCTTGATCCGTAACAAGGTCGCATTTATTCAGCGCCCGTATGGTCGGTTTGTCGTTGATGTCCAGTTCTTCCAGAATTTTTTCCACGGCGGCAATCTGCTTTTCGAGCTGACTGCTGCTGGCGTCAATGACATGCAGCAGAATGTCCGCGTCAATAAGTTCATCGAGGGTGGCCCGAAAAGCGGTGAAAAGTTCTTCGGGAAGGTTGCGGATGAAACCGACCGTATCGGTGATAATGACTTCCGTATCCTGTGGAAAACGCAGTCTGGCGCTTTTGGTGTCGAGTGTGGCAAAGAGTTTATCCTCCGCCAGGACCGAGCTTTTGGTCAGCGTGTTGAGCAGCGTGGATTTTCCCGCGTTGGTATAACCGACGATGGAAATAATGGGCAGCCCCGTTCTTTCCCGGCGCCCATACCGCTGGCGGCGCGATTTGGTGATGGTTTTAATATCTTTTTCCAGCCGGTGAATGCGTTCGCGGACGCGGCGGCGGTCAATTTCGAGTTTGGTTTCGCCCGGGCCTGTTCCGCCGATGCCTCCGGCCAGACGGGAAAGCGATGTGTCCGCATGCGTCAGCCGCGGCAGACGGTATTTAAGCTGCGCCAGTTCCACCTGAATCTTGCCTTCGCGGCTGTGGGCGCGCCGGGCGAAAATATCCAGGATGAGCTGCGTGCGGTCAATGATTTTCAGGCCGGTAAAATCGCTGATGGACCGTGCCTGTGCCGGTGTCAATTCATGATCAAAGATCAGCATGTTTGCGCCGATTTGCGAGGCGCGCAGATCGATCGCGTTCAGCTTGCCGCGACCCACCATGAATTTGGGGTCGGGTTGCGGCCGGTACTGCACCATGGAATCGAAAACCTCCACGCCGCAGGTGTGGGCCAGTTGCGCCAGTTCTTCCATAGATGCTGCCGCGTCGGCCATGGGATTGGTTTCCACGCGCAGCAGGATGGCTTTATCCCTGGCGTCTATTTTGCGGGATTTCTGTTTTCGGGTGAATTCGTCCTCCAGCGCTTGAATGAAGGCGAGAAAATTGATTTTCAGCTGGTGCGGTTCTTCCGGTTTCATAAAAAGCCAGTAGTCCCCCGCGGGATTTTCCGGGACGAGATGCGCCCAATGCATGACGCCGGGGGAACCATCCTCCCGCACGTCCAGCGCGCCGATGAGATCAAGGCGCAGATGGGATAAGTCGGTCAGGTCTTCATCAGAAAGGTTCTCGCCGTTCAAATGGGTGTGAATCAGGCGAAGCCCTTTGAAACGCACTGAAGAAGAACGGAAACCGTCCAGCGAGGGAATCAAAATGCCTTTATGATCACCGATGATGACGTAACTGATTTCTCCCCTGCGGCTGATGAGGAGGCCGATTTGTCGGTTAATTTCACGGGAGATAGATGATAGCTGTCGCGCCAGATCGTTGGTGATGATGCTTTCCGGAGAGATGCCTTTGTGTCCCAGACGCTCGATCTGCTTGATTTGCGTTGCTTTTAATCCTGTCGTATTTCCAGAAATTTTATTGATGACAAATAATCCTTTTAAAAAATTTTTACCGCGGAATCTCCGTCTCGATTACCGTGGGACATCTCCGCCGGCGAGGCCATGGCTTCGGTTCCCGGTGAAAATCTTTAGCACATCTTGCAGCGATTAGTCAAAAATGGTTTGCATCTTGATGAGAAAGCCATTTTAGAAAATCAATCTTGAGAAATGATCCCATTTTAAAATACTTGACATTTGTAAAAATATCATTAAGCTGGCAACTATTGCCAAGGCAACTAATTACGTGTAAAAGGGTAACACAATGAAGGATAATATATTATCCGAACTTGATGAGACGATAACCTATAAGGTCTATCGATCAGGAAGATTATTAAGACATTTTCTTCAGCAAAAATTAAAAATTGATGAAGAACATTTGACGCCGGAACAGTTTTTTATCCTGTTGCGGTTGTATGTGAAAGACGGTCAGACCCAGAGGGAACTGGCGGACAAAATTCTCAACGACCATCCCAATATCACCCGGATGATTGATAAACTGGAACAGAAAGCCTACGTTCAGAGAGCCGATAATGTGATGGACAGAAGAAGTTATTTGATTACGTTATCCGCCAAAGGCAGGGAATTTTGTGCATCCAGAGTGCCCCTGATCCATCAGGAACGTGAGAGAATACTGAAAGGATTGACAAAAAAAGAACTGGATCTATTTAAGGCAATTTTACGCCGGATCGAGGCAAATATCATGGCATGAAATACTTAAGGATGATAGCTTCATGTCAGCTTCTTTATTGACATTCAATCCTTCTTAAAACGATGATGTGACCAAATGGAGTAAGAAGCATGATCCACAAAAGCGAGCAGGGAGAAAAACCGAACATGAAAAAAAGCATTTTGTCTTTATTATTCATATTGACCGCTTTGATGATGAATAATTGTACGGGAGAACCGGTTAATAAGAAGGCGATGGATCCCGTGCCCGTCATATCCCAAAGAGTGGAACGAGTGTCAATCAATCGGGAAATATCAGCCAGCGGCAATATTGAAGGGAACAAGACGGCGCGTCTGGGGTTCCTGGTCGCGGGGAAAATAAATTATATCGCCGGTGAGGAAGGGGTGACCATCGGCGCCGGAAAACTGCTGGCCAGTCTGGATCCGGAAAATTACCGGATCGCCAAAGAGATGGCCGACGCCAATCTGGCGCAGGTTCAAGATGAATTTAACCGGTTGAGCGTCATGCACGAAAGGAAAAGTTTATCAGAGGGAGATTTCAGTAAAATATCCAACGCGCTGAAAGCGGCCCGGGCGCAACAGCAACTGCAAAACAAAAATCTGCTCGACACCCGATTATACGCGCCCTTTCAGGGCGTACTGTTAAAAAAAGGAGCGGAAACGGGTGAAATTATCAGCGCCGGCATGCCGCTGTTTGTTCTCTCTGATATCAGCCGGGTCAAGGTGATTGCCTCCATCCCGGAAGCTGATTTACAGAAGGTGAAAATCGGCGCTGAGGCACGAATAGACATCGCAGCGGTTGATTCCACCATGACCGGCAGAATCATTGAGGTGGGTTCGGTTTCCGAGCCGACAACGCGGGCTTTTAACGTCAAAATTGAACTGAAAAATCCCGGTTTGAAAATTCGTCCGGGCATGACGGCGGAAGTCAAAATCGCTTCGGGGCAGCCAACTGAAACCATCGCTGTTCCCGCGGAAGCCGTTTTGCGCGACTTGGATAATTCGGCCTGTGTTTTTGTCGTCGATGAGAAAAAATCTCAGGCTTTCAAACGCAAAGTCTCCCTGGGGCAGATGACGGGAAACAATATTGAGATCATCTCCGGTATCGCCCCGGGTGAAATGATTGTTGTCGGCGGTCAGCATAAATTAAACGACGGTTCTCCCATCACATTCAAATAACGCCTATGAATTTTGTCAAAAAATCTCTCAAATATCCGCAGGTGACCATTTCGGTTCTGGTTCTGGCTTTTATCGTCGGTGTCTATTCCCTGATGTCCATGCCGCGGCGTGAAGACGCTAAAATCCATGTTCGTATCGGTCAGGTCATTGCCTATTATCCCGGCGCCAATTCGTTGCAGGTTGAGGAACAGGTAACCAAAAAGCTGGAACAATACCTGTTTCAGTACGAAGAAGTCAAAAAAGAGAAAACGATTTCCATGACACGCGACGGCGTTACGATTATCAATGTCTGGGTCAATGACAATGTCGAAAATCTCGATACGTTCTGGAGCAAGCTGAACCATCAGCTGCTCGTTCTGAAAGCGGTCAATCTGCCGCCGGGTGTGCAGGGTCCTTTCGTCAATTATGAATTCGGCGACACAGAGGCGCTCCTGATTGCCGTCGAAATGGACCGGCCCGATGATGCCCGGTTAAGAGACTATATTCTGCAACTGGAAGACAATCTCAAAACCATCAAGGCGGTTTCGAAAATCAAACGCATCGGCGAGCAGAAAGAACAGATCGTCATCACGTCTGACAGCGCCCGCTTAAGCCAGTACGGCATTTCTTTTGCGAAGGTCATGCAGGTGCTGCAGTCGCAAAATGACATCGGTCCCACAGGCGACGTCAAAACCGCCGATACGAAAGTAGTCCTGCACAGTCAGGGATATTACAAAACCGCGGACGAAATCGCGGATCAGATTATTGGCACCGCCAAAACAGGGCAGGTGGTTCGTCTGAAAGATGTGGCCCGTATCGAACGGCGTTACCAGGAGCCGACGTGCAGGGCGATGGTGAACGGACACAACACCATGCTGCTGGCCGTACAGATGCACGAGGGCAACAACATTGTTGCGTTCGGCAAAGAGGTGGACAAAAGGCTGGCTCAGACAGCCAAACGGCTTCCATCCGGCGTCAAGCTGACCACGATTGTCAATCAGCCCAGGATCGTCGATAAGAACGTCAGCCAGTTCCTGCGCGAGTTCCTGATGGCGATTGTTGCTGTGCTGGTGGTCATTGTGCTTCTGCTGCCGTTCCGTGTCGCTGCTGTTGCCGCCGCGGCCATTCCTATGACGATTGCCGTGACGTTTGCGGTCATGCATGCCATCGGCATTGAACTGCATCAGGTTTCCCTGGCGTCCCTGATCGTGGTGCTGGGGATGGTGGTAGATGACGCCATCGTCGTTGCCGATAATTATGTGGAGCTTCTGGACAAGGGCATCGAAAGGCAGACCGCCGCCTGGCTCAGCGCCACCGAGCTGGTGATCCCGATTCTGACGGCCACTCTGGCTATTATCGCGGCTTTTCTGCCGCTGGTGATTTTAACCGGCATGGTCCGGGAATTCATCATCGCGCTGCCGCTGACCGTCGCCATCGCCCTTTCATCGTCATTTATCGTGGCCATGCTGTTCACACCGATTTTATGTATGACCTTTATCAAAAAAGGGATTCGCGATTCCTCCGCGGAAGCCCTGCCGGAAAAGAAAAAATTTTCCATGCTGAACGTCATGCAGGACGTATACAACAAAACGATCTCCTGGTGCATGGCTCATCCCGCCTTAACGGTTGCCGGCTGTCTGTCAAGTCTGGTGCTGGCGGCTCTGTTATACCAGGTGGTGCCGCAGAAATTTTTCCCGGCCGCCGAGCGCAATCAGTTTGTCGTGGATCTGTGGATGCCGACCGGCACAAAACTGGAGAAAACCGAACAGGCCATTTTAAAAATTCAAAACCTGATTAAAAATGACTCGCGGGTTGTTTCATATGCCACGTTTATCGGCGCCAGCGCGCCCCGCTTTTATTATAATTTCACCCCCGAACCGCCGGTGGAAAATTTCGCGCAAATCCTGATCAATACGAAGACCGATGAGGAAACGCGGCAATTACGATTGGAATTAAACGCCAAAGCTAACCGGGAGGTGCCGGAGGGAAATATCCAGGCCAGGCTTCTCCAGCAGGGAAAATCTTATGTCACGCCCGTGGAAATCCGGATTGTCGGCGATGATCTGACAACACTGAAAGAAACGGCCGGCCGGATTAAGGAGATTGTTCAAAAGACGGGAATGACGGCCTTTGTCCGTAGCGATTTCAAAGAGGATTATTATGGCGTTGCCATCGGGCTCAAAGACAGCGCCGAACGGCTGGGATTCACCACGACGGCCGTTGCCCGGTCCGTCTATGCCGGATTCACCGGCGCCCCGGTATCCACCCTGTATGAAGGCAACAAACCGGTGGAGATCCTGCTGCGCCTGGATGAACAGAACCGTCGCAATTTTGACGATCTGCAAAATATGTATCTGACGTCACCGGTCACCGGCGCCGCGGTGCCGCTTCGTCAGATCGCCACGCTGGAACCTCAGTGGCATACCGGACGGATTATGCACCGCAACGGCCTGCGCACCCTGACGGTTCTGTGCGAACCGGCCGAGGGCGTTCTGGCCTCCGAACTGCTGAAAAAAATCAGGCCGGACATTGACGGCCTGACCCTACCCGTCGGCTACAAAATCGAATACGGCGGAGAATACGAAAACAGGCTGGAAACATTTTCTGAAATGCGTCTGGCTCTAGGCATCAGCCTGCTGCTGATTTTTCTCGTGCTCCTGTTCCAGTTCCGGAATCTCAAGGAATCATCGATTGTCATGCTGACCATTCCGTTGAGCGTTTTCGGAGCGTTGCTGGGATTGCTCATGACCCGCAACTCTTTCGGATTCACGGCTTTCGTGGGACTGATGAGCTTGTCCGGTTTGGTGGTGAGAAACGCCATTATCCTGATCGATCACGCCAACGAACTTTTACGCAAAGGCGTATCCATTCCAACGGCCGCTCTGGAAGCCGGGAAGAGAAGATTGCGCCCCATTTTTCTGACGGCGAGCGCGGCGGCCATCGGCGTTCTGCCCATGATTCTCTCGGGCTCGCCGATGTGGAGCCCACTGGCCAGTGTGATTGCCGTGGGGCTGATGTTCGGCATGGTCATCTCTCTGCTGCTGGTGCCGGTTCTATACGCGCAATTTGTGAAACCTGCTGATAAGAAAGACCTGCTTAAAGGAGATGACAGGCAGGCGAAGACGATCATTAAACAGAATTCCATCGCGATGCTGATATTTACGGTCCTGTTTTTGTTGCCGCTGCACGGCAACGCCGGGCAAGATCCGGAAAAAAATAATCCGGAAAGGCTTAATCTGGAAAAGGCCATCGACCTCGCGGTTCAAAACAACCGTTTGCTGAAGATCCGGCGGATGCAGGTGGATGAAAAACAGCAGAAAGTGAATGAAGACCGGGTGAAATTTTTCCCATCCGTGATTCTGGGCGGCGCTTACCTGTACAACGATAACACGCCGGTTCTGGACGTTTCGCGCGGCGCTTTCGGTGAACTGCCCATGGGCGCCATGAATATTCCCATGCCGCCGGCGGACAAAAATTTCGCGTTGGGAGAGCATGAACTGTACGGTGCCGCCGCCGTCCTTTATCAGCCGATTTCGCAGATTCCGAAAATCAGTGCGAGCGTTGATGTCGCGAAAACGGAACTCGACATTGCCCGGGTGGAACAGGCGAAGGCAACCCTGCAGATTCAGCAAAACGCCGAAAAACTTTATGTGGGTTTGCTCATTCTGCAGAAGCAGAAAGAAGAAGCTCAAATAAAATTGTTGCTGGCTCAAAGAAAACTTTACGATGTGGAAAGTGCCGTTCTTGCCGGCAAAACAACCCGTTCCAGCGCAACAGGTTTGCGTGCCAACGTGGCGGATGAAGAGCAGAATCTGCTCAAAGTCAACATCCAGATTGATGATTATACCGCTGACTTAAAGCGCCTGACCGGTCTGCTCTGGACGACGGCATTGATCCTCGATCCGGTTTCCTTTGATGAGCAGCCGGTTCATGATGAACAACTGGACGAAATCATCAGCGCGGCGCAAAAAAATAATAATGACCTGAAAATGGCCGGTCTGTATAAGACGAAGGCGGAGCATGCGGTCAAGGCAAGCCGGTACAGCTATCTGCCCGATGTGGGAGCCATTGGCGGCTATACTTATCAGGAGGGTATCACGCTCTATCCGGAAAACAATTCATTTATCGGCGTATTGATGAAATGGAACCTTCAGGACATTTTTTCCAATACCTACGTTCTCAGACAGCGCCTGGCTTTGAAGAAGCAGGCCGAAGAAAATCTGGCCAATACACAGGAACAGGTCCAGGCGGACATCGAAAAGGCTCATCGCAAACTTACCCAGACCTTGGAATTGATTCGTGTGGCTAAAAAGTCACTGGATTTTCGCCGGGAAGACTTGAGGATTCAAACCGACCGGAATCAGGCGGGGTTGAATCTGGAAGCGGATGTGCTTACCGCCAGGGCCGCCGTGGCGAAAGCAGAATCGGACTATTTCGCGGCGCAGTTGAACCACAGAATAGCCGCTACCGATTTAAGGATCCTGACCGGGAAGTATTAATGAGACCCAAAATTCAGAAGCATAGCGTACTGAATTTTGCTGGTCGTAATGAGTCTTAAACTTCAAAAGCATGGCGCATTGAAGTTTTTTAGACGAATTATCCAATCCCGAATTATCGGGATTGGAAATTATCCCGCCACCTTCAGGTGGCGGGGACGCGCTTCACTTCGTTCGCTCTAAACAAGTCTCATTTCCTACGTCGCTTCGCTCCTAGGATAATTCGATTAACGCTTCGAACTTCACTTCGCTCGTTCTCAGCGAGTCTCAAATCCCGCTCCGCTGCGCTTCGGGGATAGTTCGCTCTAAGATTTTTCGTGCACTCCGTTTCGAAAAATCAAGGCTCATTTCCTGCGTCGCTTCGCTCCTAGGATAATTCGGCTTACGCTTCAGACTTCGTTGCACTCGTCTTCAGCTTGCCTCATTAAAAAACCCCGGGAGGTTACCCGTCCTCCCGGGGTTAAGCATTTAGTTTAAATCATCCGGCACATCATGTGACCTTTATGAGCGCCGGGTAATTCACTCTCTTAGAAGCTCAGAGTGAGTTTGTTGAGTACAACGTAATCATCGTCAAGGTCAGCGTCCGTTGTGCCTTTATAGAAGTCGCCGGTGAAGTAATAACCGAGACCCAGCATATAGGACAGGTTATTGGTGATTTTGTAGGTACCGGTTAAATCGACTTCGAAGCCCTTGTCACTGTCGCCGCCAAAATCTTCATCAGCCTGTGCCATGGAGATGGACATTCCAGCAGTCAGCTCGGGAATGGGAGTAACGCTGCCTCTGATCTGACCGAAAATGACGTTGTTCAGTTCGCCGTCAACAGAATTTTTGAACGGTGTGGCGGTTGTCGTTGCAACAGCGCCGCCAATCGGGCCTATCCAGCTGTAGAACATATTGTTGTTGCCCATGATGAGACAGGGATTCCAGTCACGACCGCCGGTGAGGGCGTCCTGAATATCTTCTTCCTTAGGATCCTGGCCCATGACATAAGCCAGCGAGCCGCCGACACTGAACATACCGAAATTCGCATCGGCATCAAACCATGCGGTCAAAGAATTGATATCCCTGTCATCTACTAAATTGGTTTCGAAGTCTCTCTTACCAATGGCGTAGTTGATTTCACCCTGCATGGCGACGGGACCGACCTTAGCCTTGAAATAGGGCATAAATAAATACATATCCTGTTTGAAGGGAACGCTGCCTGCCTGGGGATTAAAGGGTAATACTCTGTACTGATTTACGTTGTTGTAAACGAACAGAATGCCGGCTTCACCGGCTGCCGCATCACTCTTGAATTTGAAGATGGGGCCTACGCGGTAAGAATCGAAATCCACATCTTCCGCCTGATATCCGCCCTGAATGGAGAGGTTGTTTTCTTCTTCTTTGGCATAAGCGAATACCATCGTGACCGGTCCGATCGGAACGAAGTATTTAATCTGGCCGGTGGTGGGTCCGGTGGTTCTGTTGCCCCAGACAGTTCCCCATGTATAGTCTTCCAAATAGCCAACCTGGAAAAGACCGATGGGAGATGTGTAATCAATATAGGCTATGTCCCAGTCAACATTTCTTGCATCATCTGCAGCAGCGCCGTAATTTGCAGCTGTATCCGGTTCCCAGGTTCTTTCCATGATGTCCACGCGGGTGACCAGTTTCAGGCAGGGGGATACGATAAAATCAGTTCCCAGGCGGAATCTCTGGAAAAAGAAAGCCGTGCTGGGATCACTGCCGTCAGATTCATCGATCACGTTTGTTTTATCCAGATACATTCCCTGGGCGTAATATTCACCGCTAAATTTTACATCTACTGCTAAAGCTGTAACACTGAAGGCCATGACCAGCCCCAGTGACAACAAAACTAACCAAAATCTCTTCATTTTTTTCCTCCTTTTTTATATAGAGTAAATAAATGGCGCTTTAAGAAACGGGTATTTCCCAAAGCTCCCTTGTCGCCGGCATGTTTTTCGATTGCTTGAAAAAATGCAATCGCGGGTAATAACATGCCGTGTTGAAACTAGCATACCTTAAATTATTTTGTCAAGAATATTGTTTGATTTCAGGGATGTAATCCGTGGTGGATTTTTCCGGAAATTCAGGGGTGAGGGCGGCTGCTTTTAAGAGTGAAATTCCGCCAGCGAATCAGGTGCAAAAGATTCTAAATATTTCTTGACATCATGGAAATCTTAGGATAGGGAAAATCCGACGCGGTTCTGACTTTCAGTCAAGTTGTGACCTTTGTTCAAAAAAAATCGTTAGTATCAAGTATTTATAGCATTTTTGGTTTTGGTATCAAGGCGTTAATTAAACGTTTAAAATCATAAAAAAATTTAGGGAGGAATAAATTATCATGGCTGATGCAAAAGTTCAATTAAAGGATATATATCCTATTCCGGAAAAGGCGAAAGCGAAAGCATGGGTTAGTGGAAGAGAAGCTTATGACAAGATGTGGAAACGTTCAGTGGAAGAGCCCGAGAAGTTCTGGGCGGAAATAGCCGAGCAGCAGGTAACCTGGTTCAAGAAATGGGACAAGGTTATGGATTACAACTTTGATATTAAAAAAGGCCCCATCTATGTTAAATTCTTTGAAGGCGCAAAACTCAACATTTCTTACAACTGTCTGGACAGACATCTCGAGAAACGCGGCAATCAGGTCGCGATTCAGTGGGAAGGAAACGAACCCGGCGAAGAAAGAGCCATTACCTACAAGCAGCTGCATGAAGAAGTCTGCAAGTTCGCCAATGTTCTGAAAGCTCAGGGCGTGCAGAAGGGCGACCGTGTCATTCTTTACATGCCGATGGTTCCCGAACTGGGCATCGCCGCTCTGGCCTGCTCCCGCATCGGCGCCATTCATGGTATCGTTTTCGGCGGATTCAGCGCTGACGCTCTTCGCGACAGAATTGTCAACTGCGAAGGCAAGGTTCTGGTTGTCTGCGACGGTACCTTCCGCGGCAACAAAGCTGTTCCCCAGAAAGCGACGGCTGATGAAGCACTGAAATCATGCCCCTCCGTCAAGTCGGTTATCGTAGTCAACAGAGTCGGCGACAAGATTAAATGTGATATGACGCCCGGCCGTGACAAGTGGTATCATGAAGAAATGGCCAAAGTGGATGCCAATTGCGAACCGGAATGGATGGATGCCGAAGATCCACTGTTCATCCTTTATACCTCGGGTTCCACCGGACAGCCCAAGGGCGTTATGCACACCACGGGCGGTTACCTGGTTTACGGTTCTTTCACGCACAAGATTGTTTTCGATTATCATGATGGTGACATCTACTGGTGCACCGCCGACCTGGGTTGGGTTACCGGTCACACCTACATTCTGTACGGACCTCTGTGCAACGGCGCAACATCCATTATGTTTGAAGGCGTTCCCAATTATCCGACCTACAGCCGTTTCTGGCAGGTCGTTGAAAAATACAAGGTCAACATTTTCTACACCGCTCCGACCGCCATCCGCGCCATTGCCAAGGAAGGCGATGAGTTCGTGAAGAAATGCGACATTTCGTCTCTGCAGACGCTGGGAACCGTCGGCGAACCGATCAATCCCGAAGCCTGGAACTGGTATTTCAACGTCATCGGCCGCGGCGAATGCCCGATCGTGGACACCTGGTGGCAGACCGAGACTGGTGGAATTCTGATCACTCCGCTGCCCGGAGCCATTGAAATCAAACCCGGTATGGCGACCCTGCCCTTCTTCGGCGTACAGCCGGTACTGGTCGATGACGAAGGCAAAGAATTCAAGGAAACCGAAGCCAGCGGCGCGCTGTGTATCAAGGTTCCCTGGCCCGGCATCATGAGGGGCGTTTATGGCGATCCCAAGCGATTCCAGGAAACCTACTTCGAACAGTTCCCCGGCTACTATGTGACGGGCGACGGCTGCCGCCGTGACAAGGATGGTTACTATCAGATCACCGGCCGTATCGACGACGTTATCAATGTTTCCGGTCACCGCATGGGCACCGCTGAAGTCGAAAGCGCTCTGGTTGCCCACAAGGCTGTCGCGGAAGCTGCGGTTGTCGGCATGCCGCACGACATCAAAGGTCAGGGCATCTACGCTTATGTGACCCTGAAGACCGGCGTGGAAAAAACCGATACTCTGAAAAAAGAATTGATCGCTCATGTCCGCACGGTTATCGGACCCATTGCGACCCCCGACAAGATTCAGTGGGCTGATGGTCTTCCCAAGACAAGAAGCGGCAAGATCATGAGAAGAATTTTGAAGAAAGTCGCCGCCAACGATCTCAGCAATCTGGGTGATACCAGCACGCTGGCCGATCCGAGCGTTGTTGATGACATTATCAAGAACAGGCAGTAAAAATCAAGTCCGGTTCCCGGCAAAAGGGAATCGGACTTTTTTATGAAATAAAAGAGAAAAAAACAAAATTGCGTGTTTCCCCTTCAGGGAATGGCACGCGGAAGAAGGAGGTTGGACAAAGTGAATATTATCGCATGTGTAAAACAAGTACCGGATACCGAAGCCCAGATCAAGGTCAAAGCTGACGGATCAGGGATAGATGATTCCCAGATCAAATGGGTCATGAATCCTTACGACGAATTCGGCGTCGAAGAAGCTCTGAAACTGAAAGAGAAAAACGGTGGAGACGTAACGATCATCTCCGTGGGACCGGCAAGAGCCATGGAAACCATCAGAACCGCTCTGGCGATGGGTGCAGAAAAGGGCATTCACATCAGTGATCCCGCGCTGGACAATGCCGATGCTTTTGTTACGGCATCCGCTCTGGCTGCCGCCATCAAAGGTCTGCCCTATGACATTATTTTCTGCGGACAGCGCGCCATTGATGATGACTCCGGTCAGGTCGGCGCCATGCTGGCTGAACTGCTGGGCATCCCCCAGTTGACTCTGGTCACCAAGCTGGATTACGCCGGTAATGCCGTAAAAGTAATCCGTCCCATCGAAGGAGCACAGATCTCCATCGAAACCAGCTTACCCTGTGTCGTAACGGCGCAGAAGGGTCTCAATGAACCCCGCTACGCTTCACTTCCCGGCATTATGAAAGCCAAGAAGAAACCCGTGGATGTAAAGAATGCGGCCGCTTTGGGTGTTGCTACCGATGTAAAAGCCAAAGTTGCCAAATTTGCACCGCCTCCCGCGAGAGCAGCCGGCAAGATCATTTGTGGTGATGATGCGGCTCAGAAGGCGGCGGAATTGGCCCGGTGTCTCAGGGAAGAAGCTAAAGTTATTTAATTTAAAAGCGGAGGAATTGAAAAATGGCAAAAGGAATATTTGTAATTGCAGAACAGAGAGACGGCGCTCTGCGTAAAGTAAGTTTTGAGCTTGCTTCCGCGGCCAGAAAGCTGGCTGATCAGACGGGAGATGAAGTCAGCGCCATTCTGCTCGGTTCAGGTGTAGAAGGTTTGGCCCCCGAATTGGGTAAATTCGGTGTGGATAAAGTATTTGTCGGTGATAATGCGGCTCTGGAGCCCTACATTACAGAAGCCCACGCTCAGGTTGTTGCCAAAATATTAAAAGATAATGATGCGGCGATCGCGCTGTTCGCAGCTTCCGTACAGGGCAAGGATCTTTCCGCCCGCGTGGCCGCCAAACTGGCCGGTGGTCTGGCTACGGACTGCACCGATGTGAAGATTGACGGTGGGAAGCTGGTTGCCGTTCGGCCGATGTACGCCGGCAAGTGCTTCGGCGAAGTGGTCTTCAATACCACTCCGGCGATGGCTTCGCTGCGTCCCAACGTCTTCCCGGCTGTGGAAAACGCCAAAGCTGCCGCAGTAACGAAAGTCGATGTGGCTGTTGACGCCCAGAAGAGCAAGGTTCTGGAAGTGCAGAAAGACACCAGTGGCAAGGTTGACTTGACCGAAGCCAATATCATTGTATCCGGCGGACGCGGTATGAAGGGTCCGGATGAATACAAGATTCTGGAAGAGCTGGCTGATGTACTCAAAGGCACGGTCGGTGCCTCCCGCGCGGCAGTTGATGCCGGCTGGAGACCCCAGAAAGATCAGGTTGGGCAGACCGGTAAGGTTGTCTCCCCGAACCTGTACATCGCCTGCGGAATTTCCGGCGCGATTCAGCATCTGGCGGGTATGAGCTCCTCCAAGTGCATCGTGGCGATTAATAAGGATGCCGAAGCTCCCATTTTCACAAAAGCTGATTTCGGCGTTGTGGATGATCTGTTCAAGGTTGTTCCCGAGTTGACCGCAGCCTGCAAGAAATTGGTTGCTTAATTTTTGTTGTGAATTAGAAAAGCTTCCGGTGATGGTGTGAAATCCATTGCCGGAAGCTTCATATAAATAAGGAACATTAAGAGATTTTCATTAATTTTTTACTCAGGTTTATCAGGACCTGGAGTGAAAAATTAAGATAAAAATACAAAACCTCAATAGTCTGGAGGATCAATGGAACACAATATTCCCCCGATAGCAATCGGAAATGAAGGTCGTGAAGTTTTCTGGAATGCTCATAGTTTTGAGCCGATGCTTTTTCTTTTTACCGCCATTTCTTTGGCGATATTTGGTTACGGTGTTTACAAACGCTGGCTGCTGTGGAAAGCAATGGGTAAAGATGAAATCCGCTGGGATCTGCTTCCCGAGCGATTAAAATCCTTGTTCCTGAATGGATTCCTGCAGTTGAAAACATGGAAAGATGCTTATCCGGGTCTTATGCACGGATTAATCTTCTTTGGCTTCTTTGTCTTGATTTTTGGAGCCGCTTTCGATGCCGGTGAATTCCATATCACGGAACCGCTTTTCGGTTGGGCCTTCCTGCGCGGCAATTTTTATCTTAATTTTTCTTTCCTGATGGATTTATTCGGCTTGTTCGTGCTCATCGGAGTGTTGATGGCAGCCTATCGCCGGTACATTCAGAAACCGGATCGTCTCGGTTACAAAGGAACATCGGATAATACCACGGATGACGCCATTGCATTGCTGCTCATTGGCGGCATCATAGTGACCGGTTTCATCATTGAAGCGCTGCGTATTCACGCCACCCTGACAGAAGGCATCGGTCCCAACAAGGTTATCCCCGAGTGGGAAAATGCTTCTTTCATTGGATGGTTGCTTGCCTCGGCATTAAGTGGGATGGATGTTGAAGCCGCCAAAACCTGGCACAAGATATCCTGGTGGACCCATACCTTTATCGCT
>Ga0116187_1000707_pt1 | contig 38871 bp, 30 predicted proteins | sample AD_JPNNA6_MetaG_FD_89755 | JGI IMG/M metagenome (GOLD analysis project Ga0116187, IMG submission 89755) | Active sludge microbial communities of municipal wastewater-treating anaerobic digesters from Japan - AD_JPNNA6_MetaG | ecosystem: Engineered > Bioreactor > Anaerobic > Digestate | place... | reverse complement strand
TTCCCCATCCTCCTTCTGGTAATTACCTCCCATTAAAACACGCTGTTGCTGTTTACGACGCCAATGGAGAATATTGATGACTTTCGCCAATAGTTCATTCGCGCTGAATGGTTTTGAGATATAGTCGATAGCTCCAGATGAAAATCCCTCCATTCGATCCTCTTCGCTATTTCTCGCAGAGAGGAATATCAATGGAATATGCGTGGTTGATTTTTGCTCGTGGAGGGCGGCCGACATCTTCATGCCGTTCATACGAGGCATTTCAACATCAGTTATAATAAGGTCCGGAATCTGCTGGCATGCCATAGCAAATCCGGCTTCACCATCTTCAGCCTCGACAACCGTCATGTAAGGCTCCAATAGCTGACGGATATTCAGACGCAGCAACGGATCGTCATCCACCACCAAAACGGTGTTGCCATCCAAAAGATCGTGATTTGAATCGACCTCAACTGGCATCTCCGACTGGTTTTCTTCCATCTCTTCTGCTTTTGAAAAGGTCTTTTCCTTACAGACCTCCGTCTCTGAGAGAGGCAAAGTCAATGTCACCGTGGTGCCCTCTCCCAACTTACTCTCTAGTTGAATAGTTCCGCCATTCTTCTCGGCAAATTCGGTGCAGATACGGAAACCAAGTCCCGTTCCCTGTTCGTTATCCGTTCCCTTGGTTGTTGTGCTGCCGCCGCTACGTAAAACATTGAGATGCTCTTCGTCCATACCTACACCCGTATCGCGTACCTCCACAATGGCTTTGCCGCTCTTTTCTGAAATAGTGATATAGATATGTCCGCGACGAGGCGTAAACTTAATCGCGTTATTCACCACGTTACGAATCACGGTTCCTATCATTCGTCCGTCTGCATGTGCACATTTTTCCAAATCGCAATTCAGATGAACAAAGATAAGTTTATCATTCAGCAAGCCTTTCAACAAAGAGAGCACGTCGTTAGTGAGCTGATGCAAATCGATATGGGCAGGGGTAAATTTGACATCCGTCTGACGGGATGTGGCCCAATCGAGCAACTGCAGAAGTTCCTTCTGTAAATTGCGAGCCGAGTTGGTAACCGTACTCAAAATTGTGCTGTCTTTCTTCTCCATCGACTTATCCAAGCGACCCGTCAACATCTCCAAACCACATACGATTGAGAACATCGGGTTTTTTAAATCATGCGCAATGATAGAGACCAATCGGTCCTTATCCTTCATGGCATTGAGCAAATCGGAGGTACGGGCATCCACCATCTCCTGTAAAATTCTTTGTCTTCGTTGCAGTACGACAAAACGCATGTGGATGATGGTAATCACCACAATCACCAAGAACAATCCCACCAACAGGCGGAACCATAAAGTAGCCCACCAAGGTGGCAAGACATCCACTACCATCGAGAGCGAAGATGCCTTATCCTCGTGTCCGTAACGATAAGCCTTCAACTGTAACGTATATTTTCCAGCAGGGATATAATTGAACTGAATGCTTCTGTTCGACTCCAAAGCATGCCACTGATTGTCCAACTCCGCAACACGATAAAAACAGAGCACATCATCGGCACCCGAAAGGTTTAGCAGGTCGAAGGTGACATTCATCTGTGTACCATGTTTCAGTACAACATTATCACTCGTTATATGCTGTTTTTCTCCATTTATCCAAATATTAGCCCAAGACAGATAATCTATCACAGAGTCTTGGCAAGCCGTCTTCGGATTGAAAAAGATAAATCCATCCGAGCAACCAAAAAATAGTTTTCCATCCTTTCCTTTGTAAATAGCCCTCGACATGAAATAGGTCTGTCCATGCTCCTTTGAGGCAAAAGGAATGGAACGATAGGTTTTGCTCTTCGGATCAATCTCCAAAATACCACAAGAACCACTGCACCAGACTTTGCCCTCTTCATCAATAAAGATGGAGGCAATTTTTGCCTTAGGAAGAGAATCCAACACCTCTATTTTACTGCCATCTGCCATACAACGGGCTATACCTCGGTTAGATGCCACATAGAAATTGCCCTCCGCATCGCAAGCACCATCATAGAACGAGTAAGGATCGGGGTCTGACGAATCCATTCCTAGCGAAAGGAATTTCATCTTCTCGTTTTCATAGCGCCACACTCCGTTGGAAGAGATAATCCACTTAACGCCAGACTTTGATTCCTCTATGTAGTCCATCCATTCATCAGCGTAATCCTTCATATAGGCAAATCTCATTTTCGTCCATTTTCCAGATAAAAGGCGACGATAGATTCCTTCGCCCTGAACAGCCACCCAAATCTCACCGTCTTGCATCACACGAACACATTTCGAACGGTCAATCGGGTTCTTCAAGCCTTCATATTGAATTGGAGAAATCTTATTATTCTGAACATTGATACGTTCCAAACCTCCTGACCAAGATGAGAACAACAGATCACCATTCTTCTCTTTTGCAAAAGAGAGAATGTTATTACTCAACAAGCCCGAATCTTCCTGCCAATGAGACTGACAAACAAATTGATCGGACAATTTAAAAATTCCATGTCCATCCGAGCCTACATAGAGTGCACCCGCATTATCTTCAATAAAACAAGAGGCATCCACATTAGGAAATCCAAAATCGGCAGAGTGATGCACTATATTCTCCCTATCCGTACGATAGCGCCACAAACCAGAGTTTTGCGTACCCACCCAAATATTGCCCGAACGATCTTCGAACAGAGCGTGAATTTTTTGCAAACCCTCACCACCGCTATAAGGCATCACTTTCTGAAACTGAAGTTGAGCATCCATACGCCAAAGGCCATAGCCCCAAGTTCCTAACCAGATGTTCTCATTTCGGTCTTTCATCATTGCGGAGACATTTTTAAATTCCGTCTTCAACTCACGAGGTGCAAGATAATTTCCTTCATTATCCATCTCGATAAGCCATAAACCGCCAACATTAGAGGCAACCAACACACGATTGTCATCCAACGGAAGAATGCTTGATGCCGATATTTTTTCATTGACGCTCAAAGAAAAGAAGTGTAATTCAACGCCTTCAGAAGAAAATATATGAAGGCCATCAAAGGCTCCTACCCAATAATTTCCATTTTTATCCATAAAGAGCGATTCCACGAAGAAGGGATTGGTAGATGCACTGAGCGGAGTACTCTCTGCAAATTTGTCAGTTCCCGTTTCACAACGATAAACGCCACTGGTAGTCAATACATAACGGCTATTATCTGCCAACTTTTGGAAACCTACAACCGACTTCAACGAGACATCCATCAGTTCAGGAAAACGGCTATCAGTAAAGGTATCCATATCAGCCGCATAGGTATGCAACATTCCACGATAACCGCCAATGACCAACGAACTATCAGAAAACAGCTCCATACATCGGATGTCATTTCGCATCAATGAAGGCGTATTATCTTTGGTATAAGAAATGAAATTGATTCCATCAAAACGGTTCAGACCATACTCCGTTCCCACCCAAATAAAACCATGGGCGTCCTGAGCAATGGAAGTAACAAAGTTGCAACTTAATCCATTCTGAGTTGAATAATGTTCGAAAAAGGAATATCCACGTGCCTGCATTGGCAAAAACACAGTCAGAAGGAACACAACTAAGAAAAATCTCAAACTTCTCATATTCTTCATTTTCATGAAAACAAATATATCATTTTTATAGAAATTTCTTGAATAAAATTCAATATGTATACGATAAAAGAAGAAAAGTTTCAAACACGATTTTCAAAGAATTTTCCAACACCATTTTAAAGTCATACCTTTGCAGCAAAATAAAACGAATATGCAGAGAGACAGCATCGATTTCGGGAAAGAGCACATTCCTACTCTATTCAAGAAAATACTTGTACCTACACTGTTAGGTATGGTTTGCATGTCAGCGATGACCATTATTGACGGTGCATTCGTAGGTCATGCGGTAGGAAGTAATGCTTTGGCAGCCATCAACATTTTCTGTCCGCTATGGCTGCTGATGAGCGGAATAGGTCTGATGCTAGGCATGGGCTGTTCGGTCGTAGCCTCCATCCACTTGGCGAAAGACAACGTCAAGGCAGCAAGACTCAACCTCACGCAGACGGTTATCTTCGGTTCGTTCATCTCGCTCCTCATCTATTTGGTTGTACGTGTTTTCGAGGTACAATCGGCCAGAATGCTCGGAGCTTCTGACATTCTTTTGCCCGACGTTCTTGTTTATCAGAAATGGATGTCACGCTCGTTCATCTCCATTTTTTTGCAGTCGGTCGGACTACTCATCATTCGTCTCGACGGTTCACCTAAGTTTTCGATGGTCTGTTTGTCACTGCCCGCCATCATCAACGTGGTGCTCGACTATGTGACGCTTTACATTTTGGATTGGGGGCTCGAAGGCGTAGCCATTGCCACCATGATAGGCTGTACCACCGGCGGGGTCTTGGTACTCTTCTACCTTCTTTTCCTCTCCAACAAGATGAAGTTCTATAAACAGAAACTCTCCATCACAAGTTTGAAACTATCCGCTCGAAACATAGGTTATCAGCTAAAATTGGGGTTCTCTGCCTTGTTGGGCGAGCTCTGTATTGCCATGATCCTATTCGTCGGCAACTACGTTTTTCTTAAATATCTGAAAGAAGACGGTGTGGCTGCCTTTTCTGTTGCCTGCTATATTCTGCCATTCATCTTCATGACGGGAAATTCGATAGCCCAATCGGCACAACCTATCATCAGTTTCAATTACGGAGCGGGACAGAGCGACCGCGTCAAACAAGCCCGAGACCTCAGTCTCTACACAGCCTTTGATCTTGCACTAATCCTTACGCTGGCATTCATCTTTTTTGTAAAGTATATCGTCATGGTATTCCTTCCTCCTACAGCCAACGCTTACCAAATTGCCTCGGCAGGATTGCCTTTCCTTGCCATCGGATTCATTCCGTTTGTCGTGAACGTATCCTACATAGGCTACTGCCAAAGCGTAGAGCGACCAGGAATTGCGACTGTTCTATCTTTGTGTCGAGGAGTTCTATACTTAGTTCCATCTTTTATATTAATGCCGAAAATTGCAGGCACAGAGGGCATCTGGCTTGCGGTACCAAGCACGGAGGTTTTGACATTGGCAACGGCTATTTTATGGGCATGGTATGTCAAGAAAAGTAGGTATTCAAAATAACACTCTGAATATCTAAATTTACATCATTCAAATTCATTTAATAACATTCTATGAAAAACGGCAAAACAACCATAGCGATTACTGGCGCAGCAGGAAACTTAGGAAGCATCTTGGCCAAAGGATTAATCACAGAAGATGTCTGTCTGCATCTGCTTTGGCACAAGAAGCCCATTGAAAAGGATATTCTTAAGAAAGAAAACGTTAAGGCTTACCAAGTAGACCTTTCTGCTCCTTAAACTTTAGCCGATGCGTTAAAGGACGTGGATGTCATTATCCACTTTGCAGGCGTTTTGTTTCAAGGTCATCCTGAAAAGTTTTTACCGACTACCAATACGAAGTATTTCTCCAATCTTCTCGATACAGCAAAAACGGCAAAAGTGAGACGAATCGTACTCTTCAGTTTTCCTCATGTAGAGGGCGAGACGACACCCGAACACCCAGCAACCGACAGATTGGACGGCACACCAAACTCCATGCATGCCAAGACACGTTTGGAAGAAGAGCGTCTGCTGATGGCTCAACCCGAATTTGAGAAGGTCGTCCTGCGCTGCGGAATGGTTTACGGCAGTGGCATTCTGATGATAGACGCAGCCCGAATGTTCTCAAAATACGCTCTGCTCGGCATTTGGAAAGAGCCGAACTATATTCACCTCATTTCGACCGACGATTACGTGGCCGCTACCATAGCCGCCATCCTCAACCCGAAAGCCAATGGCTTCTATCCTATCGGCGACGACGGAGTTCAGACCCTTGCCGAATTTCTGGACGCCGCCACAACGCAGTGGCACACCGTCCGCCCTTGGCGCATGCCTATGTGGATGATACGAACAGCCGCTTGTTTTTTTGAGAGAGTCTCTCTCCTCACCGGTTGGCGCGCACCACTCACGCAAGATTTCATCACCATCGGAAAAGTCTCTTATTACGGAGATACCAAAAGGATGAAAGAAGATTTGTTGCCAGAGTTGAAATATAAGACGTTTAAAGAAGGGATTGAGACATTATAAAACAAAGATTTACTGTATTTTCAGAAAGACGGAGCGTGCTCCTTCTCTACGGGTGACCGTGCGAGACGAGGAACTTTTATTGTTTTTTATTTGATTTTTGAAGCTGAAAACTATCGTTCGAACATTTTCAACTCCTCACTAAAATCGATGTTCGGATTTTTCTCACAGAAAGATTTCATTTGGGAATAGGTAGTGGATAGAAATTTCTTGTAGGATTCACTTTCTGGGTTGAAGGGTCGGTGTTGAAGAGCCGAGATAAGCTTTGAAACAGCGTTTATGGTACGCATGGTCTCTTCCGAAAAATAGGTTTCGGAGAAACGCTCCCAAATGTATTGAACAGCCTGTTCGTTGGGATGAATCATGTCTTCGGCATAGAAACGATAATCGCGAAGCTCATCCATCACTATCTCGTAAGCCGGAAAATATTCGATTGTTTTAGGGAATAGCGATTTCAACTTCTCTACGGCAAGAAGCAAAGTCGCCTTGCTGATCTGATTTTCGTGGGCTCCATCCTTCCAATGGCGGATCGGGCTCACAGTGAAAATAATCCGTAACTGAGGATTCTTACTCAGCAACGTAGAAATCAAACCACTGTAGGATTCGACAATTTCATCGACCTCCAAACGCTCACGGACAAACATAGCCGCTGGCAATTTGTGACAATTAGAAACCACCTCCCCACTCGATTTCAAACGATAAATCCACGCTGTACCCAACGTCAAAAACAAAACACTGCATTTTTCGAGCCTATCCGCACCTTTCAACAAAGCACAGTTGGCCTGATTCAAAAACTCTTCAGACGAAAGTTTGGCAAATTTGGTATGGTGATAAAAACTGTTCCATACACCCTCCTGCTCAAAAATTTCCCACTCATCAAAAAGGCGACGCTCCAGCATGCGGACAATCGACCTACGGATGGATTCCGGATTGTAGAGAACACCAAAAGGATTGACATCTATAGGAAACTTCAGATCCTGCAGTTTTTTTCCGATATTCTCCACAAAACAAGAGCCGAACATCATCATATAATCATTATATGAGATGCCGGCCTCTGCTTTTTCTATTTCGACAAGAGTACGAAACAACATTTTACCAATAAAAATGAGGTCTAGCCTCTATCAATTACCGCCACCAATAGCCTTCAGCAACTCGTCCATGTTAGGGCTGAGGATGATTTCCGTTCTACGATTCTTTTGACGAGCCTCTTTTGTCTTAGCTGTGTCGATTGGAACGAACTCTGCACGACCAGAAGCTGTGATTCTCTTAGGTTCAATTCCCTTATTATTCAAAAGAATATGAACGATAGCCGTAGCTCTCTTTGTACTCAAATCCCAGTTGTCCTGAACATTTCCTTTACCATTGAAAGGTACATCGTCTGTGTGGCCCTCAATCACCACATGGATATCTTTGTTTTCTGCCAAAAGCTTGGAAATCTTATCCAAGGCTGCAACACCCTCTGTGTCTACATCCCAGCTACCAGATTGGAAAAGCAACTTCTCGTCCATAGAGACATAAACTTTGCCGTTCTTGTTGACAACCTCCAAACCATTGCCTACATAACCCTTCAAAGCGGTTGCCACCTTCCAGCGCAAAGCCTTCATGATGCTATCTTGGTCGCTTATTTTCTTAGAAAGAGCCTGAACTTTCTTCTCTTTTTCAGCCAAAGCTAAAGTAGAAGCCTGCAAATCTTTCTCTGATTTCACCAAAGCATCCTCTCTTGCCTGCAACTTCTCCTGAGATCTCTGAAGGTCGCCCAACAAAGCCTTGATTTCGCTTTCACTTTTTGAGTTACCGATTTGGTCGTTCAATTGCTTGTACATTTTCTGCAAAGACTCCAAAGCTATTTTGTTCTGGTGGAACTCTTTAGACTGTTTAACCGTATCGGCTATAATAGAAGCCAGCATTTTCTGCATGGCTGCTGTATCGTTCTGTAGATTGGAGATCTGAATCTGAGCAGCGTTCAATGCAGATGCCTGCTCTTCTGATGTTTTATTACAATCATCAAGTTTTGATTGAACTGCCTCTAACTTCTTGCTACTAACACAAGAAGATGAGATGAGACCTATCACAAATAAATAAAATACCTTTTTCATAAACGTGATTTCTATGTTATGGCCACAAATATACTTATATTCTGTAAAAGGAAAGGCAGACAGACCCATGAAATTTATTTTACACAGAGAACCACGAAGAAAATAGTCTGTAGTGCTCTGTATAATCCATTTAGACCTCCCAAACGGGCATCACCTCCACTTTGGCAGAAGGAAAATATTTGCCGCAATAGTTTTTAATGAAATCCAAGGAATCGGCATTAATCAACTCATCGGCAACCGGAAATTGATTATAGATAACAGAATGAAGCGGCATGTCTCTGCGCTGAATAGCCTCCAGACTCAGCAACGTGTGGTTCAAACTGCCCAAGCAACCTGAAGTGACCAAGACAACAGGATAACTGCATCGTTTCACGTAATCGATAGTCAAAAGGTCACGGGTCAAAGGCACCATTAAGCCTCCTGCGCCCTCCAATAAAATAACATCATATTGGGCGGATAGAACATCGGTTGCAGCCTTGATACGCTTCACATCTATCGTACGGTTATCGTGCTCGGCAGCCAAATGAGGAGAACATGGATAGGTGAATATATAAGGACAAGTCAAACCCTCTTTGTCCTCCTCCAACACGCCCACATGGGCCAAACGACGATGTGTCTCAATATCTTCAGAGGTCTCCATACAACCTGTCTGCACTAACTTCTGAGTAATCACTTTTACTCCTTCAGAAAGCATTTTTTTATAAAGGTAGGCTGTAGCTATACTCTTGCCTACATTCGTATCAATTCCTGTAACAAAAAGAACCATGATTATTAGTCTACTATTTATTCGTTTTTTTTCTCCGAATCAAAATAAATCTCTTTGCCGATGAAAGTCTGTCGTTAAGATTAAAACGGGCCGGTAAATTGAAGTTTCATCCGTAGCGTTTTTTATATTTTTCTTCCCACATAATAAATTGGATGATAGGTCAAAGTCACTTTCCCATCTTTTGAAAACAACTGCTCATATGTGGATTCGAAACGGCGAAGACGAGAGGGCGTCCACAGCTCACTAACCAAGGCATTCACACCCGTGTCGCGAAGGTGACGCAACACCTGATGGGGCGAATCGAAGGTCAACTCTATCGTCTCTTCCCTACATTCCAAAGTGCGAAAATTTGACATCAGACATTTTTCCAAATCCTCTTGGGTAAAATAGTCGAGACCTACCCCCTCAACTGCACGGATTTCCTGCATGTTTTTCTGACCAAACGTACTGAAGGCCAACAATCCACCATCATTTATGTAATGAGCAATACGAGGCACAAAAGTTCTAAAATCCGAGAACCATTGGATAGCTGACGACGACAGTACCCAATCGTACTGACGAGGCCATGGATATTTCTCTGCATCTCCACAAATACATCGAAAATCCTGAAAGCCTTGCAAATCGCAAAAGGCAGAATCAAAGCCCGATGAGATATCGTTCAGATGCAAAACGGAAGGGGTTCTTTTTTGCAACAAAGCTTTCGTCAGAAAACCTGTTCCGCAACCAATTTCAAGAACAGACTCCACGCTACAAAGAGGCAGCATCTCGACCAACGACTCTGCGATGGAACGTTGAGCCAAAGCCGAATGGTCATAACTCATCCTTGCACGAGAAAAGCGACGCTCAACTAAATTTTCAGCAACAAGCTCCATACATCAATTGTTGGATTAAGTCAGAATCGAAATGAGGTGCATCTATAAACTGAAGGTTGGTGAAGCCTTCCCAACCATGCATCATATTCACCATAGGAAAAATGCCATCTTTCGTTCCCAAAACAACCGAATTGAAGATGGTGTCTTTCGCATCAAATTTCTTTTTCAAGCTTAAATCTTCAACAAAATCGAGAGACTGTTTCAACGTAACCAAAGGAAGATCGGAGCGAAAACCAAGCAATAAATCCTTATTTGTAGTCGCGCCACACATCCTTCTGAAGAATTTAAAAAGAGATGCATCTGTTAGGTTCTTAGAAGTTCCTTCATAAATGGCCTTTGGTATACCTCTCTGATCATCTACAGGCATCAAAGTACCGTTCAACGCAACGACTTTCTCTATTGGCAAAGAGGTGTGATGCAACAAAACTTCTGCCATGAAAACACCTAGAGACCAAGCAAAAACACGGATGCTTTTGTATCTCTCCAATAACTCCAAATCAAAATCATAATCCACATAATTAGAGACCACACAAACATCACACCTCTCATAATATTTGAAAGAGGAGAAAAGACGTTCGTCTGTGGCCCATCCTGCAAAAATCAACAGCAATCTGTCTGAATTCGATTGCCTTAAATAATACTGTTTCATAAATGCTAATCTAAATTCAAATTAGGTGATAACTCCTTCAAAGCCTCTATCAGTCGAGTCATCTCCTCCTCCGTTATCTGAGCGGTCAGGGAGAAACGGATTCGAGAGGTGCCCTCCGGTACTGTTGGCGGACGAACCGGCAATGCATAGAAGCCCTTTTTCTTGAGACATTCAGAAAAGCGGATAGCTTCAAGGCTATCGCCAATCAAGAAGGGAAATATTTGGGAAGAGACTCTCCTTTCGGGGAAAGCCGTCTGTAACATCTTTTCCAATCGTTTTAGTTGAGCTCGTTCGGCTGTCATAAACGGAATTTTCTCAAAAATGAACTTGTTCCAAAGCACATTGATAGGCGGCAATGCCGTAGTGAAGATGAACGAACGCATACAATTGATAAGCAGCTGTTTCATTTTTTGGGAAGTGACCACAAATGCACCCATAGAGGCCAAAGCCTTTCCGAAGGTACCAACCAAAATATCCACATCAGCAAGCACGCCCTGCTCTTCTGCCTGGCCTAAACCCGTTGCACCGCATGCGCCAACGGCATGAGCCTCGTCGACATAAAGAAGCACATTCGGATAGCGTTTCTTCAGCTCCACCATTTTGCGCAAATCGCAGATATCGCCATCCATACTGAAAATGCTCTCCGTAACCAAGACCACACAATCATAGTTTGAATGGTTCTCGTCTAACAATCGTTCCAACTGAGCATAATCGTTATGCCTGTATCTGACCGCCTTCGCCCTGCTGAGGTTGATACCGTCTATGATACTGGCATGTACCAATTTATCGGCAACAATCAAAGAAGAGGCGGTTGTTACAGCCGGCAAAATGCCGATATTTGCATGATAACCGCTATTGAGCAACAAAGCCGCTTCACGTCCGTAACGACGGGCTATCAATGCTTCCAAATCGTCGTAAACAGGGAAATTACCCGTAAGCAATCTTGCCGAAGAAGAGGTATAAATTGCCTGTGACTCATCGCATACAGAGGCAAACTCTTTCCGAAAAGAGTTTACAGAGGAGAGTCCAAGATAATCGTTGGACGAAATGTTCAACAGCCAAGCATCGCCCTCCTTTATATATTTTCCATTATGGGAAATATGAGGCAGGCTTCGGAACGTACCCGCTTCCCTTATTTGTTTTAATCTTTCTTCTATCTCCATAAAACCATCAATTTAAAATATCCAGAAGAGCCGAAGTCAATTTTCTCAACTCTTCCGGCTTTATAATGTAAGGCGGCATGATATAAACCAAATGTCCGAAAGGGCGAATCCACACGCCATGAGCCACAAACTCACATTGAAGGAAAGCCATATCAACCGGCTCTTTCATCTCCACCACACCGATAGCACCAAGCACACGAACATCTGCTACAGATGGGAATTCTCTTGCCGGCGCCAACTCTTGTTTCATCTGTTTTTCGATAGCCGCAATCTTCTCTTTCCAACCGATCTGCATCAAAATATCGATAGAGGCACACGCCACCGAGCAAGCCAACGGATTGCCCATGAACGTAGGTCCGTGCATAAACGAGCCTGTACTCTTTCGGGAGATGGACAAAGCCACCTCATCTGTTGCCAAGACCGTAGAGAAGGTCATGTAACCAGCCGTCAATGCCTTTCCTATACAAATCATATCAGGCGAGATGCCCGCATGTTCGCATGCAAACAGTTTGCCTGTACGACCAAAGCCTGTGGCTATTTCATCGGCAATCAACAGCACGCCGTACTCATCGCAGCAACGACGAAGTTCTGACAAGTAGCGGGGATGGTAAAACCACATACCGCCCGCTCCTTGCACGATTGGCTCCAAAATAACAGCCGCCAACTCATTGGCATGTTCGGACAAAGCCTTTCGCATGGGTTGGAAGACGGCATCATCCCACTCATCGTAGAAGCCAACCGATGGCGAAGCCACGAAGAATCGCTTAGGCAAAGCCGGGCCAAAGAGACCGTGCATTCCCGTGAGGGGGTCGCAGACCGACATAGCATCCCAAGTATCACCATGGTAACCCTTTCGGATGGTCAAAAAGTTATTCTTCTCGGGTTTGTCTTTCGAATACCAATATTGAACAGCCATCTTCATGGCAACCTCCACCGCTACAGAGCCACTGTCGGCATAAAAGATGCGGGTAAGGCCTTTGGGTACCATCGAAAGCAAACGCTTTCCCAACTCGATGGCAGGTTCGTGCGTGATGCCACCAAACATCACATGGCTCATCTTATGCAACTGTCGTTCAACAGCCTCATTGATATAAGGATGATTGTAGCCATGAATGGCGGCCCACCATGACGACATTCCATCCACCAATTTTCGTCCATCCTCCAGTTCTAAATAGACACCCGATGCACCTACCACCGGATAGACCGGCAATGGGTCTAGCATGGAGGTATAAGGATGCCACAGATGCTCTCTATCAAAATCTAAATCCATATTTTTTCTTGATTCTATCTGTTCTGACGAATAAATCTGTTTCGGTCGGCATCAACCTGAAGGCCGGGAGTGGTCAGCATATCGCCCACAATGGCGGCATTGATGCCAACACGAACTGCCTCGGTCAGCGTCTCTTCCGAAAGTCTGGTCTTTCCTCCAGCAAATCGCAGAAAAGCCTTAGGATTGACAAAACGGAACAGAGCAACCGTCAATAAAATCTCATCATCCGAAATGAGCGGTTCTTTCTCCAGCTCCGTTCCCTTTATCGGATCCAAAACATTTATAGGAATAGAAGGCACCTCCAACGACTTCAAGGCGAAAGCCAACTCAATGCGTTGCTGACGACTCTCTCCCATTCCGATGATACCTCCAGAACAGATTTCCAACCCCACTTCTTTGGCCCAGCGCAAAGACTGCATTTTTTCTTCGGACGTATGAGTAGTACAGAGATTTTTGAAGAAAGATGGAGCTGTCTCCAAATTACAATGGAAGGTACTCATACCCGCATCCTTCAAGGCCTTCAACTGCTCTTTCGTGAGCAAACCTAACGAGCCGCAAAGACCGCATTTATTCTCCTGTTTCATACGAGAATAGAGTTTGCAGATTTTCTGCAGATCAGTATCTGAAAGATTTTTACCGCTCGTCACCAATGAATATTTGTTCACTTTACGCTCACAAGAGAGATGAAGGCCCTCCAAAGCCTGTTTTTCATTAACTAAAGGATAAACCTCTACGTCGCAATGATGGCGTGCCGACTGCGAACACCATTTACAATCTTCGGTACAACGTCCAGAACGAGCATTGATAATGCTACAGAGATGATAACCACGAGGAGCCATCTTCACTGTTATTTCAGCTGCGGCATCCAATACAGCCTTGCGATCTGGATTTTCTCCCAATGCGCAGACTTCCTCCATCTGCAAAGGGATGCCCGCAAGCACTTTATTTTTTAAAGTCTCGATACCATTCATTTTTTTAATCTCAATTTGGGGGATAAAAAAAGAGGAACGGATATCTTATCGACATCCGCTCCCCAAATCAAGACCATGGAAATAAATTCCATAGTTCTTTTATTTGACAAACATTTAAAAGCCGCACATGGGTCACATGAGGAGACAACAGGGTTTAACAAGGCCAACAAACGGGCATTTGGTGAATCGTCCTCATCGGCACTTTCATCCATTTCCACCAACAAGCCAAAGCGTTGAGCCAAGAAACGCAGCTCCAAAACCAAACTAGCGTGAGATTTGCAGAGACTGCTTACTGCCACACAATTTTTCAGCTGACTAATTACAGCCTCTTTACCTACGCACGCAAACAATGAATACACTCTCCTCGACCAACGACGAAAATGCAAAACTTGACGATTGCAGTATCTACGATTGTTTTTTAACATCAGCAAAAAAGTTTATTGCTTCCTTTGTCACAAAGATAACATTTTAAATATAGGATTCCAAAATTATAACCAAGGCTTTACTTCAAAGCTTCCTGTAAACGGTCCAAAGCCTCAACCATAAAACAAGACGGAGAGGCTACATTCATACGCATAAAGCCCTCTCCTCCTGGACCAAAAGTAGCACCGTCGTTCAAGGGAAGATGCGCTTTGTCTACAAAGAGCTTCACCAAATTTTCCTGAGAAAGACCCAATTCCCTACAATCCAAGAAAACAAGGAAAGACGATTGAGGTCTCATCACTTTGATGGCCGACATGGACTTTTGAATTCGGTTATCCAAATAATCCACATTGCGCTGCACATAGTTCAGCATCTGGTTGAGCCAATCCTCGCCCGCATCCGTATAGGCTGCCATAAGGGCGATGAAGGCAAAAACATTTCCATATTGAAGATGCAGAGACTCTATAAAAGCAGTGAACTGGGTTCTGAGCTTCTCATCAGACGCCACAAAATAGGCTGAGCCCAAACCTGGCATATTGAATGCCTTGCTGGCAGACAAGAACGTGATGGTATGGGATGCCGCATAATCAGAAACCATTGCGAAGACATTATGACGGTAGCCTGGCAGAAACATATCTGCATGAATCTCATCAGAGAAAACCAACACTCCGTACTCTTCACAAATATCGGAAAGTTGACGCAACTCCTCTCGACTCCAAATTCGTCCGCCCGGGTTTTGAGGATTGCACAACATCAAAACTTTGCAGCCTTTCAAATCACGTCTCAAAGCATCAAAGTCCATATTAAACACACCGTTATTCAAAACGAGCGGGTTAATGACCAATTCACGGCCACTTTGTTTCACCAAATCGAAAAAGGGAGGATAGACGGGCGACTGTACCATGACCTTGTCGCCGGGCGAAGTAAAGCAACGCAAACCCATCGCCATTCCAGGCACAACTCCAGGCACAAAACCGACCCACGAAGAATCTACCTTCCATGCATGGCGACGAAGCAGCCAAGCTGCAACAGAATCAGACCACCCTCTAGGATGAAGAGAGTAACCCAGCACCTCATGTTCACAACGAGAACGGATAGCGTCCATGATAAACGGAGCTGTACGGAAGTCCATGTCTGCCACCCATAGAGGTAGCAAATCATCGCGGTGCCATAAGAATTTGGCACCGTCCACTTTTACAGAATCAGTTCCTTTTCTGTCTATTATCTCATCAAAATCGTACAACATAACAAAACCTCACTCCTTTCTAATAATCATATACAAATATCCTATTTATATGGGATAAAAGCAAAAATTATTTACCCCCGCCAAAAAGGGTTATTGAAATCTTAAAGTCCATAAAGTAATAAAATACACAGCGACCCCTCTTTATGGACACATCTTCTGAAATGTTGAAATTATGTTTATAACAAACCCAAGATTTGGGGAACTTATTAAAAGGAAAGAGCTATCTTTGCACACGTAAAAAAGCAGTTAATGGAGAACTTTATTGTTTCGGCAAGGAAATATCGTCCGTCCACATTCGAAACGGTTGTGGGCCAGGGAGCTCTCACCAGTACGCTGAAGAACGCTATCGTAAGCAACCATCTTGCGCATGCTTATCTCTTCTGCGGACCAAGAGGTGTGGGAAAGACTACCTGTGCGCGTATTTTTGCCAAGACAATCAACTGCATGAACCTGACTCCCGACCACGAAGCCTGCAACGAATGCGAATCCTGCAAAGCCTTCAACGAGCAGCGTTCTTACAACATCCATGAGTTGGATGCGGCATCCAACAACTCCGTTGACAATATCCGTTCACTTATTGACCAGGTGCGTATCCCGCCTCAAATTGGCAAATACAGCGTCTACATTATCGATGAGGTGCACATGTTGTCATCTTCCGCATTCAATGCTTTCTTAAAAACATTGGAAGAGCCACCAGAGCATGCCATCTTCATCTTGGCTACAACCGAGAAGCACAAGGTATTGCCTACGATCCTCTCCCGTTGTCAGATATACGATTTCAACCGCATCAGTGTAAACGACACCATTGCTCACCTTCAGAACGTAGCTCAGAAGGAGGGCATCCAAGCAGAACCCGAAGCCTTGAGCATCATTGCCCAAAAAGCCGACGGAGGTATGCGTGACGCTTTGTCCATTTTTGACCAAATGGTTTCGTTCTGCGGAAACGAGATAACATACAAGAAAGTGATCCAGAACTTGAACGTTTTGGACTACGACTACCATTTTAAATTGGTTGACAATTTCTTAGCTGGAAACGTTACGAATTGTCTTCTGATTTTCAACGAGATATTAAGCAAAGGATTTGAGGCACAAGGTTTTGTGAACGGTTTGAGCGAACACTTCCGAAACCTATTGGTCAGCAAAGACCCACGTACTCTCCCTCTTTTGGAAGTAGGTGCCAACATCCAAGAAAACTATAAGAAACAAGCGACAGCCTGCAACGACCAATTTTTATTCAATGCGTTAAGGCTCACCAACGAATGCGATCTCAACTACCGAATCAGTAAAAACAAAAGGTTACTGGTAGAATTGACGCTCATCCGATTGTGCCAACTCTCGGACGAAAAAAAAAAATGATCTAGACGATTGGGGCGACGAGGATCTATTCCAAATAGATAACTTCTTCACGCCTGACCAACCGGCAGCACCTGCACAAGCAAACAATCAAGGCAGACAAAACGCAGCATCTGGGAAAACTCAGACGCAAGAGACCGTGCAGCCTATCAAACGCATCCGACCAGAACAAATGCCAGGAGTCTCCATCAAAAAGATTCTCAACGGTGATGCAGACAAAAAGGAAGACAACGGATTTGTACATGTTGATGTAAAAAGCGAAAATCTTTTCAACGAACAAGATTTGCTCCGTGCTTGGAACGAATACATCAACACCATTCCAGACAAGAAGATTCTTGTGACCACCATGCAGAGTTACAAACCTGTTATGAAAGACAACTTATTTATCGAAGTCTCCGTGGACAACCCTATGCAGGAGAAGGAGCTTCTTAATGAGCGACCTTCTATTCTATCCTTTCTTTCTCAGAAACTTCAGAACGGAAAAATTCAGATGTACATCCGCATCATGGAACAGACGGAGAACAAGAAGATGCTCTCCCCTAAAGACCGTTTTAAGAACATGATGGAAAACAACCAAGACTTAGCCAAACTGTTCAAAGAGCTGGAGTTGGAAATAGACTAAAATTAGATCAAGAGAAAAAGTCGTAGACAGCTTTAAACCATTTATGCAAAATTACGGATAATCTAATATCCGATCACGTCCATTTGTTTTTGAAATTGACCCTTGAGTTTATTGCACATTAAATATCAATTAATTACAATAAAAAACTTGCATTGATTATTTCATCATACATTTTCAATGTTGAAATCACAACTAAAATAGGCTGCATCTAACGAAACAGCCTCTTTTGCTTATATCAAAACTGGATTATTAATTTATATAAACCTTCAACTTTTTAAGAGAAAGCCTCAACTTGAGCCACTCCTCCACTTTCTTTTTATCTTCGGGCACCGTATTCTTTTTCAAAGAAAGAAATGCTGTTGGCACCGTATCAAGAGTCGACTTATCAGGACTTCCGTAAACGACATTGGCAACCGCCAAGGTATCTACATAGGGAAAATGAAGTTTACACTCCTTTGCCAACTGATCGATAGGGAAATTCTGCTTACGGTATCTTTCCACCTCAGATTCATAAGCCTGCAATTTTTCCTCGGCTTGTAACAATCTGTTCTCACTACCGGCTATCACCTTCTGATAGACAGAGACATCACCATTTTCATTTGAAATCTGCTTAACTTTTAGACGAGTATTTTTCAAATCAAAATCAGTCATTTTCTCTTCCAACTCCTGCTTTTGAGACGGTGACAAGGTATCGCCCATAACCGTAAGAATGATAGTAGACTGGCCTCGATCATACTCCGTACCGGCATCCACAATATATGAATTACGCAAGCTGAACGATTCCTTCACATAACGGATATAATTGGAAGCATCTGCATTGAATGAACTCTCCTTGACCATTCCAAATGCCATATAGACACTAGGCACAATGACAAGAAAAGAAAAGAAAGAGATATACATTTGCACGCGTTTCTCTTTTTTTGCATCCAAATAGGCCTTTTTAGGGAACTTCAATAAACGTATCATCAAGAAGGTGGCCAAAGCAATAAAAAAGGCATTGATGAAGAACAGATACAAAGCGCCCCAGAAAAAACGAAACTGCAATGTACCCAATCCATATCCAGCAGTACACAAAGGAGGCATCAAAGCGGTTGCAATAGCCACACCTGATATAACGGTGAACATCTGTTCCTTTCGAGACAATGCCGTAATACCGGCCAGACCTCCAAAGAATGCGATAAACACATCGTATATAGTTGGGGTGGTTCTTGCCAGCAACTCAGACTGAGCTTCATTCAGAGGTGAAAGCGCAAAATAAATGGATGACGCCAACAAACTGACAACCATCATGATGAAAAGGTTCATTAGCGAACGTCTCAACATCAAGTTATCATTGATACCAACAGCCAACCCCATACCAATGATAGGACCCATCAACGGAGATATCAGCATGGCACCAATAATAACGGCTGATGAGTTGACATTTAATCCCACAGAGGCCACAACAAATGCGAAGATGAGAATCCATACATTAGTGCCGCGAAAATCGATGCCGCCCTCCACCCTTTCTATGGTTCCTTTATAATCGGTATTGCCAAAAATATTAGCTAACTCTTTAAAACGGACAAACCATTCCTTCACAATCTTAGAAAGACTAAAAACCGTATTCTCTTCTGTTTGTAGGGATTCTGTTTTCTCTTTTTCCATATTAACATTTTCCATATTATCAAAATGTATAAGTTATTCAACCAAAATAGAGCAATGCCATAGCATTATCAGATTTTTTAATAATCGATATTATACAAATATAAAACAATAAATAAAAAAAAGATTAAGTCTAAAAATAAAAAAAGACGCATTTCATTAATTGAAAATGCGTCTTTTTCTATACTAAAAATAATATCAATACTTCACGATTCCGTATTTACATTCGCTGTCAACAACGGCTGTATTAGCTGTTGCACCTACTACCTTGTTGTAAGAAGGATAAAGCTTAATGTCTCCTGATTCATCCATCACACCATATTTACCGTTTTTCTTGTTCTTCAAGATTTTTCCGTTCACATCATAGCCTACAGGAAGCAATGAGTTTCCTTTCTCGTCGAAACAAGTTATATCTCCATTGTTCTCAACATAAACAACAGAACCATCGAAGGAGATAATCTTATCTGCAATGGCAGGAGTCATCTCCTCTCCTTTTGCATTCAAGATTCCCTGTTTTTTTGTCGTACGAGAGGTGTAGATGAAGTAATTATCCTTACCAGGAATTGAAACAATGTTCAAATACATTGGGTTAACCAAAATCTTACCTTTAGGATCAACCAAACCTACCGTTGCATTTGAGAAGATACCCATATCGGCAAACTTAACGATGGTGTATAAATTTGCTGGTTTATCCAAACGAACTTCGTCTTTAGTCTTCAACAAAACTTTTCCGTCCAAGAACACATATTTCTCATTCTCAGGACCAAAGAAAGCTTGGATATAGTAAACATTCGAAGTTTTACCATCCTTATAGGTATTGCAGTTTGTATCAAAAAAGTGGCCACCGTCAACCAAACGATCAAACTCTGTGTCTAAAACAACTGAACTATTATAAAGTAAACCGTATTTACCATTCTTCTTTACGATAGAGTATCCGTTGCAATATTTTGTCAACTCATCATAAGAGGCAGGCACAACCTCTTGTCCTAAATAATTTACGGCGCCCCATTTGCCCCCTCTACGAACGCGAAGCAAACCGCAAGAAGCCTCATCGTCCACATCGTCATAACCCCTCAACTGAGTAGTCTGTCCATCAGGAGAGACCAAGCTAATTTGCGAGCCATTCTTTATCACGATGATATTACCAGAATAGACCATCTTAGCATTTCCGCTAGCTGGAATACTTGCAATCTCATTACCGCTTGTATTGATGTAGAGCCATTTGTTTCCTTGTTTTACCTTAGCCAAACCGTTCAAGAAACAATCGCCAAGCTGATCGTACTGTAAAGGAATATTTTCGCCACCAGTTTTATTGATGAATCCAATCTTACCATTTACTTCGTATGCCATCATCTTGTCTGTTCCTCCACAATCTCTGAAGTAAGAAAGAGAACCAAAATATAGATAATTACCAGTCGTATCAATCCAACCCTCTTTGGTGAAGTTCTTCACACTGGCAACAGCATCTGAATCGAAGTATGGAAGCATATCCAATACATTATCCATCATAACCACGCCTAGGTCATTGATGATTCCGTATTTTTTACCGATACGAGTTTTGATGAAACGACTATCAATATCGCCAGAAGCTCTCCAAGTAACCTCATCGTATTGTTGGTTGACAAGCTGTTTTCCTTCGCCGTCTATAATAATCAAGTTCCCGTTATAATTCATTGCAACGCCACCGTTAGCCATCATCTTGAAATTGAACTGAGTAAGATTTCCGGCAAGAAATGGGTTAATGACCACCTCTGCACTATGATCCATAACGCCCCAACTTCCTCCAGCTTTGAAAGCGATGAAGTTTCGTGACAATGGACGAATATCTTTTGCAGATGACATTTGGAATTCACCGATAGATTTACCAGTCTCTACCTCAACAACGCCCCACCTGCCGTTCTTTTTTCCAGCAATATAGCCTTCAGACATTTCGGTACCGAAATCTTGGTATTCTGGCAAAATAATCTGAGTTCCGTTTTCAGCTAGGATACCCCAACCTTCAACGTCATTTACCAAATAATAACTCTTCTTTCGAGTAGAATCAGTAACCAAAACGATGTTCTTATATTTTGGCGAAACGAGCCAAGTTACAGACTTCTGAAGCTTAGCAATCTTCTCTTCAAATTTTCTAACATTTGAGGTGTTTTCTGGATAGGTTGCTATGTATTTTGCATAAGCGTTGATGGTATTCAACTTTTCAGCCTCTTCGAATGCCATCTTCTCCAATTTGGATTTCAAATTAGGAACCCATTTTGACTCTGGATATGTTAGTATATAGTTGTTATACGCATCAGATGTTGCAGAAAGAGAAACGTAAGCCAAAGAGTCACGGAAAGCAATTGCCTGAGCCTTCTTAGGAGACTTTGGATAATCAGCAATGAATTTCTCCACTTCACGTATAGATGCGTTTTTCATTGTCTGAGTAAACAAAAGATCCTCTTTCAATGCTTTTGCATCTGACAGATAAGAGCAACCTTGACATGCACCGATAATCTCATCGAAAGCGGCTACAGTTGCCTTCTTCTTTGCATAAGCCATCAAGTTCTTTTCGATTGACTCTCTTATGCTCTCTATTGTAATTTCATTCTCTCTTAAAACATCCATCACCTTCTTGTCATACAAGAAATCACTGTATGAAATGTTTTTATAAAGAGAATATGCCTTCATAGGATTATAACCAGCATATTTTGGACTATTGTAAAGCAGACACTCAGAAATGTCATATAAGAGTTTCTCTCGAGAATCGGAAATACTGCTTCCCAATTTAGCACGAGATTTAATTGCTTTTTCAAATTTACCCTCTACCACCTGCTCAATAACGTCTCCGCTATCTAAAGCAAAAGAAGAAAAGGTGACCATGCCCACTAATGCAAGCGATATAATTCTACCTTTCATTTTGATATACTTTTTTTTAGTTAATTCATTCTCAAATATACAGAAATATACAAATCACTGTGTTTTTCACATCGAAATAAGCAGCAAAAATCAAACCAAATATAAAGAAAAATAGTCAATTAAGAAATCTCAAACGAATAAGAAACGGATTAAATTTTTCACAAACTATTTTTGTGTAAAACCAAATTATGGTTTTTGTTGATTCTTTGACTCCCTTTTGGGCCATTTTCAAAGATTTTATTCGTCAGATAGATCCCTATCTTTCTCACAAAATCCCTGAAAATGAAATCAATTGTAAATAGGTGGACGTGATAATGTAGATATAAATTTGAGACCGCAACGAAATGCATTTCAAATGGTTCAACCGACGGACGGAACGTCCATCATCTATGTAATCCGTTTAACCTGTGGTTTTTAATGATTCGTTTTGATTTACTTGATTCTTTGCAAAAAACTCATCTCAAATAATATAACCATCTAATTGAAATATCTTCTAAAACATAACTGCATTCTCGTACTTTGCAATTGTGATAGCCTTTTTAATGGCCTTGCGACTTTTTTTATCCATTTCAGGATAGAAATACTCCCAAAAGTCTTTCATTTTAGAGACAACTTGGGCGTCACCGCCCTTCAGACGTTCACGGTAAGCTTCGAAGACCAAATCATGAAGCTGATGGTACTTTTCCATACGTTCATCGTCAGACAAATGAACATCCTGTTTGTATTCCATAGCCAATTCAGGATGCGCCAATAAGCCTCGACCAATCATCACTCCTGCCAATTTAGGGAATCGAGTTGTGATGCGCTCTATATCCTCAACCGTACAGATATCTCCATTGTAAATCAAAGGCAACGAACAAGCATCATAGAAGCGTGCAAAAGCATCCATATCCACATTGCCTTTGTATTGCTGAGAGCCCAAACGTGCATGCATTGAAATCTGAGAGATGCCTGCCTTCTCAAACAAAGGCAGAAGAGCCAAACATTCATCGGGAGAGCTCATGCCTAAACGCATCTTCACGGAAAAAGTGACATCCGAATAATCTGCAACGGAAGAAAGCATTGCCTCCACCTTTTCCGGGAAAGGTAACATGCCTGACCCCTTCTGCTTATTCGTTATCAAAGGAAAAGGACATCCCAAATTGATATCGACACGCTTATATCCATTTTCGAGAACGACAGACATCAACTGTTCGAAATCCTCCTTTGTATCAGCCAAGATCTGAGGAATCAGAGATGGCACATGATTGTTTTCCGGTTTAATCCCGACAATGTCTCTTGTTCTTATCTCCTTTCGCTCTATACGAAGGAATGGTGTATAATGAGAATCCACACCGCCGAAAACCTGTTCAAAAGCATTTCGATAACAATAATCAGTACATCCCTGCAAGGGTGCAAAGAGAATCTTATATTTCATAAATCAATTTTTATTATCAAGACAAAAAAAGACTTCCACAGCAAAACCATGGAAGTCTTTTCCTTATTATATCACATCAAAGATCATTATTTCTCCAATTCCTTAATCTCTGCATCGATTTTGTTATATTCAGCACCCTTGTCGGCACGAAGATAAGCAGCTCTCAACACACGTAAGTTGTCAATATCTTTTGGATTAATAGATTTTGCTTTCTCCAAATATGGGATAGCTTTGATGAACTCATCCTTTGCACGGTTACGCTCAACCTGATATTTCTTATTATCCTTGATAGAGCTAGCCTTATCGTTGATTTCCTCTGCTTTAGACACATATACTAGACCCAAACCCGATTGAGCCAAGAAGTTCTGAGGATCCAACTGAGCAGCCTGATTGTAAGCTGCAACAGAAGCATCGTAATCCTTCTTTGCCTGTAATAACAAGTTACCCTTTACTGCATAGTATTGAGCATTCTTAGGATCGTTCTTGATAGCCTCGTCAATGTAAGCGATAGCCTCATCAACTTTCTTAGAGAAGATATAGTAGTTGATCAAGCTTCCCATCAAATATGAATTCTTAGGGAATTTTTTCATACCTTCTTGTAAAGTCTTTACATACTTAGCATCATCTTTACCCTTGTATTCATCAGACAACCACTCGTACATGCTCTCTGCCTTGTAACCAGCATCTTTCAACTCTTCCATGTATTTGACAGCAATTGGTTTCAACTCAGGAACACGGTTAGCCGCATCAACAGAATAATACTTGATCTCATTGTAAAGAGAATCTTTCTCCATTCCAACATTTTTCATGATAGGATATGAAGGTATTTCCAAATATTTACGCCACAAATTAGTTGCAGTCTTGTAATCGCTTTGGTTATAGTTGTAAAGGCCTTCGTTGATAAGATACTTTCCGTATTTCTCCAAATTAGCTTTCACCTCTTTCTCGTACTTTGGTTTAACTTTACCCTTCTCATCGGGCATCTGACCATACTCTGCTGCTTTTGCATAAGCATCGATAGCCTTAACCAAATACTCGTTCTTTACAGCCTGATTTGCTGGTTGACCCAACAATCTCTTTTTCTCTTCCTCTTCGTAATATGCATAGTAAACATTACCTGCTATATAATATGTCTTCTCCCACTTTGCCGTTGAAGGATCAGTCATAGCAGCCTCAATACTTGTTTTAGCCGTTACTAAATCAATCGGATTCCACAATGCACTTTCAGCCTTGCTTACGTTCTTTTTCTGAGAAAATCCCGATGCTGCTACAGCAAGCATCATCAAAGAAATTGCTATTTTTTTCATTTCGTATAATTTATTATTTTGAATTATTTATTCTTGATTATCGTCCTTTGGAGCCTCCTCATTTGCAATCTCATCGTCTTGTAAATCAGGCACAATCTCAGCATCTGTGACGTTTATTGCCTCTGCACCTTCCTCAAGGAACACCTCTTCTTCCTCAGAAGCTACCACACAGACAGAAGCTATTGTATCGTTTCGCTTTCCAAGATTGATCAAACGAACACCTTGAGTTGCACGACCCATTACACGAACATCTGCCACCTTCAAGCGGATTGTGATACCAGACTTGTTGATAATCATCAAATCCTTTTCGTCTGTTACATTCTTGATTGTAACAAGCTTACCTGTCTTATCTGTAACACTGATTGTCTTAACACCCTTACCACCACGGTTAGTAACACGATAATCTCCGATGTCTGAACGTTTTCCGTAACCCTGTTCAGAAACAACCATGATTGTCTCAATCTCAGGATTAGAAATGGTTATCATTCCTACTACTTCATCCTCTCCGTCATCATCTATTGTCATACCTCTTACTCCGGTAGCTGTACGGCCCATCTCACGAACTTTTGTCTCGTTAAAACGGATTGCACGACCATTTTTGTTGGCGATGACGATTTCGCTGTTACCGTCTGTCAAACGAACTTGTATTACACTGTCATTATCTCGGATAGTGATAGCGTTCACACCATTAGAACGTGGACGAGAATAAGCCTCCAAAGATGTCTTCTTAACAACACCCTGTTTTGTACAGAATATCAAGAAGTGGTTCTTGTTAAACTCAACGTCATCCAATGACTTCACCTTAATAAATGCGGTGATTGAATCGTCTGATTCGATGTTCAACATATTTTGGATAGCTCTACCCTTGGTACTCTTAGAGCCTTCCGGAATATCGTAAACCTTGATCCAATAGCAACGACCCTTCTGAGTGAAGAACATCATTGTATTGTGCATTGAAGCAGGATAGATATATTCGATGAAATCCTCATCTCTTGCACTACTACCCTTAGATCCAACACCACCACGGCTCTGAGACTTAAACTCTGAAAGTGGAGTACGTTTGATGTAACCCAAATGAGAAATAGTGATGATCATCTGATCATCTGCGTAGAAGTCTTCAGGATTGAACTCATCAGAAGCGTAAACTATTTCAGAACGACGAGAGTCGCCGTATTTCTCTTTAACTTCCAACAACTCATCCTTAATAATCTTCATACGTAATTCGAGACTAGCAAGAACTTCCTTATAATACTCAATCTTCTTCATCAATTCAGCAAACTCAGCACGAAGATCGTCGACAGCCAAACCTGTCAATTGTCTCAACCTCATCTCTACGATGGCGCGTGCCTGGATATCTGACAAATTAAAGCGTTCCATCAAACCTGTACGGGCCTCATCAACCGTTTTTGAGGTCTTGATGATACGAACAACTTCATCGATATTATCGCAAGCAATAATCAAACCTTCCAAGATGTGGGCTCTCTTCTCTGCTTCACGAAGTTCAAACTTTGTACGACGTACTACTACGTCATGTCTATGCTCAACGAACAAAGAGATTAATTGCTTTAAATTCAAAAGTTTAGGTCTTCCTTTCACCAATGCGATGTTGTTTACACCGAAAGACGACTGCAAAGCTGTGTATTTGAATAGTTTATTCAATACCACATTTGCATTTGCATCACGCTTCACGTCGATGACGATACGCATACCTTCACGGTCTGACTCATCGTTGATGTTAGAGATACCCACTACCTTCTTCTCCTCCACCAAAGCAACGATGGATTTGATCAACTCAGATTTATTTACCTGATAAGGAATCTCATTGACAACAATTTTCTCTCTTCCGTTTGATTCCGTTTCGATATCAACTTTAGATCGGATAACTACACGTCCGCGACCCGTCTCGTATGCTTCTTTTACACCAGAATAGCCATAAATATAACCACCCGTTGGAAAATCAGGAGCCTTGATAATTTCAACCAACTCTTCAATAGAGATGTCGTTGTTATCGATGTAAGCCACTGTAGCATCTACTGTATCAGACAAGTTATGAGGAGGCATGTTAGTAGCCATACCTACTGCGATACCAGAAGCACCGTTCACCAAAAGGTTTGGTATACGGGTTGGCATTACGGTAGGTTCCTGCAAAGTATCATCGAAGTTATTTTGAAAATCCACTGTTTCCTTATCCAAATCGATCAGGATATCCTCTGCAATTTTACGAAGTCTTGCCTCGGTATAACGCATTGCAGCTGGTCCATCGCCATCTACAGAACCGAAGTTTCCTTGTCCATCGACCAAGGGATAACGCAAAGTCCATGGCTGAGCCAGACGTACCATTGTTAAATAAACGGAGAAGTCTCCATGTGGATGGTACTTTCCTAATACCTCTCCTACAATTCTCGCCGATTTCTTTGTTGGCTTATTTGAAAACAATCCCAGTTCATTCATACCAAAAAGCACACGACGGTGGACGGGTTTGAAACCATCTCGGACATCCGGAAGTGCTCGAGATACAATCACAGACATTGAATAATCAATGTACGATGACTTCATCTCTTCATTAATATCAATTTTAATAATCCTGTCTTGATCAACCATTTATATCAATTATTAAATATTTTTCCAAAAAACGCACTAAAATACGATTTTTTATTGAATCTTACAAAATGTTTCGATTCAAAGATGCACTTTTTTATTAACATTTAAAGCACTGGACAAAATCTGTCGGCTTCGAAAATCAAACAATTAAAAAATCAGATCAAAGAATATATTTTCACTTTGTCAATTTCAGTCACTAACTTTTTCAATTCATCCACCTCAAATGGATTTCCATGAGATGGATAAAGAAGTTTCACATTTTGCGAAAGCAGATATTCCCACGACTTCCGGAACTCCACTTTATCTTCCATCCAAATTGTAATATGATTTTGAGAAGGAAAACCATTCATGGCCGCATCTCCGCATAAAACAGAATCGCCCAACTTCAACGATATGGAATCAAATGTATGTCCGGGAGTAAATAAAATCTTTCCGCCTAGAATAGCTTCTGCGTGATGATTATCCTTATCCTGAGACACAAAAACAAGCCGGTCTTCGAATCGTTTTTCTATCGGTGGGAAAAGATGCTTTCCTACTCCACAAAAGGCCATCATACGACAAAAAAGATAAGAAGTCATACCTGTACAACCGCCTGTGAATGAGTTCTGCCCTTGGCGGAGAATCTGCAAAGACTTCTCATTCATTATCACCTTAACCCCAGAGACCTTTGTCAGCAGTTCATTCAGAAAACCCGCATGGTCATCGTGCGCATGAGTCAAGAAAACATACTTAATCTGACTCATTTCAATCCCAAAAGCCTTCAGTTTACTTTCCACACTTTTGTAATAACCAGAATAACCAGTGTCTACCATAACATATCCTCCTTCAATAGGATAGACATACGTATTCATTATTCTATTTCCTGCATTAACAATCATAGTCTTATCATTTTACAATCATTAATAAGAAACAAAATCCGTTCCCCTTTTACTTCAAAGTGGGCTCTATTCACTACCACTGCAAAAAGACAGCAATAGGATAAGCTACGTTTTGTTTTATTTCGGCCTCTTTTAGATTCTAATCGCTACTTCACTCGGTTGAATAGCTCGGAATGTCTGCTCAAATCAAAGACTTTTAGACTTCAAAAATAGTCTGGGAATACAACATAGCTAATTCATAAAACCCATCCTTTTATAAATCCCTAATCAGACTCTGTTTTTCTGCTAAAAAAGATCCGAATTCATAAACTTATCAACAGGTTTTTCTTCTCTTTCTTAGACTGACATGACAAAATGTCACAGCCCTTAAACGTCAGCAAATAAAGGAATTTTCTCATTTTCAATTGGTTAAAAAGTTTATTTTTGGCATAAGGAATGTAATGGTATAATTATTGAACAATTAAGTTGGAATAAATGCGCGTCCTTTTTATATTGATATAACTCATTTTAAATAGGAAGACCTCGATTTTGTGCTATATTTGCATATAGGAAGAGTTACTACTACTTCCCATTAAAACGCAGCACAAACAAAGGAAATTACGAATCGTGGTCGTGCGTTCAAAAAAAAGAACGGGCAAAACCTTTCATACAAGGTTTTACAAATGCCCCACTAATTAAACACAGAAGGAGAGATTTATGAATACAGAATTTTCGCAAAGAGTTAAGGATGTATTGGCATACAGCAAGGAGGAGGCGGAAAGATTAGGCAACAACTACATAGGTCCCGAGCATCTTCTTTTGGGAATCATCAGAGACGGTGAGGGTCCTGCTATTGATGCGCTTCTTTCTATGAAGGTAGATATTGCCAAGATAAAGAGTTTCATTGAATCTAAAATCCGAACAGATAATGAATCCTCTATCGGAATGGACATTCCGCTGACAAGTGCTACTGAGAAGATACTCAAAGTAGTATGTTTGGAAGCGCGTGCACTTCGTAGCGACATAATCGACACAGACCATCTTCTGCTTGCCATTATGAAGAATAATGTCAGCATAGCAACAGAGGCTCTGCAATCGGAGAAGGTTAACTATGCTTCATTTTTGGCCATGATCAAGAAAGACATCCGAATGAGTGCTGGCATAGAAGACGAAGATGAATTCGACGAGCCTCAATTTTCTAAAGGAAACAACAAAGAGAAGGGTTCTACGTTTGGTGCGACAACCGCCCAGAAGAGCGACAACCAGACACCTGTGCTCGACAACTTCGGCTCTGACATGACCAAAGCGGCAGAAGAAGGCAGATTGGATGCCATCATCGGTCGTGACAAAGAGATTGAACGTTTGGCTCAAATATTAAGCCGAAGAAAGAAAAACAACCCGGTACTTATCGGAGAACCCGGTGTTGGAAAATCGGCCATTGTCGAAGGTTTGGCACTGAGAATCGTACAAAAGAAGGTTTCCAGAATACTTTTCGACAAGAGAGTCATCTCGCTTGACATGGAGGCTATCGTTGCCGGAACCAAGTATAGAGGCCAGTTTGAGGAGAGAATCAAAGCTATCCTCAACGAGTTGTCCAAAAATCCGAACATCATCCTCTTCATTGATGAGATTCACACCATCATCGGAGCAGGAGGTGCAGCAGGATCGTTGGATGCAGCCAACATGCTGAAACCTGCCCTCGCCCGTGGTGAAATCCAATGTATTGGAGCCACTACGCTTGACGAGTACAGACAAAGCATCGAGAAGGATGGAGCATTGGAACGCCGTTTTCAAAAAATCATCGTTGAGCCTACAACGCCAGAAGAGACGCTTCAGATTTTAAAGAATATAAAAGACAGATACGAAGACCATCATTGCGTCACATATACAGACGACGCATTGGAGGCTTGCGTAACCTATACTGACCGCTACATAAGCGACCGTCACTTCCCCGACAAGGCAATCGATGCACTTGACGAGGCAGGCTCAAGAACTCACATCTCCAACATCGTTGTTCCTGAAGCTATCACAAAGCTTGAGAAGGAAATCGAGGAGACAAACGAGGAGAAGAACAACGCCATCAAGGCACAGAAATTCGAATTGGCAGCGGGCTACCGCGACAAGGAGAAAGAGCTGAAGGATGCCCTTGAAATAGAAAAGATGAGATGGGAAAATGATCTGAAGAATGACAGACAGATTGTTGACGAGGATAAGGTGATGGAGGTGATCTCCATGATGTCTGGCGTTCCGATCCAAAAAATTGCCCAGGCTGAAGGTGTCAAACTCATTCAGTTGAAAGAGACGTTGAAAAAGAAGATCATTGGTCAGGAAAACGCCATCGACAAAGTAGTCAAGGCCATCCAACGTAACAGAATTGGACTGAAAGACCCGAAACGACCAATTGGTTCGTTCATCTTCTTAGGTCCAACCGGTGTAGGAAAAACGCATTTAGCAAAGATATTGGCAAATGAGATGTTCAATTCTACCGATGCTTTGATTCGTGTAGACATGAGCGAATACATGGAGAAATTCTCTGTTTCCCGACTCATTGGAGCACCTCCGGGATACGTTGGTTATGAAGAGGGCGGACAGTTGACAGAGAAGGTTCGTAGGAAACCATACTCAATCATCCTTTTGGATGAGATCGAGAAGGCTCACCCCGATGTATTCAACTTGCTGCTTCAGGTTTTGGACGAAGGTAGACTGACAGACAGTTTGGGTAGAAAGATTGACTTTAAGAACACCATCATCATCATGACATCCAACGTAGGATCTCGTCAGTTGAAGGAGTTCGGAGGAGGCATCGGATTCTCTCCTGTTGCCAAGGCTAGCGATCAAGAGTTTGCTCATGGCATTATTCAAAAGGCTTTGAACAAGACTTTCTCTCCAGAGTTTTTGAACCGTATCGATGATATCATCGTGTTCGACCAATTGTCAAGAGAGTCCATTCAAAAGATCATCGACTTGGAATTGAAAGACGTCTACGATAGAGTCAATACTTTGGGTTACAAACTTACGTTGACCGACGAGGCAAAGAATCACGTAGCAGACAAGGGTTACGATGTTCAATACGGAGCTAGACCATTGAAACGTGCCATTCAGAAAGACGTAGAAGATGAGGTTTGTGAAATCCTACTCAGCGGAGAAATCAAACAAGGACAAGTAATCACTGTTGATTACGATAAAAATGATGATAAAATCATTTGTTCGTTCAAAGACGCTGAGAGCGAATAACGGTTGATCCGAATAAATACGAAAAAGGGGATGATTGAATCAATCATCCTCTTTTTTTTGTATATCCCCAAATAATCTAACGACAAAATTGAAAAGAGCTTCTGAAATGCACAAAACAAAAGAGGGCAACCATAATGGATACCCTCTTCATTTTATATCAAAATAACAATTTACTTAGTCGGTACAATTCTGAAATTATCCACACACATAAATACCAAAGAAGAATCAGCAGGTCCGAACTGAACAAAACTGAAGTTGGTTGCCTTCTTCAAATCCAACGGATATTTAGATGTAGATGTGTCATTATCAATACTATGATAAAACTCTGTCAAAGGAATTGAAATGGTTGTCCAAGAATCTGCATAAAAAGAATTTGTTTCTGCATAAGGTTTCCAGAAGCAAATTGCAGATTGCTCACGTCCATGCTTGTTAGCTGCATTGTATGGGCCAAAGAAGATCTCAGTTCTTGGACCTGAATAAGCTACATTCTTTGGAATATAAACCTCAAATTTAAATACCAAATCCTTCAAATCGTAATGTTGAAAATTATCAGCAACAGATTTTTCTCCACGACCGCCCTCTTCAGGATTTGCCACATACTGCAAATACATGGTATGAGTCATAACCCAATCATTGACGTATCTGCCGTATAGGAACCCATAGCTACCAGAACATCCATCAGGAAGTTCGGCAGGCAATAGAGTGATGCTATCTTTACTGAAATCATCTACAATTCCCTTGATTTTATCGCCATTTTCATCGAAAGGATCAAAGCCACCCCATGTAGCCATTCTCTTATCGAAGTCTATTATCATGTTTCTATCATCACGAAAAAAGAAATCAGAAGAAGATTCACCTGCTTTTGTTCTTACTTTAAGTTTTCCAGTTGTAGCACCCTCAGGAACGGTAACAATCAAGACCGAATCATTCGATCCTTTATTGGCTTTAACTACAAGGTCTCCAGGAAATACAATCTCACCATCTGTCAAATTAGAACCATAAACAATTGCTTCGCCTCCATCTGGAACAAATTCACATTTCATACTTGTCAACTTTGGTTGTGGAGATTGGCAAGCCGACATCAACAAACCTACGGTTAATATCGACATATAAGTAAATATCCTCTTTTTCATCGTGTTTTTATTTTAGTTCGTATTTCTGTTCGTTTTACTTAGATTCATAACAAAAATAATCTAATAAATAAATAAAACAAAGAATAGGTATCTTTATTTTATTATTGCAAATCAAAATAGGGGAATTCTATGAATTCATTTATCACAATCACTTACAGCAGTCCAAAATGCATCTTGGAATTCCTCATTAAGAAGATCTTCCTTATTACCACTTAAGACATCCTTTTTGCACTTAGCAACACTAAGGATGCCATCCTCCTGATTGCAATCGCAATACTCTTCACCTGCTGATTTACCTTTAGCAGCCGGACTACAAGAAGTCATAAGCAAAGCTCCTAAAGAAAGACAAAATAATATAACCTTTTTCATCTCTTATGTTTTTTATTGATTTCCATTTTCCTCAAATACAGACAAACGTAATTCAGAACCATCAAAGCTGGCATAGGAGAAATTGGTAATCCAATCACCCAAGATTACGACTCTTTTTTTATCTGCCATTGCCAAGTCCAACATAATATGTCGATGTCCAAATATATAATAATCTACATTGTTCGTTTTCGCATCCTCTTTTGCAAACTTCACCAAATATTCTCTATCCTCTCCTAAATAAGATTCTTCTTCGCTTCCTAATTTAGATGAACGGCTATGCCTTGACCACGTCTGTCCCAAAGGAATCGTAAACCAAGGATTAATTCCTTTATACAAGCGTTGGCAAAGTTTATTTCTAAAAAAACGACGAATGAATCGGAACATTTTATTAGGATCTCCCAATCCATCACCATGAGCCAGGAAGAACTTCTTCCCCATCAATTCGATTGTCATCGGTTCTCTCACCACCACGGCGCCTATCTCTTTTGGCAGATAGTCAAACATCCATATATCATGATTTCCGATAAAAATATAAATTTTCACGCCCATATCAGAAAGTTCGCCCAACTTTCCCAAGAAACGGGTAAAGCCTTTAGGTACGACATATTTGTATTCGAACCAATAATCAAACATATCACCCAAAAGGAAAAGGGAAGATGCATCTTTCTTTATCGAATCCAACCAACGCACCAATCTTCGCTCAGAATCGAGAGGATTCTCAATGACATCGAGACCAAGATGGGCATCCGAGGCAAAATATATTTTTTTTCTACCCTCTTCCATTGTTTACAATAATCCCAACTCCAACATGGCCTCTTCGCTCATCATCTCTTTGGTCCATTCTGGTTCAAAGACAACATTCACATGAGACTCTTTCACACCCTCAATGCCATTCAATTTCATTTGGACATCTTCCACAATGAAATCTGCAGCCGGACAGTTTGGTGCAGTAAGGGTCATATCAACTGTTACGATGCCACCTTCTGCAACATCAATTTTATATATCAATCCTAAGTCATAGATATTTACCGGTATCTCAGGGTCGTAAACTGTCTTTAAGACAGATACGATGCGTTCTTCCATGCGCAAGAACTCATTTTCGCCTTTCATTTCGAACTGATTATCTACTTCCTTATTTAACTGTTCATCCATAAATTATACGTATTTCTCTCCCATCTGAACCTTCGTATCATTCACGAATTGCCTGATTCTTGGTTCTTCCTCACGTTTGCAGATAAGAAGTACATTCTCATCTTCTGTTATTATCAAATTATCAACTCCTTGAATCACAGCCAATTTACCTTCCGGTAATGCAATCACATTATTTTTGCACTCGTACAAAAGAGTCTCTCCCTTCACTACAAGGTTATTACTTCTGTCTTTTGGAGACAGTTCATAAACGGCTCTCCAGGTTCCCAAATCGGACCAACCGAAATCTGCAACCTGTACATAAACATTCTGAGCCTTTTCCAATATACCATAATCGATGGACAAGCTTGTACATGATTGATAAATACGGTCGATAAATTCCTGTTCTTTAGGCGTATTGTAAACATCCTTGCCCTCTTCGAACTTAGAAGCCAACTCAGGCATGTATTTCTCGAAAGCTTCAGAAATTGTACGGACATTCCACATGAACAAACCTGAGTTCCAGTAAAACTCACCACTCTCGATAAAGATCTTGGCAAGTTCAATATTCGGTTTCTCTGTAAATGTCTTTACCTTATAGAAATTAGGAACCTCTGCCTTCTCGCTGACCTGGATATAACCATAGGCCGTCTCCGGTCTATTGGCTTTCATGCCCAAAGTAAGAAGGTGATCGTTCTTTGAGACAAAATCCAAACCTTTATTGATGGCATCAATAAACTCGACTTCTTTCAGAATTATATGATCCGATGGAGCAACCAATATGTTTGCATTCTCATCAATAGCCTTAATCTTGTTAACCGCATAAGCCACACAAGGTGCAGTATTTCTCATGGCTGGTTCTAAAAGAATTTTAGATTCAGAAACCTGAGGAAGCTGCCTCATGATCATATCCTTATACATCTCGTTGGATGCAATATATATATTCTCAATAGGAAATATCTTGCAAAAGCGATCGAAAGTCATCTGTAACAAAGATTGGCCTGTACCAAAAAAATCAAGAAATTGTTTTGGTCTTCTTTTAATACTATATGGCCAAAAACGGCTTCCTATACCGCCGGCCAAAATCACACAATAATTATTATTCATAAATCAAGCCTTTATATTCTATTTTCTAGTTTTTTAAAAAAACTAAAAATTCGTCATAACCCTAAAAAATACTATAAAAATATATTGGAAGCGAATCCAAGACATAGGCGTTTTCACTTCTAAAAGTTTTATGGTCACGAAGATAGTTTTTTAAAATAGTATAGACAAAAAAAACGTCAAGTTCAATCAAAAATTTAGAATAAAATATAGGACGGATTTATCTCTTGGTCAGAAATCAAAAACAATCACTTTTTTTTCAAAAAAAAGCCTGTAGCTATTGCAGGTTTAAAAAAAAGCCATACCTTTGCATCGCAATTGAGAAACAAACCAATTGAATCAAAATTGCCCAGATGGCGGAATCGGTAGACGCGCTGGTCTCAAACACCAGTGGATTCACTTCCATCCCGGTTCGACCCCGGGTCTGGGTACAAAATAAGCCTTGTAAATCGTTGATTTGTAAGGCTTTTTCTTTTATTGGGTAGCCAAAATAAACGCCACCTCCACTTTAGGGTCAAGTGAAAAATCCCGTGGGTATGTTAAATTGAGGATCTATCTCAAAAAACAAATGGACGTATTCAAGTTTCTGTAAATCTCAGACAGAAATGAAATGAGTATAGTAAGGTCACCCTGCTGACGGAACGTCCGCCATCTGTATAATTCGTATAGTCTGCAATTTCTTTTGATTTTTTTTAATTCGTAGCGAAATTTATTAGTAAAAAAAACATCTACAGACTTTTTCTCTTGATCGAAAATCACTTCATATTTCCATTTATTATGGAAAACTAATAAATTACACCTAAAATCAAGGAGGATAAGAGCAAAAAAATCAATAACTTTACACAGAAATTTGCGAAGATGAATTCGGACATATAAATTCCATTGATTTATCTTCCTTAAACATATTAAACTAATGGCACAGAGTTTATTAAGTAAAATATATACAAAATTTTATTCTTTATGTCTATACCCTTTCCAATTTAAACATTTTGGAAAGAAAAGTAAGATAATTGCGCCATTAAGAATTGACGGAAAGAAAAACATATATATAGGAGACCATGTTTACATACAAGAGAAGACATGGTTAGCTTGCGAGAGCCTAACCGGAGAAAAAAATCCTCTTTTGAAAATTGGGAACCATACAACAATTGGCAATTTCAACCACATATATGCCACAAAAAGTATCAGCATTGAAGATTATGTTTTAACCGCAGATAAGGTTTACATTTCTGACAATCTTCATAGTTATGATGATATAAACGAGCCAATCATCAAACAACCTATTAAACAGATCTCTTCCGTTGTGATAGGCGAAGGTTCTTGGATTGGAGAAAACGCCTGTATTTTAGGCGTAATGATTGGCAAACATTGCGTGATTGGTGCAAATTCTGTTGTCACTCACGACATTCCAGAATACTCAGTTGCTGTCGGAGCGCCAGCCAAAGTCATAAAAAGATACAATTTCCAATCTCAAAAATGGGAAGTTATATAAATAAAAAAGTATAAAAAATCCATATATGAAGATATTAATTACAGGTGCAAATGGTTATATAGGAAGTCACGTCGTTTCGGCATTACTAAACAGAGGTGTAGAAGTTTTAGCATGCGACATTGTTTCCAACAACTTAGATCCAAGAGCCAAATTCATAAAATACAACATCTTCGAATGTAAAGAAGACGAAAATACTTTCAAAGAATTAGGATCTCCTGATTTATGTCTGCACTTGGCTTGGAGAGACGGATTCATCCATAATTCCCAAAAACAGATTTTGGATTTATCATCCCACTATAAGTTCTTAACCAATATCATAACAAACGGGTTAAAACATATAGCGGTCATGGGCACAATGCACGAAGTAGGTTATCACGAAGGAGCAATAGACGAAAACACACCTTGTAATCCGCTTTCTTTATATGGCATCGCAAAAAACACATTGAGACAAAGCATGACCATCTATGCCAAAAACAATGATTGCAAACTACAATGGATCAGAGGTTTTTACATTTATGGAGATGACAAAAAAAACCATTCCATCTTTACAAAATTAATAGAAGCCTCTCAAAAAGGCGAAAAAACATTTCCTTTCACTTCGGGAAAAAACAAATATGACTTCATGCCTGTGGCTGATTTAGCGGAACAAATAGCATCAGTCATTATGCAAGACGAGATCTTGGGAATCATCAATTGTTGCACAGGAAATCCAAAGAGTTTAGCAGAGGTTGTTGAAGACTTTATCAAATCTCATAACCTAAACATAAAGCTCAACTACGGAGCATATCCTGACAGGCCATACGATTCTCCTTGCATCTACGGAGACAACAAAAAAATAACGGCAATTTTAAAGTTGTCAAACAAACAGGACTAAAACATGCAGAAAGTATTAATCATATCCAGTCCTTTTTTCGATTATCAGATTAGCGTAGGAAATGCATTTAAGAAACTAGGATTTGAAGCCAAAATCGAGACTTACGATGAACCAATTCATCCATTCAAAGGATTATTACGTTGGCGTCATAAGTTTTCATACAACAAAGAAAAACTAAGAGAGAAGAACAGGATAAAATATGACGCTTATATCAAGGAAGTCTACGACGGGTATCAGCCTGACATTGTTTTCAGCTATAATGGAATAATTCTTTTGGACGAACGTCTGGACTACTTCAGACAGAAATCCAAAGTTATTTTGTGGATGTATGACAGCGTTTTACGTCCAGACAGAATACGTTGTAAAAACCACATAGACCATGCCGATGCCGTTTTCTGCTTTGAAAACAAAGACGTGGAATATTTCAACTCCATAGGGAAAACGGCGTATTTTTTACCATTGGCTTGCGACTCTTCCGTATACTACCCTGTCAATTGTAATGAAAAAGATATTGACATTTTATTCGTTGCAACAGTCTACACGAGTGCCAAAAGAATTCAATATCTAAAAACGGTTGTATCTCATTTCCCAAATGCAAAAATTTTAATTTATGGTTTATGTTGCCCTTATTTCAAGACTCCTATAAAATGGATGTTCAGAAAACAACGAAACATATACAAGAATGTAAACATACCACCAGAAAAGGTAAACGAACTATTCAGCAGAACCAAAGTTGCTCTCAACATTCATCACGCTCAGACTTTTAATGGAGCCAATCAAAGATTATTTGAAGCATCCGGAGCAGGTGTTTATCAAGTTTGTGATGTTAACCCTTATATTGAATCTTTGTTCAGAAACAAAGAAGTTGGATTATACCACAATGAACAAGAGATGGTTGCTTTGATAGATGACGCTTTGAAAAACGACAAATCTAAAGAAGCACATGCTGCTTACGAAATAATCATATCAAAACATACTTTTGAGAAACGTATCCAACAAATGCTAGATACCATAAATTATAAGTATTAATTACAATCTCAATATTGTTAAAGAACAGATTTCCCAACATCACTGAGATATAAGAAGGACTCATGTCAACTGACGTGAGTCCTTTTTCTATGCAACTAGCAACTAGAAAATCGGATCAGCGGATAGGTGGGGTTGGTATAGCGACAAGAATATTCCCCAAAATTCATGAATAGCATTATCTTTGCGGAATGAAAACAGATCAACTATTAAGAGAGATATTGCCAAGCGTAATA
>Ga0116187_1000703_pt1 | contig 38929 bp, 39 predicted proteins | sample AD_JPNNA6_MetaG_FD_89755 | JGI IMG/M metagenome (GOLD analysis project Ga0116187, IMG submission 89755) | Active sludge microbial communities of municipal wastewater-treating anaerobic digesters from Japan - AD_JPNNA6_MetaG | ecosystem: Engineered > Bioreactor > Anaerobic > Digestate | place... | reverse complement strand
CTGGTGACAGGCAACGGTCTGCGTCTGCACCGCGACTGACGCGTCTCGGCTCGCCGCTGGCGTCCGGGGTCGGACGCTCTCGCCGCTGCGGCTAGAAGGCCACGCCGCTGCGCTGCGGGTCCTCGACGAGCGCCTCGTACAGCACTTCGAACGGCCCGCTGGCAAGGATCGACTGCAGCGACGCGTAGACGCGCTGGACGGGCTCGGCCCGATAGAACTCGTCGTGGGCCTCGATGGAGTCCCACACGGTCTCGAAGATGAAGTGGACGTCGCCGAGAGCGGCCTCGCGGTCTTGGTCGCGCAAGGCGCTGGCCAGCGGCGACATGCCGAACGAGCGCAGGACGCGGTGCCCGCAGTGACCCGCAGCCGACGACACGAGCACAGCGAGATCCTGCAAGGCGTGTTCGGCACGATGTTCCGTGCCCTTGCGAACGCTGAACATCGTCTGGCCGATGATCATCTCGCGTACTCCCCTTCGAGCGCTGCCGCCCTCTGACTCTTCCCTACTGTAACGCGAAAGGAACGGCCGTGCCTCTCCTTCCAGGTCAATGTGTACCCAGCTTTGGCGAAGGGATGTCCACCGGCGGGCCGCGGCCGGTACCGCGGGAGAACGCAGCGCCGAGCGTGAGTCTGACGAAGCCGGCGGCCGCGGCTCAGCGAGCGACGTCGCGCAAGCCTGCGCTGAGCGCCGCTGGTCTGAACGCCTCGTCGCCCTCGGCCATCCAGACGACCTTGCCGGCACGGTCGACGATGACGGCGCGCGGCTCAAGGCTGCCGCCCGGCCCTACGGCACCGTATCCCTTGGCTACCGCGCCCGCGTCCGGCAGCAACGGCACCGCCGCCTCCGGCGCTTCTTCCATCCACCGTGCCAGCTCGTCACGACCGCCGTCGCTGAGCACGAGGACCTGGCCGCGCAGACCCCAGAGCGCGTCGGCCGCCTTGCTCAGGGCATCGATGCGCCGGGGTGCGTCGGGGGTCGACGCGGGCATGAACACCAGCACCGGGAACCAGTCGCCGCGGTACTGCCTGAGGCTGATCTCGCTGCCGTCGAGGGCGGTGAGGACGAAGGCCGGCGCTTCACGGCCGACACCGAACGCGTAGCCCACCTGGAGGACCTCCTGGACGTGGCCGGACGGGGTCCGACTGCCTGATGACGGCAGTCTATCAAACGCCGGGGAGGGGGCGGCCGCCGCCGGCGGCCGCCCCCTCCCCGTCCCAGCGTCGATCCGCTCGAACTCGAGTCGGCTCAGAACTCCCGGAAGTAGCCCCCCGCGGTGCCGCAGCGCGGGCACTCGCGCGGGGCGTCGCCGATGACCGTATGACCGCACACCGGACACACCCACACAGCCGTCGCCTCGAGGTCTCTCTTGCCCTCGACCCCCTTCAGGGTGCGGTCGTATATCTCCTGATGGTCCTTCTCGGCCCTGAGGGCGTAGCGGATACTGGTCCGCGCCGACTCGTTGCCCTGCATCGCAGCCACGGCATCGTAGGCGGGGTACATCTCGTCGATCTCAAAAGTCTCCCCGCCCCACGCCGACTTGAGGTTCTCGGCCGTGGAGCCGATCATGCCGAGCACGCTCAGATGGTTGCGGGCATGCGTGCTCTCGGCGAAGGCGACCGCGCGGAAGAGGCGGGCGACGTTCGGGTACCCCTCGTTGTCGGCGACGTCGGCGAACGCCAAGTACTTCTGCGAGGCCTGGCTCTCGCCGGCCAGCGCCGCCTTGAGGTTCTCCGCCGTCATCGCCCCTCTGTCGTCGGGCTCCGGCGGGCTGCAAAGGAACGGGTGCTCCATGGCGCGGACGCCTCCTTTCGCGGGCGCCGACGACGCGGGTGCGTCGCGGCCGGCCCGCGTGTCTCCATGACGCATGCTCCAGACGCGCGGACTGCACCTATCGTACCAACCCTCGCCACGGGGCCCGGGTCCCCAGACGCGGCCGCCGTGCACGGATCAGGCGGCGGCCGCGTCAGGCAGCGGCCGCGTCCCTGCTCAGCGCCGGGACCAGGCGATGCAGTACCGCGTGGATCTGCTGCTTGCTCGAATAGTCGAGGAGCGCGTAGTAGACGCCGGGGTAGGCCTCGCTGCGCGTGAACTGACCGAGGTCCACGGTATGCCCGGCGGCGATCAGCTCCAGCGCCTGGTCGCGGTCGACGGCGAGCAGGGCCGCCGTCGCCGGCACCGCGGCGTCGCCGCAGAGTTCGGCGATGTCGGCCGGGTAGCTCCAGTGCGAGAGGACGACCGGTGTGCCGCCGACCTCGCTGCGTACGAGGCGCACGCCGGGCTCGACCTCGCCGCCGAACTCGAAGTGGCGACGCTCCTCGCCGCGGGCGATACGGACCGCGAGCGCCACGCGGTCGAGCTTCTCGTGGAACCTGGTCGGGACTTGACGTGCCATGACGGTTCCTCCTCACGTCCCGCGCTTGCGGAGCCACAGGCCGTGACTCGCGTTCGGCAGCGTCCTTCCCGCCCGGCCTGCGCGGTAAACCGCACAGAGGTAGTGGAAAGCTTCGAGGACGCCGGCGGGTCGGGGAGGGTCGCCCTACGCGGCGGCGGCGCCGGCTCAGCCGGCGCCGCCGCCTCCGCCGCCTCCGCCACCTCCGCCGCCTCCGGAGAAGCCGCCTCCGCCGCCCGACGACGAGCTCGGTGAACTCGCCGCCACGGCCGACGAGAAGGCGCTGCTCAGCTCGCTCAGCGGGCTCCCACCGGCATGCGTCGATACGGCCATGAACGTCATCGTCGTGAAGGCCGGGTCCTGGACGACCTCCGGGATCCTCACCTGCATGTTGCGCATGACCTTGTCGGCGATGCCGAAGACGACGGCGAGGACGAGGAAGTGCTGCCAAAGGGCGACGGCGTCCGGCGGCTTCTCGTCGAGACGACCGAAGTCCTCAAGGTACTTCTTGAGCGCCTTGTACTTGGCGTGCAGTTCGGCGGCCGCAGGCGTGCGGCGGCGCATGAGGGGCGACATCGCCAGCATGGCGACGCCGGCGGCGAGACCCACCAGCGGGATGCGCGTGTCGCCCCAGCGCGAGAGGAGGAACCCGCCCACGGCGGACAGCAGGCCGACGCCGATCGCCGCGCCCATGGCCGCCGCCCCCTGACGCTCCTGGAACCCCAGGGCGCTCGCCGCGTTCGAGACGTCCGTGCGCCAGCTCTCCCAGCCGGCGCGGAAACGCTTCGGGTCATCCTCGGCGGCCTGGCGGAGCTCGTCGATCGTGAAGGAATCGGCCCCGACAGCATGGCTGAACAGGAAGTCGACGAGCTTCAGTTCCAGCTCGCGCAGCCCGTCGAGCTTCTCGCGCCGGAGCGTCAGTCTGTACGTGCGCTTCGTCTTGCTGCCGAAGAGCCCGTCCTTCACCTCGTCGACGGGGACGATCTCGATAACGCCCCGGTCGGCGAGGTCCAGCAAAGTGGCCACCGCGTCGGCGTCCTTGACCGTCCCCCAGCGCATCAGCGCGCCGACGAGAGCTGGAGCAAGGTCAGGGTCCGGGAGCTCGCGGAAGTACGGGCCTTCGAAGTGCGTCCGATGCTCGCGGCCGTACTTGAAGAAGAGGAAGACGACGAGGCCGAGGGCGACGAGCGGCAGGACAGCGCCGAGCACGATCGCCGCGCCGCGGCGGCGGCGCGCGGCCGCGCGCTCGGCGTTGGCCTCGTCCGCGAGCTGCTTCTCCTCGGCGAGGACCGCGGAGACGCGCGGCCCTTCGCGCCGCGGCGCCTTCGGCACCGCCTCCGGCGGGAAGAGCATGCGGACCTCGACGAAGGTCGCCGCAGGAAGGTCGTCGACGGCGAGTACGACGACGCCGTCCGGGCGGATGCTGACGTCTCCCCACAGAGGACCGTGGGCCCAGGCGCGGACCTCGTCACCGCTCACGCCGCCCGGCGGCGTCACCGTCGCCCGCACATGGTCGGCCGGGACCTCCCAACGGTCGCCGACCAGCTTCCAATACAGCTCGGCGGTGTCGTCCCACCGTTTCGCGGCGCCGCGGACGCGGTACTCGATGCCGAACCGCGCCGACGTGTCGGACAGACTGAAGCACAGCTCGACCCGCACCCTGTCGCCTTCGTCGGCGACGAAGTACGTGCCCGGCTTTCGGGCGGAGCCAGAGGCCGCCGGCTCGTACGGACCTTCCGGGCCGCTGGCGCCGACGACCTCGATGCCCTCGCTGTCCTCCTTGTCGAGCTCCCAGTAGACGAAGCTGAAGTCGCCGCTGAACGCGAACGTGCGCCACTCCTGGACGAGCAGCGTCCCGTCCGGCCTGATGCTCGAACGGATGTCGACGTCGGTGACCGAGTAGCTCTTGGCGAGGGCGGCCGCCGGGGCGAGGAGCGCCGCCGCCACGGCGAGCATAGCCGCGAGAACCAACACGGCGGCGAGGGCCGGGCGCGGGTGCGCAGCGACTGCGTGTGCGCCCCCGTGCCGCGCCTCGCCGCCCGCGCCCTTGATCCGCTCACGGCACGTTCGCTCGCCCCTGCCCATCGCTCCTCCCTCGCTTCGATCGTAACGGCACGGACTCTACCATCGCCCCGCCACACCGGTCCTCGCGCGCCGACGTCGCCGACTTCACCCTCAAGGACCTCGAGCGCCGCGAGTGGGTCGGCCGCGACGTCGCCCTCGCGTACTGACGACGTCGCGGCCTGTGTCAGCCCGGGCGCTCCAGTCCGAGACGGCGCAGCTCCTCGTCGGCGAGACGGCGCACCGCCTCGTCGGCAAGACCGCGCACTTCGTCCTCTTCTGAGGCGCCGGGCGAAGGAAAGCCGAGCTCGCGCAGTCTGCTGAAGGGCAGGGTGCCTAGGGCGCGACGGGCGAGCGCGAGGTCGAGGCCCGGGTCCCCGGCGGCCAGCGCCGCGGCCACGGCGCGCACCTCGCGCCGCCAGCCACGGCGCAACGGCACGTACACGGGCAGGACCAGCATCAACGGTACGGCGGCGAAGGCGATGCCGACGAGCGCGCCCATACGCTCCAGGCCGGCGCGACTCTCGCGCCCGCTCTGCACGACGCTCTCGCCGGCCTCGGTCACACGCCCCGCGGCTGCGTCGATCTCCCCGCCGACCAGCGGCAGACCACCCAGCACGTCGAGCCCCGCGCCGATGTCGGTCAGGGCCCGGCCGATGCGCGTCACCTGATCGCTGAGATCGGCCTGGCGTTGGATGTCGGCGCCGATCAGCGCGCCGAGCACCGTCCAGACGACGACGTAGACGACCAGGAGGACATCCAGTCCCCGTACCGTTCGCGCGCTGAGCGACCCGCCCATCAGACCTCCTTCGTCGCAGCCATACTCTAGTCCATCGCCCAGGCCCGACGAGCCTCGTGGTCCGACGTGACCGGGGCCACCGCAGCGGCGGGTCGTCGCCTGGGCGCGGGAGACGTGGCGGCGCTGCGGAGCGCAGTGCCGCCACGTCTCCCGCGGAGGAAGTGGCGCCCTGCCCAGCGTCGGGTACGATGTCTCCCACCGACCGCGGAGCCGACCATGCGTATCGCGTTCCTTGGTGACAGCTTGACCGAGGGCGCCCCGGGCGCCTCGTATTTCCGCATCCTGCGGAAGCGGCTCGCCGGCGACGAGCTGGTCAACTTGGGCCGCGCCGGCGACGGGGTCGCCGACCTCTACGCCCGCGTCCAGCATGCGGGACTGGAGCCCGTCGACCTGGCGTTCCTCTGGATCGGCACCAACGATGCGGCGGTGGGCGAGTGGACCCCATGGGCCTTCGAGACGTTCGAGCCCGTCACGTGGGCCACGACCCTGGACCACCTCTCGGACGTGTACCGCCGGCTCCTGACATGGACGGCGGAGCGGGCGGACGCCGTCGTCTGCGTGCCGCCGGTGGCCGCCGACGGCCTCGAGGGGGAGTGGGAGCGCCGCGTCGCCGACGTCGCCGAGACGGTCGCCGCCGCGGTGGCCGCCGAGCCCCGCGCGGAGCTGCTCGACCTCGCGCCCTGGTTCGCCGACACCCGAGCTCAAGCCGGGGTGATCAGCTTCACGATCGACGGCGTCCACCTCTCGCAGGCCGGCGCCGAGGTGGTGGCCGCCGCCTTGGCAGCGGCCGTCGAGGCGCATCGTTCCGCCACGACGTGACGTCGGTCCTCGGCGGTAGCGACACACGCCCCCTCCGCCACGACGTGGTCGCCCCCCGGCACGCCGCAGTCGGCGGCTCGCCGGCCGCGAGGCGGCCGCGACCCGATCGGGCGCTGCCGGGCTACGCCGCCGACTTCAGCCGCGTGCCGCGGTGGCGTCCCGCCGCCGTCTCGTCGGAGGCAGCGTTGTCGACGAGCGGGGGTAGAGCGCCCTCCGTCACCGACGGCGCTTCGTCACTCCCCGGCGGCGTCTCGTCACTCACCGGCGGCGCGGCCTCCGTCGCGGACCGCCGGTCGACCCGCGTCACCTGGCCGCCCTCACTCGACCAGCGCTCCGGCCGGCCCTCGGGCCGCACTCTGAGGTAGCCGCCCATGAGGGCGTCGGGTTCGCAGACCGGACAGACCACGACCACGTCGCCGTCGATGGCGAAGCGGCCCAGCGGTTCACCGGGCAACAGCCGGCGTCCGCACAGGGCGCACGACGGCGGTCCGTATCGTTCCGCGAGCCCTTGCCCGAGGGGTTCGGCCGATCCTCTCCCGTCCTTGGCCCCGAGAGACTCGGCCCAGCGGGCGAGCAAACGCTGGAGACTGCCGCCGACGTCCATGTCACCCTCCTGGGATCCCATCGTGGGCAACCCCGCCGCACAGGCCACACTCCCTCGGCGTCGACCCGTGCCATGCCAGTCGCATCAGAAGGTTCATTACCCCGATGCAAGCGAAACATGACGCGCCCACGGGAGCAAACGTGACGCGCCCATGGGAGCAAACGTGACGCGTCCACGGGGGCGGTCGGATCAGGGCGCCCGGACCAGATCGCGCACGTCCACGTCGGCTCCCAGCTCAAGATCGAGCTCGCCGCGGGCGACCATGAGGACGACCTCGGCCACACGCTCGGGCGGGAGGCTGCGGAAGTCATTCATCCTGGTGGCGGTGACCAGCGGGTGGACGAGGACGATCCGCTTGTCGGGCTGCTCGCGGGCAAGGGCCTTGGCCCAGCCCCTCACGCCCCACTGGCTCGCCCCGTACGCAGACAACGTGGCCGTCCCGTGCAGCGACGCCGTACTGCCGATGACGATGACGGCGTCGCGCACGTGCGGCAGCAGCAGGTGCGTGAGCTTGATCGTACCCAGAAGGTTCACCCGGACCTGCAGGTCGATCTCGGCGGAGGTCTGCTCGAGAAAGCGTCGCCAGACGACGCCCGCATTGTCGCCGAGGATGTCCAGACCGCCGAGGATCGAGACGACCTCACCGGCGCACGTGCGGATGCTCCGCTCGTCGCCGAGATCGAGACGGTGCAGGGTGACTGCGGGGGCGCCGAGGTCTCGGCACTGCTCGGCGACCGCCTTCGCCTCGGTCTCGAGATAGGTGAGGGCGAGCCGAGCGCGTTCGGCCGCGAAGCCGAAGGCGATCGCGCGGCCGATGCCGAGGCTCGCCCCGGTCACGAGCACACGAGCGCCCGACATACCGGTCGTCGGCGCGCGCCTGGCGGGCGCTGTTCCCGCCTCGGTCGTCGGCACGAGTACGGCGGGCGCCGTTCTCATGTCTTCCGTCGTCGCGCTCCTTCGCGTCTCGCGGCGCCGTCACCGCACCCCGTCACACAGGAATCGCGCTCGCAGCGGCGCGGCGCCACGCCGCACGGTGGCCGCGATCACAGGACGAGACACCCGCATCCTTCCCCTGGCCGCAGCGATGGTAGCATCTCCTCCGTGAAGCTCGCCGTCTTCGGAGCAAGCGGTCGTACCGGCCGCCTGGTGGTCGCCGGCGCCCTCGAGCGGGGCCATGAGGTCACGGCCTTCGGGCGGGCGGTCGAGAGGTTGGGCGACCTCGCCCCGCGCTGCGCCCGGGTCGTGCGCGGCGACGTGGTCGACCGGGTCATGGTCGCCGAAGCCGTGTCCGGTCAGGACGCCGTCATCTACGCCGTGGGGCCGGCGCCGGGTCAGTCGGCGGCCACGACGGCGGACGGCGCCTTGCGCGTCGTCCGCGTGATGCAGAAGTACGGGGTCAGGCGGCTGATCATCCTGTCGGCGGCGAGGACGGCACCCGACGACGACTCCGCACCGTCGCTCTTCTCGCGGATCTTCCGCGCGCGCACCAAGGGCGCCCCCACCGACCCCGGTGACCTGCGGCGGATGGAGGTCACGGTCCGTCAGAGCGGGCTCGACTGGACGCTCGTGCGGCCGTCCCGGCTCACCGACGGGCCGGCCACCGCCACCTACCGGGCGGGGCCTGGCCACGCGCTTCCCGACGACCGTCCCATCCCACGGGCCGACGTGGCCGCCTTCGTGCTCGACCAGCTCGACACCGACCTCAATGTGCAGCACGCGGTCGCCCTCTCGGGCTGACTGCAGCACAGACCCTGGAGAGTGGGCTCGCCGGAGGCGGACTCCCGCCGCCGTCGCGCCCGCGCGGCGCCTCAGCGCCCGAGCTCGAAGCGCAGGGCGCCCTCGAGGTCGGGGAAGAGCCAGGTGAAGCCGGCGGCCGTCAGGCGGGCCGGCGTCACACGCTGGCTCGTGAGCAGGAGGTCCCGACCCATCTCGCCGAGACCGCGCTCGACCACGGCGCGCGGCGCGGCGAGCAGCGCCGGGCGGCGGAGCACCCTCGCGAGGGTGGCGGTGAACTCCCGGTTCGTCACCGCTCGCGGGGCGGTGACGTTCACCGGACCCTCGAGCGACGTGTCGTACAGCGCCGTCAGGATGGCGCCGAGGACATCGTCGACGGCCACCCAGCTCATCCACTGGTCGCCGTCGCCGAAGCGGGCGCCGACGGCCAGCTTGAAGGCCGGCAGCATGGCGGCAAGCAGGCCGCCGGCACCCCCCAGGACCAGCCCGAAGCGCGTCACCACGACACGGACGCCCGCCTCACGCGCCGGCTCCAAGGCGTCCTCCCAGACCTTGCAGACCTCGGCGAGGAAACCGTCGCCCGGCGGGCTGTCCTCGCTGAGCGCCTCGCCGCCGCGGCTCCCGTACCATCCGACCGCCGACGCCGACACGATCACGCGCGGTGGTCGCTCGAGGCCGGCCACAGTGCGCGCGATGAGGTCGGTGCCCTGACGACGACTGGCGATGATCTCGCGCCGGCGGGCCGGTGTCCACAGCCCCGCGATGGACGCGCCGGCGAGGTGCACGACCGCGTCGACACCCTCGAGCGCGGCGGCGTCGATCGCCGGCGTGGCCGGGTCCCAATGGACCCAGCCCGGGCCGGCGTCGCGCCGCCGCGTCACGCGTACCACGTCGTGCCCGCCGGCGCTCAGGAACGCCGTCAGCGCCCTGCCGATGAAGCCGCTGCCGCCGGTGATCGCGACGCGCAAGCGCGGGTTCTCCCGATACAGGGCGTGGCGCGACAGGTCGTCCCGCGTCCGCCGGTGACGGAAGGCGAACAGACGCCCGACCCGCCGTCGCGCGACGCTCTCGGCCCAGCGCGTCGCCGACTCCGGACCGGGCAACGCGAAGTCGACCTGGTCGTCCAGCACGCTCGCGTCGTCGCCTTGGGGCATGAAGCGGTGGCGGTGCTCCCAGCGCGCGAAGGGGCCCTGCGCCTGGACGTCGATGGACCTCCCGGAGCGTTCGGTCACACGCCGCCGCCAGGGCGGCGTCAAACGTTCGCCGGCCGCGGCACGCGCGTGCCAGGCGTACAGCTCGTCCACCGGTACCGGCATGACGCTGCGCTTCTCGAAGACGGCCACGGCTTCACCCCCATATCACTTGGACCAGTTCTACCCCGAGACGGTAGGGTCACGCGCACTCCGTCCTGAGAACGGGATGGTCACTCGCACTCCGCCGTGAGGCATCCTTGCGACGCCCGAGGGGTATCTTGTCATCAGGCCCTCCGCGCCCTGCTCCGCCGTGACGAGAGGTGGTGAGGACGGTGTACACACTCGCCTGCAAGGATCTTGACATCGTCGAGTGCGAGTTCGTGGCGTCAGGGGACAGCCTGCGCAAGGTCAAAGATGCAATGTTCGCGCACGCCCGCGACGAGCATCCCGAGCTCATCGCGGGCATCACCGACGAACGGCATCGAGAGCTCGAGCGCATGATGGAGGAGCGCGCGGCGTTCCGGTCGGCCGCGTAGGCCGGCCGCGGGGCGCGCGAGGGGCCCGTCGGCCGATAGACTCGGGGCATGAGTCCCCCGGGTCTCGGATCGAAGCGCCGGTTCGGCGAGCGGCTCGACGTTTTGGGCCTGCCCGACTTCCGGCGCGTCTTTCTTGCTCAGTCGGTGTCCGTGTTCGGCGACGGCATCACGCCCGTCGCCCTGACGTTCGCCGTGCTCGGCCTCACCGGATCGGGCACCGATCTCGGCCTCGTCCTCGCCGCCCAGAGCCTGCCGCTCGCCGCCCTCGCCCTGGTCGGCGGCGTGTGGGCCGACCGTCTGCCCCGGCAGAAGGTCATGGTCGCGAGCGACCTGACGCGCGCTACCGTCCAGGCGGTCACGGCCGTGCTGCTCCTGAGCGGCGCCGCGCAGGTGTGGCAACTGGCGCTGCTCGCCGCCGTGCACGGCGGCGCCGAGGCCTTCTTCCGCCCCTCCGCCGGCGCACTGCTGCCGCAGATCGTGCCCGGGGCCAGTCTGCAGAGGGCGAACGCACTCATGGGCATGAGTGACAACTTCGGCTGGATGGTCGGTCCGGCCGTGGCCGGAACACTGGTGGCCGTCGTCGGCGCCGGCGGCGCGATCGCCGTGGACGCGGCCACTTTCTTGGTCAGTGCCGCCTTTCTGGCCGGGGTTCGCCCGCCGACGCTCGCCAGGAGCCGCGCCACGCAGAGCTTCGTCGCCGAGCTGCGCAACGGCTGGCGCGAGGTCCGCTCCCGCACCTGGCTGTGGGCGATGTTGCTGCGAGCCTGCCTTGTCCTCTGCATCGTCATCGCTCCGTTCCAGGTCCTGGGCCCTCTCGGACTGACGCAGCAGGGGTACACCGCGGCCGCCTGGGGATGGGTCACGGCCGTCTTCAGCCTCGGGATGATCATCGGGGCGGCGATCGCCTTCCGCTACCGGCCGGAACGGCCGATGATCACCGTCACCCTGACGGGGGCGACGGCGCTCGCCTCGCCACTCGTCCTGGCGCTGGGCGGGGGTCCGTGGTCGCTGGGCGCCGTCCAGGCCGTACGCGGCATCGCCATCGGCGTGCTGACCGCGGTGTGGAACACCGCCCTGCAGACCGAGATCGAGGACGAGGCCCTGGGCCGCGTCGTCGCCTGGGACTGGATGTCCTCGCTGGCGCTGTGGCCGGCGGGGCTGGCGCTGGCCGGCCCCCTCGCCGAGTCACTCGGCGTGACGACCACGTCGTGGCTGTCGTTCGGGCTCGGGACGCTGGCGGCGTTCTGGGTCCTGGGCGTGCGTGACGTCTGGCGCATGCGCACGCGGCCCCGGGTGACGCCTGCGGGCTGAGCGGACTCGGCCATTCCAGTCCAGCCCCGACGCGATGAGCGCGGTGAAGGCCGAGCTGTGCGCGTATGCCTTCATGCGGCCGTCGCTGGACGCTCACACGGATGTAACACCGCCCGGGCACACTCCATGTGCCATGCGCAAGCAGACGACACACAGGCGGGTGCGACTCCTGAAGTCGTACTTCGACGGCGGCGGCCTCGATGAGCTCGCCGAGGCGCTGCGAGGTGAGACGCCGACCCGGCGACCCGCTCAGTGGGCCGACCGCATCGGCGGACCGGCCGTCACGGACGCGCGGTCTGCCGGACTGCTTCGCCGGCGCGCGCCTCGCCGAACACACTCGTCAAGAACCGGCCGAGCCGACGCGGCAGATACCAGGAGACACCGCCGAACACGGTCATCGCCGTCGGCACGATGACCATCCGCACGATCGTCGCGTCGATCGCGATCGCTACCGCGAGCCCAAAACCGAGCTGCTGAAAGATCGACAAGTCGCCGATCGCCATGCCGGCGAACACAGCGACCATGATGGCCGCCGCCCCGGTGATGATGCCACCGGTAGACCCCACACCGCAGACCACGGCCTCGGCCGTGTCTCCGGTCTGATCGTAGCGCTCCCGGATCCGACTGAGCAGAAACACGTAGTAGTCCGTCGAGAGACCGAAGAGGACACAGAACATGAGCAGCGGAAGCCACGCGAGAATACGCTCCACCTGCGTGAAACCCAGCATCTCAGCGCCCACTCCTTCCTGAAAGACGAGCGTCACGAGACCATACGACGCTCCCACAGAAAGAAGGTTCATGGCTATCGCCTGGACGGCGATGACGAGAGATCGGAACGCGACCAGGAGGAGCATGAAACTCAACCCGAGCACGACACCGATGACCCACGGCGTGAACGTCGAGATCATGTCGATGGCATCCGCATACAGGGCCGGCGAGCCCCCGATGAGGACCTTCACCGGAGCCAGGGCCTCGGCCACGGGCGCGACCCTCTCGCGCAGATCGTGCACGGCGTCCATGGCCGCACCGCTGGTCACATCGGCGTTGACCGCGAGCTCGACGACAGCGAGGTCACCTGCGGGCGCAGCCTCGTAGCCGATCACCGAGAAGCGGTCGTCGGCCGTCACAAGGTCGTCGGCCCGCTTCAAGAGCGCCTTGGTGCGCGGGTCCGACAGGTCACCTTCGACAGTGAGGAGGATCGGTGACCCGAGCCCGGCGGAGAAATCACGCCGCAATATGGTAAACGCCTGCTTGGCGACCGTGGAGTCAGGGAACTCCTGCATGCCTCCCATCCCCATCTTCATGCCGAAGAGCGGGAGGCTGAGCAGGACGAGTGCGCCGCAGCCCACGATCAAGCCTATGAGCGGGCGGCGCATCATGGCACGTGCCGCGCGCGCCCACAAGCCATCAGGCGTACTACGCGTCTGGACATGGCACCGCGCACGGCGGAGCCGTCCGCAGTCCACCCGTTCGCCGAGGCAGCGGAAGACGGCCGGCAAGAGAGTCAGCGCAGCTGCGACTGTAGCGGCCACGACGAAGATGGCGCCAGCCCCGAGGCTCGTCAGTATCGAATACGGAACGATGAGCATCCCGGTGAGAGCCAACACCACGATGCCCCCGCTGAAGGAGACTGCCCGGCCGGCCGTCGCCGCCGCCCTTGAGATCGCGGCACCGACGTCATGGCCTGCTCGTCGCTCTTCGCGGAAGCGTGACACGATGAGCAGCGAGTAGTCGATGCCGAGTGCAAGGCCCATCACCGTGACGATGTTCACGGCGAACACGGACACCTCGAACCACTCACTCATCGCTACGGTGAGCGCCAGAGCGACAGGTATGGCGACGGCGGCGAGCGCCAGAGGGACGAGCGAGGCTACCAAGGCTCCCGAGACGACCATCAGGATGGCGATCGCCACGGGCACGCCGATCCGCTCGCCGCGACGTAAGTCAGATCCCGCAAGAGCACGCAGTTCGAGGCCCCATGTGGCGCTGCCTGTCACCGCCACCGAGAAGCCGTCATGGCCGTCGGCCTCGCGGACCAGGTCGTACAGCGGCTGCACATGAGCCTCCGCATCACTCGCGTTGCCGGCAAGAGTCACGAGGATCAACGCGCTGCGCCCGTCCCGGGAGATCAGCGCCGCAGCATCTTCTTCGTTCCTGAACGAGCGTACCTCGGCGATGTCTCTCGGCCCGATGGCCGCGATGCTCTCGGACAGCTCATCGATACGGCGCATCAGTGCTTTGCGTACCCCGCCCGCTTGTTCTGCCGCCGCGCTCACGACCACGACCTCAGTGTCGGCCGCGATGCCGGGAAGACGAGCGGCGACGAGGCGTTCGACTTGCTTCGCTTCAGGAGTCGTCAAGAAATCGTCGGTCGCCGCGAGGGCGTCGCCCCAAGCCAGATATACGAACACGCAGGCGACAGCGGCGGCCAACCAGATCGCGACCATGAGACGGGGGCGCTGCGCAGACAGACCGGCGAGGCGCGCAGCCGACGCGAGGCGATGGGTCACTACATCCCCCGAGCCGGGCGTGCGCCGGCCCAGTCGCCTCCCAGACCGGTGAGGTAAGCGCGGATCAGCCCCCGCACACGCTCGTCGGAGACTCCGCCGTGCAGCTCGCGCAAGCCCTCGACCGCCACGAGTCCATGGACGAAGGCCCAAATGCTCAAGATCACCAGCATCACGTCCTTCTCGGCGATGCGAAAGGTGCCGTCGGCCATGCCCTCCGTGAGCGCAGACTCAAGCAGGCGGAAGACCCCCTCCGGGGCGAGGAACGACTCGTCGGGCTCGGCGAGGTCGCGGGGTTCCATAGCGGTGACGCTGTCGAACAGCAGCTTCTCCTCGCGCGCGTGGTCGCGCGCGAAGTGCACGTACGCCGCCCCCATAGCTACGATGCGCTCTGCCGGCGACGATGAGCTGCGCAGGCGCGCAAGGTAGCCATCCAGGACATCGACACTCAGACGTGTCAGCGCAAGAAGGATCTCCCGCCGTCCACCCTCGAAGTATCGGTACAGCGCTGATGGAGTGAAGTGGGTGCGCCGGGCGATCTCGCGCACCGTAAGGTGGTCTGCACCCTGCTCGACGACGATCTGACGCGCCGCCGCGATGATCTCGTCGCGGGTCTCCTGGCGGCGAAGATCCCGCCGTCTGACGGCGGCCGCTGCAGACTCGCGCCCGCGGCTCCTCACAGAAGCCGGGAGCGCCGGCCCCCGTGTCTTCTTCCCGGCGCTATGTGAACGCTGTTCGCCCATGTGACCCATGTTCGCGTTGTGAACGGCCTTCACCATATGCTCTGACGCCCGCCCTCGTCAACAATCCCGCTCGGCAGCGGTCGGGGGCCACACACCCGAGAGCGCTCCCCGGTGTCAGGCGCGCTCTCACGGGCTATGCTTCTCCAAGGCCCGTGCGGGCGCGCCGCGCAGGCGAGCCGGCCCATGGTCGTGGCGCGCCGACGCGGCGAGGACGAAGGAGTGACATGCCCCTCGGAGGGTTCTGCGAGACCTGCGGACGCTGGGTCTGGGTCACCGCCTACGGCGACTGCGAGAACGGCCATCCAGCCGCCCAGGTCCGCGACGTCCAGCAGCTTCGACCGCTGGAGGTCGCGCCGCCCGGTCCCGGGGACGTGTATCGGGCCCAACTCGCCCACCGCCGGGGCCGCTGGTGGTGGCGGTACTCGGCCTGGATCCTGTGGACGTTCGTCCCCGGGCTCTCGTGGCTCGGCTACTTCTACATCGGGACCCGTGGGCGCAGAGCGGAATGGATCGCCTCGGGTCTCGTCTACCTGCTCGTCGCGGTCATGTCCATCGGCCTCGCCTTCAGCGGCTACCTCGGCGTGGCGCTCGCGGTCCTCGCCCTGAGCCAGGGAGTCTCGATCCTCCAGGCCTTCCTCGTGCGCCCGCAGTTCCGTGCCCTGATGTTCGGCGACGCCCCCGCCGGCAGCCTGCCGGCGCCGCCGCCGTTGCTGCCCGCGGCAGACCGGGCGGCCCTGCCCAAGGGGACCGACGCCGGCGCCGCCCAGGTGATCACCGCGGCCCAGACTCGGGTCGACGGCATCCTCGAGGCCGCCGAAGGCATCCCGCGCCCGGAGGTCCGCGACCGCGTCGCCCGCCTCTGCGCGTCCGCCGAGAAGATCCTCGCCGAGCTGACTCGAGAGCCCCGGCAGATCGACCTGGCGCGCGCCTTCCTCACGTACTACCTCGAGGCCGCCTACCGCATCGTCCGCGGCTACGCGGGGCTCGTCGCCCGGAGCACGACGGCGCCTGGCTTGCAGGAGACGCTGACGCGAGCCGAGACGTCCCTCGACGCCATCCAGCAGGCCTTCGACAAGCAGTTGGCCGATCTGCTAGAGCACGAGGTCATCGACCTCGACAGCGAGGTCTCGCTCCTCGAGAAGACCGTCCAGATGGACAACCTGATGAGCCCGGCGGCCCGGCCGTCCGGCGCCGACACGACCACGGGGAGAACGACATGACCGACGATACCGCTTCGACCGGGCCGCGCGCGCCTCAGAACGCCGGCGCGGCGGCGCCAAGGAAGAGCGACGCGGCGGTGGGGGCGCCGGCGTTCGCCGGCGCCCCCACCGCCGCCCCCTCGGCGGGCGACCTCTCGCCGGCCGCGCTCGCCAAGGTCGAGGAGATCAAGCGGACGGTCGACGTCCGCGACCCGCAGATGGTGATCCAGTTCGGGCTGCCGGCGCAGAACAAGCTCGCGACGTTCTCCGACAGCCTGCTCGCCGATATCAGGACGAAGGACACGGGCGAGGCCGGCGAGGCCCTCGCCGAGCTCCTCACCAAGGTGAAGGAGCTCGACGTCGACAGCCTCGCCGCCGGCTCGCCCGGGGCCCGCATCCCCCTCGTCGGCCGCTTCCTCGACGCGTTCAAGAAGTTCAACAACCGCTACAAGAAGATCTCGGCCAACGTCGAGCGCCTGCTCGACGGCCTCGAGCGCGCCCGCATGGGCCTGCTCAAGGACGTCACCGTGCTCGAGAAGATGTATGAGCTCAACCTCGAGTACCTGGGCCAACTCGACCTCTACATCGCCGCCGGCGACGAGATCCTCGCCGACCTGCAGACCAACCAGCTCCCGGCCCTCGAGGCCCAGGCGCGCGAGTCCGGCGACCCGCTCGTCGCCCAGCAGCTCACCGACTTCCGCCAGGCGATGGCGCGCTTCGAGCGCCGCGTCCACGACCTCAAGCTCACGCGGATGATCGCCATCCAGACGGCGCCTCAGATCCGCCTCATCCAGGACAACGACCAGAACCTCGTCGAGAAGATCCAGAGCTCGATCACGAACACCATCCCGCTCTGGAAGAACCAGATCGTCATCGCCCTGAGCCTCTACCGCCAGCAGCAGGCGCTCGAGCTGCAGAAAGAAGTCACCGACACCGCCAACGAGCTGCTCGCCAAGAACGCCGAGCTGCTGAAGACCGGGGCGGCCAAGGTCGGCCGCGAGGTCGAGCGCGGCATCGTCGACGTCGAGACCCTGAAGAAGGCCAACGATGACCTCATCGCCACCCTCGAGGAGACGATCAGGATCCAGGAAGAGGGCCACCAGAAGCGCATCGCCGCCGAGAGCGAGCTGGTGCGCATGCAGGCCGACCTCAAGCAGAAGCTGGTGTCGCTGCAAAGCAAGCGTGCCTGAGCGCGGGCCCTGCCCGGAAGCTGCGACGCGCGGGCTACGACTGCGGCGGGCCCTCGAGGCCCGCCGGCGCCTCCCGCTCGTCGGACGCCCCGGCGGTCGGCTCGCCCGCCCCCGACGTCCGCGCCATGAACGCCGCCAGCACAGCCTCGTCGTCCTCGGCGTCCAGGTAGGGCTCGACCTCATGCAGCACACCGCGAAGCACCGGGTCCGATGCGAGGACCTGTCCGGGCGGCACCCTCGTGAGCGCCAGCTTGGCGTCGAGGTCCGCGCGACGCGTGCGCAGCCCGTCGACCGCGGCCATCAGACGCCGCCAAGCCGAGACGTAGTCCTTGGACAGGTCGGGGGCCTCATCGGGGTGTACGAACGGTCCTTCGGCGGCGGCAACTTCGTCGTGGAGTCGCGCGCTCTCGGCCGCCGAGGCCTCCGCATAGGCGGCCTCGGCGGCCAGTACCTCCTGCGCGGCAGACCGAAGCGCGGCCGCCGCCTCGCCCGCCGCCATCATGCCGGCAAACGGTTGCATCATGGCCGTGCCGAACTGGCGGCGGGCCGCCTCCGGGGCGACCGGTGGCGGCGCCGAGCACCCCGGACACGGGGCGCTGGCGCCGGTCAGCCGTCCACAGTCCGGGCAGCGGCGCATCGCCCCCGGAATGACCGCGGCCACCTCGGCGGGCACGTTCAGCGTGCGCACGACGAGCGTCCCTCCGAGAAGGTCGCCGATGCGCTGTCGGCCGGGCGTCATGAGGACGACGGCGGCCCCGGGCAGTCCGAGGAAGAACAAGTCGAGCGGCCGGATGCAGTTGCGGATGAGCGAGCGCGACCAGCCGCACGGCGTCCCGTCCTGGGCCCTGATGACGTGCATGCCCAAGGCGAGCTTCCCTAGCGTGCGCCCCCACGCCCCTTCACAGATGAGGAAGTACGCGAACAGGATGATGGTGATGGTGATGCCGGAGCCCGACTGCATCAGGTCGCGGATCGCCGCTTGGTCGAAGCTCGACAACGTCAGCCCTTTAATCAGCCCCAGCGCCCCGAGCACCATGGTCAGCACGGCCACGATGAAGCTGTCCATGAGATAGGCCACGGCCCGCGGCAGCACGGACTGGGGCAGAAAGTACTCGGCTGGGCGTTGTTGCGTCGACTCAGGCATGGAGCCGCCATAGTACCTCGGCGGCACGCGACATGCCGCCGGGCCATCAGGGCGCCGCGCCGTCGGGTGATCTCATGCGCCGTCACAAGATCGGTTCCGCCGTTCCGGAGGCCCGTCCCCCACACAGGGCCGGCCGCGCTCCCGGTTACACTTGGACGATGGACACACGTGCCCAACGCTCACCCGCGAAGTGGGAGTCGTGGAATCCCGTCACCGGCTGCACCAAGGTCTCCGACGGTTGCCGGCACTGCTATGCGGAACGGTTCGCCGAACGCTGGCGCGGCATCCCCGGCCACCACTACGAGCACGGCTTCGACCTGCAGCTTCGCCCGGAACGCCTCGTACTGCCCCTACGCTGGAAGCGGCCGCGGCGCGTCTTCGTCGACTCCATGAGCGACCTCTTCCACGAGGGCATCCCGGACAACTATGTGCGCGCCGTGTTCAGCGTCATGGAGCGGGCGCCGCAGCACGTCTTCCACGTGCTCACGAAGCGACCCGAACGGATGCTGGCGCTGGCACCGTCGCTGCCCTGGCCGGCGAACGTCTGGATGGGGGTGACGGTCGAGAGCGGCCGCTACGCGGCGCGGGCGGATGCCCTGCGCCGCGTCCCGGCCGCGATCCGTCACGTCTCGGCCGAGCCGCTGCTCGGGCCGCTCGACGCGCTTGACCTGACGGACATCGACCTCGTGATCGCCGGCGGCGAGTCAGGACCGGGGCGCAGACCTCCGCAGCCTGGATGGCTGCGCAGCCTGCGCGACCGCTGCCTCACCGCCAGCGTCGCCTTCACGTTCAAGGGCTGGGGCGGGCCCTCGCAGACGTCGGGCGGCCGCCTGCTCGACGGCGTCGAGTGGAACCAGTCGCCGCTCGTCGCGGCCGCCCCCGGCGGCCCCGTCCAGCAGCCGCTCTTCTGAGGGCCGTCTGCCCGTCGCCCCAGCGCCGCTCCCGAAGAGGGCGGCCGACGGGCTCGTCCCAGCGCCGCTCCCGAAGACGGCGCCTACCCCGCCGTCCCAGCGCCGTCCTCGAACAGCGCGGCGTACTCGCCGTAGCCCTCGCGCTCGAGGTCTTCCTTCGGGACGAAGCGCAAGGCGGCGGAGTTCATGCAGTAGCGCAGGCCCGTCGGTTTGGGCCCGTCCTTGAAGACATGGCCGAGGTGTGACCCGGACGCAGCGGCCTTCACCTCGGTGCGCGGCATCACGAGCTTGAAGTCCACCTTCGTCGTCACGGCGTCGGGACGCAACGGCCGGGTGAAGCTCGGCCACCCCGTCCCTGAGTCGTACTTGTCGCGCGAACTGAAGAGCGGCTCGCCGCTGACGACGTCGACGTAGATGCCGTCACGGTGCTCGTCCCAGTACTCGTTGTCGAACGGGGGCTCGGTGGCGCTGCACTGTGTCACGTCATACTGCCGCGGCGTCAGACGTGCGCGCACCTCGTCGTCGCTCCCGGGCGCGCGAGCGGCTGCGCCGCGCGCGCCCCCCTCTTCCGCGGTCTTCACATTCGTTCTCCTTCGCACAGCGGTCGACCATGCGGATGCCGTCGGCCCCGTCGACCATGTGGGTCTCGTCGCACGGATGCTTCCCGCACACATGGGCGCGCACACACCGGCGATGGGCATAGGACTCGGGCGCACCACCGGGGCGCCAGTCGCATGCATGGCCGGCGCGCGAGTCGGACGCACCGTGCCACCGTCCACCGAGACTCGGTGCGTTTGGGCCCCGGCGACGAACGGAGAGACTGGTTGAGAGCCTGCGAGACGATCAGGACGAGGAGGGACAGCCATGGGCGCTGACACCGAGGACGCGACCTGGAAGGTCGCGCACATCGACGAGATCCCGTACGAAGAGGGCGACTCGCCAGGCACCGAATGGAAACCGATACGGCGTTACTTCCAGATCGGCGCCTTCGGGACCAATCTGGCACGCGCCACGAACGCGGGCGACGTCCTCACCCATGACCATGACGAGACGGGGACGAACCACGAGGAGCTCTTCCTCATCGTCAGCGGGCACGCGACGTACCGCGTCGCCGGCCGGGAGGTCGACGCCCCCGCCGGCACCTTCCTCTGGGTGCCGGACCCGGCGACCGTCCGCGGCGCGGTCGCCACGGAACCGGGCACCGTGATGCTCGTCGTCGGCGCCGAAGCAGGGAAGGCGTTCGTGCCTTCCGACTGGGACACGGAACCACTGCCAGACTGACAGCCCAGTGGGCTATCGGAGGTGCCTGTGCTGACCCTCTACCAGGTCGAGTGGTGTCCGTCCTGTCACGTGGTGCGCCAGGCGATGACGGAGCTCGGCCTCACATACCTGACGGTGAACGTACCGGCGAAGCGCGACGAGCGGCAGGAGCTCCTCGCCGTCACTGGCCAAGCTTCCGTGCCCGCCCTGCAGGACGGCGAACGGGTCGTCCTCGGCAGCGACGACATCGTCCGGTACCTGCGGGCGACGTTCCCGGCGCCGGATGACGCCGCCAGGCATGCCGCCGCCGGCGCGTATCGCATCGCAGCGGCCTCCCCGCTGGCGCCGCCGGCCGCCGTCGCGCGCCTCAAGGAGCTCCTCGAGCAGGATGGCCTCGCCGTGTACGCAGAGATCGGCGGCGCCGCGCTCAGTCCGCGGATCGACGCCGAGTACATGCTGTTGCTCGTCGGTATGCCCGGGGCGGCGGCGAAGGCCTTCTCGATCCACCCCTCGCTGCCGGCCGCGATGGCGCTGCCCATTGCCGTGTTTCCCACGGAAGAGGGCAGCACCGTCGCGGCCGCGGACCCCGTGGGCCAGGTCTGGCTGCACGGTAACGCCGCCCTGAACGAGCTCCAGCGCTTCGTGCGCAGCCGCGTCGAGGCGGTCTTCGCGCGGCTCTGAGCGGGACGCGACGGCGCGGTCGCGTCGGGCGGCCGCGGGGCGGGCGGCGGCTCGTCGAGAGTCGGTGCACGTGGGGCGACGGCGGGCGAGCGTCGTCGCGGCGCATCGGCGACGGCGGTTCGCGACTGGGCGTCGCTTGGGCGGCGGGCCCCGGCTCCGCCGACGGCTGGTATCATGCCGGCCATGACTGACCGCCACGCGCATGACCGACCGCTACGCACACGACCCGCGCATGAGCGACTGCCGCGTACGCACGGCGAGCGCATGACCGACCGGTTCACAGACATGTCGCGCGGATGAGCGACCTGCTTGCCCCTTTCCCTTCCTCGTGCGACGTCGTCGTGCTCGGTGGCGGCGCTAGCGGCACGTCGATCGCCTACCAGCTCGCCAAGCGGGGCGTCGACGTCCTGCTCCTGGAGGCGGGCGATATCGCCCAGGGAGCCAGCGGGCGCAACGGCGGCCTGCTCGACACCGCCGTCGACCCCGGGTCGCCGCTGGTCGACTACTACTACCGCTCCGCCGAGCTGTGGCCCCGGCTCGCCGAGGAGCTCCTCGACACCGCCGGCATCGACGTCGAATACTTCCGCTCCGGCACCCTGCAGGTCGTGCTCGAAGGCGACACCGACAAGGACGAGATCGACGCCGAGTTCCGCGGCCACCTCGAACAGGGGTACGACGTGCGCTGGCTCGACCGCGAGCAGACGCTCGCGCTCTCGCCGCTCTTCCCTGAGGACACGCTGGGCGGCTGGCTGCGACCCATGGACGGTCAGGTGAACCCGATCATGCTGTGCTACGCCCTCGCTCTGGGGACGGCGCGGCATGGCGGCCGGGTGCGCCAGGGCACGCCGGCGACGGCGCTGCTCGTACAGACGCCGGGCGGCCTGGTCGCGGCGGAGCCGCGGCACTATCCCGGCATCACCGGCGCGCGCTCCGCCGGCGGCGCGCCCGGCAGCGCCGCCGCGCCGACCGGCGGCCATGCCGCCCCGGGCGGCGACGCCGCGCCTGAGGGCCGCAGCCCTGCCCCGACCGGCCGGATCGTCGGCGTGCGCACTCCCGAGGGTGACGTCCTCTGCGACCAGATCGTCGTCGCCCTCGAGCCGTGGACACGTCCCTTCCTGGCTCCGCTCGGCCTCGACGTGCCGGTCCGGCCGCAACGCGGGCAGATCTTCGTCACCGAGCCGCTGCCGCCCCTCATGGAGGTCGCCTGCCTCTACGGTGTCGACCCCTACATCTACTGGCGGCAGACCCGGCACGGCGGCCTCACCATCGGCGGCGCCAGGCCCCAGGACACCCATGGCGACTTCCTGCTCGAGAGCGTGAGCGCCGCGACGACGCTCGACATCCAGCGCATCGTGCTCGGCATGGCAGCGCGTGTGCATCCGGCGCTCTCCGACACGGCCATCATCCGCTGGTGGGGTGGCGTGATGGGGTTCACCGAGGACCTCCTGCCGGTGCTCGGGCGGCTCGAGGAGCACCCGAACGTCGTCACCGCCTGCGGGTTCTGCCCGAACGGCATCCTCTGCGCCCCATTGACCGGACGCGTGATCGCCGCCGTCGTGGTCGGGGAAGAACCCGAGGTGCCGCTCGAGGCGTACGCGCGGCGCCGCTTCGCCGCCGACTGAGCGCCGGCAGCGCAGCACTCACGGCCCCAGGTCGGGGATCGCCGAGAGCACAGTGCCACCGGCGTCGGGCTCGGCCCACGCCCCGAGGCGGCGGAAGCGCTCGCGGCGCTGCGCGCGGCGCTCGCCGGGCTCGACCTGGTCGAGCTCGGCGAGCGCCGCGCGGATGGCCTCGCCGACCTTGGCGGCGGCCGCCTCGGGGTTGTTGTGCGCGCCGCCGCGCGGCTCCTCGATCACCTTCTCGATCACGCCCAAGTCGAACAGTTGCGACGCCGTGGGCCGCAGCGCCTCGGCGGCCTGCGGCGCGAAGCCGGCGTCGCGCCAGAGGATCGCCGCGCAGCCCTCCGGTGAGATCACGGAATAGGTCGCGTTCTCTTGCATAAGGACGCGGTCGGCGACGGCCAGGGCGAGGGCTCCGCCGGACCCGCCCTCGCCGATCACCGTCGCGACCACCGGCACGGTCAGGCGTGCCATCTTCAGCATCGTCTCGGCGATCGCCCGTGCCTGGCCGCCCTCCTCTGCGGCGACCCCCGGGTACGCGCCGGGCGTGTCGACGAAGGTGAGGACCGGGAGCCGATGCCGTTCGGCGAGCGTGAACAGACGCTGCGCCTTGCGATACCCCTCGGGACGCGCCATCCCGAAGTTGTGTACGGTCTGCTCGTCGAGGGTGCGTCCCTTCTGGTGGCCGACGACCAGGACGGCGCGGTCGCCGAACCATCCGAGGCCACCGACGATCGCCGGGTCGTCGGCGCGCAGCCGGTCGCCCTTGAGCTCCTCGAACCCCCGGATCAGATACGAGATGTAGTCACGCGTGCGAGGACGGTCCTTGTGACGCGCGATCTCGACGGTCAACCAGGCGTCATGGCGTCTCTTCTCGCGCTGGAGCCTCTTGAGCCGGCTCTGAAGCTTCTCGACCTCTTCGGAGAGATGAACGCCGGGCAAGAGCGGCAAGCGCCCGAGCTCTGTCAGCCGCTGCCTGAGCCAGCCCTCTCTTGCCGCGGTCTCGCGATCGTCGTGCGGTTCGTCGTTCAGGGGAGTCACCCCCCTTCAGCAGTCGCAAGTAGCTGCCAACCCTGGCCTTGAGCTCGTTACGGGGCACCACGGCGTCGAGGTGCCCGAGCTCGAGGTTGCGCTCGGCGGTGCCGAACCCCTCGGGCAGGGGCTCGCGCGTCGTCTCGGCGATCACGCGCGGGCCCGAGAACGAGAGCAGCGCCCCCGGCTCGGCGATGCAGATGTCGGCCAGCGCCGCGAAGCTCGCCATGACCCCGCCTGTACAGGGGTCGGCGAGGATCGTCACGAAGGGCGAGCCGGCCTCGTTCACGACATCGACGGCGCAGGTCGTCTTGGCCATCTGCATGAGTGAGAGGATGCCCTCCTGCATCCTGGCCCCGCCGGAGCTGCAGACCGCGACCAGCGGCAGACCCTCGACGGCGGCGAGTTCCGCGCAGCGCCACAGCTTCTCTCCGACGACGCTGCCCATGCTCCCGCCGAGAAACCCGAAATCCATGACCGCGAGCACGCAGGCGCTGCCGTCGATGGTCGCCGTCCCGGTGACGATCGCCTCGTCGAGGCCGGTCTTGGCCTGCGCCTCACGGACGCGGTCCGGATAGGCTTCGAGGTCCACGAACTCAAGGGGGTCGAGGGTCCGCACCGTCGGCCACAGTTCGTCGAAGCTGTCGCGGTCGGCGAGCTGTGCCACGCGCTCCCTCGCGCTCACCCGCAGGTGGTGACCGCACGAGGGGCAGACGAAGAGGTTCGCGCTGACGTCGGCAGACCGGGCGCCACGCTTGCACGACGGGCAGACCCACTCCGGCCTCGCGGGCTGGGAGTCCTTGCGTTCGATCTCGACGGTGACGCTCATGGACGAGGCCGGCGGGACGGCGTCAGCCGTCGTACCGGCGAAACACGAGAGTGACGTTGTGGCCCCCGAACCCGAAGCTGTTCGAAGCGGCGGCATCGACCTTCATGAAGCGCGACTCGAGCGGGATGTAGTCGAGGTCGCACTCCGGGTCGGGGTCGGTCAGGTTGATCGTCGGCGGAGCCAGACTGTTGACCATGGTGAGGACGGTGGCGACCGCCTCGATCGCGCCGGAGGCGCCGAGACAGTGGCCGATCATCGACTTGTTGGACGAGATGGCGACCTTGCGGGCATGCCCGCCGAAGGCGATCTTGACGGCCTTGGTCTCGGCGACGTCGCCTGTCTTGGTCGCCGTGCCGTGGGCGTTGATGTAGGCGATGTCCCCCGGCCGCAGGCCGGCCATGTCCAACGCCGCCCTCATGGCCCGCGCCTGCGACCTGCCGGTCTCGTCGGGCGCCGTCATGTGGAAGGAGTCCGAGCTGAAGCCGACGCCGGCCAGCTCGGCGTAGATGCGAGCGTCGCGCCGGAGGGCGTGCTCGAGTTCCTCGAGCACGAGACAGCCGGCGCCCTCGCCTATCACGAAGCCGTCGCGCCCGGCGTCGAACGGCCGCGAGGCTGCCTGCGGGTCGTCGTTGCGTCGCGAGAGCGAGCGCGCCGCGGCGAAGCCGGCGACGCCGATCGCCGAGATCGGCGCCTCGCTGCCGCCGGCGAACATGACGTCGGCGTCGCCGCGGCGGATCACGTGGAAGGCCTGGGCGATGGCATCGGACCCCGCGGCGCAAGCCGTACAGGTCGAGCTCAGCGGCCCCTTCGTCCCGAGCTCCAGAGACACCTGCGCCGCGCCCATGTTCGGGATCATCATCGGGATGAGCAACGGGTTCGTGCGCTCGGGACCCTGGTTCAGCAGCTTCTCGATCTCGACGTGCAGGGTCTGCAGACCGCCGACGCCGCTGCCGACCAAGGCGCCCGTACGTTCCGCTTCGGCGCGCGGTTCGACGCCCGCATCGTCGCGGGCCATCTTCGCCGCCGCGACGGCGTACTGGCCGAAGAGGTCAAGGCGACGGGCCGTGCGCTTGTCGACGTACTCGACGGGGTCGAAGTCGGGCACCTCGGCGGCGATGTGCACGCGCTGGTCGCTGTGGTCGAAGCGCGTGATCTCACGCACGGCCGACTCGCCCGCGACCAGGCGGCGCCAGAAGCGGTCGACCTTGCAACCGAGAGGCGAGACCACGCCCATGCCGGTGACGACGACGCGCCGCGCCGGCTGAGTGCCGGCGCTGGCGTTGGCTGCACTCACAGCGGCGTCCTCCGCGTCATCCGTCACCGCCACGTCAGACCCCCAGACCGCCATCGACCGGGAGCGTGACGCCGGTGATGAAGCGCGCCCGCGGCGACGCCAGGAACACCACGGCATCGGCCACGTCGGCCGGCGCGCCGATCGCGCGAAGGGGCGTGTTGTCGACGATCAGCTTGCGCGCCTCCTCCGGAAGCGCCTGGGTCATCGCCGTGTCGATGTACCCCGGCGCGATGGCGTTCACGCGGACACCGCGGCCGCCGAGCTCCTTGGCGAGCGACTTCGTGAGCCCGAGGATACCGGCCTTGGCTGCGGCGTAGTTCACCTGTCCCGCGTTGCCGCGTCGTCCCACGACGCTCGACATATTGATGATACTTCCGGCGCGGCGGCGGAACATGCGCCGCGCCGCCGCCTTCGACACGAGGAACGTGCCCCTCAGGTGGGTGGCGACGACGGCGTCGAAGTCAGCGGCGCTCATCATCATGACGACGTTGTCGCGCGTGATGCCGGCGTTGTTGACGACGACGCTGAGCGGGCCGAGCTCGTCCTCGACCCGAACGACCATGGCCTCGACCTGCTGCTCGTCGGAAACATCCGCCATGACGACGAGACCCCTGCGCCCACACTCTTCGACGCCGGCGACGACCGCCGCGCAGGCAGCTTCGTCGGCGAGGTCGTTGACGGCGACGTCGGCGCCGGCCACGGCCAGGGCCAGCGCGATGTCGCGGCCGATGCCGCGGCCGGCGCCGGTCACCAGCGCGACCGCGCCGTTCAGGTCCAGTTCGATCGTCACGGCGCCTCCACGTACCAGCCTTCCTCGATAAGGGAGGTCACCGTCGCGACGTCCGACGCCCGTGCGACCGCGGCCTGCGGCGCGATGCGCCGCACGAGACCGCTGAGCACGGAACCTGACCCCACCTCAAGGTACGAATCATACCCCGCCGCCCACATCATGCTCACGGCCGGCGCGAAACGCACCGGCGAGACGAGCTGACGCGCGAGCAGCCCGGCGAGGTCCGTACGCTCGAAGCGAAGGCTCGTCGCCGAGAAGAACGGCGGATCTGGCGAACGCCAGTCGACCGCCTCGAGCTCGGCCCGCAGCGGCACCAGCGCCGCTTCCATGAGCGGCGTATGGAAGGCGCCGCTGACGGCGAGCGGCACGACCTTCTTGGCGCCCACCGCGGCGGCGCCCTGCGTCAGGGCATCGAGACCGCCACGGGTCCCACTGACCACGACCTGCCCGGGGGCGTTGTAGTTCGCCGGCCAGACGCCGTCGATGCCGGCGCAAAGCTCGTCGACCACATCGTCGGGCAAGCCGATGACGGCCGCCATGCCGCCCGGCGCGCGCTCGGCGGCGGCGAGCATCTCCTCGCCGCGCCGCCGCACCACGCGCACCGCCGTCCGCAGGTCCAGCGCCCCGGTGGCGACCAGCGCCGAGTAGTCGCCAAGGCTGTGGCCGATCGCGGCCGCGAAGCACAGGCCCTCGCGGCGGAGGATCCGGAAGATGCCGACCGAGACGACAAGCAAGGCCGGCTGTGTGTGGTCGGTGCGGTCGAGGATCTCCGCGGGCCCGGCCGCGCAGAGTCGCGCGAGATCGTAGCCGAGCACCTCCGAGGCCTCGGCGAACGTCTCGCGCATGAGCGGGTCGGCGGCCGCGAGATCGCAGCCCATGCCGACGGCCTGCGACCCCTGGCCGGGGAACATCAGGACGACCTTCTTCACAGGATCAGGCTACAGCTCCCACCTGGTGAGACACGAACCCCAGGTCAGCCCCGAGCCGAAACCGGCCATGAGCAGCGTGTCCCCCTTCTTCAGGCGACCCGTCTGGCAGGCCTCGTGGAGACAGAGGGGGATCGACGCGCACGACGTGTTGCCGTAACGGTCCAGATTGGCGAACACCTGACGCTCGTCGAACCCGAGACGCCGCGCCGCCCACTCGATGATGCGGATGTTGGCCTGATGCGGGACGAAGAGGTCGACGTCCGCGACGCTGAGGCCGGCGTCGCCGAGGACTTTGGCGCATGACTTGACGACGGTGCGCGTGGCGAACTTGAAGACCTCGCTGCCGGTCATGTGCATGGTATGGCGATGGGCGCGCACCGTCTCGAGCGTGGCCGGCTCGCGCGTACCTCCCGCGGGGATGTTCAGGAACGGCGCCCCGCTGCCGTCGTTGCCGAGATCGAACGAGAAGATGCTCCCGTTGTCGGTCGGCTGCACGAGGACGGCGCCGGCGCCGTCGCCGAAGAGCACGCACGTGCCGCGGTCCTCCCAGTCGAGGATCTTCGAGAGGACCTCGGCGCCGAGCACGAGGACGTTCTGGTAGATGTTCGCCGACACGAAGGCGGCGGCCGTCGCGAGACCGTACACGAACCCCGTGCACCCGGCTTGGATGTCGAACGCCCCGGCGTTCACGGCGCCGATACGCTCACAGACGATCGACGCCGTCGCCGGCATCATGTGGTCGGGCGAGATCGTCGTGACGATGACGAGGTCCAGGTCGGTGGGGTCGACGCCTCCCGACTCGAGACAGCGGCGGGCGGCGACCTCGGCCAGGTCGGACGCAGCCTCGTCGGGACGCGCGATACGGCGCTCGCGGATGCCGGTGCGCGAGGCGATCCACTCGTCCGACGTGTCCAGGAACCGCGAGATCTCGTCGTTCGTCATGACGCGCTCCGGCACATGGACACCGAGCGCTGAGATGCGCGCCCCACGCACGAGGCCGCGACGCAAGCCGATCACCGCCGCACCTCGAAACGCCGGCGGGCGGCGGAGACGCGCCCGCCGGCACAGCCGCGACCGGCGACGTTCGCCGACCCGGCGCCGCCGCGACTGACGGCGCACACAAGCCCGTCGACGCAGGTGGGCCCGGCGACGTTCACAGCTTCGCCTCGCCGCCGGCGACGGCCGCCGCGTCGGCGACGGCGAACAACAGCTCGCCCCGACAGGCGAGCTGCCCGTCGACCGTCGCCCTGACGGCGGCCCGGCCGACCGCACCGCGCGTCGAGGTGATCGTCGCCTCGAGGACCAGCGTGTCCCCGGGCTTCACCAGACGCTTGAAGCGGACCTTGTCGATGCCCGCGAACAGGCCGATCTTGCCCTCCCCGCCGCCGGCGCTCGCCGCCGCCACCGAGGCGGCCTGGGCGAGCGCCTCGACGATGAGAACGCCGGGCATGACGGGGTTCCCGGGGAAGTGCCCGGCGAACCAGAAGTCGTCGTCACGCAACGTGCGCCGGGCGACACAACGTACGCCCGGCTCGAGATCGTCCACCTGGTCGAGCAACAGGAAGGGTGGGCGGTGCGGGAGCAGCGCCTCGATCTGTGCACGGTCGAGCGTCACCACGGTCCTCTCATCGCCGTGCCGCCCCAGCGGCTCGGGAGACCCTCGTCTTGGCCTGGTCCTGCCCGCGACGCCGGCCGAAGCCGATGACGACGGCGACCAGGGCGATCGCCCAGCCGAGGAGGTTCTTGACGGGCATCGTCCGGCCGCCCGGCAGCCTGACCCTGCCGAGGGCCTGGTCAAGCCACTCGAGCACATCACCCACGACGTCGGCGAGCGGCCGCGGCGAGCCGGGCAACGGCTCCGTGGCGACGGCCGTCATGACCCTGTTCGCAAAACCCGCCGGCGGCGCCAGCGGCACATCGCCCCACGCGGCCAGCGTGCCGCGCAGCGCGCTCAGCTCGCGGAACTCGAGCGAACAGTCAGGGCAGAAGGCGAGGTGCCGCTGGAACTCGGCGGTCTCGAGGTACCCGAGCTCGCCGTCGATGTACCGGTTCATGAGGGCGCGGACGCCGCTGCAGTCCATCAGGCCTCCCGCTCGGCGCGCAGGCGCAGACGCAGGGCGGCGCGGCCGCGATGGACCATGACCTTGACGGTGCCGAGCGGACGCCCCGTCAGCTCGGCGATCTCGTGGTACGGAAGGCCGTACACGTCGCGGAGCACGGTGGGCGTCCGGTAGTCCTCGGGCAGGTCGGCGAGGGCGCGGGCGATGGTCGCCGCGTCGATCCCCGGCGCGAGGGCCGCCGCCTCGCCGGCGACCTCGGGAACGTCCACCGGTTCGGGCCGGCGCCGCTCGCGCCGCTGGGCGTCGATGGCCGCCGTCAGGGCGAGGCGGAAGAGCCACGTCGAGAACGACGCCTCGCTGCGGTACTGGGGCAGCGAGCGGTAGCAGCGCAGGAAGGCGTCCTGGGCCGCGTCTTCGGCGTCGGCGTGGTTGCCGAGCACGTTGTAGGCCACCGAGTACACCATGTGCTGGTACCGCTCCACGATCATCCTGAACGCCTGGCGCTCGCCCGCCGCGGCCCGCGCGAGATCGGCAGGCGACGGGTCGGCGGGCAGACGCCACTTTTCCCAGTTAGACGAAGCCATGGGCTGAAAGGTTACAACGGCCCTGTGCCTACTGCGCCGGGCACGGTTTGCAGACGGGTAAGCTCTCCCTCGGATGAGGACGTTCTGGCGCATCACCAAGCTTCTCGGCGACTACAAGCGGCTCACCGTCGCCGGCTTCGCCCTCGCCTTCGCGCAGATGGGCCTGAGTCTGCTGGTCCCGCGTGTCACGCAGCTCGCCATCGACCGCGCCCTGCTTGGCGGCGACAGCCATATGCTGGTCTGGTACGGGCTGGGGCTGATCGGTGTCGGCGCGGTCCGCTTCGCCGTCGGCGTCGGACGGCGCCTGACGACCGGCAAGGCCAGCCTGGGCATCGAGTACGACCTCCGCCAGCGCCTCTGGTCCCACCTTCTACGTCAACCGTTCGCCTACTTCGACCGCTGGCCCACCGGCCAGCTGATGTCCCGGTTGATGAGCGACATCACCAACGTGCGCATGTTCCTCGGGTACGGCATGGTCTTCTTCGCCGTCAACGTCGTCATGATCCTCGCCATCGCCGTCATCTTGCTGGCGCTCGACTGGCGTCTCGCCCTGCTGTCGCTCGCGTTTCTTCCGGCCCTCCTCCTCGTGACCTGGCGCTTCAGCCGCAGGCTGCGGCCGATCCTCAGGGACGTCCAGCAGCGCATTGCCGACGTCACGGCGGCGGCCGAGGAGAACGTCGTCGGGTCGCGCATCGTGCGCATCTTCGCCCGCGAGGACGACGAGATGGCGAAGTTCAGCGACCGCAGCACGCGCGTGTTCGAGGCCAGCGTCGCCGCCGCCCGCACGCGCGCCGTCTACGTCCCTCTGATCGCCTTCCTGCCCAACCTCGCGGTCGCCTTCCTCCTCTGGTACGGCGGGCGCCAGGTCGTCCAGGGGAGTCTCACCCTGGGCGAGCTTGTCGCCTTCTACACGTACCTCATGATGCTCGTGTACCCGGCGCAGGTGATCGGCTGGCTCACCGGCCTCGCACAGCGCGCGATGGCCAGCGGGGAGCGCATCTACGAGCTGCTCGACGCGCCCATCGAGATGGAGGAACGACCGGACGCGGCGCCGCTGCCGCAGGCGGCCGGCGCCGTGACGTTCGACCGGGTGAGCTTCGCGTACGGCGACCGGCGCGTCCTCGAGGATGTGAGCCTCGAGGTGCCCGCCGGTCGCACCGTCGCCCTCGTCGGTCACACGGGCTGCGGCAAGACCACGCTCGCCAACCTCGTGCCGCGCTTCTACGACGTCAGCGGCGGACGGGTCCTCGTCGACGGGCACGACGTCCGCGACCTGAAGCTCGCCGACCTGCGCCGCCACATCGGTGTCGTCACCCAGGACCCCTTCCTCTTCTCGGCCTCCATCGCCGAGAACATCCGCGCCGGGCGTCCCGAGGCGAGCGCGGGGGAGGTGCGCGCGGCGGCGAGGATCGCCCAAGCGGACGAGTTCATCGCCGCGCTGCCCGACGGCTACGACACGGTGGTCGGCGAACGCGGCCTCACGCTCTCGGGCGGTCAGCGCCAGCGCCTGGCGATCGCCCGCGCCCTCGTCATGGACCCGCGCATCCTCATCCTCGACGACGCCACCTCGAGCGTCGACGTCGAGACCGAGTCGCGGATCCGCGCCGCTCTGGCCGACGTGACGGAGGGACGCACGACGTTCATCGTCGCCCACCGCCCGTCGACGATCTCGCTCGCCGACGAGGTCGTCGTGCTCGATCACGGGCGCATCGTCGCGCGCGGCACGCACGACGAGCTCCTCGCCGCCGGCGGCCACTACGCGCACATGTTCGGTGACGCCGAGGCGCGGCGCTGCGACCTCGACGCGGTCTTCGCACAGGAGTCGGGCGCCGCGGCCGGCGGCGAAGAGCCGGCCCCGGCGCGGCGGCCGGCCGGCCGGCCGGCCGCCGCAGGAGGGCCGGCCTGATGGCCGCCGCCGGCTCGACCTCCCGCGACGGGGGCTCCGCCGTGGCGGAGCTGCGCGGCTGGGACGCGTTCCTGCACCTCGCCCGTGAGCTGCGCCTCGCCCGGCTGGCGCGTTTCGCCGCCCCATACTGGCAGCGGGCACTGCTCAGCGTCGTCGCCATGGTCGTCGTCGTCCTTAGCGGGCTCGCCGTCCCCTACCTTCTCAAGATCGCCATCGATGAGGGCATCCAGGCGGGCGACCTCCACACCCTGGACCTTGTCGTCATCGGCTTCGTCGTCGTCGCCGCCCTCAACCTGGGAGCCAGCTACGTCCAAACGTACCTGACGAGCTGGGTCGGCGAGCACGTGGTCCTCGACCTGCGACGGGCGCTGTTCGCCCATATCCAGAAGCTCTCCATGGATTTCTTCAGCCGCCAGAAGACGGGCTGGATCGTTTCGCGCCTGACCAACGACATAGACGCCCTCAGCGAGCTCGTCACCGAGGGCGTCACGTCCCTGGTGACGAACGGCCTCACGCTGGCCGGAGCGATCGTGTTCCTCTTCGTCCTCGACTGGCGCCTCGCCCTGGCGACGCTGAGCATCATGCCCGTCGTCGTCGCCGCGACGTTGGTCTTCCGGGCGCGCTCAGCGCGGGCCTACGCCCTCGTCCGCGACCGCCTCGCCGCGGTGAGCGCCCACCTGCAGGAGTCGATCTCCGGGGTGCGTGTCCTCAAGGCGTTCCGCCGCGAGGCCGCCGACCGCGCGGCCTTCGCGCGCGTGAACGCCGAGTACCGCGACGTGAACATGCGGACCGTCGTCCAGAGCGGCGTCTACTTCCCGTTCGTCGAGTTCATGAGCGCCGTCGGGACGGTCATCGTCCTCTGGTACGGGGGCTCGCTCGTGAGCGGCGGACAGTTGCGCATCGGCGTCCTCGTCGCCTTCATCGCCTACCTCTCCAGCTTCTTCGACCCGCTGCAGCAGCTCTCGCAGTTGTACAACACCTTCCAGGCCTCGATGGCGGCGGTGCAGAAGATCTTCACCGTCCTCGACACCGAGCCCGACATGCTCGACGCGCCCGACGCTGTCCCGCTGCCCCCTGTCGCCGGCGACCTCGAGCTGCGCCATGTGACCTTCGGCTACTCCGAGGACGAGCCGGTGCTCCGCGACGTGAGCTTCGCCGTCCCGGCCGGCCGCACGATCGCCCTCGTCGGCGCGACCGGAGCGGGCAAGTCGACGCTCGTCAAGCTGTTGGCGCGCTTCTACGACCCAGAGGAAGGAGCGGTCCTGATCGACGGCCACGACCTGCGCACGGTCACGGGACGCTCACTGCGCAAGCAGCTCGCCGTCGTGCCGCAGGAGCCGTTCCTCTTCTCGGGGTCGCTGCTCGACAACATCCGTTTCGCGCGCCCTTCGGCGCGCCGCGACGAGGTCGAGCGCGTGGCTCGCGTGGTCGGCGCCCACGAGTTCATCAGCGCCCTGCCCGACGGCTATGACACCGAGGTCCAGGAGGGGGGCGGAGGCCTCTCGACCGGCCAACGGCAGCTCGTCTCGTTCGCGCGAGCACTCCTCGCCGACCCCAAGGTCCTCATCCTCGACGAGGCGACCTCGAGCGTCGACGCCGAGAGCGAGCGTCACATCGAGGCGGCTATGGAGGCGCTCTTCAGAGACCGCACCGCGGTCATCGTCGCCCACCGCCTGAGCACCGTGCGCCACGCCGACGAGATCCTCGTCGTCGACGCGGGGCGCATCGTCGAACGCGGGTCGCACGACGAGCTGTTGGCGCACGGAGGGAGGTACGCGGAGCTCTACCGCGAGTGGCAGGCGACGGGCCGCACGCTCTGAGGCGTGCGGCCCGTCGCCTGCCCGACACGCGGCCGCCGCCCGAGGGAGGGACGGTATACTGGGTGCGACGTCATCTTCGGTCCGGCAGGGACATCCACCTCGTGGCCCAGGTACGCGAAGCGACATCGGCAGGAGGCGTCGTCGTCCGCGATGACGACGGCCTCGAGGTGTGCCTCATCAACCCCACGGGACGGCGGGCTTGGGGTCTCCCCAAAGGAGGCGTCGAACCAGGCGAGAGTGACGCCGAGGCCGCCGTGCGCGAAGTGGCCGAAGAGACCGGCATCCGCGGCGAGGTCGAACGCGAGCTCGGTTCCATCGACTACTGGTTCGGGGTTCGCGGCGACCGTGTCCACAAGACCGTGCGCTACTTCCTCGTCCACGCCCTGGGCGGCAGCACGACGGCGCACGACGACGAGGTCCGCGAGGCACGCTGGCTGCCCGTGCGGGAAGCCCTCACCCTCATGACGTATCCCAACGAGCGCGAGATGGTGCGCAGGGCGGCCATGGCCCTCGGCATCGACCTCGGCACTCGGGGCGGGCCGTCCGCCACGCAGGACGTGGGATCGTCGTGAAGCTGACCCTCCTCGGCACGCAGGGGTGGATCCCCACGAGGGAACGTGCGACGACGTGCTTCGCCGTCGAGGACGGCGAACGACTGCTCGTCTTCGACGCTGGGACGGGACTGAGCCGGCTCGCCCGGCCGCCCTTCCGGGCGCTGGTCGAGAGGTCGCGTGAGATCCATGTGCTGCTCACGCACTACCATCTCGATCACACCTGCGGCCTCGCTTACCTTCCCGGCATCTTCCCCGGCCGCCACGTGACCGTCCATGCGCCGGCGGCGTCCCTCACGGGGGTCGACCCCGGGCGGGCGCTCGAGGATCTCATCCGCCCGCCCTACAACCCCCGGGAGTGGCGCCGGCTCGACGGCGTCGAGCTCCGCGAGGTGCAGGCGGGCGCCAACGACATCGCCGGCCACCGGGTCGTCGTCCGCGCGCAGCAGCACACCGACACGAGCGTCGCCTACCGCCTCGACGACGCTCTCGTCGTCTCCACGGACACGGCGGCCGACCCGGCCACGGCCGAGTTCGCCGCGGGGGCGTCGGTACTCCTGCACGAGGCGTGGTACTTGGGCGGCGGGCCGCCGGCGACGGCGAGCGCCTCGCCGCCGCCCGGCTACGCCGGCCACAGCGAGACGCTCGCCGTCGCCGCCCTTGCCGCCGCCGCCCGAGTAGGCCGGCTCGTCTTCGTCCACCTGAACCCGCTCGAGGACGAGACAGCGTACACGGCCATGGCCGCGGCGGCGCGCAGAGTCTTCCGCGCCGTCGAGGTAGGATCGGACGGCGCGCGCTTCTCGCTCGACCTGATGTGAGATGACCTGAGCGCCTCCGGGAGCCGTGTTCGACAGGTCCCGACGTAGGCGCGAACACTCGGCAACGGAGGCACGGGTGGACCACAGGCGCAACACGAGACTCATGGTCGTGGCCCTCGTCGTCGTCGTCGCCGTCGTCGCGTTGTTGCCGGCGCTCATCGCCTATCGCTACACCTCGCCCGAACAACGTGACACCTTCGTGCGCCGGCCCTGGCGAGGTTGGTCGTTCGTCGTCGCGGCTCTGCGCGTGCCCGGGGACTCCGAGCTCAAGACCTCCGGGCAGGCGCTGCGCAAGGCGGACTGGCTCTTCGAGGACACGCTGATCGAGCCGCAGGAGGTCCAACTGCTCTTCGTCACGGCCGACGAACCCTATGCGTTCACGCAGGACGTCGGCGGGCGACTTGTCACGGCCCAGGTCACGCCGAGCTATCGGTTCATCTGGGAGGTGCGCGGCACAGTCCCCTCTTCGGCGGGGGGGGCGAACGGGTCGCGGTCGCTCGTCGTCGCCCTGCTCGACTACGAGACCGGACGACTGCTCTACGACGTCCGCCAGGACCTGCCTGAGGACGTGTTCGAGGAGCCCGCGCCGTCCGCGCCGTCCGCGGCGCCCGGCTCGTCCGCGCCGGCGTCGGGAGCGCCTTTGCCGGCGTCTACGCCGTGAAGGCGGCCAGGCTGCTCGGCGACCACGGCGGCCCGCCGATGCGGGCCGCCGTGGTCGCCGCCGGGAGCCGCCTCTTCATCTTCGCCGTCGGGCTCGCCGCCGTGGCCCTCCTCGGCATCAGTCATCCCGAGTGGGCGTGGCGCTTCCCGGAGGGCGCTGAGACGTTCAAGGGCGTCCTCGGCTCGCTCCTCAACCCGTGGGCGCACTGGGACGGCGTCTGGTACATCAAGATCGCCCGCGCCGGCTATGCGGACGCGGACGGGAGCACGGCCTTCTTCCCGCTGTACCCGCTCATCCTGCGCTACGCGGGCTACCTGTTCGACGGGAACCTCGTGGTCACCGGCATCGCCGTCTCGCTCCTCTGCTTCGCGGGCAGCGCCTGGTTCCTCTACAGGCTGGTGGCGCAGGACTTCGACGACAAGGTCGCCTCGCGGGCGGTCGTCTATCTGTGCTTGTTCCCGACGTCGTTCTTCCTGCAGGCCGTCTACACCGAGTCGCTCTTTCTGGTGCTCTCCCTCGCCTGCTTCTTCTGGGCCCGGGAAGGGAGGTGGCGGCTCTCCGGCCTCGCCGGCCTGCTCGCCACGCTGACGCGAAGTACCGGCGTCCTCCTGCTCGTGCCGATGGCCGTGTACTACTTCCAGCGTCGTGGCTGGCGCCTGCGGCGCGCCGACGCCGACAGCGCCAACCTGCTGATGGTCGCCGAGGGTCTCCTCATCTGGATGGCGTACCTCAGCCTGAGCTTCGGCAAGCCGTTCCTGTTCGCCGAGGCCCAGGACCAGTGGCGGCGAAGCACGATGCTGCCCAACTTCTCGATCGCCCGCGCGCTGGAGGCGGCGGCGCAGGGCGCGCGCCAGTTGCTCTCGGGCCAGTACCTGGACCTCTACTGGCCCGTCGCGGCGCCCGGCGACGCCTATTCGGTCGCCGCCGCAAACCTCATCGCGCTCGCCTTCCTGGCCGTCTCGGCGGCCTGCCTCGCCTACGGCCTGCGCCGCCTGCCGCCAGCCTACTCGCTGTACGGGGTCGTCTCGGTCGTCTATCCGCTCTGCTTCCCCGCCACATACGTGCCCCTGCTCTCGCTCCCGCGCTTCGTCCTCGCGGCCTTCCCGGTCTTCGTCGCCCTGGCCCTGTACACGCGCGACCGCCCGCGCGCCCACCGCGCGGTCGTCGTCGCGATGGTCCTCGCCCTGGCCGCGCTCACGGTCCGCTTCGCGCGCTTCGAGTGGGTCGCCTGACAAGGACGCGGCGAGCTACGGGGTCGGCGAGACGGCGGCGTAGGGCCGGTCGGCGTCCGCCCCGTGGCCGCCCGCGTCCGCGCCGTCGCTGCGGGCGCCCGCGCCGGTCACGAGCTTGAACACGTACACGTCGTCGCGCGCGTACACCGATCGATAACGCTGGTCGAGCACCAGGCGAGCGAGCGCGTCCTGGTGCAGCCGCCTGTCGATGCGATCGAAATACGCGGGGTGCTTCTCGTCGACGATCACGTACTCGGCGCCTTCGTACACCGGGAAGGTCAGCACGACGGGCCGCGCCGAGAGATGCGAGCCGACGTTGTTGTTGACCGAGACGACCACCCCGTCGGGCACCATCGCCACCGCTTCGTCGAGGACCTTCGCGTGCCCGGAGCGGGCGAAGTCCTTGCCCGAGGAGTGGGCGCCGGGGAGCGAGAAGGGCAACGGGCCGAGGAGGAAGTTGCCGAGCAGGGCGGCGAGCAAGACGAGCAGCGCCATGTCGCGGCGCTGCAGCAGCTCGCCGCGCATCTCGGCCTCGGGCCTGCGGAAGCCGCCGCCCAGCCACCGCCACAGGCGCATAAGACCGAGGACGGCGGCGGCGAAGATGAACGGCGTCTCGGCCGCCGTGTAGTGGAACTGGATGCTCCGTTGCCAGATCTGCGTCGACAGCCCGTTGAGGACGTATTCCGGCACGGCGATGAGCAGGGTCAACGGGCTGAGCAGCGACACGAAACCGAAGGGCCACAGGAGCTCGGCGAAGTACTCCAGGTTGTCGGCGGAGAGCAGGTCGCCGGCGACCTGGAGCGGATGCGTCAACGCGTTCCCGACCACCCCGGAGGCGCTGTCGCCGTAGGCGGAGTACCGGTCGACGAACGGGCTCGGCCCGTCGTTGAAGTGCGGGATCACGACCCAGACGGCGAAGGCGAAGTAGGCGAGCGCCAAGCCGGTGAGGACGAGATGCCTCCAGGACCGCTTGCGGATGGCGAAGAAGACCCCCATGACGGCGAGGACGAGCGGGACCTCCTCCTTGCACGCCGCCGCGAGCACCAGGAAGGGGACCGCACGGCGCCAACGGTCCTCCTCGAGGAAGAGGAAGGCGAAGAGGAGGAAGGGGGTCGCCAGGGTCACCGGATGGAACTCGTTGAGCACGCCGTAACCCAACGCAGGGTAGAGGAGCAGGGCGCCGGCGAGAAGGACGCCGGCGCGGGGGTCGCGGGTCACCCGGGCGCCCAGCCGGTACGCCGGCCATGCTGACGTGGCGACGATCGCCGCCTGCAGGGTCAGCAACATCACCGGGCTCGGCCAGACCAGCCACGGCAGGGCGAAGAGAGCGAGGATCGGGTCGACGTGAGCCCCCAGCCGGCACATCTGACGGGCGTTCTCGTCCGCGGTCGTGATCTCGAGGAACCGACCGTGAGCGGTGTTGTAGACGGCTTGCACCATGTTGCCGAGGTCGAAACGACCGCCGTAGTACATGCGGAAGCGGAGCCAGGCGAGCAGGGCGAAGACGGCCGTGAAGGCGAGGGCGGCACCGACCACGTACCAGGCGTAGCGCCGGAAGAGGAGGGCTGACTCGTCGGCTCCGAGTTCTGTGACAGGGAGCAGGCGGCCGGGGGCGGGGGCGGGGCGGCGGGCGGCTCCGCCCGCCGCCCCGCCCCCGGCCGCCTGCTTCTTCGCGGCGCTCTTCCTGCCCATCAGCCCTCCGTCCCCCCGGCGTCGACCCCG
>Ga0116187_1000693_pt1 | contig 39343 bp, 36 predicted proteins | sample AD_JPNNA6_MetaG_FD_89755 | JGI IMG/M metagenome (GOLD analysis project Ga0116187, IMG submission 89755) | Active sludge microbial communities of municipal wastewater-treating anaerobic digesters from Japan - AD_JPNNA6_MetaG | ecosystem: Engineered > Bioreactor > Anaerobic > Digestate | place... | reverse complement strand
CGGTGGCCTGCGTGGAATCGGACGAACACCGGGCGTCTTTTGTGATCGAAGTGACGGATACGGGCATCGGCATGGACGAAGAAACCCAGGGGCGCCTGTTTCAGAAATTTTATCAGGCTGACGGGTCGAGCTCTCGGGCCCGGGGGGGCACGGGGTTGGGACTGGCCATCGCCCGCATGCTGCTGGAGCTCATGGGGGGAAGCATTTCGGTCTCCAGCCGTCCGGGAGTGGGGTCGACCTTTCGAGTGGCCCTCTCCCTCCCCCGGGACGAGCGCGAAGGGGAGGAAGAGCGCCGGATCCTGGGCAAGGGGGCCTTCGTGGGGCGGAGGGCCCTGTTGGCTCTCCCCTGGGAGGGGTGGAGGAAGGCCTTGGCGGAGCAGCTCTCCTACTGGGGGGTGGAGTGCGTCGAGGGGCGATCTCCCCAGCTTGTGCTCCAGGAATTGAGGAGCCGAGGCCCTTCGTACCACGTCATCTTCCTGGACTCCGTGTGGGAAGACATCCGTGATATGGATATGCCGGGGATGGCCCTTCCCTCGGTGGTATTGGTGGCATCTCCCGGGGACCAAAGGGAAAACGGCGGAGCTGGGGCCGAAGAGCGGCTTACCAAACCCCTACGGGGGCACGCCCTGTGGAATGTCATGGAACGGCTGGGGCGATCCCAACCCTTTACCGGCGCGGCGGATCCTGCCCCTGATCGAGATTCCCCCCGGAGGATCGAACTTCCCCGGGAAGAGGGCGAGGGAACTTTTCGCATCCTCCTGGTGGAGGATAACAAGGTCAATCGGACGGTGGCCCAGGGGATCCTCCGCAAATTTGGCTTCCAGGCGGACGAGGCGGTGAACGGCCAGGAGGCGGTGGAGCGCCTGCGCTTCGTCGACTACGATCTGGTCCTCATGGATTGTTCCATGCCTGTCATGGATGGTTTTCAGGCCACCCGGGTCATCCGAGAAGAAGAGGGGCTTCGCCGCCACGTCCCCATCGTGGCCATGACGGCCCACGCCATGTCCGGGGACCGGGACATGTGCCTGGAAGCGGGAATGGATGACTACCTATCCAAGCCGGTGCGCCCCCAGGAGTTAAAAGACATGCTGGATCGTCACTTGCGGAAAGGCTAGCGCACGTCATGGCAACCGGCTGACGAACAAATGATGAGTAATCTTCTTTGGCGGGGCTAGGGCGGAAGGCAGTGTTTTTTTCGGACATTTTCCCAGGGATTTCGCGGGATGGAGGGGAGAGGATGACTTCTTGGGCAAGGTGCGGATGCAGGTGAGCGAAGCGCGCGAAGGCATGGTTTTGGCCCAGGATCTCCTGGCCCCCAACGGGCGACGAATCCTTCCCGCCGGAGCCGTGATCAAGGCGAGCTACCTTCAGACCATGAAGGTCTGGGGGGTGACCGAGCTGGTGGTGGAAGGAGGCGGAGAAGAAGAGGGTACCGATCGCCTGTCCCCGGAGGAAGAAGAGCGGCGCCAGAGGGCCGAGAGGATGGTGTCCCGCTTCTTTGCGGCCACTAATCGCTCCCACGAGGCCATAGAGGAGCTGCGCCGCCTTTGTACCCTCCGGGTGGCGGAGCAGTTGGCGAAAAACTCCGGGGCGATGGGTGAAGAGCCCCCGGGGCAGCCCGAAGGAATGGATCTGGACGCTCCAGGGCGGCGCCCTGCCCTTTCCGATCTGGTGCAGCGGGAAGTCCAGCTGTGCTCTTTCCCGGACATCTACTTTCGCATAAAAGAGGTGCTGGACTCCCCTCGCAGCTCGGCCAGTCACGTGGCGGAGGTGGTGAGCAAAGACACCAGCCTTTCGGCCAAGCTCTTGCGGGTGGTCAATAGTGCCTTTTACGGCTTTCCTTCCCGCATCGACTCCATTTCCCGAGCGGTGGCCATCATCGGGTCCAATGAGCTGTCCACCCTGGCCCTGGGCATATCGGCCATAAACCTGTTTAAAGACATACCGCCGAATTGCGTGAACATGCGCTCCTTCTGGGAGCACTCCGTGGCCTGCGGGGTGTATGCCCGGGTGTTGGCCTTCTCGAAGAAATCTTCCCACGAGGAGCGCTTTTTCGTGGGGGGGTTGCTCCACGACATCGGCCGTTTGGTCCTTTTTCGCCGCTACCCGAAGTACATGACCCGGGCCCTGTATCTATCAAAAGAGCGGTCGTGTCAGCTCTTTGAGGCCGAAGGGGAGGTGTTTGACTTCAGCCATGCGGCGGTGGGGGGGCTCCTCCTGGCAGAGTGGAAGCTTCCCCCTGTGGTGGCGGACATGGTGCGCTATCACCATAACCCCACCAAGGCTCCCACGCTTTTCGACGCCTCGGTGCTCCACCTGGCGGACATCATCGCCGGGGCCATGCGCCGGGGGTCCAGCGGATCGTTTCTCGTCTCCGCGCTGGATGACGAAGCGTGGAAGGCCCTGGATCTTCCGGTATCGGCTCTAGAAAGTGCCATTGCCCAAGGAGAGCGCCAGATCCGGGAGATTATCCACGCGTTCTTCGGGGACGAGAAGCCGTGACATCAAAGCCCCCCGAAGGGCGTTTTCTACACCCTGTTTCCGAGGCGCGGCGGAGTCCCGGTGGGGGAGCGGGCGAGAGCGGCGGTCTTTTATCGCTCAGGCAGGCGGTGCGGCATATTTGGGTGAAGATGCCCCCCGGGGCACGAGGGGCGGGAGAGGAGATCACAGTGCACGACAGAAAAAAGGCATGGGTTGCGGTTTTGCTGGCATGGGTGGGGATTGGGGCTTTTGCCGGGATAAGCGGGGCGTCGGAGGTACCCCTCACGGCCGATGGAGCCGTGACCTTGGCCCTGGAGCACAACCCCATGGTTTTGGTGCTCCAAGAAAAGATATCCCAGGATGAGGCCCAGGTCCGGGAAGCCCGGGCCGCCGGAGGCCCCAAGCTCGACGCCCTTTTGGCCTATACCCGGGTGAACGAGGCCCCCCGGAGCGTGGCCCTGGACCCCGTCACGGGAAACCCCGTGGGGGTCGTGCCCCTGGGTTTTGAGTCGGCCTACAAGGTGGCCCTCCAGCTTTCCCAGGTGATTTTCAGCGGTGGTAGCATCGAAGCGAAGATCCAGTCCGCCCGGTGGAAGGTGCGAGCCACCGAGGCGGAGCGGAGCCGCACCCTGCAGGGAGTGGCCAACGGCGCCCGAAGGGCGTACTACAGCGTGAAAAGGGCAGGAGACAAGTTAGCCGTGGCAGAAGAAGCCCGTTCCCTGGCCCAGGAGCACCTAAAGCAGGTGGAGTCGTTTTTCCGAAACGGCGTGGTGGCGAAAAACGAAGTCCTTCGGGTGGAGGTGGATGTGGCGGGGGCCGAGCTCGCCGTGATTCGGGCCCAGAACGCCGTGGACGTGGCGTGGACGGCCCTCGAGCGGGCGGTGGGCGCTCCACTACGGAGCTCCTGGACCCTGGCGGAGGGGGAAGAAGGCGCTCCCGTCCCTCACGAAGGGGGCGACCCCGAGTCCCGGGCCCTGGCCTCTCGGCCCGAGATCCGCATGCTGGAGTCCTCGCGGCAGGCGGCGCTCTTTCTTGCCGAGGCGGCGGCGGGGGCGGCCAAGCCCCAGGTGATGATCCAGGGCGAAGTGGGGCGCCAGGGAGATTCGTTCTTCCCCGAGGAGGATGAGTGGAAGATCACCTTGGCGGCTCAATGGCGCCTCTACGACTCGGGAGAAGTGGCCGCCCGGGTGGATCAGGCCCGGGGAGTGGCTCGGGAGCTCTTGGCCCGCATCGGAGACCTGGAAAGCCAGGTGCGCCTGGAGGTGTCCACGGCCCGTTTCAACCTGACCTCCGCTCAGGCAAGTGTGGGGGTGGCCCATAACCAAGTGGCGAGCGCCGAAGAGGATTATCGCATGGCCCTGAAGCGATACGAAGCCCAGGTAGGCACCAACCTGGACGTGCTGGATGCCCGATTGGCCCTGAACCAGGCCCGCACGGCGCTGGTGGACGCCATCTACGATGCCTGGTCCGCCGACGCCGACTTACGCTATGCCGTGGGGGAGGAGGACTTCGTCCCCGCTTCCCGGGGGGCGGTAAAGCCGTAAAACAAGCGCCAAGGGCCTCAAGGCCCCCGGAGGGACCTTTTTTCGGTAGGGGAAGACCGATGAGACCCGGGCCGCTTCTAATTTTCCCCCGGGCCTTTGGCGACCGGGGATAAAAGGTCCCGTGGTGGAGATCGACGCCCGGGTGTTTTGATCTGGACGCTCTGTGGCCCGGGGAGGTCCTTGAGGAAAGTTTGCGGTGTTAAGGAGGGGGATTGCCGACGGCCGAAGGGACCCCGGGGGAGGGATTTTCCCCTATGCGGGGTGACCCCTTTGGCCTTGCCAGGCTCCGAAGGGGGTTTTTGTGATGCGAGTGTGGATCGACGAAGTCCCATGGGGTGAAGGACCCGTGGCCGGAACAAAGGAAGAGCTGTGGGAGGCGCTGAATGGCCATTTGGCGTCCCTGGGGCGGATTTGTCGCGCCCTGGAAGTGGATGGAGAGGCCATGGAGGTCGAAGCTTTTTTGCAGGTGACGGGGGGGCAGGAGCTCCGAGTGACGAGCTGTCCGGTGCGGGAGCTGGTGCGAGAGTCCCTGGGTCAGGCCATCCGTTACCTCCCGGAGCTGCACAAAGGAGCGGAAAAGGTCGCCGACCTCCTGGAAGAAGAGAACCTCCCGGAGGCCTTCCCGGCCCTCTCCCAGCTCTCCGAGGGTACGACCTGGGTCCTCCAGGTGCTGGGGCGCAGCCAAGTCCTTCTGGCCCTCTCGGATGACGAGATCGGCGATGGGGAGCTTTCTGCGGTGCGAAGACGCCTTTTGGCGGTGCTCCGGGACGCGCTCTCCTCTATGGAGGAGAAGAAGTTCTTCGAATTGGCCTTCCGGCTGCGGGAGGAATTGGCTCCCACCCTGGTGCGTCTGGGGGGGTACTTGGTGGCCCTGAACAATACGGCGGAGAGCGTGCAGTGAGGCGATATCGGCGAGGCACGCCCCCGAAAGTCAACGGGAGATCCGGTAGAAAGAGGATCTCCCGATGACATTTCGTCGAGGAGTGGCCCTTTTTCTTATCATATCCATCGCGGTGGTGGTGGCGATCCTGTCCTTTTCTGCGGATCGTCACACCATGAAAATCCTCATGAACGCCCGCAAGGAGGGCATAGTCCTGGCCCTCATGATGGTGGGCGCCATATGGTTTTGTGACGCCACGCGCTTTCGCCTCTTCTCCCGGGCGGCGGGGGAGCGCCTTCCCCTCCGGCTCGCCTTCGTGCTCACGTGGATCAACTACTTCGGCTGCGCCATCACCCCCATGCAGGGAGGAGGGGGTCCCTTCCAGATGTACGTCCTCTACCGCCATGGAGTATCCCTGGGGAAAGGGGTGGCCATCACCCTGGTTCGGACCTTGGTGACCCTCTTTCTCCTGGGACTGACGCTGCCCGTCACCCTCTTGGTGGAGCCCCAAATCCTGCGAGGTCAGGGTTTTATCCAGGGCATGTTCATCTGGATCTTGGTCTTTGTTGTGGGAGCCTGGATTCTCATCACCCTGAGCCTGGTGCGCCCTCGGCTCATAAAGCGATGGTGCGGGGTGCTGACCTTCTGGCTCAACCGCGCGGGGGTGGTGCATCGCCGGTCCATCCTCCGGGTGGTGCGTCGCATCCACCGGGAGATCGACGAATACAACAATAACATCCGGGTCTTCTGTACCACGGGAAAATGGTATTTCCTGGGGGCGATCCTGGTCTCTTGCCTCTACCTATTTTGCATCTTCTCCGTGCTCCCCTGCCTCATCTGGTCCTTGGGCCAGCCGGTGCACTTCGTGGAGTGCGTCCTGGTACAGGCCATGTTCATGTTCATCCTGTACTTCGTTCCCACGCCGGGGGCCAGCGGAGTGGCCGAAGGGGGTGCCATGGTGCTCTACAAGCTCCTGGTCCCGTGGAACTTGGCGGGAGTGGTGGCCATTGGGTGGAGATTTTTCACGGAGTACACGGGCATCGTCATGGGGGCCTTTGTGGCCATGAGATACATCGGCTGGGACTTGGCCTCCCGGCTCATGGACCAAGAAAAGGCCGAAGAAAAGGCCGAAGAGAAAGTAGGATGTCCGGGAGGAGACGATGGCAAAGGTTGATCTCCCTCGGTGGGGGGAGCGAATTTTCCCGTGGCGAGGAGGGATCTGGACGATCCTTTTCCTGCTCATTCTGGGGTACGCCCGACCGTCGCTCCGGTCATGCTTTTTAGGGCTGATTCCCTTGGTGGGTGGGCAGCTCCTGCGCTTTTGGGCCGCAGGCACCATTGGGCGCTACCGGGGCGAAGAGGTGGGCGCCGTCCAGTTGGTGACCTGGGGTCCCTACGCCTTCGTGAGAAACCCCCTGTACCTGGGAAACGCCGCCATCGGTTTGGGATGGGCGATCATGGCGAACTCCCCTGGGGTCCTGGGGGTTTTCCTTTTGGCCTTCCTCGCGATCTATGGGGGGGCCATCATCCCCTACGAAGAAACCTTCCTCGAAAAGAAGTTTGGTCCGGCCTTTCGGGCCTACCGGGATCGCACCCCCATGTTCTTTCCCCGGCCTCCTTTCTCGAAAAAGTGGCGAGGCCCCTTCGACAGAGCGGTGCTTTGGCGCAGCGAACGCCACTCCCTTTGGGTGACCCTGGGGGGATCGGCGGCCTTAATCTCAAGACTGTGGTGGTGACTAGGGCATGAAAGACGACGTCGTGACGGGGCATCAGAGGGCGGAGCTCCCGGGACTGGTGGGGGTGTGGCGCTTGGCGTGGGAGGACGAGGGCCTGGTGGAACTCGCTCCCCTTTCCCATGGGAAGCTGATCCCTTCGGGGGAGGCTGTCCTGGCGGAGGGGCAGGGCGTACTCCCCTCCTGGCTCTGGGACGGGTGGATCCGATTTTGGCGAGGGGAGGATCCCGCAGTGCCCCTGGTGGGTCGCGTTCCCCCGTTCTTTGGCCGGGTGTACGCCGTGGTGCGGCGCATTCCTGTCGGGGGGGCCCGGACCTATCGCCAAGTGGCGGAAGAGGTCGGGGTGCCGGAGGGGGCCCGGGCGGTGGGACAGGCCATGAGGAAAAACCCCTGGGCCCTCTTCGTGCCCTGCCATCGGGTGGTGCGGACCGACGGGGGGCTGGCGGGGTACGGAGGCCCCACGGGGACTCCTCTCAAGAGGGCCCTGCTCCTCATGGAGGGCGTGACGGCGCTGCCCGGAGGGGTCTCTTTAAAGGGTGGCCGCCCTTAAGGCCCCCATGGGTCCTCCGACGGCGGAGGAGCACCGAAATAATGGCAGGGGGGCCCGTTGACGGGCCCCCCTGTTCTCATGTACGGGATCAGATTCCTCCCTGGCGGTTCCCGAAGATGCGCTGCCAGGCGGAGTTATAGACCTCCCCCGGGGGCAGGGGGTTTTGAGCTAGGTTAAGTTCCACCGCCCTTTGGGCCACGGCCTCTGCCACGCGGGGGGTCGTTTCGTCACAAAACAGGTCGGGGACCACGTTCTGGGGGGAAAGACGCCGGGGATCCACCACGCTGGCCATGGCCTGGGCCCCCGCCAGGAGGAGCTCCTGGGGAATGTCTTTGGATCGCACGTCCATGGCGCCCCGCAGCAGCCCGGGAAAGGCGAGCATGTGGGTGAGCTGATTTTTCCCTCCGGTGCGGCTCAGTCCGGTGCCCACCACGGCGGCTCCGGCGGCCACCGCTTCCTCGTAGGAGATCTCCGGGGTTGGTAGGGCCAAGGCAAACACCACGGAGCGCGGAGCCATGGACCGGATGAGGTCGCCGGAAAAAAGGCCGGAGGAAGAGATCCCCACCAAGACGTCGGCCCCTCGCACCACTTGTTCCAACCCCCCCGTCAACCCCTCGGGGTTGGTCCGTGCGGCGAGTTCTTCCTGGACGTAGTTCATGGAGGGGTTTTGGGGTCCCAAGATCCCCTTGCTGTTCAGCAGGACCAGGTTGCGGGCTCCGGCGTGGAGCAGCAGCTGGGCGGCGGCGATGCCCCCGGCCCCGGCGCCGCAGAACACGATGCGGATGTCTTCCAGTTTTTTACCCACTACCTTCATGGCGTTGATCAGAGCTCCGACGACCAGCATGGCGGTGCCATCTTGGTCGTCGCAGAAGACGGGCATGTCCAGCATGCGCTCCAGCTTCCTCAGGATGGTGAAGGTGTTCGGAGAAGAGATGTCTTCCAGGTTTATCCCCCCGAAGTTCGGGGCGATCATGGAAACCATGTGGATGAACTCGTCGGGGTTTTCGCTACTGACGCAAAGAGGGATGGCGTTCACATCGCCGAAGAGCTTAAACAGCAGGCATTTGCCTTCAATCATGGGCATTCCCGCCAGGGGCCCCACATTTCCCATGCCGCAGATGGCGCTACCGTCGGAGACCACCGCCAAACGGTTTCCCTTGCCGGTGTACTCGTAGACCATGTCCTTGTTTTCCACAATCGCCATGCCCGGGGCCACGCTTCCCGGGTACGAGGCGAGAAAGGCGTCTTCTTCGTTGTTGACGCTTATGGTGGGAAATATTTTCACCTTTCCTCTGGCGCGGCGGTGTAGCTCCAGGGATCGAATTCGATCGTACACGAGCATCAGTCTCCTTTCTTGGGCCCCTTTGAAGGCGTGACGGGGGCCCTCCCGGGGCCTAAGGGCAGGGGATTTTGTGACGCCTCCAGGTCAGGATAAGAGAGGGACCAGGAGGGGCTGTAACCGATCCACCGCCTCCATCAGGCGGGGGAGTTCCTCTTTGCTGAGATCCATGCGGACGTAACCCCTTCCGGCGTCGCCAAAGGTCCTTCCTGGCGTGAAGACCACCCCCGCCTCGATGAGGCAACGTTCTACGAAGCGATCGTCGTCCCCTCCGGGCACGGGGGCCCAGACGTAGAGAGGACACGGAGAAGGGGGAATGGCCCATCCCACGGAGGCCAGGGCCTGGAGGAGGGCATTGCGTCGATCTCGGTATAGGACCCGGACGCCTTCGATGGCGGCATCCCGGTCGCTGTGGGTGAGGGCCTGGATGGCGGCGCGCTGGATGGGGAGGAAGGGGCCCAAGGGAAAGGGCCCCCGGGTACGCGCCATGGCGGCGATGAGGGGGGATCCCCCCACGAAGTAGCCCAATCGGGCCCCCGCCATGTGAAAGGAGTACGTGAAGGAACCGTACTCCACGGCGACCTCCCGGGCCCCGGGGACCTCGAAGACGCTGGGGGAAGAGACCCCATCGTCCGTGATCTCCCCCAGGCGGCGGTCGTGGACCAGCACCAGATCGTGGCGACGACAGAAGTCCACGGCCTGGGCCAACAGATCCCGTGACCCCACCGTGGCCGTGGGATCGGAGGGGAGCTGGAGCACCAAAAGCCTCACCCGGGGAGTGACGAGGGGCTTTAGGGCCTCAAAGGACGGGAGAAAGGATCGCGCCGGGGAGAGAGGATAGAAGGTGACTTGGGCGTCCACCGTGGAGGACAAAAAGACGTACTGGGGGTTTCCAGGATTGGGAAGGAGGATGCCGTCTCCGGTGTCCAGGAAGGCCAAGGGAAGGGATAGCAACCCCTCCAGATTGCCCCAGACGGGAAGGATTTCGGAGTTGCGGTCCAGCGATACGCCGAAACGGCTCCGGTACCACTCTCCGATCGCCTCGGGGAGCGACGGAATGATATGGGGGGAGCTGAAGGCGTCCTCGGCGCGGCACCCATCGACCACGGAGGCCAAGACGTGGGGGGCGGGAAGGCGATGGGGACCCCCCCATCCGAGATCGATGAGATCTTCCCCCTGATGGCGAAGCTCCCGGAGCAGGTTGATCAGACGAAAAGGCACGCCGGGGGGGTGCTCCCGAGTGCGGCGGGCGATGTACGGCACGACGATCCCCTCCTTTGGAGTCCCTCATGGCCCCTGGCCGCGCCGGAGCGCCTCTTGCCGGCGGCCCCGGGCGCCGGGGGACAAAATCCCCATACAAAATACTCTGCATCGGCTTCCTGGAGGAAAATTGTAGCGGATTTTATCGGCGAACACAACGGCTCTTTTCCTTGGGAAGACGCTTTTCTCATGTCCCGGAGTAGGGGCTTTCCGGCTCCAGCGTATCCAGATTTAGCACCATCCCGTCCCAGGCCGCGATAAAGCGCGTGCGATCCGACGACATCTCCTCGGCCAGTCGGCGGGGATCCTCTTGAAGGATTCCCCGCCCCAGGTGCGTGAGGATCATCAGGCGAGGGGAGGCCACCTCCGCCATGGTCCGGGCGTCCTCCAGGCAGAGGTGGTCGATGGTGTCCACGGCGTGGCGCAAGGTGGTGTGCGCGACGATCATATCGCAGGAGGAAAGGAGTTTTCCCAGGTGGGGCAAGGGGCGAGTGTCGCTCACCACCCCCCAGGTGGGGAGCCCTGGGGAGCGGGCCACGAAGCCGAAGCACAGGACCCCGTGGTGTTCCAGGGGTACCGGGGTAAGCTCCGTACCTCCGGGGAGGAGGACACCCCTCTCCGGGCCCCAGATCTCCACCCGATCCACCCGGTCCCGCACGTGGCGGAAAAAGACGGGTTCGGGTCCCGAAAGGGCGTCTTCGGGGAGCACTACGCAACCGTGCCTTCGACGCCCTCCTCCGGTGAGGGCCTCGGCCAGGACGTTCAGATCCGTACTGTGGTCGATGTGGCGGTGGGTCAATACCAGAGCGTCCAGGGACTCCGGATCCAAGGGAGGGCGGGCCTCGCAGATGCGCACCAAAGACCCCGGCCCCGGGTCCACCACCCAGGAAGCCCCTCCCAGGCGCACCCAGAGCCCCCCGGAGGCCCGCATCTGGTGTAACACCGTGAAGCGGGCCCCCGCCGTGCCGAGGAAGCGAATGAAATTTTTTGGATATCCAGAGAGGGGTTCCGCCGAGGGCATGGGACTACGCTTTGAAAAAAGGCAGGACGCGCTTAAAGAGCTCGGTGCCCGCCTGGCCCAGGAGCTGGTAGACCACGCTTTCCGTGGGTAGCACCGTCCCTCCGGCGGAGCGCAGGGCGGCGAAGGCCTCGTCCCGGTGGACTTCCCGGCGGCTTCCCGTGGCGTCTGAAGCCAGCACCACGTCGTAGCCCTCGGCCAAAAGCTCCAGGGCGGTGGACAGGACGCAGATGTGAGTTTCCACCCCGAGCAGGATGACCTGGCGCCGGGCCGTCTCCTCCAGGGTCCGGACGATCGCGGGCTCTCCCCAGCAAGAAAAAGAGATCTTTTCCACCACGGGGCTCTTTTCAGGAAGGACCTGGACCAGGGATGGGAGGGTTTTCCCCAGCCCCTTGGAATAGTGCTCCGAAACCAACACCGGCACGCCCAGGGCGTCTGCGCAGCGCAAAAGCAATGCCCCCGTCTTTTCGATCTCCTCCCGGTGGGCGATGGCGGGCATGAGCTTTTCCTGCATGTCGATGAGCAATACCAGGGAGCGGCGGGCGTCGAGGACAAAGGGTTTCATGGGACAATCTCCTCCATTCGGGGGGTGATGGTTGGCATATGGCGCCTCTTATTATAGACTCTTCCGGGTGGGATTTACTTCGGAAGAGATCCGGTGGGTGAAAAATTTTTTCCGTTTGGATCTAAACCCCGGAGGAAATCTGTGGCGAAGGGGAGGCCCTTGTGTTATGCTGGCGGAGGGATCGGGGTTTCGAAGCCGGAGGAGGTGGAGAGAATGCAGCGCAGACGTTTTTTCGACGGTAAGGATCGTCCGGTAACGGTGGGAGACATCCTGCGGGCCATGGAGTCTTCCTCCTGGCCCGGTTTCGTGACGCGGGCGGCGGAGCAAGTGTTGCAGTGGATGATGGGCGAGCTGGCCGCCGAAGAAGCCTTCTACGAAGAAGAAAACCCGGCGGAGGGCGTCGACCCCCGGATGATGGGAGACACGGAGAACCTCTTTTTGCAGCTCAGCTGGCTGGAGGAGAGCGTTGACCTTCTCCCCACGCAAAACGGAGGGCCGGGGCGGGGTTGGCCCGAAGCCCTCGTGCTGGCCATCGGTCCCATAGACATCGACGAAGGGTTGCGCATCGCGGTGGATCACGCGGCCCTCTTTGCCCGGGGAAAGTGCCATCGGGTTTGGGTTTTTTGTGACAACTGGATCGTGGGGGATGCCCTGCGCTATCTGCCCCACGTCCGCATGTTGGCGGACCAAGGGGTGGAATTGCGTTTCGTGCTGCTTACCCCTTGGGGATGGACGGAGATCCCCTTGGGTAAAGACCCCGATAAGAAAGGCCCCCTGCCCTGGAGAGGCTCGTCGGACGAAGGATTGGGTGGGGCCTCTCCTCGCTTTTCTAAGGAGGGGCGCAACCGCAACGCGCCCCACGGAGCGGGGGATGACCCGGGGGGGGGCTTCGGGAAAGCCCCACTAGGATCGGTAATTTTAGCAGAAAAAGGAGTGTAGCGCAGTGAAAAAGAAAGAATCGTTCACCAAGGGAGACCTGGTCCACGAGGTGGCGGAGTCGACGGGGCAGAAGATCAAAGACGTCACGGTGGCCGTGGATGCCGTGTTGGATGCGGTGATGGGCGCCGTGGCCGGGGGGAGGAGGGTCTCCTTGGTGGGTTTTGGAGTTTTCGAGGCCCGAGTTCGTGCCCCTCGCCAGGGGCGAAACCCCCAGGCCCCGGACCAGGTGGTGGAGATTCCGGCCCGCACCGTGCCAGCTTTCAAACCGGGCAAGGCCTTCAAAGACCGGGTCGCCGATTCCTAGTAATTTACCTAGGCCCTTCGGATCTTTCCGCAGGGGTGGCCCTGCGTTTTGTCTCCCATCATCGATGCCTTAGACCGTAGTGATCCATCGCCCGGGGGCCCAAGGCGCGTCCCCGGGCGATGTCGTCCCCCCGCCCCTTTCCGGCCCCTCGTTTTCGACCTCCGAAATGGCAGCGCTCCGGATCGTCTCCGGGGCGATTGCCCCTTGAGCGGATGGGAAGAAAGGGATACAATGAGAGCGGAGTTTTTCCCGACTTTCGCCTTTTGAGGGGAAAGGGGCGTACTTTGACAAATCCATAAGGGGTGAGACGACGTATGGAAGTATTGTTTTTTGTGGCGGGGCTCGCGGCGGGCATAGGCGGCGGCTTCCTGCTTCGCAAAACTACGGAAGAGCGGGCCATGAGCGATGCCCGAGCTCGGTCTGAGGCGCTGCTCCGCGATGCGACGGCGGAGGGAGAGCAGCGCAAGCGCGAACTCCTCACCGAGGCCAGGGAGGAGAACCTGAGGCTTCGACAGGAAATCGACAAAGAAGTCAAAGACCGTCGCAACGAGATGCAGCGGGCCGAGCGGAGGCTGGAACAGAAAGAAGAGAACCTGGATCGGAAGCTCGATGCCCTGGGGCGTCGGGAAGAGGAGCTAAAGGCGGGGCAAGAGGCCCTTAAAAGACGCATGGAGGACGTGGACTCCCTGTACACGGAGCAGACCCGCAAGCTGGAAGAGGTGGCGGCCATGACCCGGGAGGAGGCCCAGCAGATCCTTCTGGCGGCGGTGGAAGAAGAGGCAAACCACCGCATCGGAGTGCGCCTGCGAGAGCTGGAAGAAAAGGCCAAGCGCGAGGCGGACCGCAAGGCCCAGGAGATCATCGCCACGGCGATCCAGCGCACCTGCGTGGAGCACACCTCCGAGGCGGCGGTGAGCGTGGTGCCCCTGCCTTCAGACGAAATGAAGGGGCGCATCATCGGTCGGGAGGGACGCAACATCCGGGCCTTCGAGACCCTTACGGGGGTTGACCTCATCGTGGACGACACCCCCGAGGCGGTGACCATCAGCAGCTTCGATCCGGTGCGTCGGGAGGTATCCCGGCGGGCTCTGGAACGCCTTATCACCGACGGCCGCATCCATCCGGCCCGCATAGAAGAATTGGTGGAGAAGTGTTACCAGGAAGTGGACCAAGAGATGATCGACCGGGGAGAAAACGCCCTGCTGGAAGCGGGGGTCAAGAACATGCACCCCGAGCTCGCCAAGCTGGTGGGACAGTTGCAGTTCCGCACGAGCTATGGCCAGAATACCCTCATGCACAGCCTGGAAGTGGCCCACGTCGCGGGCATCATGGCGGCGGAGCTGGGGGTGGACGAAGCCCTGGCCCGACGGGCGGGGCTGCTTCACGACATAGGCAAGGCCGTGGACCATCAGGTGGAAGGGCCCCACGCCCTCATCGGGGCCGACCTGGCCCGGCGGTACGGCGAAGCTCCCGACGTGGTAAACGCCATTGCCTCCCACCATGAAGACGAAGAACCCCAGACCGTGCACGCGGTGCTGGTGGCGGCGGCGGACGCAGTGAGCGCCTCCCGCCCCGGGGCCCGGAGGGAGAGCCTGGAGGCCTACATCAAGCGCCTGGAAAAACTAGAAAGCGTGGCCAATTCCTTCCACGGCGTGACAAAATCCTTTGCCATTCAGGCGGGACGCGAGGTGCGGGTCATGGTGGCTCCCCACCAGACAGATGACGCCTCCATCGCCAAGATGGCCTTCGATATCGCCCGGAAGATCGAAGAAGAAATGAAATACCCCGGCCAGATCCGGGTTACCATCGTGCGAGAAAGCCGGGCCGTGGAGTACGCCAAGTAATGCGCCTTCTGTTCGTGGGAGACGTGGTGGGGCGTCCGGGGCGAGAGGCCTTGGCCCGGGCGCTGCCGGAGCTTCGGCAACAGGAGGGGCCCTTCGACTTCGTCCTGGCCAACGGCGAAAATGCGGCGGCGGGCTTTGGTCTCACGGAAAAAGTGATGAACGACCTTTTTTCCCTGGGGGTGGCCTGCCTCACCGGAGGCAACCATATTTGGGACAAAAAAGAATTCATCCCTGTGCTCGGCGGCGAGAGCCGGGTGTTGCGCCCGGCGAACTACCCTCCGGGGTGCCCGGGGCACGGGGTGGCCCATTTGAGTAACGGCAGGTCTCGCCTAGCGGTGGTGAGCCTCCAGGGACGGGCCTTCATGCCCCCGGTGGATTGCCCCTTTCGTGCGGCGGACGCCATCATCGAAGCTCTGGAGGAGCGGGCGGTGCTGGTGGATTTCCACGCCGAGGCCACCTCGGAGAAGTGGGCCCTCTTCCGGCACCTCGACGGCCGGGTGTCCGCCGTGGTGGGTACCCACACCCACGTGGCCACAGCGGACGAAGAAGTGCTCCCCGGGGGGACGGCGGTCCTCACCGACGTGGGCATGACCGGCGGTCATGGAGGAGTGATCGGCATGACCACGGAGACCACCCTATGCCGTTTCCTGGACGCCCTGCCCTCGAAGTTCGCCGTGTGTGATACCGACCTACGCCTTCGGGGCGCGGTGATCGACATCGACGACGAGACGGGGCGGGCCCTGGCCATCCGGCGCGTGGAAAGACGATTCTAGCCCGGGCCTTTTTGGACCTCAGCCAGCGGCCCCCTTCGGGAAAACCTTCCCGAAGGGGGCCGCTTTTTCGTGGTGCTCCGCCCCTAGGTGAGGCGGGAAAAGATCGCTCCCCGGAGGCGTAGCCCTTCGAGGATCTTGGGGATCAGCTCGTCCAGGGGCAGCTGGAGAAGGACTTTCCCCGTGCTTCGGTCCCGCAGGGTGATCTGCTCGATGTCCGTCCCGGGAATCCGGCGCCATTCCGAGATCACGTCGAAGTTCTTTCGGACCCAAGCCAGCACGTCCTCTTTGTTGAAGAGGCGGGCCCGGGAAATCCCTTCCAGCCGTTCCTCGTTGCGCTTCTGATCCGCCAGGGGCTCCAGAGGATCGAAGGGGGAGATTTTCTCCGGAGGGCGAGGTGGGGGCGTCAGGGGGTGAGAAGGGGGCAAGACCCAGGAAGCCTCGCCCACCAGGGGGCGCCCCTCGCCGTGGCGCCCCCCCTCGGGGAACTCCCTGGCCCCTCCGGCGTGTCGAAGACGACGGCGTTCCCGGGCCGACTGTCCCAGGATTTCCGCGAAAAGGCGTTGGTTAGCCAAGATCCTCCCGGGGTCTCGTGCCAGGATCTCTTCCGTCAGAGAAGTGCCCATGACATCACCCCCCTTTGTCGAAGTTTATCGAAAACACTCCGGTGCTATTATAGCGCAGTGGCGCAAAAAATGCCACGGGGTGGACTCACTCCGGGGGACCTTCCAGATCCTCCGGCCGCATGGAAAGGGCGATGCGGCGCCGGGGCAGGTCCACCTCGAGGACGGCCACGGAGACCCACTGTCCCACGCGTACCACGTCGAAGGGCGATCCTCCTCGTTTTCCCAGGCGGCTCACGTGGACCAGGCCATCCTGGTGCACCCCCACGTCCACGAAGGCCCCGAAGGCCGTGACGTTCGTCACCACCCCGGGCAGCACCATGCCCGGGGCCAGGTCCTCCACCCGGTGCACCTGGTCGGAGAAGGCGGGGAGGGCGAAGGAGGATCGAGGATCCCGCCCGGGCTTGGCCAGCTCTTCCAGGATGTCTTTGAGGGTGGGTAGGCCCACGGTGCCCTGGACGTAGGCCGAGGGGTCGATGCGTTGGCGCAGGGCCTCGTGCCGCAGGAGATCTTCCACGGTGCAACCTAGGTCGGAGGCCATGCGTCCCACCAGGTCATAGTGCTCGGGGTGGACGGCGCTGGCGTCCAGGGGTTGTTCCCCTCCCCGGATGCGCAAAAAGCCCGCTGCCTGCTCGAAGGCCTTGGGCCCCAGGCGGGGCACCCGGCGGAGGGAGCTCCGGGATCGAAAGGGCCCCTTCTTCCGGCGAAAGGCCAAAATCTGGGTCGCCAACTTGGGCCCCACCCCGGGTACCCGCTCCAAAAGCTGCTGGCTGGCGGTGTTCAGGTCCACCCCCACGCTCGCCACGCACCGTTCCACCGTGTCATCCAGGGCCTGGCGCAGGGCCTTTTGGTCCACATCGTGTTGGTACTGCCCCACGCCGATGGACTTGGGATCGATTTTAACCAATTCCGCCAGGGGGTCCTGGAGGCGGCGGCCGATGGACACCGCCCCTCGGTAGGTCAGATCGAGGTCGGGGAACTCCTCCCGGGCCACCTCCGAGGCGGAGTACACCGAGGCGCCGCTTTCGTTCACCGTCACCACCGGAATGCCCCGATCCGCGAAGACCTCCCGGAGAAAGGCCTCCGTTTCCCGTCCCCCCGTGCCATTGCCCACCCCCACCGCCTCAAGGTCGTGGGCCGCCACGAGGCGGTCCACCTGGCTACGGGCCTCTTCCCGTTGGTGGGCGGAAAGGAGAAAGAACGTCTCCCGGTGCAAAAGGTTTCCCTGGGCGTCCAGGCACACGGCCTTGCATCCGGTGCGCCACCCCGGATCCACGGCGAGGATTCTTTTTTCCCCCAGGGGGGGCGCCATGAGGACGTCCCGGACGTTTTCCGCGAAGATGTGGATGGCTTCGTCATCGGCCCGCTTTTTCATCGCCTGGCGGGCCTCCGTCTCCAGCGAGGGCTGAAGAAGGCGCTTCCAGGCATCGTGGACCGCATCGCGGACCTCCTCCGCGTCGGCCCCTCGGCCGTGGACGAAGATCTTTTCCAGGATTTCTAGGGCCTCGGGCTCCGGGGGGGCGATGTGAACCCGAAGGGCCCCCTCGGCCTCTCCCCGGAAGATGGCCAGGACGCGGTGCGATGGTATTCGGGCCAGAGGCTCATTCCAGTCGAAGTAGTCCCGGTATGTCCCCCCCGCCTCCTCCTTGCCCGGCATCATCCGGGAAGAGAGGGTCCCTTTCTCGACGAAGAGGCGACGGAGGGCCCGGCGGGCCTCCAGGGACTCACTCACGCGCTCGGCCATGATGTCTCCCGCCCCATCCAGAGCGTCGTCCTCGGTGGGGACGCCCCTTTCGGCATCGACGAAGGGGCGGGCCGCTTCCAGGGGCAAGATCCCTTTTTGGGCCCAGAGGAGGTCGGCCAGGGGCTCCAGACCCCGTTCCCGGGCCACAGAGGCCCGGGTGCGGCGCTTGGGACGGAAGGGGAGGTAGAGGTCTTCCACCTCCGTGAGGGATTTGGCGGCGTCCAGGGCCCGGCCGAGCTCCGGGAGGAGGAGCCCCCGTTCCTCCAGAGAGGCCCGCACGGCGTTGCGGCGGCGGTCCAGCTCCGCCAGGGCGGCCATCCGGTCCCGAATGGCGGCGAGGTCCACCTCGTCCAGGGATCCGGTGCGCTCCTTCCGGTAGCGGGCGATAAAAGGCAGGGTGCATCCCTCGTCGAAAAGGGCGGCCACCGCCTCCACCTGCTCCTGCCGGAGGTGGAGGCTCGAAGCCACCAGGGCGGCATGTTCGGTGCGCATAGGGGTCCATCCTCCTTTGTTAAAAAACAAAAAATCACGGTGAGGGAGGTTCGCAGGCTCCCTTCGGGCCATTATAGCAATTGTCGGGGCATCGCAAGGTTTTATTAAGATGAACACCCTGCGGAGTCGCCCCCCGGGCCTTGTGGAGAGCCCTGGCGGCGGAAAAATCCGAAAGAAAGGGGGCGGAACCCGGTAGATCTTTCAGAAAGTCCCCTCATGCCTCGGTCGGGAATTTTTCGCTTGACAGAAAAGGCCTGGCCCCCTATCATAGGGTCGCCGGTAGTCCTATCCGGCAAACGTTTTTCAGCACGAGGAGGCTGTGTTTTGGCGACTCAGGGTACTGTCAAGTGGTTCAACGAAACGAAGGGGTATGGGTTCATCACCACGGACGACGGCAAGGATGTGTTCGTCCACTATAGCGCCATCCAGGGCGATGGGTTCAAAACGCTGGGCGAAGGTCAGCGCGTGTCCTTCGACATCACCCAGGGAACTAAGGGAGACCAGGCGTCCAACGTTTCCAAGATCTAGGGGCGGACTTTTTCTTCGATCATATTATTATACGGTAGTGTGATTTGGAGAAAGACGAGAGATGAAGGCGGGGGCTCCGATGGGGCCTCCGCCTTTCGCGTAACCCCCTTTAGGGAAGGGGGCGGGGAGCCCTCCGGGACGCCCCGGGGGCGCTCTTGTCAACGGTCGGGGGAAGAGGATATAATTTATCCTGGCTGTGGCGGCCCAGCACGAGAAGCGTAAGGGGGGATATCCGTGGAAGTGCTCAAAGTGAGTGCGGGATCTCAACCCAAGTCCGTGGCGGGAGCCATTGCGGCGGTACTCCGCGAGACGGGGGCGCTGGAGATACAGGCGGTGGGGGCTGGGGCGGTGAACCAGGCGGTGAAGTCCATCGCCATCGCCCGGGGGTACGTGGCACCGAACGGCATCGACCTGATCTGCATCCCGACCTTTTCCCGCATCGATATTGGCGGCGAGGAGCGTACCGCCATCAGGTTCCAAGTGGAAAAGCGCTGATTTCGCGGGGTACGGGAAGGGGAAGAAGCTGGGGGCGGCCCGTCGGGCTGCCCCCAGTTATCATAGGGGGGAGACGGGCCCCAAGGCTAGGATCGACCGGCATCGTCCGGCGAAGGGAGGAAAGGCGTATGGAGAGCATCAAGGCGCCCCGGGGAGTGCGAGACATCCTTCCGGAGGAATCCTGGAAGTGGGCCCACGTGATGGGGGTGGCGAGGAAAACGGCGGAGGACTTTGGCTTCGAAGAGATCCATCTGCCCCTTTTCGAGCACACGGAGCTCTTTTGCCGGGGCATCGGTGACACCACCGACGTGGTGGAAAAGGAAATGTACACCTTCACGGACCGGGGGGATCGCAGCCTGACCTTGCGCCCCGAGGCCACGGCGTCCATGGTGCGGGCCTATCTGGAGCACAATTTCCAGCACGGCCCCCAGCCCGCCAAGTTTTGGTGCGCGGGGCCCATGTTCCGCTACGAACGGCCGCAGAAGGGGCGCTATCGCCAGTTCTGGCAGCTGGACATAGAAGCCATCGGAGCGGCGGACGCCTTGGTGGACGTGGAGACCATCGCCCTTTCCCTGGAGTTTTACCGTCGCCTGGGGCTCTCGGGGCTCGAGGTGGTGGTGAACTCCGTGGGGTGCCCCCGCTGTCGCCCGGTCTACCGCCAGGCGCTTCAAGCCTACCTCGGGGAGCGCCTGACCCAGCTCTGCGACACCTGCCAAGGGCGCTTTGGCCGAAACCCCTTGCGCATCCTCGACTGCAAAAATTCCGGGTGCAAGGCTCTCACGGAAGGGGCCCCGGACATCCGGGACAGCCTCTGCCCCGAGTGTCGGGATCACTTCGCCCTGGTGCTTTCCGCCCTGGAGGCCCAGCATGCCCGGGTGACGCTGGACAAGCGCCTGGTACGAGGGTTGGATTACTACACCAAGACCGCCTACGAAGTGCTCTCGGGGGACCTGGGGGCTCAGAACGCCGTGTGCGGCGGGGGACGTTACGACAACCTGGCGGAGGCCATAGGAGGCCCCGCCGTGCCCGGGGTGGGCTTTGCTGCGGGCTTGGACCGGGTGGTGCTCACCATGGAACAGCAGGGATGTTCCTTCGGGAAAAGGGCTTGCCCCCAGGCCTTCGTGCTCTGCGAGGCCGACACCCGAGCCCAGGGATCGGCCCTCTTGGCGGCCCTCCGGAGCGCGGGAGTGGCCGCGGACATGGACTACACCGGCAAGGGATTCAAGGCCCAGATGAAGCTGGCGGACACCCGGGGAGTGCGGGTGGCCTGCATCTTCGGAGGAAACGAGGCGGCCCGGGGCGTGGTGGCCCTGAAGGACCTGAGGACGGGGACCCAAGAAAGCGTTCCCCAGGAAGAGCTGGCGGCCCGGGTGGGGGCGATCCTGAAAGGGTAACCCGGAGAAAGGGCTCGCCCCGGGACCTGCGGGGATCTCGGGGCGGCTTTTCCAGAGGGGAAGGGCCCGCGCCGTGGGGCGAGAAGGCCCCCGTCGCCCCGCTCGGGCCCCGGGTGCCACGGGGTTTGTTTTGGATTTTTAGGTTCAAACGAAAGGGGCAAGGCAAATAGATCATGGAAGGACGACATTTTGACGCCACATGGAAGCGCTCGGTGTACTGTGGAGAGGTGGGGGCTCCCCACGAAGGACAGGAGGTGGTGCTCAACGGATGGCTCCGGCGGCGCCGCGACCTGGGGGGCATCATCTTCTTCGAGCTCTGGGACCACACGGGGGTCGTGCAGGTGGTGGTCAACCCCGACGAAGGGGGCGATCTCCACCGGAGGGCCGGGGACTTTCGCCATGAGTATGTGCTGGCGGTGAGGGGCCTGGTGCGCCCCCGCCCCGAAGGGACCGTCAACGAGGCCATGGCCACGGGCCAGTGGGAGGTGGCGGCGACGGACCTATTGCTCCTTTCCCCCAGCCGCCCCTTGCCCTTCGAGGTCAACGACGGCGACAAGGTGGACGAAAACCTGCGCCTGCGCCATCGTTACCTGGACCTGCGGCGGGAGCGCATGCAGTCCCACCTCCGAATTCGTTCCCGGGCGGCCCTGTTTACCCGAAATTACTTTTCGTCCCAGGGCTTTGTGGAGGTGGAGACCCCCATGCTCACCCGCTCCACCCCCGAGGGAGCCCGGGACTACCTGGTGCCGAGTCGGGTCAACCCGGGGCACTTCTATGCCCTTCCCCAGTCCCCTCAGCTCTTTAAGCAGATACTGATGGTAAGCGGCTGCGACCGATACATGCAGATCGTCAAGTGCTTTCGGGACGAAGACCTCCGGGCGGATCGCCAACCCGAATTCACCCAGGTGGACCTGGAGATGAGCTTCATCACCGAAGAAGACATCTACGCCCTGCTGGAAGGGTACATCCGGGGCATCTACCGGGAGGTGCGATCCGAAGAAATTCCCACCCCCTTTCCCCGTATGCCCTGGACCGAGGCCATGGATCGCTACGGCATCGACAAGCCCGATCTTCGGATCCCCTTCGAGATCTGCCCCCTGGAGGGCGTCTTTTCCGCCTCCTCCATGGAGGCCTTTCGGGGCGTGCTGGCCCGGGGCGGAGCGGTGCGGGGCCTCCCCGTGCCTGGGGGGGCCGTCATGTCCCGCAAGGAATTGGCCGAAGTGGAGGCCCGGGCCAAGGCCCTGGGGGCCGCCGGGCTCGGGACCTTCACGTGGAAAGAAGGAACCCTCAAAGGCCCCCTGGTCAAGTTCCTCGGGGCCGACGGAGAAAGAGCCCTGGTGGAGGCCTCGGGCTTGAAGGATGGGGACGTCCTCTTCGTGGTGGCCGACGACGATAGGCTCAAGGCCTGCACCGTGCTGGGGCAGCTTCGGCTGGAGTTGGCCCGATCCCGGGGCCTCGTGCAGGAGGGGTGGCGTTTCCTTTGGGTGACGGAGTTTCCCTTGTTCGAGTGGGATCAGGACGAGGGGCGCTGGGTGGCGGTGCACCACCCCTTTACCGCCCCTGTGACCGAAGACCTCCCCCTTTTCGACAGCGCCCCGGGGCGGATCCGCTCCCGGGCCTACGACCTGGTACTCAACGGCTGTGAGGTGGGAGGAGGATCCATCCGCATCCACGACCCCGCCGTGCAGGAGAAGGTCTTTGGCGCCCTGGCCTTTTCCCCTGAGGACGCCCGGGAGCGCTTTGGCTTCCTCCTGGACGCCCTGGGGAGCGGCACCCCTCCTCACGGGGGGCTGGCGGTGGGCTTTGACCGCCTGGTCATGCTCCTGTGCGGGGGGAAATCCATCCGAGATGTCATGGCCTTCCCCAAGACCCAGAAGGCCCAGTGCCTCCTGTCGGGGGCTCCGGGGACCGTGGATCAGGCCCAGCTCGACGAGCTCGCCATCGCCCTGGCCCCATCCCATGAGACGTCGGGAGGATCGAAAGAATAAAAATAACGTTTCTAGGACCTGCGGCCTTCCTCGTGGAGGCCCCGGGGCTCTCCATCGTGGTGATCCTGCCCCCCGGGGAGAGCCTGAAGCCCTCCCAGACCACTGAAGGAGCGGGGGCGAGAGACCGTGGTGACGACAGGGCGGCCCCTCCGCCCGCCCTGTTCGAAGGGGGAGGGACGGAGGGGCCGCCTCCGGGTCGCGGTCTCCAGGGCCTGAGGGAGGCTTAGGTGGCGGTGGTTGGAGGGCTCGGCCTAGTACTTGAGGCCGAAGATGGGGTGGAAGATCCGGGTATCGTGCAGGAACGTCGCCTGGGCCTCCATGGCCTGGTGGGCCGCGTCCCCCAGGGATAGGGCCAGGAGGGACGTGAGGACATTTACCAAAAAGAGGGGACCCACGATACTGCTACCGAAGGTGGGGCTCCCCGCGCTGGCGAAGAGGTGGAGGGAGGCAAAACGGCAGGTGGGGGCCGCCGGGCTGTCGGTGAGGGATATGACGGGGACCCCCCGGTCGGCGCAGTCTCGGATGCTTTCCGTCACCTCCACCACGTAGCTGGGCAGCTCGCAGACCACCATGAGATCTTCGGGGCGGACGGCCCGCACCTGTTCTGTCAGGGTCAAAGACCCCCGTTTCAGGAGGAATCCGTTGACCCCCATGACCCGGAGGCGCATGAAAAGGTGCTCCGCCACCAGGGAGGAAATGCCCCACCCCACGCAGTAGACCGTCTGGGCCCCCTGGACCATGGTGCAAAACTGGGCAGATTTATCCCCGTCGAGCTGGGCCCAGGTGTCTTCCAGATTGGCGTGCTCCATGCGCAAGATGGTGTGAGGAAGGTTTTCTTCCCCGTCTCGGGACTTGACCAACATGGCGGCGGGGTTGACCTGGTCCAAGATGGCGGACTGGAGGGCGTCTTTCAGCTCCGCATACCCCGTAAAACCCAGCATGCGGGCCACGCGCACCAGTTGGGCCTTGGAGACGCGCAACTCGTCCGCCACCTCGCCGATGGAGCGAAAGGAGGCCTCCCGCATGTTGGAAAGCAGGTAGGCCACCACGCGGTGGGCTTTGTGGGGCATGTCGTCGATCTTTCCCTGCATGAGCTCCTGGAGCTGCTTGGCGTCCATCTACCCGTCACCTTCTCGGAAAAAAATAAACAAAAATTACCCGTTAGTATACTCGGATGGGGGGAAAAGTCAAACTCCGGGGCATCCTCGGGGTAAGGGGCCCTTCCCCGGGAGCAGGGGGATGGGAAAGGGAAGTTTTGTTTCAAGGGCCTAGCCCTTCCCGTCTGGGGCGGCGGGGAGGAAGGTTTTCCCTAGGGCTCCGGGATGAAGCGAGGGGACCGCGTCCTCATTCCGAAGCCCCCGCATCCGGGGAAAAGGGGCTTTTTCTAGCCGGTCCAAAGGGGACGGCCCACATCGGGTGATGCCCCGCTTCCGGGTCGCTTAGGGAGGCCCGGCGTAGCGACCAAGCCCTCCTGACCTTGGGCCTTCTCATGGAGTGGGGGCCACCAGGGCCAGGAAGAGGGTGCCGGTGAGGAGGTCGGCGGCCCCTCCGGGGCTCAACCTTTTGGAGGTGATAGTTTCATCCAGGGCGGCCAGGATCTCCCCTCGGGGACCCCCTTCGCGGAGGCGCCGACGGCTGGCCCGGACCAGCTGCCTATAGGGGCCCCGCCAGAAGTCGTATCCCCCTCGATGCATGATGTTACTGTCCTCGCAGATTTCCATGAGGACTAAAAGGGCGTCCAAGGCGGCGTCGTGCCAAGAATTTCCCTGGCGGAGGCTGTAAAAGAAGGCGGGGACGCCCCCTCGGCGGAGCGATGGAAAGCCCCGGGCGGCCTCTCCCCGGACCCCGGTGACCCCGTGAGACCGAAAGAGGGCCTCGCCGTGCGTCAAGGGGCGATGGGGATCCCCGGCGAGGAGGGGGACCAGCTCATCTCTCACGGCGTTTCGGCAGGGTTCTCCCCCCAGGGCACAGACGACCTCTGGGACAGGAGGGAGGCCCAGAAAGACCGTCCGACCAGCGCCGTAGAGCAGCAAGGAAAGGACGTAGATCAACCCCTTGTGGGTGTTGACCCCCCCGGTGGCCTGGAACATGGCCCCCTCCATGGCGATGCCGTGGTTCCTCAGGGGCGCCAGGGCTTCCTCCGGCGGAGTCCCCTTAAGCCCCACCTCCCCCGGAAGAGACCAAAGGGGAGCCAGAGCCTGGGCGCTCCGGAGGAAGAGGGCATAATCCATGTCTCCGTGGGCCCCCCGGTTCAAGCGATCCACCAGTCCCGGCTTAGGGGCGACGTGTATTTCCCACAGGGCGGCGTGGGCCGCGAGGGCCCCCAATACCTTGGATTCCATTCCCATGGCGCGTTTTCTTCCCCTCTTTCCGACGCGGCGTCCCGGGGCGGCGTCTTTTTCCAGGGTAGCGGATGGGGAGGCTCCGGCGCAAGGGGGGAGAAGAAGCTGTGCTACAATGACCCCTGGGGGCAGGCCCTCCGAGGCTAAAGATATCCCGCGAGAACCCCATTTTCCTCCGGGGACAGCCGGGGTAAAATCGCCTCGACGGTCGAAGGGGAGCCTAGGGGGCGTGGAGTTTTGCGGGGCCCGTTCGACCCCTCCGCCGTGCCCTCTGGGGCGAGGGGCCAAGGGACGGGATCCCCCGGAGGTGAAAGGGGCGAGGCCGGTGGACGTGCGCGAACTGGAGAGCCTGGTGGCGGTGGTGGACAAGGGAACCATCTCCCGGGCGGGGGCCTTCTTGGGGCTCTCTCAGCCTGCGGTGAGCAAGCACATCGCCAAGCTGGAAGAGGAGCTGGGGGTATCCCTTTTGGTGCGGGGCCACGGACGGTCGGTGCTGACTCCCGAAGGGAAGATCGTCTACGGCCACGCCCAGGCCATGCTGGAGATCCAGCGCCGGGTGCGCCGGGACATCGCCGAGGCTGGGTCGGCCGTAACGGGCCTCGTGCGGATCGCCGCCAGCTCCATCCCGGGCAATTACCTCCTCCCCCCTCGGTTGGCGAGATTTCGAGAAGAATACCCCGGGACGGAGGTGGAGGTCCTGGTGTCCCATACCCGTCAAGCCCTGGGAGACCTGGTGGAGCGCCGAGTGGACGTGGCGGTGGTTGGGTCGGAACGCTTCCTTCCGGGGGTGGATATGGTGCCCTTTTTCACCGACGAGGTGGTCCTGGTGGTCTCTCCCCAAGATCCCCTGGCCCGGCGCCCGGCCCTTTCCCTGGAAGAGGCGGCGAGGGCGCTCCGGGTGGGTCGTACCGAGGGGTCGGGGACCCAGATCTTTGTGGAAGAGGCCTTCAAGGCCCGGGGGGTCGCCCTTCCCAGGCCCCCCCTGCGCTTCGACCATGCCTCGGCGGTGGTGGGGGCGGTGGCGGCGGGGGGGGGGCCGGGGATCGTCTCTCGGCAGGCCCTGCCCCAAGGAGAGGACGTGGTGGCCATCCCCCTCGATCCCCGGATAGATCGGGTCTTTTTCTTGGCCCACGGGGCCCTGGAGTTCCGTGCGGTGGCGCTGTTGGTGGACTTTTTGCTAAGGGAAACAAAAGGAGAGAATGGGCGATGAGGATTTTTCCCGACCTCTTGAAGCGGCTGGGCGGGGCGGTGCTTCTGGCGGTGGCGTGGGCTTCGGGGGCCTTCGGCGGCGCCCCCTCCATGGAAGAACTCTTCTGGAAAAGGGCTTGGGGGGCCGTGGAGCAGCGGGTGATCCATGAGGGGAACTTCCTCTCCCTCAGCGATGCCACCTTTGCGGCCAATGCCTTCTGGATGCAGAAACGCTACGGCGACGCCGTGGACCTCTTGGCCCCCCGGCGCCACGCCTTGCCCCCGGAGGTGCGGGTCTACGCGGACCTGATGCTTGTCCTGGGGTATGAGAGGACGAACCGCCGAGAGGAGGCCTTGAAACTCGGAAAAGACCTCTGGCCCCGGACGTCGGCGGACGTGCGGTACTACGTGGCCTATGCCCTGGCCCGAATCTACCGGGACGAAGGGAAGACCTCCGAGGCCCGGGAATGGTTCCGTCGTACGGTGGCCAGCGCGGAGGATGCCGCCTCCCGCCTGCCCGCCCTGAAGGCCCTCATGGAGCTCCCCGGGGCCACGGTGACGGATGCCCTGCGTGTCCTGGAGGACCAGCCCCTGAACGCCCAGGCCTTGGAAATTCTAAAAAAAGAAAAGAAGCCCTCGGCGGGGGTCCTGATGGCCCTGGGCTACGCCGCCCATGCCAAGGGAAAGCATAAAGAAGCCGTCGAACTCCTGGAGAAGGCCCGGCGTCTCGGGGCGGGGGAGCGGGCCTCCTTCTGGTATGCCCTTTCTCTCTACCGCCTGGGGCGCACGGCGGAGGCGGTGAAGGTGTGGACCCCCGTGGCCCTTTCGGGAGATCGCTACGCCCACCGGGCGGCGGAACGCCTGGGCATCGCCGCAGGCAAGGGGCAGGCCCAGGTGGCGGCGGCGGTGTTGGAGAAGGTGGTCCAGGAGCGCCGGGGGAGGATCCGCCAGGTGGCGCTCTTTCAGCTCATCAAGATCGCCCGGGAGTACGGCGTGGGCGACGAGGCGGCGTGGAAACAACGCCTGCTTCGGGACGAGCCCGGCTCATCGGCGGCGGTGGAAATTCTGTGGAAAGACGGTCTGGCGGCTTGGGATCGAGGAGACCTGGTCCAGGCCCGGGATTTTTGGTCCCGGGGGGCCGCCTTCGGTACGGGGGCTCAATGGCCTCCGAGATTTCTTTATTGGTTGGCCCGGGTGGACGACCGGGCCGGGCGCACCGCCTCGGCGGATGCCTCGCGCCGCAAGCTGGGTTACCAGTATCCCACCTCGACATACGCTTTCCGGGTCTTTCCCCGGGGGAGCAAACCCCTGTCGGACGACGTGCCCCCCTCGCTGCGGGGGACCCCTTCCCTGTTGGAAAAATGGGGATTCATCCAGTACGCCCGGCTGACCTTGGCCCGGAGCCCATCGGCGGCGGACCGCTTCCGGGCGGCCCGCATCGCCCGGTGGATGGAAGACGACCGGGGGGCCTACTCCCTGGCGGGGACCCTCACCGGGGCCCTGGCGACGGAGCCCTGGATGTCCCGGGAGCTCTTGCGCATGCTCTACCCCCGCCCCTACGAAAAGACCGTCCTGGCAGCGGGCGTGAGCTTTGACGTATCTCCCGAGCTCCTCTGGGCGGTGATGCGCCAGGAAAGCGGCTATAATCCCTCGGTGACCAGCCATGTGGGGGCCATGGGACTCATGCAGCTCATGCCCGCCACAGCCAAAGACGAAGCCCAGCGGCTGAAGATTCCCCTAAAAGACGCCTACCAGGTGGATACGAACATCACCTTAGGGGCGGCCCATCTGGCGAGACACCTCCGGCGTTTCGTCGAGCCCGCCAAGGCGGCGGCGGCGTATAACGCGGGGGGGGGCTCCGTCTCCCGGTGGGAGGGGCGAGGGCGGGATCTGGAAGAGTGGATCGAGGCGATCCCCTTCCTGGAGACCAACGATTACGTGAGGCGCGTCATGGGAAATTGGGAGACCTATCGTCTGATTTACGGCGATTCCCCCCGACGGAAGGCCTCCCCCGACCAGGGGAGCCGAGGAGGGGAGAGCCCCTTGGCCTCGGAGGACTTCCCGCCGGAGGCGGGGCTTTCCCCAGACCTTTCCCCGGAGGACGCCCCGGAGGTTCCCGGGGAGCCCCCCTCCGGGGGAGAAAATCAGGGAGGTTGATGGCTTGATGCGGCAAAACGACCCTTCCGACCCGGTGGTCCGGGTGCGGGCCTTTCTCGAACGGGCGGGATACAGGGGGTCCATTCACGAGACGGAAGACACCATCTTCACCGTGGAAGACGCCTCCCGGGCGGTGGGGGCTCCGCCGGAAGAGATATTGAAGAGCCTGGTGCTGATGGTGGATGGCGCTCCGGTGCTGGCACTCCTGTCGGGGGTGAACCGGGTGGACCTTCGGAAGGTGCAGCGCCTCCGGGGGGCCCGCAAGGTGAAGATGGCCGATGCGGAATGGGTCTTCTCCTACTCGGGCTTTCGGATCGGAGGAGTCCCCCCCGTGGGGTATCCGGAGCAGCTCCCCGCCCTGCTGGACGAAGACCTTTACCGGCACGCCGTGGTGTGGGCCGCTGCGGGCACGGACCACGCCTTCTTCCCCGTGCCCCCCGGAGAATTGGAACGCCTCACCGGCGGCCAGCGGGCGGACATCCGCAAAGAGAACGTCTAAAAGATCCCCTTCGCCCCGCACAAGGGCTTGCGCAGGGGGTGGAGGGCTCCCTCCGGGAAGCGTTTCGTCCCCCGAAGGTTTTTTTGCCCTTACCCCGTCGGTCATGAGGAGGTTTTTGCCATGGACTGGGGCCTTGCCCTGGCGTTGGGACTTAGCCTTTCCCTGGACGCCTTTGCCGTCTCCTGCGCCATCCCCTTCGCCGTGCCCCAGATTTCCTGGCCCCAGGCGCTGCGGGTGGCGGGGACCTTTGGGATCTTTCAGGCCCTCATGCCCCTGGCGGGGTGGATGGCGGCGGATCTGGCGGCGGACCTCATCGCCCCCGTGGATCACTGGGTGGCCTTTGGACTTCTATCCCTGGTGGGGGGACGCATGATCGGGGAGGGATGGGCCAAGATGCGGTCCCCCGGCCGATGTCAGACCCTCTCGGGGGACCCCACCCGGGGTAGGCGCCTTCTAGCCCTGGCGGTGGGCACGAGCATCGATGCCCTGGCGGTGGGGGTGAGCTTCATCGGGCTCCGCATCGCCGTGTACCGCACGGTGACCGTCATCGGCATGGTGACCTTTCTCACCTGCATGGCGGGGCTCCTGGCCTCGAAGCGCCTATGCGGCGAAGGAGGAGGACGCTGGGAGATCGTCGGAGGAGGGGTACTGGTGGCCATGGGCATCAAGATCCTCGGGGATCACCTGGGGTTCTTCTAGGAAATTCCATAAAAAAGCATGAGAAGCGACGTAAGGGAGTTGATGGAGTGCGAAGGCTGGGACGGGCGACGACGATGTGGGGAACGATCCTCGGATTTTTGGTGGCGGTGGGCGTCGCGGGGGGCCCGGCGGAGGCCCAGGGGATCCCGATCCATCGGGACCGAGGCATGGAAGTCTTTCTGGTGGCTTGCGACGGAAGCACCGATCCGGCGAGCGCCACTGTGCTGGTCGATCTGAAAAGCGACGAACTGCGGCGCGAGGCGGCGGCCCAGCTGGAGGCCCTGGACCGCGCCCCCGAGGAGGCCTCGACGGTGGCGCGGCGCGTGACCACCTTCCTCTTTGGCGCCGAGGGAAAGCGATGGCGGATTCAGCGGGAGACCTTCCTGGGCGATGGGGGAAAGAAACTGGCCGAGACGGAAGATCGGGGGGAGGGCCCCTGGGCCGACATGAAACCCGGAAGCCTTCCCGACCAGATCTGGCGCGCGGTGGAAACCATGAAAAAAAATGGAGTAAAATGGGCCGTCCCCCCGGCACTCTACCTGCCCTCCGGGGAGATCCCGGGCCGAAGCCCTTCCCAAGACGACGCCCCCTCGGAGGTGGCCTACCGGGACGACCGGGTATACCCCCTTTTCCGGGAGGGGGGGAGTTACGTCTGGGTCGAGCTGGACTGGTCGGAGTGCCTCATGCGCCAGAGCGATTCTCCGGCCCCCAGAGCACTGGAAGCCATGGAGAGGGTGCGATCCTTTGCCCTGGCGAGGCACCTGGAAGACGGTCGGTGGCGGGTGACCCTCCAGGGTGAAACCCGGGATAGGACCATCTTCCTCCCCGACGAAGGGGCCTTTTTGGCCCTGGAGGGCTTTCTGCGGGAGGGGCTGGAAAATCGCCGGGTGCGCCGGGCCCATGGCGATTCCTCCCAAGCCCCTCTGGCGGCGGGGGAAGGGGGCGAAGGGCCTGCGGAGATGGTCCTCTGCGGGGTCTCGGGGGACATGAACGAAGAAGAACTGCTGGAAGTGCGCTGGCTCGGGGCCCCGGGAAAGGGAACGGTGGTGGGGACGGCCGAGGCGTGGCGTTACCTGGCGGATCACCTATTCCTCGCCCGCCGCCGGTGGGAACATCAGCAAAGAGGGATCTACGACTTCGTGGGAAAGCTGGAAAGACTGGGGATCGGGAAAGCTCCGTCCCCCCGGCCGTAGGAAAAAATCCCACCGCTGGCGAAGGTTCCCGAGGGATCGAAACCTCGGTGCTCTCCGGAAGAGAGGGTCGGACTTGCGGCCTTGAGGTGAGCTGTGATAAGGTATCCCGTGGTGGGCGGAGGACGACGCCTCCGCAATCTATAAAAGAGGAGGAATAGAAACATGGCTAAGGCTGTGGTGGATCGCGACACCTGCGTGGGGTGCGAGGCCTGTGTGGGGGCTTGTCCCGTGAGTGCCATTTCGATGCAGGATGGCAAGGCTCTGGTGGATGCGGGCTCCTGCGTGGAGTGCGGCGCCTGCGTATCGACCTGCCCCGTGAGTGCCATTTCCCAGTAGGGGCGTCAGACTTTTGAAGAGGAGCCAAAGGCGAGGGGGCTGGTGATCCCCTCGCCTTTGGTGCTTGCCCTCGAAGGGGCGGAAGTCCGGTACGACAGGGTGAAAGCGGGGCGACGGCGTGGTGTGGATGCGACAGAAGGCTTGGTGGAACAAGGCGACGGGGCCCGGGGGGAAGGCGGAGACGGCGGAGTCCGGCGACAACTCCGGACTGCCCCTGTCTCGCCCCTTGGACTATCAAAAGCTGGAGAACGCGTTGCGGCATCTGCGATGGGCCCGCATGATGCTGCACGAAATGTCGGGGGCCCACAACGGTGAGAAGCTTGGTTGGGAGCTCTACGACATGGCCCAGCGAGTGAACGGGGACGAGAGGGAAGTGGACGCCCTCCTAAAAAAATTTCGCAGCGAGGGGATTCCCGGGGCCTAAAGTTTCCCTTGCCGGAGGACGTAAGGCGGCCGGGCCCCGTCCCTCCCCCTTCCCTCCTCCGGCGGGCCCCCGGGGATCATCGCCGGAGCCCCGCCGGAGACCATAATCAGGCTATGGAGACCTCCTGGTCCCGGTAGACGTCTTGGACGGCCTGGATGAGGGCCACTCCCTCGGCGAAGGGCTTCTGGAAGGCCTTGCGTCCTAGGATGAGCCCCATGCCCCCTCCGCGCTTATTGATGACGGCGGTCTTCACTGCGTCGGCCAGATCGTTGGCTCCCGCCGCGCCGCCGGAGCTGATGAGCCCCGCCCGTCCCATGTAGCAGTTGGCCACCTGGTATCGCAGCATATCGATGGGGTGGTCCGAAGAGAGCTTCTCGTAGACCGCCTTGTGGGTCTTGCCGAACTTGAGGGCCGGGTACCCTCCGTTATTCTCCGGGAGCTTCTGCTTGATGATATCCGCCTTGATGGTAACCCCCAGGTGGTTTCCCTGCCCCGTGAGGTCCGCCGCCACGTGGTAGTCCTTTTCCGGCGTGCTGAAGGCGCTGTTGCGGAGATAGCACCAGAGGATGGTGGCCATGCCCAGGTCGTGGGCCCGTTCGAAGGCCTCGGAGATCTCCATAATCTGCCTCCGGCTCTCCGAGCTCCCGTAGTAGATCGTGGCCCCCACCGCCACCGCCCCCATGTCCCAGGCCTGCTCCACCGAGGCGAACATGGTCTCGTCGTAGGTGTTGGGGTAGGTCAGCAACTCGTTGTGGTTGAGCTTCACGATGAAGGGGATCTTGTGGGCGTACTTCCGGGCCACAGCCCCCAGCACTCCCAGGGTGCTCGCCACGCCGTTACACCCCGCCTCCAGCGCCAATCGGACGATGTTTTCCGGGTCGAAGTACATGGGATTGGGGGCGAAGCTGGCCCCCGCGCTGTGCTCGATGCCCTGGTCCACGGGGAGGATGGAAATATAGCCCGTGCCCCCCAGACGCCCCGCGTTAAAAAGTGTCTGGAGCGACCGGAGCACGGGGACGCTCCGATCGGTCACGGCCATGACCCGATCCACGAAATCGGGCCCCGGGAGATGTAAAGACGACGACGGAATGGTACCACACGTGTGGGAAAGCAGGTATTCGGCCTCACTGCCAAGAAGCTGTCGCACCTTGTCGAACGATTCTGACATGCCAACCCCTCCTCAAGGTGTAAGATGGTGATGCCTCGGAAAGCGGAGGTACCGCTTTTCTCTTCCCCTATCATAGCGCAACTTCGAGAGAATGCCACTCGAGATTCTCCTTAAAAAGGGGGGTATTTTATTGAAAGAACCGAAAAAGATGGCCGTTTTTCTGCGGGCCTGCGTCCTAGGGGTTCTCCTGGGTTGGGCTTTCCCGGCCCTGGCGGATGGGGTCTTCGGCTCCCGCCTCCAGGAAGATACGACCCGGCGCTTCGAGAATTATCTCAAAGGAGAAATCCGGGCGGAGCGCCTCCAGGTGGCGCTTCGGGGAACGGATGGCGACCTTCAGGCGGGGCGGGTCCCCGAGGTGAGGATCTTCTGCTCCGGGGCCCTCCTGGGGGACCTGCGCTGCGACCGCCTCGTGGTGGTGCTGCGCTTCGTGACCTTTCGCCCCTCGGGGCAGGGCGTTCTCCTGGAAAACCCCGGGGCGGCGGAGGTTTCCGGCACCATCTTGGAAAAAGACTGCGAACAGTCGCTAAAAAAATCCTTCCCCGACCTGAAAAACGCCGAAGTTCGCCTGGAAGGAAGCCGAGTGGTGGTCTCGGGGGCCTATGCCAAAAACTATGTGGTGCCCGTGAGGGCCTTTGTCAAGCTCTACGGCAAGTACGTCATCGACCCCCAGAGCGGCGAAGCCTCCCTGGCCTTCGAAAAGGCCACCAACGACAACCCCTTTATCTCCACGGAAGACATCGCCAAGTCCCTATCTCGGAAGAGCCTGCGCCTCTCCCTGGCGGAATTTTTCGTCAAGCCCTCCCTTCGAGACGTGCGGGTGGACAAGAGAATGGTGTGGTTTTCCACGAAGCCCTAAGGGGGCCAGCGCGAGGGGTAGGCGACCCCGGCGAAAGGCCTGGCGGGGCGCGAGGGATGGACGGGAAGACGAACGAAAAGATCGAGCGGAAGACGAAGCGGAAGACGAAAGGGGGAATCCTCATGGGCGCGATGGATCCTGCGTCGACGGTCGTGGGCTTTGTGGGGACGGGAGTGATGGGGGCCAGCATGGCCCGCCACGTCATGAGGGCGGGGTATGCGGTGAGGGTGTACAACCGGTCCCGGTCGAAGGCCGAGGCCCTTTTGGCCGAAGGGGCCACCTGGGATGACACCGCCGGATCCCTGGCGGCCTCCAGCGCCGTGGTCATCACCATGGTGGGTTATCCGGCGGACGTGGAGGCCGTGTACTTTGCCCCGGAAGGAATCCTGGCGTCGGCGAAGCCCGGTACCTATCTCGTGGACATGACCACCTCCTCCCCGGAGCTGGCGTCTCGCATCGCCCGGGCCGCCCGGGAGCGAGGCCTTCATGCCCTGGACGCCCCCGTATCCGGCGGAGACCGGGGCGCCCGGGAGGGCACCCTCTCCATCATGGTGGGGGGGGAGGCCGAAGACCTGGAGACCCTTCGCCCCCTCCTGGGAACCATGGGCAAGCAAGTGGTTCTTCAAGGGCCGGCGGGCAGCGGCCAGCATACGAAGATGGCCAACCAGATCGCCATCGCCGCCGGGATGATCGGCGTGTGCGAGGCCCTGGCCTACGCCCAAAGGGCCTCCCTGGACCCCGATACGGTCCTCCAGAGCATCGCTGGGGGCGCCGCAGGAAGCTGGACCCTGTCAAACCTAGCCCCTCGCATGTTGGCGGGGGACTTTCGCCCGGGCTTTTACGTCAAGCACTTTATCAAAGACATGAATATCGCCCTGGAGTCCGCCGCCGCCCTGGGACTTTCGACCCCGGGCCTGGCCCTGGCCCGGGAACTCTACGGCCAGCTGGCGGAAGCGGGGGGAGAAGAGCAGGGCACCCAGGCCCTCTTCCGCCTCTTTAGCGACCGAAGGGCGTGACGTTGGAGTGGCCCGGAGCCCTTGACGGGGAAAAGATTTCCCACTATTATTATCAACAAAGACGGTTTGCCCCACCGGATACCAAAAAGTCGATGACTTACCCATAGGAGGGATGACCAATGCCCGTGCGGCCGATCTATCTGGATCACTCCGCCACCACTCCCCTGGACGGGGTCGTGCTGGAGGCCATGATGCCCTATCTGCGGGAAAATTTTGGCAATCCGAACAGCATCCACGCCTGGGGACGACGGGCGAGACAGGCGGTGGAAGAGGCTCGAGGGGCGGTGGCTTCCCTGGTGGGGGCCAAGGATCGAGAGGTGTTTTTCACCGGGGGGGGCAGCGAGGCCGACAACCTGGCCATCAAGGGGACGGCCCTGGCCCGTCAGCAAAAGGGGCGCCACCTGATCACCTCGGCCATCGAGCACCACGCCGTCCTGGACGTCTTTTCCTGGCTCGGCAAGCAGGGCTTTGATGTGACCGTGCTCTCCGTGGACGAGACGGGGCGGGTATCCCCCAAGGATCTGGAAAGGGCCCTTCGCCCGGACACGACCCTGGTGTCCATCATGTTTGCCAACAACGAAATCGGCACACTGCAGCCCGTGGCGGAGTTGGGGGAGCTCTGCCGCCAGCGGGACGTCCTCTTTCACACCGACGCGGTGCAAGTGGTGGGGCACCTGCCCCTGGATTTGGCCACCCTCCCTGTGGATCTCCTGACGATGTCCGCCCACAAGATGTACGGCCCCAAGGGCGTGGGGGCCCTCTTCGTGCGCCGGGGGGTGAGGATCGATCCCCTCGTGCACGGCGGAGGTCAGGAGCGCGGCCTCCGATCGGGGACGGAAAACGTGGCGGGCATCGTGGGGTTTGGGGCCGCCGCCCGCCTGGCCCGGGAGCGTCTGGCGGCGGGGGAGCACCTGAAAGAAGCGGAGCTCCGGGATCACCTCCTGGAGGGCCTCTTGGAGGTGGACGACGTGCTCCTCACGGGACACCGCACCGATCGCCTGCCCTTTCACGCCAGCGTCTGCGTCCGGTTCATCGAAGGAGAAGCGCTTTTGCTCCGCCTCGATGCGGCGGGCATCGGCGCCAGCAGCGGCTCGGCCTGCACCTCGGGAAGCCTGGACCCCAGCCACGTGCTCCTGGCCCTGGGCCTGGACCATGCCACCGCCCACGGATCCCTGCGCCTGTCGCTGGGCAAAGACACCTCGCGGGAGGATGTGGATCGCACGAGGGCCGCTTTCCGGGAGATCGTAGAAGTGCTTCGCGCCATGTCCCCCTTTGGCAGGAACAAGTGACCGGCGAGATCCCAAGGAGGAGATCTGTCATGTATAGCGAAAAAGTAGTGGAGTTCTTCATGCACCCCAGAAACGTGGGGCGCCTGGATCCCGCCGACGGCGTGGGCGAGGTGGGCAATCCCCGCTGCGGCGACGTGATGAAAATCTACATACAGGTCCGGGATAACCGCATCGATGACATCCGCTTCGAGACCTTCGGCTGCGCCGCCGCCATCGCCACCAGCTCCATGATCACGGAGATGGTGAAGGGAAAGACCCTGGAGGAGGCCCTGGAAGTATCCAACGAGGACGTGCTCGACGCCCTGGGGGGGCTCCCTCCGGAAAAGATCCACTGCTCCCTCCTGGCCGAAGAGGGGATCCGGGCCGCCGTGGAAGACTACCGAAAACGCCAAAGCCCCTGATCTTTCCGGGGGGTAGAGCCACCTTTGAAGGCCGGGGACTCCGTCGTCTCCAGGTCTTTTTCCCCATCGCCCCCGGCAGAAACGCCGGGGGCGATGGCGTTTCCAAAAACCGGGGATCGCGGGACTTACGATGGGAACGGGGCGGATTTGCCCTAAAAGCCCTTCATCGGGTAAGATAGGGGGTATATCGAGCCGCAGAAAGGCCCCGAGGGCGGCGAAGCGGAAGGCCGGTGGAAGGCATTGACCATGTGGAAGGAACATCCCTGGGGAACTTTGGCCCTCTTGGCGTTGGCGGGAGCGATGGCCTTTCTCGCCCGATTCGAACCGCCCCTCCTTCGCCAGGGGGACAGGCTTTGGCAGGATTATCACATGGCGACACGGCCTCTCTCGGAGCCCTCTCAGCCCATCATTATCATGTCGTTGGAGTCCTCCCCCGGGGGGTCTTTCGATGCTCCGGCGGTCCTGCCGGAGATCTTGGGGCGCCTGCGCGAAGCCCGGGCCGTGGTGATTTCCCCCGGCGTGGAGCTACGGCTCGACGCCTCCGGAGACCAAAAGATCGCCGAAGCGGCCCGTCGGGCGGGGAATGTGGTGGGGGGAGTGGCCCTCGGAGGGGGAGGAGGCACCGGAGGTTGGGTGCGCTTTGCCGCCGTGACGGGGGTGGAGCTCCAAGAGGCCGACTCCGACGGCCGATATCGCTCCTTTTCTCCCTTCGCCCTAGTGGAGGGGAAGATGGTTCCTTCCTTGGCCTTGGCGGCCTACCTTCACGTCACCCGAGACGTGCCCCGGGTCAAAGAATCCCCCTCCGGCCTTCGGGTGCTGGCGCTGGGAGATCGGCGCCTGCCCCTGGACTTCCAGGGACGGTTGCCGGTGGCGATCCCCCCGGAGGGGGCGGGCCCTTCTTCCTTCGTCGTCCGCAGCAAAGACCTTTCCCTTCCCGAAGACACCCTGCGCCGGGCCATCGTGGTGTTGGAGCTCCCCTCAAGGCAGCGGCGAACCATGCCCCTTCCCGCCTTCTCCCCTGAAGCCCACGCCTCCGCCGGGAACTTCCTGGCCTGGAGCATCGGCACCCTCTTCGTCCCGGCCCTTCCCCAATCCGCCCCCTGGATCTGGCCGGCGGCGCTGGCGTGGGGAGGGATGGCCCTCGCCGTGGCCCTGGTATGGTGGATGCCCCTCGGGGCCGTGTGGGCGGGGGTGCTGGGGGTCTTGGTGCTGGTGGTGGGATGTGCCGCCCTGGTCTTTTCCGCCACGCTGATCTGCCTTTCCCCCCTGGTTCCCCTCCTGGGAGTCCTGACGGCGGGGTCGGTGGCGGTGGGTCTTCGATGGATACGTCACCGCCGGGAGAGGGCCCTGGCCATCCTGGCGGGGGATGCGGTGCGGTCCTTTCTGGAAGGCCTTCCGGCGGACGACGCCACCTTCGAAGAGTGCCTCCGGAAGCTCTGGCCCGATCTGGAGCGCCTTACGGGGGTGAGGCTCCTCGGCGCTTTTTTGCCCCAGGGAATCATCGAGGAAGAAACTCTGGACGGAGGAACCGTGCTTGCCCGGTCGCCCCACCTTTACCTGGTGCGCAACGACGTGGATCCCCCTCGGTACCGTCTCTATGCCCGCCAGGACTTTTCCCTTGCCGAAGGGGAGCCCCGCTTCGTGGCCCTGGGGTGGGATCGTCTCATGCCCCCCGAGACGCTGAGGAGCCTGGCCCTCATGCTCTCTCTATCGTCTTGGTTTTATGCGGGGACCCGGGCCTCGGAGCGCCGCCTTTTCCACTTCAGGCAGGCCCTGGGGGGTATCCTGCGAAAAAAAACTCGGAACGCCCCGATGCCCCTGGTCGCCGTGGTGGACGAGCTGGCCCGCCAGCTGCGATGGCACGACTCTCGCCGGGAGGACCTGCACACCCTCGCCGTTCTGGAAGAGGAGCTCACCCCCCATCCCGACGATCCCCCGGAGGTGGAGGCTCCTTCGGCCGTGGGCTTTCTGAAAAGTTCTGAAGGAAATCCTCTGGAGGCGGTGCTGGAGGCGGCCCGCGCCGTCGTCCGTGAAATGCCCTCGGCGGGATCTTCCCCGGGGGCCCTCCGGGATCGGATGCGGGGGGCCCTCCGGGGTCCGGGGATGGCCGCGTTTTCCCCGGAGCTCCTCACGGCGTTGGAAGAGATGGACTACGGGACGGTCCTCACCCCTCGAGATCCCCTTCCTCCCCCGGGGCCATAGCCTTTCTCGGAGAGACCTCCCATCCCCCGCCGTCACGAAGATTTTTCAGGGCGTGGAGCACGTTGCTTCGGATGTGGGGGTAGCGGTCCTGCAAGAGGGCCAGGAGCTCCTTGATCCGGGCGCGCTCCGTTCCCCCGGCGTAAGGACAGGGGGGAGCGACGGGGCGTAGCCCCAGGCGTTGGATCTCCGCCCGGATGTGCCCCTCCGCCACGTAAACCAGGGGGCGAATGACGGTGATCCCGCTTCGGCTGTGCCACACCCGGGGGGCGAAGCACTGAAAACGCCCTCCGGAGACCAGGTTCAATAGGGTGGTTTCCACCACGTCGTCCAGATGGTGCCCCAGGGCCAAAGTGGTACACCCGGCGCTGGCGGCGGCGGAGCAGAGGATCCCTCGGCGCATGGTGGCGCAAAAGCTGCATGGCGACCGCTCCTGTCTCTGCCGGATGATCCCCAGGATATCGTGGGATATCAGGGAAAGGGGTACCCCCAGGGCCTCGCATCGGGCCTCGATAAAAGACGAATCCAGGGCCCCCATGGAGGGGTCCAAGGTGCAGGCCCGGAGGGTAAAGGGCACAGGACTCCGGGACCTGAGGGCCCCCAGGGCTTCCAAAAGTACCAGGCTGTCCTTTCCCCCCGAAAGCCCCACCAGGATCCCGCTTCCCGGGGTGATCATGTTAAAATCGGCCAGAGCTTTACCCACCAGGTGTCGAAATCGGGCGCTCGGTTCCGGGAAGGTCTGAGGTGTGTCGGGCACGATGGTTCCTCCCTATTCTTTGGGATGTCGCCCCAGGGGCGCCATGGCGCCCTTCGGGCGGCCGTGCCGAAAGTATACGGGGAGGTCCCGGAGTCTCGCAAGGAGTTCGCCCCTTCCCGAGATGGAATGTTTGGCGCCCCCGGGGTCCCGGGGGCGATGGGCGATGGAGGATGGGGTGCGGCGATGAAAAAAATTCGGCTCGTGGTGGCTGACGGCCACCGGCTCTTTCGGGAGGGGCTCTGCAAGCTCCTTTCCATGGAGCCCGACATGGAAGTGGTGGGGGAAGCGGAGGACGGCGACGAGGCCTTCCGGACGGTGCGAGATCTGG
>Ga0116187_1000672_pt1 | contig 39788 bp, 29 predicted proteins | sample AD_JPNNA6_MetaG_FD_89755 | JGI IMG/M metagenome (GOLD analysis project Ga0116187, IMG submission 89755) | Active sludge microbial communities of municipal wastewater-treating anaerobic digesters from Japan - AD_JPNNA6_MetaG | ecosystem: Engineered > Bioreactor > Anaerobic > Digestate | place... | reverse complement strand
CTGATAATGTGTAATGACAATTGTTGCATTATCCGGTCTTTTTAAAAGGTTGACGCCATTTGCCACAATTTTAAGAGCATCTATATCGAGGCCCGAGTCAGTTTCGTCGAGAATGGCGAGTTTTGGTTCCAATATAGCCATCTGGAAAATTTCGTTTTTCTTTTTCTCTCCTCCTGAAAAACCTTCGTTAACGGAGCGATTGGCGAGTTTGGAATCGATTCCAACAAGCTCTTTTTTTTCACGCATCAGTTTTAGAAAGTCGGACGACGATAATGGTTCAAGCCCTTTATGTTTTCTGTGTTCATTAACAGCAGTTTTGAGGAAGTTCACCATACTTACTCCAGGTATTTCTACAGGATATTGGAAACAAAGAAAGATACCTTCCCATGCTCTTTCCTCAGGGCTCATCTCAAGAAGATTTCTGCCATACCATGTTACTGTTCCCTCTTTTACTTCAACAATGTTTCTTCCGGCAAGAACTGCTGCAAGAGTACTTTTCCCAGAGCCATTAGGTCCCATAATAGCATGAATCTCTCCCTCTTTCACTTCGAGGTTGATTCCTTTCAATATCTCCTTACCCTCTATAGATGCTCTTAAATTTTTAATACTGAGCATAATACACTATTTATAATTATATAATTATCATCCAACACTGCCTTCGAGGCTTATCTGGAGAAGCTTTTGGGCTTCTACAGCAAACTCCATCGGCAGTTTACTAATAATTTCCTTTGCGTATCCATTAACAATAAGTCCCACAGCATCTTCTGTAGGAATTCCACGTTGATTACAATAAAAAATCTGGTCTTCTCCGATTTTTGAAGTTATTGCTTCATGCTCAACAGTTGCCGAAGGATTTTCAACTTCTATTGTCGGAAAAGTATGGGCTCCACATTTATCTCCCAGTAAAAGTGAATTGCACTGTGAATAATTCCTTGCATTCTCCGCATTCTTAAGAATTTTTACAAGCCCTCTGTAACTGTTCTGACCCATTCCTGCTGAAATTCCCTTCGAAACTATGGTGCTTCTTGTATTTTTCCCGATATGAATCATTTTTGTTCCGGTATCTGCCTGTTGAAAATGGTTTGTAACAGCTACCGAATAAAACTCACCTATTGAATTATCTCCTTTCAAAATACAAGAAGGATATTTCCATGTTATTGAAGAACCTGTTTCAACCTGTGTCCATGAAATCTTCGAATTATCACCTTTACAGATACCTCTTTTTGTGACAAAATTAAAAATTCCTCCCCTGCCTTCTTTGTCGCCAGGATACCAGTTCTGAACTGTTGAATATTTAACCTCTGCATTTTTTTCTGCGATTATCTCCACTATGGCTGCATGAAGCTGATTTTCATCTCTCATCGGAGCAGTGCATCCTTCCATATAGCTAACATAACTTTCCTCGTCGGCAATAATAAGAGTTCTTTCAAACTGGCCGCTATTTGCTGAATTTATCCTGAAATAGGTTGAGAGTTCCATAGGGCACTTAACTCCCTTAGGGATATAACAAAAAGATCCGTCGCTGAAGACTGCAGAGTTAAGAGCGGCAAAAAAATTGTCGGTAAAAGGCACAACCGAACCCATGTATTTTCTTACAAGTTCAGGATATTTGTGCACAGCTTCACTGAATGAACAAAAAATAATACCCATTTCTGCAAGAGTTTCTCTAAAGGTAGTCTTGACAGATATACTATCCATAACAGCATCAACTGCAACACCGCTCAGGACTTTTTGTTCCTCAAGAGGAATTCCAAGCTTGTCAAAAGTCTTTTTAAGTTCAGGATCTATTTCATTTATGTCTCCACTTGCAGAACGTTTCTTTGGGGCAGCATAATATATTATATCCTGATAGTCAATTTCAGGAATTTTAAGATTGGCCCATTTCGGCATATTCATCGTCTGCCAGTGACGGAATGATTTTAACCTGAAATCCAGGAGCCAGTCGGGCTCTCCCTTTTTAAATGAAATAAGCTTTATTATGTCTTCATTCAGACCTTTAGGTATCTTATCCGTCTCAACATCGGTATAGAACCCGTACTTATATTCCCCGGAAGTAACCTCATGTATTATGTTGTTATTCTTTTCAGGCATAATTATGCTTCATGAAAAATGTCAATGCTTCTAAAGTAAAACAAACCGGCTACACTTTTGTTAATTAGAACTAATCTAAATAAGCATGCAAAATTATAAAATATCTGTAATATACACTGAAATTTATTATTACAACAATTGATGCTATCCTGTAACTGATTTTTTACAGAAACTGTTTTTGGGAAAAGATACCCTAATAAAATTTTCTTGCTTGCCATGAAAAACACTTTTTTATTACATCATCTTTCGACTGACAATAACATAAGATTTAATGGCTTTAGTCAAAAATGTTTGTTTATTTCCGGAGCATGAAATATCTTTATTAAAAGTTTCAAAAAGCTCTATTATTATGAAAAATTTTATTTTAAAAGCAGGATTTCTCTCACTATTATTTTTCATTTTTTTATTCACGCTTCAGGCTCAGGTTCCTCAGGGTATAAATTATCAGGCTGTGGCCCGTGATGCTGCCGGGGAGGTAATCCCCGAAACCGAACTTAAAGTACGTATAGGAATTCTCACAAATGTCGAGCCACCGATAGTTGTATATGAAGCTCAATATAGTGTAACGACAAATTCTTTCGGACTTTTTCAGCTTATGGTTGGCGATCCTCTTGCCACACCTGTAACCGGCAGTTTTTCGGATATTGACTGGACAGTTCAGCCTCTTTTCATCCGGACAAGCGTTTACTGGAACAAGGAATGGCAGGTTATGGGGTCGTCAGAATTGCTGTCGGTACCGTATGCATTTGTAGCCCAGGACATAAGCGGCCTTGATAAACTTTCCATAAAAGGAGAAACGGCGGATATGGATGAGGCACTTTTCGAGGTAAAAAACAACCTGGGAAATACAGTGTTTGCTGTTTATAATGAGGGAGTACGAGTAAATGTAGGCGACGGTGCAAAGGGTTTAAAGGGCGGATTTGCTATTGGCAGTTTTGATCAGACTAAAGGTGAATCTCAGGAATATATGAGGGTTACTTCCGACAGTATCAGAATTTATATAGATAACTCCGGTAAAGCTGTAAAAGGCGGCTTTGCAATCGGCAGCTTCAACCAGAGTAAAAGCAAGCCTCAGGAATATATGCGGGTTACCGAAGACAGCACAAGAATTTATGTAAGTAACTCGTCGGGGAAAGCTTCAAAAGGAGGTTTTGCTATTGGCGGATTCGACCAGAGTAAAGGAACCGGAACCGGGAATTTCCTCGATATTACCCCAAAAAATTACTTCATAGGCCAGGGTTCGGGCTCAAAAGTAACTACAGGGCTTTATAACTCTGTCCTTGGTTACAAAGCAGCACATAATCTGACCACAGGACAATCGAACACAATAATCGGCCATCTTGCCGACAGCTCAATTACCATAGGCAATAATAATATTATCATAGGTGATTTAGCAGGTTTCAAACTGACAACAGGCAATCATAACACTCTTATAGGCTCATCGGCAGGATATAACCACACAAACCAGGAATACAACATAATGATCGGCACTAATGCAGGCACAAATATCAATGCTTCCGGATGGGGCGGTTCGTTCAACACATTTATGGGAATTAACTCGGGATACCAGATACGAAACAGCAGGGATAATGTATTTATAGGAACAAATGCAGGTTACTGGCTCGATAACGGACAGGGTAACACTTTTGTGGGAATTGATGCAGGAAGAAGCAGAGATGATGGACAAAATCCTTACCGGCCCGAGGTTAATGCCTTAAATAACGTATTTATGGGAAATAAAGCCGGATATCATATTACAAACGGAGACAATAATCTTGCTATAGGTTATATGGCCGGATATAACAATGCAGACGGCAGCGGCAATGTTCTGCTTGGATATAGAGCAGGATATAGCGAAACAGGCAGTAACAAGCTCTATATTGCCAATTCATCAGTAAATCCCCCGCTGATTTATGGCGACTTTTTAGACAAAAAAGTGGGCATCAATACAACGACCATAAATAAAACACTTAACGTTGGAGGTGATGCAGAGATAACCGGCAATTTAACTGCCGGATCGGTATCGGCACCGGTAACGGGCAACCTGACCGGCAATGTTACCGGCAACCTTTCAGGAAATGTTACCGGCAATGTTGCAGGAGACGTTACAGGAAAAATCAACGGAATGAGCATGGGAAGGATATTTCTTACCGGGGACAGCCCAATTTTAACTCTCGATAACGGCAATGTTGTTTTAAACTGGCTTCAGAAAGATGCAATTATTGAAATCAGAAACAACGGCTCAAAAAATTGCAGCTACTGGTGTCTTAAACAAGAGGGAGCATCAACGACAGGAAATTCAGGAGTATTTGCTATTGGTTATGGCGGTACTATCATATCTGCAAATATCGAAAGCGTGGCCGGTTTTGAAATACATTTCGGCTATAACGATAATTCAGGCAATACAGCCTCAGTATGGCTGCAATATTATAATGGAGCTCTTTCGGGCCACTATATAATATATTGATTTTAGTCCAAAAAAGTATTATTATTCCTTTAGCAATCTCGGGCCTCTGATTACCCCGCGTTCCGAATTTCTGAAGAATTCGATGATATAATCCCTGTCGGGGGAGGGTTTGAAATTCTTTTCGACAAACTCCAGTGCCTTTGAAGTATTCATACCGTTTTGATAGATAGCTCTATAAATATTATGTATCTCTTCTATTCTTTCTTTTGTAAACCCTCTTCTGGTAAGGCCAACCACATTTACACCCATGTATGCCAGAGGTTCCCTATCGGCTTTTATGAACGGTGGCACGTCAATTCTTACCTTTCCGCCACCGCCAATAATAACATGTCCGCCAATTCTTGAAAACTGATGAACAAGGGCTCCGCCGCTCAGTATAGCCCAATCGTCGACTCTTACCTCTCCTGCCAGTCCCGCTGCATTTCCAATTATACAATTATTACCTATCTGACAGTCGTGCCCAATATGTGCGCAGGCCATAATAAGGCAGTTTTCGCCTATGACTGTTTTCCCGACAGCTGCCGTTCCTCTATTTACTGTTGCACCCTCTCTTATTGTTGTATTATCTCCGATTTCAACAATTGTTTCTTCTCCCCGAAATTTAAGATCCTGAGGTATGCCTGAAATAACGGCATCAGGAAATATTCTGCAATTCTTTCCAATTCTTGCTCCTTCCATTACAACTCCGTGAGGTCCTACCCATGTTCCGTCGTCAATAGTTACGTTGCCTGCAATGTACGCAAAAGGTTCTATGATTACATTTTCTCCCAGAACGGCATTGGGGTTTACATAGGCCAGATTCGAAATCATTGATACCATATCAACTTCATTTGTTTTTGATAACCTGGGCAACCATTTCACCTTCAACAACAAGTGTATTGCCTACAAATGCCTGAGCATACATTGCAACTATACCTCGTCTTATAGGTTCAGTAAGTTCCAGTTTCAGGATAAGAGTATCTCCAGGTACAACTTTATGTTTGAATTTAACTTTATCAATCTTAAGAAAATAAGTGGAATATTTCTCCGGTTCATCCACTCCACTCAGGACAAGTAAACCGCCCGTTTGAGCGAGAGCTTCAATAATAAGTACGCCGGGCATTACCGGCTCCTCAGGGAAGTGACCTTGAAAAAATGCTTCATTACCTGTAACATTTTTAACTCCAACCACTGTTGTTTGATCAAGATGAACTATTTTGTCGACAAGTAAAAATGGATATCTGTGTGGCAGCTTATTTTTAACCTGCTGAATATTGTAAACCGGAGGTATAGTTGGGTCATATTCAGGTATATTCTTTTTTGAAAGAGATTTTTTTATTTCCTGTCGTATAATTTTTGCAAATTTAGTATTGGCATAGTGGCCGGGTCGTGTAGCTACTACTTTCCCTCTGATAGGCTGACCAACAAGTGCAAGATCTCCTATTAAATCGAGCAATTTATGTCGTGCAGGTTCATTTGGAAATATAAGATCAGTGTTGTTGAGTATGCCAGCTTTATGACCGTTGATACCCGGTCGGTTGAACAGCTTTGCAATACGATTGAATTCTTCCTGTGATGCTTCTTCCTCAAGAATGACAATTGCATTGTCGAGGTCACCTCCCTTTATCATACCTGCCTTAAAAAGAGGCTCCAGTTCATGGAAAAAAACAAATGTACGACATCTGCTAATTTCCTTTTCAAATTGGTCGATAGAATCGAGAATAGCATATTGGTTCCCGAGTATTTTTGAATTGTAATCAATCAAAACATTTATACTTAAATGGTCATCCGGATAAACTATGAGGTCAATCCCTCGCTCTTCATCAGAAAATGCTATTTTCTGTTTTACATCAAAATAGTTTATTTCCTCCTTCATTTCAACTACGCCGGCTTCTTTAATAGCTTCCACAAATTTCTCTGAGGAACCAGTCATAATTGGAGCCTCAGGTCCGTCGATTTCTATAAGCGCATTATCAATCTGCATGCCATACAAGGCAGCCATGACATGTTCAATAGTTGCAACCGATACTCCATTATATGAAATGGTAGTCCCGCGAGTGGCTTCAGTAACATAATCGGCAATAGCTTCAATTACGGGCTTTCCGGGAAGATCAACTCTGCAGAACTTATAGCCAAAATTGGCAGGTGCCGGTTTAAATGTCATTTTTACATTTAAACCCGTATGAAGTCCCTTACCGTTAAGGCTTATATCGCGTCCAAGTGTTCTCTGTTTTTCCGACATTATCTGCACTATTGAAAACAGCTACAAAAGAACAAATTTTTTCCAACATTTTTAAAAATATTACCAATAATGTAACTGCATCGGTTGTGGAAATATCCCTACTATTTATTTTTCAGTTTAAGAATGTCTTGTTTTAACGATTCTACAACAGAATTTATCTCAGGCAGTTTCCTGAAAAAAACATAAGATTTTATATATTGTTTATGCTCAAATGCAGGAGAACCCAAGAGAGCTGCGTTTTCTTCCTTTATATCTCCGATAACGCCTGATTGAGCACCAAGTTTTACGCCATTTGCAAGTCTGAGGTGCCCGGCTATTCCTACCTGACCTCCAAACATGCAATTCTTCCCAACCTTTGTCGAACCTGCAATGCCAGTCTGACCGGCCATAACAGTATTCTCACCTATTTCCACATTATGTCCTATCTGAACCAAATTGTCTATTTTCACACCCTTTCGGATAAAAGTTGATCCCATAGTTGCTCTATCTATTGTAACATTGGCTCCTATTTCAACATAATCTTCTATTACGACATTCCCAATCTGAGGTATCTTTACAAACTGATTATCGCTATTCGGTGCAAAGCCGAATCCATCACTTCCTATTACAGTTCCGGCATGAATAATACATGAATTACCTATAACACATTCGTGATAAATTTTTACGCCCGGATATATAATGCAATCATGGCCTATAGTAGTTTGATCTCCTATATAAACATGTGGATATATTTTGCTTCCTTCGCCAACGACACAATCATTGCCGATATAGGCATAGGCACCTATATAAACGTTTTCACCGATTTTTGATCCTGGCTCAATTATTGCAGTTGGATGAATACCTTTTTTCTCGGCTTTCGATTTAGAAATTAAATTCAGAAGTGAGGCAAAAGCTTCATAAGCATTGTCAACCTTTATCATAGTTGCAGTAACAGGAGCGGACGGCGAAAAATTCCTGTTTAGGAGCACAACTGATGACTTTGTTGTATAAAGAAATGGTTCATATTTAGGATTTGCAAGAAATGAAATTGCTCCTTCGTGCCCTTCTTCGATTTTTGCAACAGTCGAGACTCTAACATCGGGATTGCCTATCACCTCTCCATTGAGAAACTGTGCAATTGCTGATGCTGTAAATTCCATATTATATTCTATTTATCGTATCTACATTCTTTAGGATAACATAGGAGATATTTTGTAATACGCTCCGAGAGAACTCTATGATCAAAAGCATCGGATACTTCTCGTATGCTGGCAATTGCACCCGATTTAAGAAGTATCATAATTTCACTGGTACCATCCGGAGCATAAGCAAGATTTGATATCTGATCTGAAAACACATAATAATGAACCAAATCGGGTTTAATATCAAGCAACTTTATTGTTTTTTTCCGAAGTTCTTCAACACGTTCCTGGTCGAAAGGTTCATTTTGAAGCTCTACGGCAAGGAGGTTGCGTCGCATAAGTCGAGCTGAAAGATCGGCAAGTATTTTGTCGGAATGATCGCTCCAGTATTTTGCCGAAATAAGAATGTCGCTATCGTCAAGCCTTACAAAGTTCGATGCAATAATATTCGGAGTAAATAGTCCGTTACCGGAAAATTCATTTTGCCCTATTTCATTGTAAAGGAAAAACTTAAGCGCCGGAGAAGAAAATAATTCAATATCCTTACGAGCCAGTTCCTTCGCTCTCTTAAGTGTATTTACAAGAAGATTTTCCGATGAGATTACCGTTTTATGCATATAAACCTGCCAGTACATGAGACGCCTTGCAATAAGTAGTTTTTCAAGAGAATAAATACCCTTTTCCTCAATTACGAGCCTTTCATCGGCTACATTGAGCATCCTTATTATCCTATCTGAGCCAACCGATCCTTCGATAACGCCTGTATAAAAACTATCACGTCTGAGATAATCAAGCCTATCCATATCGGCCCGGCCTGCAATAAGCTCATGGAAAAATTTCCTTCTATAACGTCCTGTGAATATTTCAATAGCGAGGTCGAGTTTTCCAGTAAATTCTTGATTAAGCTTACTCATAAGTAAAATAGACATCTCTTCATGAGTTATTCCCTTAATGATTGACTCTTCGAGTGCATGTGAAAAAGGCCCATGACCGATATCGTGAAGCAATATAGCAATGAAAGCTGCCTCCTCTTCCTCTGAGCTTATACTCACACCCTTGCTTTTCAGAGTCTGCAAAGCCATATCCATGAGGTGGAGCGCACCAAGACAATGCTGAAATCGAGTATGAGTTGCTCCAGGAAAAACATAGCTCGTTAGTCCGAGCTGCTTTATATTTCGTAAACGCTGAATCCATGAATGCTGAATTAGGTCAAAAACGAAATCTCCCGGTATATTTATAAATCCATAAACCGGATCATTTATTATTTTTTTCTTATTGGTATTGTAAATCACCAGCCTTTTTTGCTGAAACAAAAATAAAAATTACTTTGATAGAAAAGAACCTGTTTCTTAATACCTTCTCCACTTCTCCTTTTCTCCCCTTTTCTCTTCACAATGGTTTACTTAAAATTTTAATTTTTACATAATATTTTAATCAAAAATAGTGCATATTTGAAGTAAATTTCGCAACTTTTAAGAAAAATTAATGTAAAATTAAACAATGTGAGTACTGAATCCAAAACCTTTTCCTCCCCCCTGCCTGGACGAATTATATCCGTTGACTTTTTCCGGGGTTTGACAATGTTTTTACTTATAGGCGAATCAACGCGTCTCTATGCTCATCTTCTGGATCTCAATAATCCAGTTCTTCATTTTATTGGTAATCAGTTTCACCATCATGAATGGCATGGCCTCCATTTCTGGGATTTAATACAACCCTTTTTTATGTTTATTGTCGGGGTTGCAATACCTTTTTCAGTTGCTAACAGATTGAAAAAAGGAGAGAGTCAACGACAAATTACATTACATGCAATAAAGCGTTCTTTTTTGCTTCTTTTCCTTGGCTGGGCACTTTATTTTACTGAGGCAGGGAAATTGGTATTCAGGTTTCAAAATGTACTTGCCCAGTTGTCGGTAACATATCTTGTGGCATTCTTTCTGCTTAATAAGAATTTCAGGGTTCAGACGATTTTTACACTTTTAATTCTGATTTTAATAGATCTTGCCTATCGCTTTTTCCCTGTAGAAGGATTTAACCACCCCTGGGTTAAGTATGAAAACCTTGGGGCCTGGTTCAATAATAAAATTGAAGGCGTTGAACGAGCCAGCGAATGGGCAACCCTGAACTTTGTCTCTACAACAGCCCATACCGTATGGGGAATGATGTGCGGAAAACTGCTTATGAGCGACCGAACTCCTGGAAAAAAAATTCAGATTCTTTTCATCGCAGGAATAATTTGTCTTATTGTAGGTTATGCTCTCGATTTTCTTAACATCACACCGATTATCAAGAAGATAGCCACTGTTTCATTTGTATTTGCAAGCGGCGGATGGTCTATTCTTGCACTTTGCTTCTGCTACTGGCTCATTGATGTAAAAAAGAAGTTTATAAAAGGTTCGAAGTTCTTTATTGTTGTGGGAATGAACTCGATATTTATCTATCTTTTCTGTGAACTCGGTTTTACAAGAATTATAAGCAACAGGATTGTAAATCCATTCAGCAATCTGCTCTTCTCATGGAGCGGAGCAACTACGACAGCAATAATTACAAGCCTAGCTTCATGGGCTATCCTATGGTATATTTGCTACTGGCTTTATAAAAACAAAATTTTTATTAAAATATGAATATTATTCAAATGGATGTTCTTTGCTGAAATCGGGCAAGTAGTTTATATTACTCTCCATGTCCTGAAGCCAGCCGTTTCGGAAACCGAGCTTTTCCATTTCCGTTGTCACTTCCTGATATTCTTTTCGAGAAAGGTTGCGTCCGATAATCTGATGATTTTTAACCTCATGTGTGGGCTGATATTGAGACATCAACGAAATGCTTACTCCTGGAGATAATTCATTGGCAATACTCCTTAGTACTTTTATGCTTTCGGCAGTATGACCCGGTAATACAAGATGCCTGATTAGTATACCGCTTTCGGCAAAACCGTCCTCACTAATCCTCAGAACCGAACCTTTCTGAAAATACATCTCTTTCAGGGCCATCAAAGCAACTTCAGGATAATTATACGCATCGGAATATTTATAAGCAACTTCTGACGTAACATATTTATAATCCGGCAAGTACACGTCAATTAATCCGTTAAGGCTCCTGATAGTATCAACCTTATCGTAACTATTTGTATTATATACTGTTATCGGCTTAAACCCTCTTGAATTCAATCCTCTTATAATAGCTTTCACCTGTGGCACTACATGTGAAGGGGAGACAAAACCCACAGCTTTTATTCCTTTCGACAGGATTCCCTCAATTATGTCAATGTATGTATCAAATTCCATCTCAGGGCACATCAAAGTACACTCAGGCCGGCTTATCTCGTAATTTTGGCAATACAAACAGCGCATATTGCAACCGGCGAAGAAAATGTTACAAATACCATTTATTCCGCTTATTGGCGGTTCTTCGCCACGATGAATACAAATTGAAGCAATGTTGAGCCCTGCATCGGCACCGCAGTAACCCGTCCCGGCTTCAAACCTGTCAACACCGCACTCTCTTGGGCATAAGGTGCATGACGACAAAAGCTCCCGCTCATCAGGCAGATATATATCAGTATATTTCATCTATTGACTTTATTATTAAGGAATTAAATCAGACAAAAACTTTAATCCGCGCTATGATTAATTGATGCAAATTTACATCAAACTATGCATTTAATCATTAAATAATTAACACCGATTTTGATATTTATAAAATAATTATTATCTTTGTCGGCAATTCAAAAAGTTTCTGAAACAAGGGGACAGAAGTCCCCTGTTTTATTATCTTTTTAAATGGTAGATAAGAAAAAAATAGAAGAAATTGTCAGACAGTATATAAATGGTACGAATATTTTCCTTGTTGATATTAAAGTAAACCAAAGAAATGAGATAACTGTGTTTGCAGATACAAGGGAAGGTATAACCATTGAACAATGTGCAGACTTGAATCTGTACCTTGAGAGAAATCTCAACCGTGATGAAGAGGATTTTGAACTTCAAGTTTCCTCCCCTGGTATAGGGACACCATTTCGTGTAAGGGAACAATATTTGAAAAATAAAGGTAAAACTGTAGAAGTAATTGATTATGACAATAATAGATATACAGGAATATTATATAATATAAATAACAACGGATTTGAACTCGAATGGAACCCCAAACAAACAGGGAAAAGAAAATTCGAATCTGATGAAATAAAATATTTATCATTTAATTTTGACAATATTAAATCAGTAAAAGAATTGATTGGTTTAAGATAAAAATAAGGGTATTGACAGATGGAAAATCTTAATTTAACTGACACTTTTTCTGAATTCAAAGAACTTAAAAATATCGACAGACCTACGATGATGAGTGTTCTTGAAGATGTTTTCAAGAGTATTCTGATAAAAAAGTATGGCACAGCCGACAATTTTGATATCATTGTGAATATTGATAAAGGTGATTTCGAGATATGGAGGAATAGGAAAGTTGTTGCCGATGAGGATTTCATTGACCCCAATACTCAGATACCTCTTTCGGAGGCAAAAAAGATTGACTCTGACTATGAAGTTGGTGAAGAAGTATCGGATGAAGTGAGATTTCAGGATTTTGGCCGAAGAGCAATATTGTCACTTCGCCAGAACTTATCCGCTCGTATTCTAGACCTTGAAAAAAATAATATTTATGCAAAATACAAAGACAGGATTGGAGAAATAGTCACCGGCGAAGTCTATCAGGTATGGAAAAAGGAAATCCTTGTACTTGATGATGACGGGAATGAGCTTATATTACCTAAAAGCGAACAGATACCAACCGATCATTTCCGCAAAGGGGATACTATAAAGGCTGTTGTGATAAAGGTCGAAATGAAAAATAACACACCTTATATCATATTAAGCAGAACTTCTCCTGTTTTCCTTGAAAGGTTGTTCGAACTTGAGGTTCCGGAGATATTCGACGGTCTTATAACTATCAAGAAGATTGTAAGGGTTCCGGGTGAACGTGCAAAAGTAGCTGTTGAATCGTACGATGAGCGTGTCGATCCGGTCGGCGCATGTGTCGGAATGAAAGGTTCAAGAATTCATGGCATAGTAAGAGAGCTGCGAAACGAAAACATTGATGTCATTAATTATACAGCAAATACTCAGCTCTTTATACAAAGAGCTCTGAGCCCTGCAAAAATTTCTTCAATAAAGATAAATGAAGAAACAAAAAGAGCTGAGATATATCTTAAGCCAAATGAGGTTTCACTTGCCATCGGGAAAGGCGGACTAAACATAAAACTTGCCAGCCAGTTAACCGGATATGAGATTGATGTTTACAGGGAACCAGGAGGTGAGGATGAAGAAGATGTAAATCTTGAGGAATTTTCCGATGAGATAGAAGAATGGATAATAGAAGAGCTCAAAGCTATTGGCTGTGACACAGCCAAAAGTGTGCTAAATCTTTCGGTTAGCGACCTTGTAAAGCGGACCGATCTTGAAGAAGAAACTGTAAAAGAGGTAATTAATATACTTAAAGCAGAATTTGAATAATATAAAATCAAAATTAATTCGATCTTCATCTTCGAATTAATTTGACGTGGAGGTTATCAATGAGTGAGGATTTAAAGATTACGAGATTAAGCAAGGCTGCCCGCGAGTTCAACGTGGGAATTTCAACTATTGTGGAGTTCCTGCATAAGAAAGGATTTAATCTTGACCCTAACCCTAACACAAAAATTCCTCCCGAAGCTTACACCCTTTTGGTGAAAGAATATAGTACGGATATAAGCGTGAAAAAGGAATCGGAAAGACTGATGTTGAAAGACCTTCACAAGAAAAAAGAAACGGTATCAATAGAAGATAGAACTATAAAACCGCATGCTGAAGAAATTGAAGCTGAAAATGAAATAATTATCAAGGATGCAACAGGCGTGGCAAAGGTTGAAAAGCGACCCGAGATTGTAAAACCTGAAGTAAAAGTTGTCGGCAAAATAGACCTTGATAAAACTTTAAAAACCACAATGCCAAAGCCAGAAGAAAAAAAAGAGAGTGAGCCGGCAGAAAAGCCTGAAAAAGGAGAAAAGAAAGAAACGGTAAAAGAGGAAAAAAGAAAAGAAAAAGATATTGAGATTGTGCAGGAACCAATTATACAACCTATTGAATCAACAAAGTCTACAGAATTTGAAGTTGAAGAAAAACCTGGTAAAGAAACAGAATTTATTAAGGCCGAGATCGAACCCGTGACCGAATCTATATCCGAAGTTGCACCTGACACTGCCGTAACAGAAAAAGAAGAAGGATTTATACATATTACAGGTGGTCAGAAATTAACAGGACCTGTTATTGTCGGGAAAATTGATCTTCCAACTGAGGAAAAGAAAAAATCCCCAGCCGGTAAAACAGAATCCGGAGAAGAGCAAAGACACAAAAGAAAAAGGAAGAGAATATCCAAGGAGAAAGAGATTGTACAACTTAAGCCTGGAATTACTGAAAAGACCGAACGAGTAAAGGCTCCTCTTAAAAAGCGACCTGTACGTGCCGAAATTGATGAGGATGAGGTACAAAAACAGATAAAAGAAACTCTTGCGCGGCTCACTACAAAAGGCAAAACGAAAGGGGTCAAGTACAGAAGAGAAAAACGTGAGGCTATAAGCCAGAGATTAAAAGAAAAATCCGAACTACAGGAACTCGAAAAAAATGTACTTAAAGTCACCGAATTCGTTTCTGCAAACGAACTTGCAGCTATGATGAACGTCCCGGTCACCAATATTATCTCAACATGTATGAGTCTTGGACTTTTTGTTTCGATAAACCAGAGGCTTGATGCAGAAACAATGGCTCTCGTGGCAGATGAGTTCGGATACAAAGTAGAATTCATAAGCGCCGACCTTCTTGAAAACATTGAGGAAGAGGAGGATAAACCTGAGGATCTGAAGCCAAGACCACCTATAGTGACCGTAATGGGGCATGTCGATCATGGTAAGACAAAGCTTTTGGACTATATAAGAAATACAAATGTTGTTGCAGGTGAAGCAGGAGGTATCACACAGCATATTGGAGCATATAGCGTTTTACTGGATGGAGGGAGGCAAATTACTTTCCTCGATACGCCGGGTCATGAAGCTTTTACTGCTATGAGGGCTCGTGGCGCACAGATAACAGATATTGCAATTATAGTAGTTGCTGCCGACGACGGAGTTATGCCTCAAACTATTGAGGCCATTAACCATGCTTCTGCAGCAGGTGTCCCTATTATATTTGCCATAAATAAGATAGATAAACCAAATACAAATCCTGAAAAAATTAAAGAGGAACTTGCAAATCTTAATTACCTTGTTGAAGACTGGGGAGGAAAGTATCAGTCGCAGGAGATATCGGCAAAAACAGGCCTAAATGTTGACCATCTTCTGGAAAAAGTTCTGCTCGAGGCCGAGCTTCTCGATCTGAAAGCAAACCCCAACAGGCCCGCACAAGGCACAGTTATTGAATCTTCACTTGACAAAGGACTCGGTTATACTGCCACTGTTCTTGTTAAGAATGGAACTCTGAGAGTAGGTGACATTGTTCTGGCTGGAAGCTATTATGGACACATAAAAGCTCTTTACAATGAGAGAGGAAATAAGGTTGAAGAGGCTGGTCCTTCCGCTCCGGTAATTTTAATCGGCCTTAATGGGGCACCGCAGGCCGGAGACAAATTTATTGTTATGCGAAGCGACCACGAAGCTAAGGAAATAGCAAATAAAAGGGCGCAGCTCCAAAGAGAACAGGAGCTGAGAACTCAGAAACATATTACTCTCGACGAAATAGGACGCAGGATTGCAATAGGAAACTTCCAGGAACTTAACATAATAGTTAAAGGAGATGTTGACGGTTCAGTAGAAGCACTTAGCGATTCTCTAATTAAACTTTCAACTGATCAAATTCAGGTTAACATAATCCATAAAGCTGTAGGCCAAATTTCTGAATCCGATGTTTTGCTTGCCGCAGCATCGAATGCCATCATTGTGGGATTTCAGGTACGACCTTCTATGAATGCACGTAAACTTGCCGAAAAAGAGCAAATTGATATTCGCCTTTATTCTATTATTTACGATGCTATTGAAGAAATAAAATCGGCTATTGAAGGAATGCTTATGCCTGAAATAAAAGAAGAAGTAGTTGCAACCCTCGAAGTAAAAGAAGTATTCAAAATTACCAAAGTGGGAACAGTAGCAGGATGCCTTGTAAAAGAAGGTAAAATAAACAGAAATTCAAAAGTACATGTAATACGCGACGGCATAGTTATTTATACTGGAGAACTTGGCTCACTTAAACGATTTAAAGATGACGTCAAAGAGGTTGTGAACGGCCTTGAATGCGGACTTAATATTCAAAATTATAACGACTTAAAAGTCGGCGATATAATTGAGGCTTATCAGGAAGTGGAAGTTAAAAAAACACTTTAGCTTTTATTTTCTCAAACCTTAATAATGTTCAGGCCGACTGGCCTCCTAAAAGATTTCTGTATTCCTCCGGGCTGAGTAAATCGTTTATCTCGGCAGGATTAATGATTTTAATACATATCATCCATCCTTTACCATAAGGATCCGTATTCACAAATTCGGGATTTTTTTCAAGTTCACTGTTCATTTCAAGAATTTCGCCACTTACCGGCATAAAAATATCGGAAACAGTCTTAACCGCTTCTACCGTACCGAAAGCATCTCCTTTCCTGAGAGTTTCACCAACTGTCTCGATTTCTACAAATACAATATCTCCAAGTTCGCTCTGGGCAAAGTCGGTAATCCCCACATATCCAGTATCGCCCTCAATTCTCAACCATTCATGGTCTTGGGTATACTTCAAATTTTCCGGAATATTCATAATCAGATGTTTTAACATTTTTTAAAATCAGTTAACATCAATCCAAAAATAAAGAAATTTCTATTCATGAAAAACAAACAGGCAAAATTTATTTATTCTGGCCCTATTATATTTTATTGTATAAGAATAAATTTAAGGCTAAAACCGAAATTTGTATTGGAAGTTGGGAAAGTGCTTGCAACAAATGGATTGTTCATTGTATGATCGGCAAATATCTGAAGGTTGAATCTGTCACTCAGAACATAATCGGCACTGGCACCTATAGTAAAAACCTTTGATCCGACAACCGGCTGATTGACATTCTCAATTATTTTTCTTGCTATTGTTTTGTTATCTCTCATCGAAAAGTTAAATCTCACATTCAAGTCACTTTTCAGGGCTCTTTGTCTGCCTCCTGTTTTTATAAAAATCTGTACATCGTCGAATCTGTATCCTGAGCCAACAATTACTTCATTACTGCGTGCATCGGCTATCTGGTTGCTTGTAAGATTAAGTGATACCGTTCTTGATTTCCTCCACTCAAATCGAGTGGTAAGATTATTTTTCCAATTCATGTCAATATTAAACAGAGGGCTGAATTGCTCATTGATTGTGACAACATTTATTTCATAAGGCGAAAGAAAATCATTCTGAAAATCTCTTACATAACTTATTCCATTTTCATCAGCATTATATTTGAGATTAGTGGTAAAAGAGCTCACCGAATAAGTACTTCTATACTGATGTGAGATATTGATAGATCTGAATATCGACTGGATAAAGTCAAACCTTGACAGACCGTCAAAATTAATTCTCCAGTTTGGCATCATTTTTAAGGCTGAAGGGAATGTTTCGAGTGATACCTTTTCAGGGTCGGTTTTTGTATACGCTGCAAGGAATGCCGGAATAAGTACCTCCCTTGATGTTTTTCCAAATCCGTTTTTATATTTTCCTTCTATAGGATTACCATTAACAGGATCAATATCAGGATTATAGGATGGATCTATTGCCTTTCTTTCATCTGCTCTTCTCCTCGAAATAATTTCAGTATTATTAATGAACGCCTCATAAGTAGGTGAAATATAATCATTCTTTTTTGAGATTTTTTCAAAAGCCGTTCCCCACGAGATTATCGAAATCGTAAAATTACCGGAAATAATCCTGTTACGCGTACTGTCAGGAAAATTCCCGTTCCTGTCGGCTATATAATATGCCGTTACAGCTTCATTGTACCTGCGGTCGGCTGTAAGATCAATTCTTATTCCAGGAAAAGGTTCAATCATGCTTCTAAATGAAATAGTTTGCCCGGTAATAAATGACGCTGGTGTATTTAATAACGTGTCGGTTGAAAGCCATCCGTTTTCGACCGCCCTGTCGAAAAATTTCTTGTCGCCATAACCCAAAATAAAAGGCCAACCAGGAGAGAGTATATTATTGAATTTTTCCATACCAAGGAAATTCGTCTCAGGTAAATATCCGGGCAGTACCTGCCCTTGTGTATTTGTAAGTGTAAGAGATACATTTCTAATTCCCATCAATGCCCTCACAAAATATTCACTTGCAACAATTTCCGGGCTGCGTTTCTTAACAACTTTCCCCTCAATTACAATTCTGGCATTTACTGCTTGCTGTTCAGGTGTAAAAGTTATTCTGTTTTCACTCACAATTGCCACTTTACCTGGAATTTCTCTTCCTGCACTGTCATATACCTTCACAGAAACATCTGTTGTTTTAAGATTATGAGTGAAAGCACGTGTTACTCCTTGTTTGAAACTTAATTTTTCCCTTGTATATGTAACTGTTTTGAACTCAGGTTTCATCTTTAACCTCGACTCAGGACGGGTATTCGTTTCAATATTCCTTAAAAATTTGAACTTGTTATAGAGAGTTGAGAAAGCAGCATTGAAGGTAAATGTCAGATCGTTATGATTTTTAATTGTATTGCCAGGATTTAATTTTATTGAATCAGGAAATAATGGAGCGGCAAGCCATGTATAGTCGGATCCGTAACGCAAATTGGAATTAGTCCAGTCGAGTAAAGGCAATTTATTAACTGGAATATTGTAATTAATATTTATAAAGTGTGTGTAAGTTGTTGTACGGCCGAAATTTTTAAGATTGGTAAGTACGGAATCTTTCCAATGTTCATATTCAGTAGCATAGCGTTTTTTGTCAACTCCTCCTGGCGGTTCATCAATTCGTGCAATACTTGTTGCTGTGAAATCAAATTTTAACTGACGTGTAATATCATATTTAAAATCATATATCCTGCTCCATTCGAAATCTTTTCGATATGAGGGTGTTATTTTCAGATAGGGATTATTTATATTCCTGAGCTTGACTTCATTATAATATCTACTAATATCGGTACGAAATGAAATACTTTTAGGGAATGGATAAAAGTTAAAATCCTTGATAAGTCTGAAAGCCGGATAGTTGAGAAGCCTGATATTTCTGAAAGGTGCGATGTTTTTTGGCTGGCTTTCATAATTATAGTTTATACCTCCATGAATGTTTTTTTCAAGGTCAAGTTCTGTTTTTATATTGCTGCGGTAAACCTCGTTATATGTATAATTGAAGCTAAGATTAGCTGGATCCCAGAGATGTGGTTTCTCCCCTCTTATATTTACGCCGGCATTGCTTACCGTTAACGTCTTACGATGGGCATAATCTTCTGAAATTGACTTTATCGAATCGCGTTCTTTTCTGGTCTCCGCATTGAATAATGCATCTTTTAAAGGGATGTCAGGATCGAGCGGGTTAAATTGCGGTTGTATCCTTTCCTGTGAATAACCTAAATAAACCGGTAATCTTATGTTTGCTTTTTCGGGAAAGAATTTGCCCACCTCAATGGTTGATGATAAATCATATTTAAGAATCTGTTCTTTGCTACGTTCATTGACCTTTTTTTCAATGCTGCCCCATCCAGGGGTACTTGTCTGTCCTACAAGATCTACAATCCCAAGGTCGGCCAGTTGTGCTTGTAAGTGTGTATTGGCTGCCCAGCCGCTGTTTTCAACAAAATCACTAAGGCGAAGTTCATTAAACCAGACTTCCCCAGATTTTGGGCGTCCGTCGTCTAATGCCGGATTTCTGGTTTTAACTGGATTTCTAACCCCGACCATTATTACCTTAATGTTACTCAAATTTGGATTGCCCGATACTGAGATTCTGTTATTCTTATCATAATAGACAAAAACATCCGAAACACTCAGTGTAGAGCCTGGTTTTTGCATTTCACTGTTCCTTGCCTGTTTAGCGTCCTGTAATACCGAAAGGTTAATTATAAACCTATTTTCTTCAGGCCAAACAATTTCCCTGTGGCTGTCGTTGTCGTTGTTATATCTTCCCGGAGGAGTAAGTTTTAAAGGAATCTCGTACTCATAAAAATTGCTTTTATAATCCGAACCTATTCTGATAAAGGCCGTAAGTTCATTATCTGAAAGAGGTTCGCCTATTAAAGCCTCGGCATGCACTTCCATTCTGATCTGCCGATATTGCCTTATATCTATATTTATATTACGGAATGCTGCTCTCGCATCACCATCTTCGAGGTCATGAACCCTGAGCACCATTGATTGTTCGTTCAGTTGACGTAGCTGAGGATTTGAAGGGTCTATAATCCTTGTGAAACCAGGAGGAAGCACATAGTTTACCGGCAGCTTGCCACTATTCTCTTCTATGCTAACGGAACTTATTTCAAAAGAACCGTCTTCCTGCTCAGGAATATTAGTCCTCTCACTTCCTTCCCTAAATGACATGTTGTATTTTCTCCATTCAGCCCTTACAAGATCGAGTTTAGCAAATCTCAGTATAACTGGTTCCTCGAAATTACGCATAAACATACGCATAAATCTTATGGACTTAAAATCTCTGATTGAGCCTACAACCCTTTCATAATCGGTAACAGGTATTTTAAACTGATACCATTTCACTTTAGATTTCTCGCCGTTAGCAAATGTTGCGGTATATTCGATTTCGTCAACTATATAATTAGAACCCACTTTCATATCTTCAGGCCTAAGGCTCACTTTATACTGATAATAGCTTTCAGTTTCGCTCAGTGTATTATCTCTATTTATATCTTCCATATCTGGAAGAGTGGTGCCGCTTGTCGGATAATTCTCAGGCGACATTTCGGCAGTAGGGGAGTTCCCCTCTGGCCCGTTATAACGCTTATATCTGTCGAGAATGCCAAGTCTCATTCTATCGTAATCGGAACCCCTGAAGTAGTGAAAGTCGTCGTTTGAGGGGTCTTTTTCAAATTCATTGTATGACTCGATACTAAGAACAGAGCGTAAGTTCTGTAAATACTTCTCATAAAATGTTTTTTCATCATCATCGCGTAAGCCGTCAAGGCCTACATCCTGGTATTGACGCGACATCGGATCGTTATCAAATGCATGAACTACAGCCTGAACAGTAGGGACACGCCCCCATGCTGTAGTATCAACATTTTTTACATCGGGTGACCCTGGCAGCCCGTTTTCAAAGCTTTTACGGGAATCTTTCAAAATATCCTCCGAAATATTCCCAAGATTAAAATAAATATCTCCACCTTTATGATCAGAATTTTCCACAAAAGGATCCATTAGCCAGAACTTAATATATTGTATATTAGCCTGCTCAAAATCGCTTGTAAGTACTTCTCTCATAATACCTCCCCATCGTGAACCTGGATTATTGAGCGAACCGTCGCTGTTCAATCCTGCCGAATAGCTCGAGGGTGTAGTGTCAAAATTGTATGGGCCTCTCTCGGAAGGATAAAATGCCACATTAAGAACACCTATTGTCGCCGGGACTCCGCTCGGGCTTTCTTTATATGGAAAAATTTCTGTTTCGAATACTTCTCTTACAAAGTGACTCGATTGTTCATCAGGATTATTCTTAATATGTTCCGGGGTTGATGAACCGTTTCTTAAAAAAAGAGGATCTATTACGTACCAGGCCAGCCTTGCTCTGTTAAACCCGCTTGCCAGATTATTATTAAATCTTCCTTCGGGGAACATCATATCCTGGCCCTGAGGAATACTTGCAAGTGTCCAAGCGTTGAACGACTTAAGGTCGAGAGGTATTTCGCTGGCTTCAAAATCGTCTATATACGAATTCCCCGCATTTGAAATTGCCTTTGAATGACCTGGAACAAGATTGGCAAATTCGCCGAAAAATGAAATTGCAGAAGGGGCTTTAGTCCTTATAAACGGAAGCTTATCAATTGCATTTGTAAGCATTTGTGATTGTGATTTATAAGAAGTGTTTAGCCCCCATATTGTATTTGATATTGGTTCCTCTCCAAAATTGACTTTTTGTGTATATGGCCTTTCATTCAAATGCAATATTGTTCCGCCGATATTGAAATTATTCGAAATGCGATAATCGAGATATGTTCCAACGAGTGTCTTTGTCTGGAATCCAAAAAACTGGTTGCTTTCAAGCGACACCTGAATAGGTGTTTCCGAATCAATAAGTGCCTGGTTAATAATCCGGACAGTACCAAGGTTATAATCAACAGTATAATCGCTATTTTCTGTTAGAATTACACCGCCTGCAGTTACTTTAATTGCTCCCTGTGGAATATTTGTTGCATTTAGTTGTATCTCAGAGCCGGAAGCCGAAGAATACTGTCCGGTAAGCTTGAATTTATTTTTCTCGGCCATCTGCCTGGCAATAGTCTGAGTCGAATCATACAGTTCCTGAAAAACATATTTCTCGGCAAGCTTTTTATCTGAGAACTGTTCGCGAAGGTAACTCCCAAAGGGTTCGTTTACCGGAAATATTATTCTCCCGCGGTCTGGCATAATAGTAGCATCCTCAATAAAATCGAATACACCATCAGGTTCTCTGTCGAGCCTTGAATTGAGATTATCGAGTCGCAATACTTGCAAAAGTATTTTATCCGAAAGGTTACCTTCCGGAATATAATTAATCGAATTGCCTGTTTTATCGTCCTGGTATAATACATTCAACTCAAAATTTTTTCTTTCAACTCTGCCAGAACCAAGAGAATAGATGTTTTTCATCATAAGTTTCCATGTAGGAAGTTTAGGGCTGAGTGTCGTTCCCTTCAGAAGTTTAAGTATTAGCGCTTTGGGTGCCGCAACTCCATCGGTCGAAAACTCTCCTACTTTGTATGTCTGGCCATTAAACGTATATTCAAAAGCAACTGCAAGAACTTCATCAGTATTAAGTGCAGTATTCAAGGAGATAAATCCAAGCTGTTTGTTGACGGTGTATTCTCTTTCATTAAGCTTTCTCGCATTTTCAATTTTTTCATAATCTCTTCCCGTTTGAAAATCGGGATAAAGCGGACTAAGGACATCTGTAACTTTATCCATTTCACGAACATCCGCATAATTATTAATTAGTTCATCATAAAGTCCATTTATTGAGTTATCAGGATTTGGCCTTGTACCCGGTTGTTGCTGAAAAGCAGAAATATCATTATAAATATGTTGACTGTTTTCGGCAAGATCCATAAAAGCCACAATGTTCCTGTTACTCCCTTCTTCGAACCTGCTGGTTTTATTTGTTATCCACACTTCTATCCTTTCTATATTGAGACCTGAACTAATAATCGGAAGGTATTTCATTGCATCATCAAAGATATCCCTGAAATATTGCGACAAAAAAAAGTGTCTATTTGCCTCATAATTATCTACAAATATTTCGAATGTGCTTATTTGAGCGCCTCCCTTTACTTCCATCACCGAAGATTCTCCTTTTTGCTGAGAAAGAACTGTGGTCATCGTAAGTTTTCCAAACTGCATTTCTGTCTTAAGCCCAAAAAGGCTGTAACTACCTGTTATAAGTGTTCCGGGAAGAGGAAGAGTGACATCGCCTGCTTCTATTTTCTTAATTATTTCATCCTCTTTACCGGCATACTGAAGTTTTATTCTGTTTTCAAATTCGAACATAGCTTCCGTATTATAATTAACCCCCAGCTGAAGCTTGTCGCCTATTGTTCCGGTTACATTCATTTGTATCTTTTCCTTGAAGTCGAATGTTGGTATGCTTCTAAGCTTTTCTGAGAGAGCCGGGTTTTGAGTGCGTGAGATATTTATTCCAAAAATGAGTTCGGCAGAACCTTGAGGAATGATATTTATTACATTGCTCCCGAAAATTTTGTCAAAAGCCTCCCCTCCTATTTCAATTGGTGGAATAATTGATGAACGGTATCCTGTTTCATCGCCTGAAAGACGCATATTCCAGTATTCTCTCATTGCTCTATCGAATTCATATTTGCGGTATTCTTCGGGGCTCATCCTTACTGGTAAACGGTAATCGAAAGAACCTGCTTTCTGATAAATTATATATTCGTTTTTATCAGGATCATATACGACTTTTGAAGTTATGTTTTTAGGTATCTTAAGAAATAGAGGTGAACTGGTACTATTTTCCCATGGGATGCCTGAAATATCTTTTAGTTTAAGCACTTGTTTTTTTGTTGTGTCCATGGAAGCAACATTTTGTCCATAAGACTGAAGGGAAATACTAAAGCTAAAGATTGCAGAAAATACAATACGGAAAATCTGCTGTAGATTTTTATATGAAAAACAAGATTTCAATGTTTTTTTACAAGTTTTTCAATGCTCTCTTGATAAGTTCTTCTACAGTCAAATTTTTATCTTCACTGATAATCCTGTCGAGAACTTTCATGATAGCATTTCGGGAAAAACCCAGCATTACTAATGCAGATAACGCCTCTTCACGTTTAGTATTGTCCTCACTTATGAATATTTCGGCAGCAGATGTCTGTTTTCCAATTTTATCCTTGAGATCAATTATAATTCGTTGCGCAGTTTTGATACCTATCCCTTTTATTCCTTTCAGCAAATTTACATTTGCTTCATTAATTGCTTCAGTTATATCGGCCGGAGTGAGTGATGAAAGTATCATACGGGCAGTATTTGCTCCTATACCTGAAACTGAAATAAGATGACGGAAAATATTTCTTTCCTCCTCATCGGCAAAACCGAAAAGCTGATGAGCATCTTCACGAATTACTTCATGAATAAGAATTCTGTAACTTGTTTTATCTTCAAGTTTTGAATAAGTATTAATAGATATGTTATAAAATATCCTATTCCTGCTGTTTCTACAACTACATAAGTCGGTGAAAGTTCCGTTATCGTTCCGATAATGTAATTAATCATATCAATTGGTCAAGGTCAAGGCTATTAATTTCAGGCGGTAGTTCTTCAGTATGTTCAGAATGAATATCGACTTCGGAGTGTTTCAGAGTATTTCTGGTAATCTCGGAGTACATTTTTCTATTTCGATAAATATCACACGCAAGATATATAGCATGTCGGAAAGAATTTTCTGATGCTACTCCTTTCCCTGCAATTTCGAGTGCGGTTCCATGTGCAGGAGAGGTTCTTACCACAGGGAGACCTGCCGTAAAATTTACTCCAGTTTCAAATGAAAGAGCTTTAAAAGGGGTAAGCCCCTGGTCGTGATACATTGCCAGTACCGCATCAAATTTAGCGAACATTTCGGTGCCAAAAAACCCGTCGGCAGAGAAGGGGCCGAATGCCATTATCCCTTCCTCTCTCGCTTTTTGAATTGCAGGGATTATTATTTCAGCTTCCTCATTTCCAAGAAGTGAATTATCACCAGCATGAGGGTTCAGCCCAAGAACTGCAATAGTCGGTTTGCGAATAGTAAAATCAATTAGGAGGGAATTATTCATAATTCTAAGTTTACGCAATATGGTATCAACAGTAATAAGTCGAGGTACTTCTTTAAGCGGTACGTGGCCTGTAACGATCCCAACCTTCATGTTTTCACTTATCATAAACATAAGTACTTCTTCTACACCAAATTTCGATTTCAAATATTCGGTATGGCCGGGAAAGTTGAAATTTGCCGATTGTATTGATTTTTTGTTTATAGGAGCAGTAACCAGAACATCTATTTTCCCCTCTTTCAAATCATTTACAGCTCTTTCCAGAGCAATAAATGCTGCTTCTCCGCTATGAGGAGTTGACTTCCCCAATTCTACCCTAACATCATCGCCAAGGCAATTAATTATGTTAGCTCTTTTATTATGAGCTTCACCTGGATCGCGGATGGAATTAAAGCTGAAATTTTCAATATTCAGTGCTTTTCTATGATAAGCTGCAACTTTTGGTGAACCATAAACCACCGGGACAAAAATGTCAAAAATATTGTTGTCGAGGAGGCATTTTATAATCATTTCATAGCCAATGCCATTGATATCTCCATGAGTTATCCCGACAATAATCTGTTTATTCTCCATTTTATCATTTATTATTTACATTACCCGAAGCAAGTTTCTTGAGAAAAACTGCAAGAAGCCTTAGGCCTGAACCAGGTCCTTCCTTTATTCTGTAAAAGTCGTCTTTCTTCAAGACACCGGTTCCTGCAATATCCAGATGGATCAATGGATATTTTGCAAACGATTCGAGGAATTTACCGGCAGTGATTGCGCCGGCTTCTCTCCCGCCATTATTCTTAATATCTGCCACATCCGATTTTAAAGATTCGCTGTATTCATCCCAGAAAGGCAAACAGGCTATTCTTTCGTATACATCATTCCCAGCCTCTTCGAGTATTTTAAAATACTTTTCGTCTGCATTACCCATTACCGCTATAGCCTGATTTCCAAAAGTCATAGCTGCAGAACCTGTTAATGTTGCAATAGTTATAATAAGCTCCGGTGCATAATTACAAGCATAGCTTATTGCATCGGCAAGTAAAAGCCTTCCTTCTGCATCGGTGTTCCCTATTTCAACAGTCGAGCCGTCAAACATTCTGATAATATCACCCTGAGTATAGGCATTTCCTCCGGGCCGGTTATCGGTTGCAGGTAACAATCCAATAACATGAACCGGCAATTCACACTTTGAAATCACGTACATGATACCTGCAACTGTGGCGGCACCAGCCATATCAGTCTTCATCTGACTCATATATTCCCCGGTTTTTATATTCAAACCTCCAGTATCATACATAATGCCCTTCCCTATAAGTACTACAGGCTTACTGTTTATACTTTTTTGTGGCTTCCATTCGAGGATACAAAATACAGGAGGATCAACACTTCCGCGATTCACAGCAAGAATGCCTCCCATATTTAGAGCTTCAATTTTCTCTTTATTAAATACTTCCACAGAAAAACCTGCCGAATCCCCAATCTTTTTTATTTCTCCTGAAAAAGCTTCGGCATTCAGATAATTAGGCGGCTCGTTTATTAAATCCCGTGTCATATAAACCGCCTCGCAAAGTGTCCTTAACCACAATATATTTTGATTTTCCCCGATGTCATAAATAAGAATTCTGGAGGGATATTCACCGCCATTTTTTTCTTCCTCTTTTGTTTTATATTTAGAAAATGAATAAATGCTCAGTATGAGTCCTTCTGCAAAAGCTTCTTCTGCGCCACTCACAGAACCATCTGAAGCAATTACAATTTCAGAGTGATTATTCGACTTGATGAGCTTTTTCATTAAGGAAGCTTTTTTTCGCAGATCTTCCAATAGCTTGTATCCGGTAAGTTCGGTATTCAAAGGGACAATATAAGTACATTTGAAGTATGAATTAATAAATACATATTCATCCTTTTCCTTAAGCCTCTTTTCGGCGTATTCTTTTTCACTCCGGCTCAACATTATATAAGACGGGATTTCTTCATTCCCAACAATACAAATAACCGACTGTTCAGGAGATATTTGAGATACCGATTTTACATCTATTTTTATCATAATAATTTATTTTAATAACACAAAAAATCTTAATAAATTTGATTATTACAATGTATAATTTATATGTATCAGTATTACACGAAAAATCTTTTAAATTAACTCTTTGATAGAAAGCGTAAAGTTAATTAAAAAATCAAAGCCTCCTCGTGAAATTTTTACATTTGCATTCATTTAAATATCAATATCATAGGATAGATTTATAAATAACCTGTTCAATTTTATAATGGAATTCGAAAATATTCTTAATCGCGCTTTAAAGATGGAGCCTATTTCTTTTGAAGAAGGGATATTATTATATAATCATGCTCCCTCTTCACTGCTTATGTTCTATGCCGATCAGATTAGAAAAAGGCTTCATCCCGACAATAAAGTCGGCTGGATAATAGACAGAAACGTCAACATCACCAATATATGTTTCTCACAATGTTCTTTTTGTAATTTTTGTCGTCGGAAAAATTCTGATGATGCGTATATAACCACTATAGAGCAGTATCGGGAAAAGATTGACCAATTGTTTGCACTTGGCGGAAAGCAACTTTTATTGCAGGGAGGAATGAATCCTGAACTTGGGCTTGTATTTTATAAGAATCTTTTTACTTTGCTTAAAAACGAATATCCAGCTTTGAAGTTACATGCTTTAGGGCCTCCTGAAATAGTATATCTTGCCAGAAAAGAAGGATTAACTTTCAGGGAAGTGCTTCTGGAATTAATTAATGCCGGCCTTGATAGTTTGCCTGGCGCCGGTGCTGAGATTCTTTCCGAAAGGGTGAGAAAGAATATTTCGCCAGCGAAAGCAACTGTTGATGAATGGCTTGAAGTGATGCGCGAAGCACATAAACTGAATCTTCCAACATCTGCCACAATGATGGCAGGGCATATTGAAACGAGAGAAGAACGTGTAATGCACTTAATAAAATTACGCGATTTGCAATCTGAAAAACCTGAGGGTAGCTATGGTTTTATTACTTTTATTCCCTGGCCTTTTCAGCATAAGAATACACTACTTTACAAATATTCAGGTGTTATGAATAATATCGACGGTCCTGAATATATCAGGTTAATTGCAATAAGCAGGATAATATTAAATAATATTCCTAATATTCAAGCATCACTGCTTACTGTAGGAAAAGAAATAGCAATGATGTCACTTCATTCGGGCGCTAATGATCTTGGTTCAATTATGATTGAAGAAAATGTAATCAGTGGCGCTGGCGATATTCACATATTTGATTCTGATACAATATGTTCAATAATAAAAGAGGCTGGTTTTACGTCAGTAAAAAGAAACCAGAAATATGAGCCTGAAAATTAATCTTTATTAAGAATTTCTTTCTTCTCCTCTTCAGGATCATCTTTAGTAGCCTTCTTGAATTCTTTCAGTCCATGTCCGATGCCTTTCATAAGTTCAGGTATCTTGCGGCCGCCAAACAGAAGCACGACAATTAACAAAATTAAAACAATCTCCAAAGGTCCTATCTTTCCCATTTTCTTAAATTTTAAAAAACATTACAAAGTTACAATTACTTTGATAAAAACAAAGCATAATAAATTATTTATTCAGAAGTCTTATTATATCATTGGCATTTGCATAAATCAACAGAGCAAAAAGAAATATCATGCCAACTATCTGGGCATATTCGAGGAATTTATCGCTTGGTTTTCTTCTGGTTATAACTTCATACAAAAGGAAAAGAATATGACCGCCATCAAGCCCTGGAATTGGAATAATATTCATAACAGCCAGAATTATTGACAAAAATGCGGTAAGATTCCAGAATGACTGCCAGTTCCAGATTCCAGGAAATATGCTTCCTATAGTAATGAAACCTCCAAGTGACTCATATCCTTTAGCTTCTTTCGAAAATATTAGTTTAAACTGTTTAAGATAATCACTTATAGTACTAATACCAAGTTTAATGCCTTCTGGAATTGATTCTATAAAGCTATAATTTACAGTTTTAAGCTCGAAAATATTTTCATACGAGCGAATTATCTCAAGACGTCCGTTTTGATTTACAGTAACCGGAATATCTAAATTTTCACCGTTTCGAACAATATTCAGGGTTACAACTTTACCTTTATTCTGCATAAGGTAATTCTGGAACTCGTCAAAGAATTCAAATTGTTGATTATCTACTCCTTTAATTTCATCACCTTCTTTTACTCCTGCAATTTTTGCCGGTGAATTTTTCCCAAAGCCGCTCACAATAAAAGTAGAAAAAGGAATCCTTGGCTCAATTCGCCCTCCTCCTTTTATTGCGCTATTTATATATTCCTGTGGGATATTTATATTTATTATCTCCCCATTTCTTTCTACCTGGATTGTTTTCTTATTATTGAGAATTATTTCCTTTTGAATCTGATAAAAATTGTCTATATACTGACCGTCAACCGATAAAATTTTATCTCCATTTCTAAGTCCTATTGAATATCCGACGCTATCGGTTACAATCCCGTATTTTACGCTGGAAGTAGGTAGATATGTTTCTCCCCATTTGTAAAGGACCATGACATAAATGAGTATAGCAAAAAGAAAATTAAACAAAACTCCGGCGACCATTATAAGAAGTCTCTGCCATGAAGGTTTTGACCTGAATTCCCATGGCTCGGGTGGTTTCTTAAGCTGTTCCGTATCGAGCGACTCGTCAATCATTCCTGCAATTTTTACATATCCGCCTAATGGCAACCATCCTAATCCATATTCGGTCTCTCCTTTCTTAAATTTAAAAATAGAAAACCACGGGTCGAAAAAAAGATAGAATTTTTCCACTCTTGTTTTAAACATCTTTGCAAAGATAAAATGGCCGAATTCATGAATTATAATCAGAATTGAAAGACTTAAAATAAATTGAAGTATTTTTATCAGTACAGTCATCTTTTCAGTTGTAAATTATTTGTAATATAGTTTTTTGCTATTTCTCTACTCTCAAAATCGGCCGATTCAAGGATTTCAAGGTTTATTTCCTGTACAAAGGTAGTTTTCGCCATTGCATATTCTACAATATCAGATATTTGTAAAAATCCTGTTCTGCCTTCAAGAAAACTTTTTACAGCCACTTCATTTGCAGCATTCATTATGCAAGGCATATTGCCTCCTATTTTGAGGGCCTCATACGCAAGAGGAAGGTTATGGAAAAGAGTTATGTCGGGTTTCCTAAAAGTCAAAAGCGACAATTCTGTGAGATCGAGCCTTGGTAAGTCGGAGGGAATTCTTTCAGGGAAGCCAAGAGCGTAAAGAATCGGAATTCGCATGTCGGGCAGACCAAGTTGAGCTTTCACCGAGCCATCGTGAAAATAAACAAGAGAATGAATTATTGATTGAGGATGAATAACAACATCGATTCTTTCAGGGTCAATATCAAAAAGCCATTTTGCTTCTATCACTTCGAGTCCTTTATTCATCAATGTTGCCGAGTCGATTGTTATTTTGCTCCCCATATCCCATCTTGGATGTTTCAACGCCTGTTCAGGGGTCACATATAAAAGTTGTTCGTAAGTATAATTCAAAAAAGGGCCGCCTGAAGCAGTCAGAATTAATTTTTCCACAGCTTTTCTGTTCTCACCTACCATGCACTGAAACAATGCTGAATGTTCGGAATCGACCGGAATGATTCTGCTTCCCGATTTTGAAGCTTCCCGGGTAATAAGTTCTCCGGCAACAACAAGTGTTTCCTTATTGGCAAGAGCTATGTCTTTTCCTGTTTTTACAGCAGAAAGAACCGGCTTCATACCGGCATAGCCAACCATAGCAGCAAGGATTAACTCGGCATCAGAGTTAACGGCCACATTTTCAATTTCATTAACCCCTGCCAAAACCTCTACAGGCAATCCCGAAAGCGCATCCTTAACTTCTTTATAACAATTTTTATTCGCTATAACTACAATTTTAGGGAGAAATTTTTTCGCCTGACTTATAAGAAGGGCTTTATTGCTGCCGGCCGTAAGAACTTCCATGCTGAACCTGTCAGGGTATTTATTTATAATATCAAGAGCTTGCTTACCAATCGATCCTGTTGAACCAAGAATTGCAATCCTTTTTGGCCGATCCATATTAAAAATTTGTTCGAAAATTAGAAAAAAATATGTCTTTCAGGATCCAGAGGAATGCCTTTATACCATATTTCAAAATGAAGGTGAGGACCCGATGTGTAAAGTTCTCCTGAACCTCCTACAACAGAAATTGCCTCCCCTGCTCTTACAAAATCTCCATTTTCCTTTAGTAGTGAAGCGTTATGTTTATAAACAGTAACAAGGTTATCTTTATGTTGTAACCCTATTACGTATCCGGTTTCCATTGTCCATCCTGTAAAAATAATTGTACCATCAAGAGCAGCCAAAACAGTTGATCCAGGACGTGTAACAATATCAGTTCCAAAATGCTTTGTTCTCGAATCAAACTTGCCTGTAATAATACCTTTTACCGGAGGGAAAAAATGAAGATCTGCAAGCCCAGACGATTCATCCGCCCTCGGAAAAATAAGATTATATCTTTCTTCCTTTTCTACTTGAGATCTTAATTGATCAGTTTCAGGAATATTCCGGAATTCAATATTACTATATTTCCTTCCTGTATCAGAAGAGATCGTTATCTCTTCAGGTTCCCGACCTGAGATAATCGCATTAAGATTTGCAAAATACTTATCTCTCAGTTCCAGTTCCCTTTCCAGAGAATCGAGCCTTATAGCACTTATCAAGATATTTCTTCTCATTTCCACATCCGGATATCCGGGTATAAATTCTCTAAGATTTGTAAATGCAATTAAGCAAACAGTTGACCCTATAATAATTAATATAACTAATGAAATAAGTATGAAAGCATTATAACGGGTAAGTTTTACTTTCCAGACTTCTTCAAAAGTAGTATCATTATAAATAGTAAATCTATATTTATCTCGCCAGTTTCTTTTTTTCTTTTCTTCCTTTGCCATTTTTATAAGCAATAAGGCAACAAAGATAATAAACCTGACACGATTTTAAATTTGATAAACTTAATTGAAATTAAAGCTTAATAAAATCACCAAATTTTTTATTCTGTTCATTTTCTTTCACATTCAACAGCCAATAAACTTTTAGTATTAAATTAAGAGTATTAAGTAAACTGAAAAAAGTAATATGACAATTAATTTGATAATATTTTTTTATTTAAGTCATCGGCTTTTAAAAAATTTGTAACTTTGTGAGTCTTAAAATTAAGAGGTTATTGTCTGTCGGAAGTTAGACAAAAGCCCGTCACAGTTCTTTCAAATATATTATACTGCGGGGTGGAGCAGTGGTAGCTCGTTGGGCTCATAACCCAAAGGTCGGAGGTTCGAATCCTCCCTCCGCTACAAAGAGAAATTCCTTGCCGCAAAGCGGCAGGGGATTTTTATTTTTACGAACCGCCAAAGAGCAGAAATGTAGCTGCTGCAAGAGAAGCTCCAACCATTGGGCCGACTATTGGTACCCATGAATAACTCCAGTCGCTGTTTCGTTTACCTTTTATTGGTAAAAGAAAGTGCATTATCCTTGGTCCTAGGTCACGGGCAGGGTTAATAGCATATCCTGTAGGGCCACCCAGTGCCAGACCTATACCCAGCACAACAAGAGCAACAGGGAGAGCATTCAGTGCGCCCAGCCCCACTTCCGGTTTTGCCATATAAAGCACTGCCAGAACAAGAACAAATGTTCCGATAATCTCAGTAATTAAATTATACCAGTAACTCCTAATATTAGGTATTGTGCAAAACACTGCAAGTTTTGCATCTGCATCTGCTGTCTCATCAAAATGCTTTTTGTAGGCAAGCCATGCGAGGCCTGAACCAAACATGGCACCAAGCAATTGTGCTATTATATATAAAGGCATCTGAGAAGCTGAAAATTTTCCCACCAGAACAAGACCAAGTGTCACGGCAGGATTAAGATGGGCACCGCTCGCCTCAGCAGCTATCAAAACGCCTGTGAAAACACCGATAGCCCATCCGAAGGTTATAACAATCCATCCACTGTTGTTGCCTTTGGTCTTTGTAAGCAGCACATTTGACACAACACCGCTTCCAAAACAAAGAATCATGGCTGTTCCAATAAATTCTGCAAAAAACTGGCTCATACTTAACTATTTTAGATTTTTGATTTCCGATTTCGATTTTTGTTTTTTATTTATAATATAAGAATAATGGTCATTCGGTTGTTATTCAGTTGTCATTCGATAGTCATTCAATCGTCATTCAATGGTCATTCGATAGTCATTCAATTGTCATTCAGTTGTACTTTAGTTTAACGTTTCCCGTTTATTGTTTTGTTTTGCAATTTGCAATTTGCATTTTCTCTCTTTCTTCCTACTTTCTCTCGTCTATCACAACTCGCCTGACGCCCACTAATTATTGTCTTTCTTCTTCTGCCCATGAAATTGTGGTCTGAATCGCCCGGTTCCATCCCTCAGTAAGCTTTTCAGACGATGCTTTATCAATAGAAGGAGAAAAAATTCTGTCAATTTGCCATTGTTTCTTAATCTCATCCTGACTATTCCAGTATCCTGTTGCGATTCCTGCCAGGTATGCAGCGCCAAGAGCAGTTGTTTCCGTTATTTTTGGTCGAACTACTTTTGTTTGTAAAATATCCGACTGGAACTGCATCAAAAGATTATTAACAGTTGCGCCACCATCAACTCTGAGTTCATGAATATTTATTAATGAATCTTTTTCCATTGCTTTCAGAACTTCAAGGGTCTGGTAAGCGATACTGTCGAGTGAAGCACGTGCTATATGTGCTGATGTTGTGCCTCTGGTTATACCTACGATAGTTCCACGCGCATGCTGATTCCAGTGCGGGGCTCCAAGCCCTGCAAAAGCTGGTACGAAATAAACACCTCCGCTGTCTTCAACTTTACCTGCAAGTTTTTCAACTTCTGCAGAATTCTTTATTATACCCAATCCATCCCTAAGCCATTGCACTACTGCTCCGGCAATAAATATGCTACCTTCAAGGGCATACTGGATTTCATTACCTATCTGCCAGGCTATTGTTGTCAGAAGCTTATTTTCGGATTTAACCGGTTTATCGCCCACGTTCATCATCATGAAACAACCGGTGCCATAAGTGTTTTTAACCATCCCGGGTTCGATGCACATCTGCCCAAACAATGCCGCTTGCTGGTCACCAGCTATACCTGAAATTACCACAGGCGATCTAAAAATATTACTTGTTTCACCATAAATTTCACTTGAGGTTCTTACTTCAGGTAAAATACTTTCAGGGATATTAAATAGTTTAAGAAGTTCTCTATCCCAAGTTAATGTATTTATATTAAATAACATAGTTCTTGAAGCATTCGACACATCTGTAATATGGAGCTTCCCGCCGGTAAGGTTCCATACAAGCCATGAGTCAACAGTTCCGAAAGCAAGCTGTCCCTTTTCGGCAAGAGAACGTGCACCGTTCACATTATCCAGAATCCATTTTACCTTGGTTGCAGAAAAATAAGCATCAATAATTAAGCCTGTTTTATCCCTTATGATTTCAGTAATTCCCTCTTCTTTAAGCCGGTCGCAGTAATCAGCAGTACGTCTGTCCTGCCATACAATTGCATTATAAACAGGGTTACCTGTGCTCCGGTCCCATACAATGGTTGTTTCACGCTGATTTGTAATCCCTGTTGCCACAACATCCTGACTTTTAATTCCGGTCTGGTTTAATGCTCTATCGGCAACCTCAGCTTGAGACGATAATATTTCTTGAGGGTTATGTTCGACCCAACCGGGCTCAGGATAAATCTGAGTAAATTCCTTTTGAGCAGAAGTCAAAATCTGTCCGTTATGATCAAAAATAATAGCTCTTGAACTTGTAGTTCCCTGATCGAGAGCAAGAATATAGCCATTCATAATTTATTATATTATATACGCAAAATATTACTGACAAATATAGTTTTTCACAAGCCGGCTAAAACTTTCTTTCTGTTCATCTTCCCATTTCTCATCAAAACCTAATTCTTTTGCCATAATTTTTGCCACGGCAGGAGCTGCTTCCCTTGCAGCTTTTGCATCAAGGAGGATGGATCTTGTTCTTCTTGCCATTATATCTTCAAGATTAACAGGCATTTCATTATAACATATCCATATTATTTCAGCCTTTGTATATGGTAAAAATTCAGATATTTTTTCGGCATTTTCAGGATTTTCATTCATGATATCTATAATTTCCCTGGCTTTCTCTCCATAAATACGAAGTCTGTCATCCGGTAGATTTTCAGGAACCGAATCTATTTTCAAAGTTCGCGTGATGCATTTCCGTTTCTCTATTATCCCCGCTTTAATAGCAGCGTCGATTGTCTCTTCAGCCATTCGTCGGTATGTTGTCCATTTCCCTCCGGTAATTGTAACAAGGCCTGACTTCGACACGATAATTTTATGCCTTCTGGATATTTCCTTTGTTGAATGAGGATTATCAGGGTCAGATGCAAGAGGGCGTAGGCCTGCATAAACGGAGAGGATGTCTTTCTTCTCAGGCTTTTTAACAAGATATTGTCCAGCATTCCGAAGGATAAACATAATCTCTTCGTCAAAGGCGACAGGCTCGGAACTGATTTTATCAAGCGGGGTATCGGTAGTGCCTGCAATAACTTTACCGTGCCACGGGATTGCAAAAAGAACGCGTCCGTCTTCAGTTTTCGGTATCATCAAAGCGGAATTACCCTGAAGGAAATAATTATCGAGTACAATATGGACACCCTGACTCGGTTTAATAATACTTTTGGCAGCAGGATTATCCATTTTCAGTATATCGTCGGCAAAGACACCTGTAGCATTGATAACCAGTTTCGATTCTATGACATACTCTTCCTTTGATATCACATCATAAGCTTTTACCCCTTTTACTTTTCCGTTCTCATCTTTTATCAGATCTTTGACCTCAAAGTAATTCAATACCGTTCCTCCATGTCTTACGCATGCAGCCGCAAGAGATATTGCCATCCTTGAATCGTCAAACTTTCCATCGTGATATACTATACCGCCTTTCAAACCTTCCCTCCTTATGTTAGGTAGCCGTGAAATAACTTTTTCCTTATTAATAAAATACGATTTACCAAGGCTCAATCTTCCAGAAAGGATATCATAAAATTTCAGGCCCACGGTATATAATATTACATCAAACCATGTGTAAGCAGGGATAACAAATTCCTGATCGGAAGTCAGGTGCGAGGCATTTCGGATCATTATCCCTCGTTCTTTCAAAGCTTCCATTACGAGTAGAACGTCGCCCTGTTGGAGGTACCTGACTCCTCCATGAACGAGCTTTGTGCTTCTTGAAGAAGTTTCTTTAGCAATGTCGGATTTCTCGAGAAGAAGAACTTTATAGCCCCTTGTAACAGCATCGAGTGCGATTCCCAATCCCGTGGCACCGCCTCCAATTACTATGGTATCAAAAAAATGTTTATCGTCTTTCCGTAAATTAGATATCTGCTTACTACGATTCATTATTATTTGTTTTAATCAATTATTTTTTCATAAAACTAATTGTTCTTCAAATATAAATATGAAAAAAGAAAATAATAATAATAATAATTGCTAAACCTATTCATCTGAATAGTAAGAATGCAACATCGGGCATTTTAGCTGATGTTACAGGGCCTTTTAGCAATCCTGTATTTTTGTTAAGCCTGAAAACAGAAATATCTCCCGATTTCTGATTTCCGACAATAAGGAATTTGCCGTCAGGGTCAATAATAAAATTTCTTGGCCAGTTTCCACCACATGGAGTTCTTCCTGCAAACTCAAGTCTGCCGTCGGGTAAAATCCGAAATACTACTATTGTATTTTCACCTCTATTTGAGCCATAAAGAAATCTACCATCTTTACTGATTGCAATTTCGGCACAGTAATTATTTTCAATGAAATCATCAGAAGTTGTTTTAATGATCTGAATAGGCAATAGCCTACCGTTTGTCATATCAGCATCAAATACAGCAATTGTTGATGCAAGTTCATTGATAACATAAAGCTTCGAACCGTCGGCTTTGAAGACAAAATGACGCGGCCCTGAATTCTTAGGTAAATAAGCTATTCCATTTTCAACTTCAATAAGTTTACCATTAACAGTATCGAATTCATAGGCTATTATTCTATCAAGACCAAGATCTGCCACATAAATAAATTTACCTGACGGATCATGTTGAATCATGTGTGCATGTGAACGATCCGGCTCCTCTTTTACGTATAATATTGTATCTGAAATTGTTTCAGGAATCCCTTCATTGTTCAGTTTCACCACCACAACCGAACCGTTTGGATAATTGGCAATTAATAAATGTTTTGTGTCGGCAGAAAGAGATATATAACATGGACCGGCCCAGGGAATAAGCATTTCGTTTATCTTTTCAGCAATGGCACCTGTTTCCGGATTAATACTCAATGTTGTCAATCCGCCGCCGAAATTACCTTTAAACTCCATAACTTCATTAATTACATAGAGAAGATCTTTATTTTTACTTAGGCAAAAGAACGACGGACTTGGCCCGACATCTTCCTGCGATTTTAGAGTCAATGAGCCGTTTCGGGTATTGAACTCAAAAATGTTTAAACCTTTTTCATCACCTTTTGTAAACCGGCCGGCGTAAAGTATTTCAGTTTTATCGCAACCTGTGGAAAATACTACTGAAATTAAAATCGCAGCAATTGATAAGACCGAGTGTATTTTCATTTCTTTATGTTTTTTAATTTTTGATCGAGTTCTTTTAGTGTAAATCTTACACTTAATATATAGGGCTGCCTTCCTTCTTCCCAATGTCCATAAGTAGTTACAACAAACGTTCCATCGGGTAATAGTTCTACCCCGGGATAGCAACAATCCCATGCATTAATATTATCCTTGAATCTTATTCTGTATTGGCCTGGTCTGCCTTTGGTCAGATCGTTCCATGTACCTACCCATCCAACCCAATCGCCTTCTGTTGGACTTCCAAGTCCAGTTTCTTTTGCTACCTCGCTCAGGTTGCTTATTTTCTTTTCAGCAGCAATTTTTTCAATATTTCCATTTAGCGCTGAAGGACTGTGATCGCGGAAAACACATAAAATCCTGCCATCAGGAGCATATTTCAGTACATGCCTGTCACCATTGAGTTCATTAGGCAGAGGTTTTGGCATGCTCCATGTTTTGCCTTCATCATTAGAAAAAATTATTTGTGAGTTTGTCCTTCTGCTGTTTTCTCTTAAAAGAACAGCAATTTCTTTACCATTTGGTGACCTTATTGCTCCGGGTTCGCACAGATTCATGTCCCTTCTGCTAAGAATAACATCCGGAAACGACCATGTAACGCCGCCATCAGTGGATATTGTTTTGTAAACTGTAAAAAGACGCTGATCGTATTTCTTTCTGTCTTCGTCGTATCTTATTTATCCGTCGGAAGTAAAGTATCGCAAATCGTCATGGAAAAGAGCCATATAATGGCCCGCTCCTGTTTTAATCGGGAAAACTGACGACATAACCACAATTCCACCCCAGCCGCCAATTTCTTTAAGTTCACTCCATGTATTCCATCGTCTTCCGATATAGCCATTCTTGCTGGATAAAGGCCAGAAAACATTATAACTCGTTTTTTCCCGTTCGCATCCGCAACTCTATAAAGTGTGGGTACCTCTTTCGATGTTTTCCAGCTTTCCGGTATTTTAATTCTCTCACTCCATGTCAGTCCGCCGTCTGTACTTCTTTTGTAAACTATCTCTCCCTTACCATGGCCTTTCGGATAGACTATAAGCATTGTTTTACCGTCTTCCAGAAGAACAGTTGTAGGATGGCCAAGATATTGACCTTCTTCACGGTCAACTGTAACCTGTCGAAAAGTTTCATCATTAAGGTCTATTACCGGAATATGCAGGTAAGGCTGCGTTACTGGTTGAGAAAAAGAGCTTACAGACAAAATAACAAGTAATTGAAAAGAAATAAATATTCTCATAGGTTTACGTTTCTTCAGCTTGCCAAGCCAAAAATATTAAATCCTTATGTAAAGCCAGTATATTTTATTTCCCCTCCTTCTCAAGGAGGGGTGTCCCGATGATAATCGGGACGGGGTGGTTGATTGCATATATTAAAAACAAACTCGAAGTTACTTACTCCTCCACCTCCCCCTTCGCTACGCTCAGGGTACTCCTCCTCTCCGAGGAGGAGAAATAGAAAAATTAAAATATATTTCTACCCTTTTTACCCTAATTTCCCCTCCTTCTCAAGGAGGGGTGTCCCGATGATAATCGGGGCGGGGTGGTTCAGTCAATTACGCTTCGAAGTTGTCGCATTCGCGATATGCCTCAATAACCCTTAGCTCACCCTCTTTGGAGCCTCTCTGGCTTATGCCATGTTCCATACAAAGGGTACCGTTATATTTCTTATTATATAGGAATT